>Ga0334886_1000005_pt1 | contig 363742 bp, 295 predicted proteins | sample GraSluR1_MG_9_FD_207232 | JGI IMG/M metagenome (GOLD analysis project Ga0334886, IMG submission 207232) | Sludge microbial communities from methane-producing bioreactor in Wageningen University, Netherlands - Granular Sludge_27_06-R1 | ecosystem: Engineered > Bioreactor > Anaerobic >...
TGCCTCCTGTATTAACGTGAAATGTATCAATTTGGGATTTTAATTAAAAGCTTTTTATTAGAGAGCGAAAAATCCGAAGCGGGTAAAGGTGTCGATAAAATACTTGGTTTTTTTATTTGGATATGGGTATATTTTTGCGCACAGGTTTACGGTTTCTTCATAAACACAGGAGGAAAGTACCATGACCCCTTGGAATTTGGTTGTAGATTTAAAGGAAGCGGTTCTCGATTTCACCTACTTAAGTCTCTTTCTGGTTATCGGGACCATGTTCCGCCGGTATGTTCCCTTTTTCCGGCGTTTTCTTATTCCGAACAATATCATTGCCGGTTTTGCGGCCCTGATCCTGGGCCCCCAGATCCTTGGTGCGCTCTGGCGCGCGCTCGGTATGCCGAGTTTTGCCGTTGTTCCCATTGATAGCAGTCGCCTGGGTGTGTATGTATATCACCTTTTGGCAATTACTTTTATTTCCATGGGTTTGCGAAAGTCCAAAGGCAAATCCGGGAAAGGTCCCTTCAGTAAAGCCATGACCTGCGTGCTAAGCTATGTCACCCAGGCAACCATCGGCTTATTGATCGCTTTTGTTCTGATCTATACGATCAAACCGGATCTGTTCGCCGGTATCGGTTATCTGGTGACCATGGGATTCGGAATGGGTCCCGGTCTGGCATATTCGATCGGACTCGGCTGGGAACAATACGGTTTTACCGGCGGCGGACAAGTCGGGCTGACCTTTGCCGCGATCGGGTATCTGTTCGCATTTTTTGGCGGCATCGGATTGATCCGCATGGGGATCCGGAAAGGCAAACTTAAAACGATCCATAGTCTGGATGAGATATCCCATGATGTCCGTACGGGTATTATCCATCTTGAACCACATGAAAAACCCCGCGCGGGGACACAGACCATGTCCCATGAGGCTATCGATTCGATGTCCTTTCAACTCGCTTTGATCGGAATGGTCTATCTTGCAACTTACGGTCTCACCAAACTGATTACAGGGTGGCTCCCGATGGATCTCGCCAATACCCTCTGGTCCTTTCATTTTATGATCGGTATCCTGCTGTCACTGCTGACACGCACCTTTCTCGATAAGATCGGCAAGAGTTACATGATCGACGAGGGACTGATGAACCGAATCAACGGCGTGGCGATCGATTATCTGGTCGTTGCAGCGATCGCGGCCATTTCACTGCCGATCCTGAGTCAGTACTGGATTCCCATTGTCCTGATGGCCGCCGTCGGCGGTATCGGTACCGTCGGGGTGATCTACTGGGCCTCATACCGCGCCTATGACGATTATCCTTTCGAACGTTTTGTTTCGGTCTTTGCAGAGATGACCGGTACGATCAACTCGTCGCTGACGCTGATCCGGGTCATGGACCCCAATTTTAAAACACCCATTGTCGAGGATTCCATATACGGTTCTGCGATCACGATAGGTATCGCGTTCCCCATGCTGTTCGTGATGAACGTCCCAACCATGTTCTTTGCAGATAACCTGCTAAAGGGCTACTGGATCTCGATCGGTATTATTCTTGCCTATACACTGGTCCTTTTTATCATCTGGCGCGCGATCGGGTTCATTAAATTCAGGAAACAGTTGGATTGATATCAGCGTCCCGGGATGTTTGTTGTACTTGCTTTTTATGTCAAACGGCAAATCCGGTTCTGTATTATGATTTTTTTCATATCCATTTTTTATTCGCATAAGATGTTTTCTTTTACTAAATTCACAGGGCTGGAAAGAACCGGAAAATGAAACATAAGTTTATAGGTATTGCAGGTAATATCGGTGTCGGGAAGACGACGTTCACAAAAATGCTTTGTGAACGTTTTGGCTGGGATCCACATTATGAAGTGGTCGTTGATAATCCTTATTTGAAAGATTTTTACGGGGACATGTTACGCTGGAGTTTCAATCTGCAGATCTATTTCCTTTCAAAGCGCTTTCAGGTACAGAAAAAGATCCATGATCTGGATAACAGTATCGTGCAGGACCGTACGATCTACGAAGACGCAAAGATCTTTGCCCGAAGCATTCACGATATGAAGAAAATGGATGATCGTGACTGGGAGAATTATCAGGAACTGTTCCATGAGATGACATCCTATCTGCGCCCGCCGGATCTGATCGTATATCTGAGGGCCTCCACGGACTCACTTATTTCACGTATAAAAAAACGCGGCCGCGATTACGAACAAAATATCGATCTTGCATACTTGCACCGGTTAAATATTTACTACGATCGATGGATCAATGAGTTGAATATGTCAAAAGAGATCCCGATCCTTATCATCGATACGGATGGAAAGGATTTCTGCACGGATCCTGATTTCTGTGAAGATACGTTTGGAAAGATTTATAATAAGCTTAACTCTGATGAGGTTAATGATGAAGATAATTAAATGCACTGAAAGTAAGTTCTCCGAGATCAACTATAACGATCTGGGATTTGGAAAATATTACAGTGATCATATGCTGGTCAGAACCTATAGTAACGGGACATGGAATGAGTCTCAGATCATACCATTCGAAGACATTGTTCTCAGTCCGGCAAATATAACCCTCCACTATGCGCAAAGTATTTTCGAGGGGATGAAGGCATTCCGCGGTGAAGACGGGATCGTTCGTCTCTTCCGTCCGGAGAAAAACATCGCCCGCCTGAACCTTTCGGCAGAGCGGATGGCTATCCCGCAAATTGATGAAAAACAGACTCTCGAAGAATTGATCGAACTGATCACGATGGACCAGGTGTTTACCCCGCCGCATTTCGGTTCGTCACTGTATATACGACCTTTTATTTTCGCAACGGATCCGACCCTGGGTGTAAAGATCAGTGAAACCTATCGTTTTATGATCATTACAACCCCGGTTGATGCCTATTACGGGAAAAATCTCCAAACGGTCGGTATCTACGCCACGAAAGAATTTACACGTGCGGCACTTGGGGGAACGGGACATGTGAAGGCAGCCGCAAACTATGCGCAAAGTCTCTATGCTGCAAAAAAAGCACAGCAAAAAGGCTATAAACAGATCATGTGGCTTGACGGACGTGAACATAAATACGTCGATGAAGTCGGTACAATGAATATCATGTTCATCATTGATGACACGCTGATCACCCCCACGCTGGAACAGGGCACCATTCTCGCGGGTATCACGCGTGAAAGCGTCCTTCAGCTTGCGAGGGACATGGGTTGGAAGGTCGAAGAACGTCGCATTGCATTCAAAGAACTGATAAAAGCATCGAAAAAAGGCAGTTTGCAAGAGTGTTTTGGGACCGGTACAGCCGCAACGATCGCTCCCGTGGGTCGCATCGGTTACGATGACGGGGAGGATATCGTCATCAACAATGACGAGGTCGGTCCTTATGCGCAAACCATCTATGAACAACTCCTGGGCATCCAGTACGGCAAGATCGCTGATCGTTACGGATGGACGGTAGAAATCAAGAAAAAGTAAAAACATAAAAAGGGGGTGTTATGATCGATCCTCATGTCCACCTGAGGGACGGCAGGGAACGGCATAAAGAAACCATCGAACACGGTCTCCGGGTTGCACAAAAACTCGGACTCTCCGCAGTTTTTGATATGCCCAACACCGATCCGCCCATTTTAAGGCGCGCGGACATCCTGCAGCGCCTGGATCTGGCAAAAAAGGTTGGGTCCAATGTTTTTTACGGCGTGTTTTGCGGACTTACCACAGACCCGAAACAGGTAAGAGAAGCCATTTCCTGTGTAAAAGAGATCAAAGAGGTTGTGGGACTCAAACTCTTTGCCGGCAGTTCCACGGGAGATCTTTCCGTACCGGATACCGCCGGCAGGGAAACGGTTTTTAAGACACTTGTGAAAAATGATTACCGCGGGGTCATAGCAGTACATTGTGAGGAAGAGTCGGATTTCCGGCCGGAGGCCTGGGATCCGAAATTTCCCATGACGCACACACTGGTTCGACCGCCCGCGGCTGAATTGCATGCGATTGAAAATATGATCGAACTTGCCACGAAACACGGTTTTAAGGGTATTCTGCATATCTGCCACGTTTCTCTGCCGCAAAGTGTGGAAAGGATCGAATCCGCGCGCACGATCGTGGATTTCCGGATCACCTGCGGGGCAACACCTCATCATCTGATGCTCGATGACAATATGATGCAGAACGAGAACGGTCTGCTACTGAAAGTAAATCCTCCCCTGCGCAATAAAAGCGCGCAAAGCGAACTTATGCAAATGCTTTTAAGCGGACGGATCGACTGGATCGAAACGGATCATGCTCCGCATACGCTTCAGGAAAAGACGGAACCTCCTTATGCTTCCGGCATCCCGGGCCTGCCCGTCATACCCTATCTGCTGAAGGTTCTGCGCGGGAACGGATGCGATGAGGAATTTATCGCCAATATTACGCATAACCGTATCTGTAATATCTTCGGATTACAGCTCCCGTATCGCGAGGTCTGCGATATCGATCTGGCTGAAGAATATCCGTTCAATGCATATACGATGATATAAGCGTGCAAACATAGTCCAATAAGAACTTCTTTCACCGGCAGGAGGGAAAATGCTGAAAGAATTTTTTTCCGGTTTAAGCTATGAAAACACCATCCCCATGTTCGGGCGTGATCACCTGATCTATCTGGCCGTTATTATTGTTGTCAGTACCACTTTTCTGATCATTGCAAAAAAGAAATTTTCACCAGGCACAGCCGATAAGGCGGGTACCGTGATCGGTATTATTGCACTTGTGCATCTTTTCCTTGAAATACCCACACTGCGTCTCATTCTGGGAGAACATCTGCTGACCAGTTTACCCTTACATCTTTGCAATTTCGGGATGATCATGGTTGGCATTCTGCTGATCACACGTAAACAATGGGCTCTCGATCTCGCATATTTCTGGGCACTCTGCGGTGCAAGTCAATCACTGCTGACACCTGATCTTCAGTATATGTTCCCTCATCCCCTGGCGGTAACTTTCTTTACGGCACACACCATTGAGATCGTTGGCGTTCTGTATGCGGTGATCGTTTTAAAAATGCGGCCATACTGGTCTTCCATACCCCGCGTTTTTATGGTAACCCTCGCTTTGGCCATCGTTGTTTTCCCGATCAATTATATCCATCCGGATGCAAATTATATGTTCCTCAAGTTCGCTCCGGTCGGCGGTTCTTTGATCGATTTTCTGGGACCCTGGCCCTGGTATATTTTGTCGTTGACCGGTGTGGCTATCGTTTTCTTTGTGATAGCTTATTTGCCGTATGCAATAGCGGATGCCCTGAAAAAGACCGATCTGAAAAACACAACAACCGGGATCGCCCAATGATATTACGGCATGTTATCGTTTATATAAAATACTTGCCCTGAAAAACTCCCGTGGCTAAGTTAACTTATGTCTGAAGAAATCGTACAAAAACAGGTCGATACCGGCAGGCATGTCATCTTAAAGCAGGTCCGGACATACCGATGGCAGTTTGTACTGGTCATGTCCCTTTTAATGCTGACACTCATGGGAACGATCGTATTCGCCACACTGGAAAACCCGCTTCATTATACCTTCAGCAAGATCGGCAATTATTTCCCGTATCGCGAATGGTATATCCTTTGGGCGGTCCTGACGGGCATTTCGGTGCAGATCGCAGTTATCTTCCTGTTCAAACTCGAAAACTATGAAAAAATATTTCCGCAGGTAAGTATCTATTGTGCTACATTCTTTCTTATCGTCACCGCACTGATCCCCTCACTGAAAGATGAAATGCCTTTTTGGCATGCTGTGCATAAATGGACTACTTTCCTTTATGTAATGTCCATGATCTTTGCCTTGTGTCCCTACCTTTATTCACTCACCCGTAAAAAGCCCCGCTTACATATCGTTCTACGCAATTGGGCATTTCTTATCCTGATCGGCAGTATGAGTTCCTTGATCATTCAGGGTCAGACGGGGATCTTTGAGCTATGGTTTATCGTACTAACGCTCCTGCTTTTATGTTTTTTGGCGTTCATGTTGTATCGTGAAAAAATCGACAAGCTGAAGGCTCGTCTTTCCCGCTGATCTGCCGTTCCCGGTTTTTCGTGTTTAATTTGCTTGAAGTTCGACACCGGGGTACGTAATTTGCAGCCATGAAAAAACAAGATAAACCTTTACACGGGCAGGGAAATAAATCGCACTTTCTTGAAGAACTATACCGTCAGCGCCGGAATCGCTTTATTATTATGAGCCTCCTTTTGCTGAACCTGCTGATCACCGTCATTTACGGAACCCTGGAAAATCCCTTTATATATACCTTAAGCAATATCGGTAATTTTTTTACCTACCGGGAAGTTTTTATTCTGTGGGCTATGATCACCGGGTTCTCGATCCAGACCGCTTGTCTGGCTCTGTTCCGTCTTGAAAATTACAGGCAAAAACAGCACTTTTCTTTCATTGTTTATGCTTCGATCGCCTTGGTCCTGACCGCAATTATACCTGCCCTGAAGGATACTTTCCCTTTCTGGCATTATGTTCATTTGCTGACCGCTCTTTTTTACGCGCTCTTCCTTATCCTGGGCCTTCTACCGTTTATTCGTTTTATCAGCAGGGAAAATCCCCGCTTGAACAAGGCGATACGTATCTGGGAATATGTCATTATGGGCGGGAGTTTTATCTCTGTGATCATTTTTGGCAAATCGGGAATATTCGAACTTTGGTTCGTGACATCGGTAACGATGTTCCTTCTCTATCTCAGTCTTATCCTTTATGAAGAAAATATCGTAAAGATCAGTGTGGAACTGCTGCGGGACGAAAAAGATCTGAATGAGGGCATTGAAAAGATCTTTACATCTGACAATCCGGTAAAATCCACAAGCGATAAAAAACGCCGGGGGCAGTTTATAAACGGATAATTAGATTATTTGATCACAGTTCAAACCGAACCGGACACCTCTGTTCCGGGTTCATTTTTTTTAAGAGCTATCAGTATTGCATCAAGGTCTTCTTCCTCGTACTCCAGCTTCCGGAGATAACGGTGGATATTGATAGCCAGAAACGGCCAAACGACCAGGCAGAGCACACCCAGCGCAAAGGAAAAGGATTTGACAGGATGACTTATGAGGTTTCCCAAACCGAAACCAAGCAGGATCACACTTTCAAAAAGAATAAAAAGCAATTGTTTCAAGCGGGTCTTGCGAACCCATTTTTTAATATCATCTTTTGTGAGTGCTTTCCTTTTGTCAACGGGGAACACCCGTTTAAGTTCTTCAAGTAAAAATGTATTCATTGTGATCCTCCCTTGACTAAAACGCTTTGCGAATCCTTGTACTCTTACGGCACAGGCCATCATGCGGACAGTATTTACAGGCCTCCAGGAAGGCCTTTTGGGTAATATAATAGTTTCCTTCACCGATTTGTATAAAAAGTGTTTTCAAATGGTTTTCAAACTCATCAATGTTGAACGCATTGCCCTTTTGGGAATTTTCCTGAATGAAATCTCCTCCTTCAATACGAAACATAATGATCGGATTTTTTTGCCCATTGTTTATCAGCTCATAAATAGCTGTTTTGTCGTAATCCGGATAGTCCTCATTGGTCTTTTTCAGATATAAATATAATTGCGAAAGGAACATGTTTCTTAAGCGCTTCATCTCAACTTTGCCCGTCTTATAGTCAGCCGCGATCATTTTTTTTCCCTTGTCATCGAACATGAGTTTATCAATGCGTCCGTTCAGATAAACCCCGATATCTTCAAACTGCAGGCGGAAATCCCTGAAGCCCATTTCACCGATAATCCGTTCGTATTCAGGAAACATCTCTTTAAGTTTATTCAGAAGCACCACCAGCACGTTCGTCTCCGAACCCGGTTCCAGATCACGCATATAATCTCTGAAATGATCAGCCTGAAAAGGGTTCTCCATATTGATGTTTTCTTCCTCAAAAACCTTATAGATCTCTTTCTTAAGGAGTTCAACCGCGGCTTCCGGTGGATTTGAGAACCCGTCTGCCTTGGTAAAATATTCAAATGCTTTATGGATCACCGATCCTTTTTTCATTTTCCAGTATTTGCTTTCATCCGCATCGGTCAGTTCCAGGTCCAATATTATATCGAAATAAAATCGCATCGGACAGGCCAGAAGGGTATCAACAGCAGTTACAGGCAAATGAAATTCCTTGTTTATCTCTTCGACCCGGCCCGAAAACACATCATCATTCCCGGTAATGATCTCGTTATGCCGCCGGACAAGAGGCATATTGGTGCCTTCAATTTCAGAACATTCATGCGTCAGCAGAAAGGCTCTCGGGCCAAGAATATTATGATAATTGATCTTCCGCAAACTCAGGTCCTGTAAAAAACTTGAGCGGTTCTGATCGCTGCCGTCCTCCGCATGGAGAGAATATGAAAAAACGACCCTGTCGCCCAGTTTTTTCCAATAGTTCATGAAGTGCCGGTTCAGTTCCAGCGAACGTTTTTCTTTCCGGTTCAGACAGGGATTATCATTTTCGGGCCTGGGGATATCACCTTCGACCATTCCCATGATATACAGTTTATCCGGAACCGAACCCAGACTGTCCAGAAATCCCGCAACCGGTATTCCGTTGAACTGATCTTTGCGTGGAAGGAAGGCTTCCCGGATGCGCGTTTTCAGTTCCTGATAAAGCATTGATATTCTGTAAAGGGAATACAAGTCCCGGAAATCACGGATAACTTCACCCAGGATCCGCATAAAATTCTCACAGACCTTATCTTCTCTGCAGACAGATCCCGGGATATGATCTTTAATGAATTTTCCTGTTCTTGGGAGAAGTTCATCGGGTGATCTGCAATAAAAGTTTTCAATAAATTCCCTCGCCTTCGGGGGCATTTCCTCTTCTTCCCACGGTGTGGATCTCCTTTTTTTATCATAGCATAAAAGATTATGATCCGGTTTCATTAAGGGATGCAAAAGGATCGGAGCCATATCCTGCCAGGACGGCGAAGCAAGTGTCGAAATTTTAATGACATTAAGCAGAAGCGTGGTCACAGGATATTCTTCCGCTGCTTTCATGTCGGTGAATCTGACATGCAGTCCCATGTGAGGAAAAAGCCTTTTTAGATGCGGCGCATATTTCTCCATACTCGAAACAGCGATCAGGATATCATCTTCCGCTGCCGTATGGTCCCGGATATGTTTTGCAACCGCGAGAACCTCCTCCTTAGGAGAAAATGCTTCAATGCAATCATATTGACCTGTGTCTGTGTCCGCAACAAGACTGTAATGAAAGCTTTCATTGCGGGAATGCAGGCGTTCGATCAGCTCTTCATCAAGTGGATCCGGAGGAACCATGTCAATAAAACCAATGCGCAGGCCGCTGACATCCGCAGTACGGTAAGGCAGATCTGCCGGACAGTATTCGGGATCTTGTTTTATCTTTTCATACACATCTGAAAAATCCGCCTTTATTTCCCCTTTTTTCAGTTCGTGATCCCTGAATGCTTTTACCAGATAATCCACTATCCCGGGTTTTATATCCTCTTTGATCTTCGGGATCATTAAGCGTAAACGCTCACGTGAGGTGCCTTTTACGGGATGTGATCCAAGCCATTTATTTAAAGTGGTGACGGTAATATCCGGACGCATTCTTCCCGATTTTACCAGAGCAAGATAGATCTGTTCCTCATGATAAGCGGACACGCAGAATAAAAGATGTTTCCCTTCCCTGATCCTGGCAAGCAGGGGACCCGCATCCATTCGGCGGTCCGGCAATCCGGGTCTGAATCCGGCACCGACAGGCAAATGGTCGTAATAGGTGTCACTCCATTCTATATCTGTCATTTCACCCAGGGAAACAAAGAATATTTTCGCTTCCGCATCAATGCCGTAAGCCTGCTTAAGCATCCACTTATAGGTTAAAAGTTGTTTATGATATGAGGACAAACGCATTTTAGTGTTGTCGGTCTTAAAATCGAGGACCACCCATCGCCCCGCCTCACAATATAACAAGTCGAGCTTACCGTTGACCTGTACCAGGTCGCTGCCCTTTTTTAACCATCCTCTCAAAGGCAGCTCATGATATTTTTCGACGGAGGGTTCGTTCAATATGCGGTAGATATCGTTATTTCTCGTTCTTTCCAGCAAGGCTTCGATCCCGGAAAGAAGATCCTTCTTGTCCGCATCCGGGAATTGTGTATCAATCAAGACCTTTATCTCCCGTTGATGAACAATAAAATCCAGCCAGTTCCGTTCCACACAAAGGTGATACAAAGATCCCAGTGCCAAACCCGGACCCGGTACATCTTCCTTAACCCCGTATTCCACGGGATCACCCATCAGATCATGAGGACTGCGGTAAAGGTACAGACCCGGAGTCGTTCCCGGTTTAGGATCAGTCCAGGTTGTTACCTTCCGGGTTTCGGACAAGGGTGCGACCTGCAATTCGTCATACCGCTTTTGCATGATCGGTTCACCGGACCACGCATCGGGTTTCAGGGGCTTATCATTGCTATCGATAAGTTCCTGCAGCTTCAGAATATATTTATGCCACCAGGTGTTCGATTCGCACTGGTATCCTTCACCCAGGAAACATGCTTTATAAAGAGCGCGCGTCAGGGCGACATAAAAGATCCGTTTATCCTCCGCTTCTTCTTCCCTGTCACCGATCTCTTTCAGCTTTAACAATAATCCGGGTTTCTCCTGCTCGGATAAGGACAATGATATTTCGGAATGACTTCCGCTATGACCGAACCGTATATTATCTGCCCGTGCGTTACCCTTGCTGTTCATTTCAGGAATAAGCACAATGGGGTATTCCAATCCTTTTGCTTTGTGGATCGTCAGTAAGTGGACCTTGGCCGTACCGGGGTAAACAGCCTGTGCTTCCGCAGTTTCATTTTTTATCTGGTAATAAAAATATTCCCGGATCTCTCTGAGCGTACTTCCCTTTCTTTGCATTCCACGAATAATGTTGATCGCTTTATCCAGATTTGCCAACTGCTGCTGCGGTAAAAGTTCGGAAACATATCCCAGTTCGCGATATTCGCTGTCCATAATCTCACCGATCAGTTCATCGAGAGGAATTCTGCCGGCAGCATCAATCCAGAAAAGAATACTTTCCCGGGTTTTATTCAATTCAGGATATGTCCTCATCCGGTCGAACAACGCGATATGCTTGTTTTCCCCTTTGCTTATGAGGTGGATCTCCGGATCTGATAAAGCGATAAAGGGTGAGCGCAGTAACCCGATCAATGCATGATCATCATATGGATTGTCAAGCACGGAAAGAAAATGAAAAATATCCATCACGGATGCGGTCTGATAAAATCCCTTTCCGCCAATAATTTCTATGGGGATATCAAAACGGCGAAAGACCTGCAGATAGTCCGCAATATTGGAAAATTTTCGGAATAAAACCCCGATCAGGGGTTTGCCTTCCCGGCAGATCGGAGAATCACCGTATTCTTCAAGAAGGCGTTTGACATGCAGGGCGGCATGCAGAGCCGAATAGTTGGCATCGTCTTTTTCTTTAGGAGTATTGCACCAGTGCATTTCGAGTGCCGGAGTTATATTTTCCTTTTCGATCTTATGACGGGTCGGCTGAAAATCCGCCTCGTAAGCCTCGCTGATATCTTGTTTTGCGGGAAGTATCTTTCCGATCAGGAAATTAATACCTTCATTCACGAAAGATTCCGAAGATCTGTAGTTTTCGTTGAAATCAAGTATTTCCCCATTCAGCCGCCGTATCAGTGCTTCTGCCTTGTTCATGACCGTAACATCCGCGTGGTTGAAACGGTAAATGGATTGCTTACGGTCCCCGACAATAAATAACCTGATGTTATCTCCGGCTTCAAAGATCATTCTGATGATATCCCAGCGCATGGGATTCGTATCCTGGAACTCGTCAAGCATAATGTGACGATAACGTTTTGCGATCTGTTTGCGGACATCTGTGTGCTTACTCAGCAACTCATGGGTTTTGATAATGACATCCGAAAAATCCAGCAGATTCCGCGCCGCTTTTTTCTCTGAATAATATTCGTTGAAATCCCGGTATAAAGTGATCAATTCTTTTATAAGCGGAATGATTTTTTTATCTTGAGGACCCGGTGACTGAACAAGATCCTTAATATCGATCATTGTCTGAAGAAGATTAAACCAGGCATCTGCAGACGCCTTTTTGTCTTCCCAGTTTTGCTTATTGCCAGGAACGTCTTTTCTATAAAGATTATCTTTTGTGAGAAATCCGCTGTCCCGAATGATACTCAAAAAACCCGAACTGAATTCCAGCCGGTCATTACGGTTTAGCGGATAATATTTATGATATACCGATTCAAGGAGTTTATAAAGATTATCCTCATGATCTTTACAAATTGATCGAGCATTACCCCAAAGATCATCGAAGGTGGAAGCAAGACTTTCGATATCCGCGTCCGGGGTGTAACGCTCCAGCCAGTCACGCCAGATCGCTTCTTCCGTTCCATTCTCAATTTTAAGGGTATATTCATTCATTACCTCGCGCGATCCGTACAGGGTCCTGAGCGCCCGGCGTATCTGATCAAAGTTCAGTTCTTTGAGAAGTTTGTCAAAAACATGCGGGGTTTCATCGACTTTTTTCTTAAGCCATGTTTCCAGGTTTTCAGTCAAAAAACGCTGCGTTTCGGCATCTTCCGGTAAAGCGAACTGCGGATCGATATCGAGTTTATGCGCGAATTCCTTGATCAGACCGGAACAGAAACTGTCGATGGTCGAAATGGAGTTCTGCGAAAAGGTATTTTTAAGATCCCTGGTAAAGTTCCTGACTTTTTCACTGCCGCTTTTCCTAAGAACCGGACAAAAGTCCTCCCCCTTTAATTCTTCGATCTCATTGCCGGAGAGCAGGAGATTGACATCTTTTTGGATACGTTCCGTCATTTCCCCGGCGGCTTTTTTGGTAAAAGTTATGACCAATATCTTTTTATGATCGATCTGATCACGGGGTGCGCCCGCATCCGCTTCCCCGGCAAAACGGTCAAGAATAGCGGCGTAACGCTTGGTCAGCGCGAAGGTTTTCCCTGCGCCGGCACAGGCCTGGATAAAAACGGAAGTATCGCAATTCAGTGCGCGCCGGAGTGGGTCCGACTGTCCCATGAAAGCCCCCTTGACAGGATAAGCGGTTGATCTCAATCGGGACAAAGTTACGAAAAATATATCATATTGATAAATATTTTTTTACATTAAAGGGCTAACTCAAAAACGGAGGACATTATGGCGAACGCAAATGAGGTGAAACAAACCGTTCAGTTCCATGCCGGAAAAATCATTAAATGGGTCATTGTCGTTCTGATCATTATCGTGATCGCTAACGGCTTTTATGTGGTTCAGGCGGAGAACGTAGGTGTGGTCCTGCGTTTCGGAAAATATACCAAATCGACTCCTCCCGGTCTCCATTTCAAGATCCCTTTTATCGATAAGGTCTATCAGGTTGCCGTGGAACGTCAATTGAAGGAAGAGTTCGGATTCCGCACTATTTCTTCCGGCGCAACCACTCAATATGATACACGGCGATACGATTCGGAATCGGTCATGCTCACCGGCGATCTGAATGTGGTGGTCGTTGAATGGATCATTCAGTACCGCATCGAAGATCCGTACAAATATCTCTTTATGGTACGTAATTCGCGAGGCACGCTGAGAGATATGAGCGAGGCTGTCATGCGCGAGGTGGTCGGGGACCGCACACTGAATGAGGTCCTCACCGTCGGCCGGCAGGAGATAACGCAAACCGTGCAGGATAAATTGCAGGAGCTCTGCAATGAATATCAGAATGGTATCCGTGTACGTCAGGTCGTTTTGCAGAACGTTGACCCACCCGATGCCGTAAAGGCGTCTTTCAATGAGGTCAATCAGGCACAGCAGGACCGCGAGAAACTCATCAATCAGGCACGCGCGGAATACAACCGTGTGATTCCCCGCGCCCGCGGTGAAGCCCAGCAGACCATTCAGTCCGCCGAAGGCTATGCTACCGAGCGTGTTAACAGGGCACTGGGTGATGTTAAACGTTTCGAAGCCGTACTGGTTGAATATCAGAAAGCACCCGAGATCACACGGCAGCGCATTTATCTTGAGACCATGAGCAAAGTCCTGCCACGTGTTGAAAAGAAGATCATTCTCGATGAACAGACCGGCGGTATTCTGCCTCTGTTGAATCTGGATAAATAAGGAGAAAGAACAATGAAAAATAAAAAATTATTATGGATCCTGATCCCTGTTCTCCTTATTCTGATCGTTGGGAGTACGGGTTTCTTTATTCTGAACGAGACCCAGCAGGCGATCATTACCCGTTTCGGCAAACCGATCAGAACCATCGTGCAGCCGGGACTGCATTTCAAGGTACCGGTCGTTGACGTTATGCATGTTTTTGAAAAACGTTTTCTGGAATGGCGCGGTGAAAGCAACCAGGTCACAACGCGTGACAAGCGCTATATCTGGGTGGATACCTATGCCCGCTGGCGTATCGTGGATCCTTTGCTGTTCTATCAGCGTCTGAAGGACGAACGCGGAGCCTTGTCCCGCATCGATGATATCATCGATGGCGAGACCCGGACCGCCTTTGCAAAACACGATTTGATCGAACATGTCCGCACGTCAAATCGCGAACCCTTGCGCGACCCCGTTCTTGATCTGGATGTGGATAGTCTGGAAGTCATACAGTACGGAAGAAGCCGCATTAGTTTTGAGATCCGCCAAAAAGCATCGTTCCGGGCGAAAGATCTGGGGATCGAGATACTGGACTTTAAGATCAAACGTATCAATTATGTGCGGGAAGTTCAGAACACGGTTTTTGAGCGGATGATCACCGAACGAAAACGGATCGCGGATCAATACCGTTCCGAGGGACAGGGTGAAGCTTCACGTATCAGCGGTGAACGGGATCGCGAACTGAAGCGTATCCAGTCGGAAGCGGAACGCACAGCCCAGGAGATCCGTGGAAAATCGGACGCTGAGGCCGCCGCGATCTACAGTAGTGCCTACAACCGGAATGCCGCGTCACGGGAATTTTATACTTTTATGAAAACAATGGATAGTTATGAACTGGCATTGGATTCAACAACATCTATCATCCTGTCCACGGAAAGCGATTTTTACAAGTTCCTGAAACACGCGAAACCCGAATAGTAAAACTTTAATAGAGTCCTTATATCATCTCTCTGGTGCCCCGCATCAGAGAGATTTTCATTTGTTCATATAAATAGCTCAAAATAGTGCTTAACCTTTTTTCCCCGAACGGTGTCTTACAGGTAGAAAGTCAGAATGTCTGCCGGAATAATTAAATGGAGAAAGGGTTCAACCATGAAAAAGATCATTATCAGTTTGCTGATGGCCGTCGCGCTCATATTCAGCGGATGCAATCTGGGCGGCTACTGGAGAAACAACGATGCAGAGAATGTCAGCCTGGCGGTGCTTATCGAAAATGAATTGCTGAGCGAATATGATGTTGATACGGCAATTGAAGAAGAGATCGAGATCAGTGTTCCACTCGCTTTTTCAAAATCGGCTCCGGGACCCAACCCCCAGAGATACCGGAAGCACGTTCAACTGAGGATGAAACACGAGATCGACAGCCTGGATGTAAGTCATACGATCGAATATGTGGATACGGATACTGCGCTGGTCACTGTCATTAAAACACGGTATGCTACCATGTTCATTCACCACACGGACACCACAATAAGCGATACTCCGGTCGTCTGGGAAAAAAATTATGTTTATACAACAACTTCCTATTGGCAGTTTGCGCGTTTTGACAATGCTGACAGCTCCCGGGACAGCGCTTCGAACATTGCTTCGGATAGCAGCGGATGGCGCCTGACAGCTAAAAGTCTGGAGGCCGGAGAAACAACCGGGATCACAAACACGATCGAATATGTGCTTCTGATCTCCGATCAGGACTCTCCTGAGATGCTTTTTGATGATCCCGAAGCATTATATCCCGTGATCAGGGGAGCCGGATGGCAGGGTTCTTTCCGCGAACGTCCGGGCGATCTTTCAACGAATGTCTTTGTTTTGATTGACGGTGCTGACGATGTGAATGTCCTCGGTTCTTCCGGACGTCATTTTGCATTGTTGGACGATGGATTGGGTGTTGATCTGACAGAAGGCGACAACATCTACAGTGGCACGGTGCTGAAAGGTCGCGGACAGAGCCGTCTGCGTGTTCAGATGTTCACAACGGCAACATTCACCGACGAAGAGGCTCCGGTTGAAATCGCGGCTTGGTTCCTACCTATCCGCTGATCCTTTCCACCTTTTCCTTTATATGCAAAGAGGCGACATAAGTCGCCTCTTTGTTTTTTATATAGTAACGGACAGGCAGGCACCTGCTATTACGGGCTACCCCCTATCGCCCGGTCCTCTATCCTTCCGATGTAGACAAGACGTTCCCGGCCGTCCAGAAGCAGCTCAAAAGAAGACACGGCGATGCCATTAGCAGATTTATGTGCACCGTATATCCTGGCCTTATAATGACCGTCCCGGATATCAAACCGCACCGTTTCGATCAGAGATGCATGTCCGAACCAGGTCCCGTTCGCACGCCGGATCCAGTATTGGATAAAATCGCCGGGTTGGACTTCTGACATATCCGTGATCCTTCTGCCCCATTTATATTTTTCGATCGCATGGACAATCCCCGCATACCGCGGATCATCGGAGTCCGGTCCCTCTTTCGCCACATTCCTTCCGAGGTCGTTGTGGTTGATCAGAACATCCTTGCGCATAGCGGCCGTATAGTCTTTCCCCGATCGGCGCATGATGCTGTCCGCAACCGCCGATATGAACGTTGTACAGTCCAGTTGCCGCCTTGCGGAACTGTAATTTCCATAAGTCCACCCAGAAAAGACGGTCCCGGCAAGTTCATGTGCCACCCGAAGTGCACATTCCTCCGAAAAGGATTTTACGTCTGCCGACAGTCCGTTGGTTGAGATCAGGTAAAATGCAAACAGGATAAACAGGGTCTTCTTCATGCGGTTCCTCATTTGAAGGTAATAATACATATTTCGGAACAGAGATACAAGGAAATGCCGGGATCGTAATTAAGATACATCCATATTCTCTGATTGATGATTATAAAAGTATCCCCAATACGATTTTTTCGTCTTAAATTAACATATGATCAAAATCATCATCAGAAATTTGGAGTCGGAGGAAAATATAACTCCCGCTCAATGTGTCTTGTCATGATCCCTGATCCAAAACTTAACAGGAGATACATATGAAAACCTTTTTTAAACTAAGCATCGTAATGTGTTTGCTGTCTGCAGGCCTCCTCTATGGACATTGTGAGATTCCCTGCGGCATCTACGGGGATTCCCTGCGTTTTGCCCTGATACGTGAACATGTACAAACGATCGAAAAGTCCATGCAGGAGATCAATCGCCTTTCAAAGGCCAAAAACCCGGATTATAATCAATTGGTACGCTGGGTAAACAATAAGGAAATCCATGCGGAAATGCTGCAGGAGATCGTAAGTCAATATTTTCTTCATCAACGGGTTATCCCGGTTTCAGAATCGGATAAAGAGTATGGGGCCTATTTAAGCAAACTGGAACTGCTTCATCGTATCCTTGTCAGTGCAATGAAATGCAAGCAGGGTACCGATCTTGCCGAACCGGTACGTATTTTGCATCATCTCAAGGCTTTCGAAGACATTTATTTCAAGGGCCATGGACATCATCATCATTGATCCATAAATAAAAAAGGCTCCGCAGGGAGCCTTTTTAAATGCATGTTCTAATTTTTTAAAAACTGAGATCCCGACCGGTGATCAGGCGTTCACGTTCCGGTTCGATCACAGACCTCCAGGCATTGTCAAGACGTCCTTTATTGAACGCATTGATAGCATCCTGGCGGTTTCCGAGTTTGGCATAAGCCACACCCAGTTCATACCATCCGCCGCCGAAGCGCGCATTGACCGTTGTGACCTCTCTGGCCACATCCAGGGCCTTCTGGTGTTCACCGACACGGTTATAGGCATAAGCCAGACGATAATTGGTCAAATACCGGTTCCGCGGATTGGTTATCAGACTCGCGGCAATGGATAAATGTTCAATTGCTTCTTTATAACGTTCCTGGTTGTTCAGCAATTCGCCGTAACTTTCCCTCGCTGCAGCAGAATTCGGTTCAAGGATAATGGACTTTTTAAAATTTTCTTCGGCTTCTTTTAATTTGTTTTCAGCCATAAAAACCTGACCGAGTGTCGTATATGCTCTGGCATTCATCGGATCGAGCGTAACGGACTGCAATAGCGCATTTTCTGCTTTGGTCAGCTGATTGGTACGGCGGTATACATTTCCCAGATTGTACCAGGAAGACGCGCTTTCGGGATTGAAGGTCACTGCCTTTTCAAAATTCTCGATCGCGGCATTCAGATCGCCGGACCGCAATTTGATCAGACCGAGGATAGCATATGCTGAGCCGAATTCCGGATTGATCCTGAGACTGGTCAGTGTTTTGCGTTCCGCATCGACCATGTCGCCCATATTATAGGAACGTTGTGCTTCCTGAAGGATACGACCGGCAAGAATGTTCTTTGCGCGCACATATTTTTCCACTGAAGGTGCAATAATACTTGCATTGTCAAAATAATCTCTGGCCAGATCAAAGTCTTCTTCCTGTATTGCAATGAACCCGAGCCGGTAATATAACTCAGCGATGGTCGGATCCTTTTCGATGAGTTCATTGTAAATCCGTTTTGCGGCATTATAATTCCCTGCTTCCACTTCCCGCTGAGCATCCCGCACCTGATTGATCAGGTCGCGTAATTCATCGAATTTATCCCGGTAGGATTGTTCGGAGGGACTGTAGTCGATGGTCTTGCGGACCAATGCCTGGGCCTCGCTAAGATTCCCGTACATCAGCTCAACTTTATGGTAGGCATACAATGCTGTAACAAAGGCCGAATCCTGTGCCAATACTTCATCAAGCAAGGCCTGAGCGGTCGGCGCATCAAGATTCTCAAGGTACGCCTCGGCTTCTGTCACCTTTTGTTGCAAAACATCGACCTGAGCAAAGGAAAAGCCGCATAGACTTATGATACAAAGGGCTACGAGAGATACTTTTTTAAGGTTCATCATTCGATATCCTTTCTTGCGTGGTGCCGGAACACCTTCCATGTTAGTACCCGGGGCGGGACTTGAACCCGCACAACTTTGCAGTTACATGGCCCTCAACCATGCGCGTCTGCCAATTCCGCCACCCGGGCGAAAGCGTGCAAATATATGCACATCAAGCTATAAATTCAAATATTTATTTGCTATTCGGTCGGCTCAAAGGGCGTTGTCGGCTGTTCGATCTCAACATTGCTCGGCATCGAAAGTCCGGAGGATTGCGTTGCGACTTGTCTTCCGGCTTGTCGCTGAACCACACTATCCGCCGAATCGGTATTCCGTTTTGCAACGAAAATGTTGATGGCCATGATCAGTACAAAGAATAGGACGGCGGACCATTGTGTGAATTTTGACAGGAAGGTTGTCGCACCGCGGCTTCCCAAAACTGAACTTCCCGCCGTCATGGCTACCATACCGTCCCCTTTTGATGATTGCATCAATACAGATACGATCAGTAAAATGGACGTGATAATTAAAATAATGACAAGTAATGTGTACATATTGGATCCTCTTTATGCGTTACATGTAGCGGCTGTTTCGATCATGCGGAAAAAATGGTCCGCGTTCAGACTGGCACCGCCGATTAGCAATCCGTCAATATCGGTTTCAGACAACAGTGATCCGGCATTTTCCGGTTTGGCACTGCCGCCGTAAAGTATGCGCAACACTTGGGCTGTTCGGACATCCGTGCGTTCCGCAAGCACTTCCCTTATATAACGGTGTACTTCCTGGGCTTGTTCCGGAGTGGCTGTCAGTCCCGTACCGATCGCCCATACCGGTTCGTAAGCAATAACCGTTTTTAGGATATCTTCCGTTGACATTCCTTCCAAAGCCCCCAGTAATTGTGTTCTGACAACATCTTCCGTGATCTCTTTTTCTCTTTCTTCCCGTGTTTCTCCGATACAGATGACCGGGGTCAATTCTTTTTCGAGAGCTTTCTTAACTTTGGCATTCACTCCGGCATCCGTTTCATAAAAATACTGACGGCGTTCAGAATGACCGATCAAGACATGCGAGCATCCGGCTTCTTTCAGCATAGATGCGGAGATCTCACCCGTAAAAGCACCCTTATCTTCCTGGTGCATATTTTGGCCGCCGACGTGAACGGGGACGCCGTTCAACACTTTCACCATGGCGGGGATGGAAGTGAAAGGGGGACAAAGCAATATATCCACGTTCTTATCTTTAAGGCCCTTGACCTTTAAATCCCGGCAAAAATTTTCAGTTTCTTTCGCACCCATGTGCATTTTCCAGTTTCCGGCTATAAATAATGTTCGCATGATATCCTTTCTTTCCGTTTATTTACAACAGCAGCAACATGATTTTTCGCTGATCTCGACAACTGCGGGTAAGGTCAGACCCGAGATCAATTCCAGCGAAGCACCGCCACCGGTCGAGACATGGCTGATCTTATCGGAATAACCGAGTTTTTTGACCGCTGCAACGGAATCTCCGCCGCCGACCAGGGTAATTGCCCCTTTTCCTGTCGCATCCGCGACAGCTCCGCAGAGGGCTTCTGTGCCTTTGGCGAAATTCGACATTTCAAATACACCCATCGGACCGTTCCAAAGTACTGTCTTGCTTTCGGCAATGACTGCAGAAAATAACTTGACACTTTCGGGTCCGATATCCAAACCGATCTGATCTGCGGGGATATTTTCAACCGCTACAATCTGTGATGCGGCCTCATTGTCAAAAGCACCTGCAACGACCACATCGGTCGGCAGTAAAAATTTTACCTTACTGCTCTTGACGGCTTCCAGTATCTCTTTAGCGAGATCGATCTTATCTTCTTCCACCAGTGACTTCCCGATCTCATATCCCATTGCCTTATAGAAGGTAAAGATCATTCCGCCGCCAACGATCAGATTATCCACCTTCTCTATCAGATGACGAATGGTATCGATCTTACCGCTGATCTTTGCGCCGCCCAGAATGGCGGTATAAGGACGAACCGGGTCTTCCAGTTTGTCCTTAAGATAAATGAGTTCCTTTTCCAGAAGCAATCCGGATGCCACACAATCAAAATGCTGGGCGGCCCCGACCGTGGAAGCATGTGCACGATGGGAAGTTCCGAAAGCATCGTTTATATAAGCGTCACCCAATGAAGCAAGGGTCGCCGCAAACTCCGGATCATTCTTTTTTTCTTGTTTGTAAAAACGTAGATTTTCCAACAAAAGTATTTGCCCGGGTTTCAATTCCGCCGCAAGTTTTTTCGCTTCCTCTCCCGTGCAATCGGGGGCGAAGAGAACCGGTGTATTCAGCAATTCGCTGAGGCGCTCCTGAACGGGTTTCAGACTAAAAGCCGTTTCGTATCCCTCACCTTTGGGACGGCCGAGATGGCTCATACAGATAACCGAACCACCGTCATTGAGAACCTTTTGAATGGTCGGAAGCGACGAAACGATACGAAAATCATTTGTGATCTTTCCTTCCGCATCGACCGGAACATTGAAATCAACACGTATGAGTACACGCTTGTTATTGTAGTTAATGTCGTTTACCGTTACTCTTGCCATAAATCCTCCGTTTTCTTATAGCTTGCCAATATAATCATTTTTTCTAAAATATGAAGGATTTTTTCATAGAAAAATAAGCCGGACGATACAGGAGCAATTTTATGTCAACAGACTGTATTCATTTGATTTACAAAGGTTTTTCGCTTAAACGGATGGTGTCGAATTGTATACAGGATCCGTGTAATTTACTTTGTTTTTTTATGAAATAATGTATAGATTAATCCGTTATTGTACTGTTAACAACCTCAAAAAACATTGAAGGACCATTATGGAGTTCAAACATCAAATGATCGGAAGCACCTTGCTTTTCAAATACCATGATCCGATATTCAACGATGTCGGGGTCATTCAATATAAGCGGCAATTGGCCGCTCTGCTGGAAAAATATACCGTTCAGGATATTATCCTTGATGTTGAAAATGTCAAGATCATAGATAATACGGGATTAAGCGCAATCATGTTCGCCCGGCGATATACCAAAGCGAACGAAAATACCTGTATCCTGGCCATGCCTCGACCCAAACTGATCAGTCTGCTTAAGACAGCGCGACTGAGCGATTCCTTCCAAATCATTGACCGGAAAGACGAATATCAGGCCTTTTTGAAATCACTGGTCGAACATGCGGAACAGGAAAGACTCGAACGCGAAGCAGAAAAAGCACGTAAGGCGGAAGAAGCAAAAAAAGCCGAAGAACCAAAAACAGAAACCGAACAAGGGGGCACAGCCGTTCCCATAAACGGCAATGCGGAAAATCCGCCCGAAAAAAAGAACAATTCCAAGCGGACAAGAAGAAAAACCCAGAATAAGCCGCCCAGTCCCGAAAAATAAGTACTCCCGGATCATAATCCTTGTTTACTAATAAAAAAACGTCGTCCATGTGCGACGTTTCTCATTATTGTTTTTTATAAGGTTTTATTCTTTATTGCGTCTGGCGGCGATCATGCGGTTCGCATATTTATGCGGTATGCGTGTAAGTTGCTTGATCCCGGAATGAAATTCCGAAAAATACCATTCGAAATCTTCAACAACACCAATATCCCGTATAATGGCAGCGCGCTGACAATAGGTGTGCCTCTTACCGTCCCAGTGCTGCTGAGTGTTCCCGGAAATAAAGATCGCAGCACCCCACCCGAGAAATTCCTCCCCTGCGGAGCTCATATCATCCTTCAATCCGTTCAAATAGGCTTCATCCAGCACCACGCCGTCTGCGACCAACCACTGGTCTTCAAAAAATACTTCTATCCAGCAGCTTGGCAGGATATCGGACAGAAAACGGTAGGACGCGGGGCGCAAGAGTCCTTTGTAAATATCTTTTTTTATCTGAAAAGCATGGAAGCGGCAAAGCACTTCACATGCATCCAATAGCGTTTTGAGCAAGATACACTTCGTAATGGCCTGCCCTTTCTTTTCTTTGAGCACATAGGATGCGGAAATATACGGTTTAGGTGTAAACCCGAAAGAGATCTCATTCCTGACGAAATCCAGAATACGTATGATCCTGTTCTTTGGTGTTAATTTTTTCCAGTTCCGCTCTGAGATCAGCCGTTGTATTGCTTCTGATTCGGTATCAAATATGGTGTTCGGATCGATGGTCAAGTCTGTGTATCCTCTGTTTTTTCAAATATAAATGAAATATAACAAAGATAAAATCTGTTTTTAAAAATTCATTTTGAAAAAGACCCGAAATATGATAAAATAAGCCCTTGATTTTTTAAAAATCCCTTCTCCTTTCTCTAATAATTAATGTAATATATACTATGATTATAGCTTAATTAATAGTATATTAGCGCATGAAAAAAATCACAACCGCCGTTGATAGAATCGTGACGCGGATCGCAGGAAAACAGGCCATTGAAGAGTACCGGGCTTTCCGCAGCTGGAATGAGGTCGTGGGAGAAGTAATTGCCAAAGTCGCGGTCCCGAACAAGGTGATGAACGGCGTATTATATGTGAGTGTAAAGAACAGCACGTGGCGACAGGAATTGATCATGCAAAAGCCTATGATCCTCGAAAAGTTCGCTTCCCGATTCGGACAGGGAATCATCAAGGATATACGGCTTCAGTGAATGGATAAATAAAATAAGAAATATAGAAGGAGATCTATGTACAGCAGTGCAAGCGATTATAAATCGGATAAGATCAAAGTATTACAGGGATTGGAGGCCGTTCGTAAACGGCCGGCCATGTATATCGGAGATACGGGAAAAAGAGGATTGCACCATTTGGTCTATGAGGTTGTAGATAACTCCATAGATGAAGCACTTGCCGGATTTTGTGAAAAGATCATTGTCACTGTTCATCAGGACAATAGCGTCAGTGTCGAAGATGACGGGCGCGGAATGCCTGTGGACCTTCATCCCACGGAAAAGAAACCGGGTGTGGAAGTGATCATGACGATCCTGCATGCCGGAGGTAAATTTGACAAAGGAAGCTATAAGGTTTCCGGTGGGTTGCATGGTGTGGGTGTTTCGGTCGTCAATGCACTTTCCAAGTGGGTAAAAGTCAGCATTAATCGAAACAATACGATGTATGAACAGGAATTCGCATATGGAAAACCCACTACACATCTTGTGGAACATGGCAAATCCAAAAGGACCGGCACGACGGTAACCTTTATTCCCGATGATTCCATTTTCACGGAAGTTGTGTTCGATTACTCCCTCCTTCGTGAACGTTTGCGCGAATTGGCTTTTCTGAACAAGGATGTTCACATTACCCTTCGTGACGAACGCAGCAACAAGGAGGATGTTTTTCATTACAGGGGCGGGATCATGGAATTTGTGATGTATCTCAATGAAGCGCGTGTTCCGCTACATCCCAAGCCTGTCTTTATGGAAGGTGAGCGGAATGATATCAGTGTGGAATTCGCTTTTCAGTATAATGATACCTATAATGAGAATTTCTTTTCTTATGTCAACTGCATCAATACCATCGAAGGGGGCACACATCTTACGGGTGCCAGAACGGCTTTAACGCGCGCATTGAACAATTATGCGCAGAAAAACAATATGTTCAAGACCATTAAGGCCAAGAATTTTTCTTTAAGCGGCGAAGATACCCGCGAGGGGATCACGGCAGTTCTATCGGTTAAAGTCCCCGAACCGCAATTTGAAGGACAGACGAAGACCAAACTCGGGAACGGGGAAGTCAAGGGTATCGTGGATAGTCTGGTCATGGAAAATCTAAATGAATTTTTCGAGACCAATCCGGCAGTTGCCAAAAAGATCATTGAAAAATCCGTTGTGGCCGCCAAGGCCCGGGAAGCCGCACGTACCGCGAGGGAACTTACCCGGCGGAAAAATGCTCTGGAGCTCAGCGGTTTACCCGGTAAACTGGCCGATTGCTCCATCAAGGACCCGGCACATTGCGAATTATACATTGTTGAGGGAGATTCCGCGGGCGGTTCAGCCAAACAGGGGCGCGACCGTCGTTTTCAGGCCATTCTACCTCTGCGCGGCAAGATCCTGAATGTGGAAAAAGCCCGTTACGACCGTATCCTTCAAAGCAAAGAGATCCAGGCGCTCTTCACCGCGATCGGCGGTGGCTTGCGGGATGATTTCGATGTTGAAAAGATCCGTTATGACAAGGTCATCATCATGACCGATGCCGATGTGGACGGGGCGCATATCCGCACCCTGCTACTGACCTTCTTCTTCCGGCAGATGCGGGACCTTCTGCAGTTCGGACACGTTTACATTGCACAGCCTCCGCTCTATCGTCTGAAACAGGGCAAGATCGAACGATACGCCTACGATGATAATGAGATGGAAAAGATCGCTGCGCGTATGAAAAAAGAACGTGCCGTAAAACTTCAGCTTTCCCGTTACAAGGGTCTCGGAGAAATGAACCCCGAACAGCTCTGGAGTACGACCATGGATCCCGAGTCGCGGACCATTCGTAAGGTCAATCTGGATGATGCCATGGCTGCGGACCATATGTTCTCGGTCCTGATGGGTGAAAACGTGGAAGCCCGCCGGGCCTTTATTGAAGAAAACGCACAGTATGTAAGAAATCTTGATGTCTAAACCCGATCCGCAGCTTGGCGGATAAACAGAAAAGTGAGGAAACATTGGCTAACGAACGTATTATCCCGGTCAATATAGAAGAAGAGTTAAAGAACTGTTACCTGGATTATTCCATGTCCGTGATCGTTGCCCGGGCGCTGCCCGATATCCGCGACGGTCTCAAACCCGTGCATCGCCGCATTCTGTTCGGCATGCATGAACTGGGTATGCAGTACAACAAACAGTATAAAAAATCAGCCCGTATCGTCGGTGATGTTTTGGGTAAATACCATCCGCACGGCGATTCTTCGGTGTACAACGCCATGGCGCGCCTGGCACAGGATTTTGCCATGCGTTACTGCGTGGTTGACGGACAGGGGAACTTTGGTTCGATCGACGGTGACAGTCCGGCCGCCATGCGGTATACCGAAGCACGTATGGCACGCATTGCAGAAGACATTCTCGCCGATATTGAAATGGATACGGTCAATTTTGTACCGAATTTTGATGATTCGCTTACCGAACCCACTGTCCTGCCAACGCGCGTACCTTTCCTTCTGATCAATGGGGCGACCGGTATCGCCGTCGGTATGGCAACCAATATTCCTCCCCATAATATCAAAGAAATTTGTGATGCACTCTGCGCGATGGTTGAGAACCCCGAAATAACGACCCGCGAACTCATGCAATATATCAAAGGTCCGGATTTTCCGACCGGCGCGCTTGCATATGGTTCATCAGGACTTTTTTCCGCCTATGATACCGGACAGGGCAAGATCACCCTGCGGGCGCGTGCGAACGTGGAACAGGTTCGCAACAACCGCGAACAGATCGTTTTTACGGAAATCCCCTATCAGGTGAATAAGAGCAATCTCATAGAACGGATCGCGGAGTTGGTGCACCAGCGTATATTGGACGGCATCAGCGACCTGCGTGACGAGTCCGACAAAGAAGGGATCCGTATCGTGATCGAACTGAAGCGTGATTTCGAACCCCAGGTCGTTCTGAATAATCTCTATAAACATACTTTTCTGCAAAATACCTTTGGCATCAATATGCTTGCACTGGTCGACGGCATACCCCGCGTTCTGCCCTTACGTGAAATGTTACGGCTGTTTATCGAACACCGGCACAAGGTCATTGTTCGCCGGACGCAATACGAACTGAACAAGGCCGAAGAACGTGCACATATACTGGAAGGATTCAAAATTGCACTTGAGAATATTGATGAAGTGATCACTATCATTAAAACCTCTTCGAGCGTAAACAATGCAAAACGTAACCTGATCGAACGCTTTACGTTTTCTGAAGCTCAGGCACAGTCCATCCTGGACATGCGTTTGCAAAAACTTACCGGACTGGAACGTGAAAAGATCATTCAGGAATATATCGACACCTTAAAACAGATCGAAAAGTTAAAATTCATCCTCGAAAGCAAGGAAAAACGCATGTCCATACTGGTCGAAGAAACCCGTGAGATACAAAAAAAATACGGTGATGAGCGACGCACGGAAATGATCGCGGATGCGGGTGACTTCTCGGTTGAGGACATGATCGCTGATGAGGAAATGGCCATTACGATCACGAATAACGGCTTTATTAAACGCACGCCCGTCAACGTATATCACGCACAGCGCCGTGGCGGCGTCGGCAAGCGCGGAGCAACCGCAAAAGAAGATGATTTCGTTGAAAACCTCTTTATTGCTTCAACCCATGATTATCTGATGTTCTTCACCAATTTCGGAAAGGTCTATTGGCTGAAGGTTCATGAGATCCCGCAGGCCGGACGTTCAACCCGTGGCCGCGCGATCGTCAATTTATTGGAATGCGAAAAAGATGAAACGGTCCGGGCTTTTCTGAATGTTCGTGATTTCAATGGAGATAAATACGTTGTGATCGCAACAAAACGCGGAACCATAAAGAAAACCAAGCTGGATGCTTACAGTCGTCCGCGCCGTACCGGTATTATTGCGGTAAATCTGGTAGATGATGATGACATTATCGGTGTTGACATTACCAACGGTGAGCAGGATATCATTCTGGGAACACGCAAAGGCAAGGCCATTCGCTTCAATGAAAAACACGTGCGCGACATGGGGCGTAATGCCACTGGTGTACGCGGTGTGACACTTGAAGGAAAGGATGATGCCGTCGTTGATATGGTCGTTGTCAAGCGTGAAGGTGCCACCGTGCTGGCTGTCAGCGAACACGGATACGGAAAACGTTCCGATATAATGGATTACCGGATCACCAACCGCGGCGGTAAAGGTGTTATCACCATTAAAACGACCCCGAAGGTCGGTGAGATGGTTGCCCTGAAGGAAGTCGTGGATACGGACGATCTGATGATCATTACTACCGGCGGCTTACTGATCCGTCAGCATATCCGCCGTATCAGCACACTCTCGCGCAATACGCAGGGAGTTCGCTTGATCAATCTCCGCGAAGGAGACCGTATCTCGGCGATCCGCTATGTCATGGAATCCGAAGAAAACAATGATGAATTGCAAGAAATGAATGATGAATGAAGGAACTGATCCGAAAGCGCCTGGACCTTATCCGGGAAGACATCCTGACCCACAGTCCGCATCCCGAACGGGTGCGGCTTATCGCAGTTAGCAAAAAACAATCGATTGAGAAAATGCATGCTGCGATGGAGGCGGGAATTCGCGATTTCGGAGAGAATCGTATACAGGATGCGCTATTGAAATTTGAGCGGGATGCGTTCCCGGGTGTTACTCGTCATTTCATCGGATATCTGCAATCAAACAAAGTAAATAAATGCTTGCAGAATTTTAATTGGCTTCATAGTTTGCAAACAGATAAGATAGCCCGCACGATCGCCGATGCCGACCAGAGGATGATGTGCCTTCTTGAGGTGAACATTTCCGGAGAGGCGAATAAATCCGGTCTTGAGCCGGATGATGTTGTTTCCTTTGCAAAACGTATCCGTGAATACAGCGGTTTACAGGTGCGCGGACTTATGGGAATGGCCCCTTATACCGACGATGAGATCCGTATACGTTCTGCTTTCTCGTTGTTGCGTTCGGTGTCGGAATCTTGTAAATTCCTGGAAACGGAATCATTGCGCTTTGAGGAACTCTCCATGGGTATGACGCATGATTATCGTATCGCACTTCAGGAAGGAGCAACGATCTTGCGTATCGGAACCGGTGTTTTCGGAGCAAGGGAAACATAAGGAGATATATGGACTGGATCGATTTTTCCGAACTGGAACCGGGTGACATACTTCCGCCGGGATGGACTTTTACACCTGCGCACGATGTGCTCTCCGATGTGGAAATTGCGAAAAAAAAAGACATCCTGCTTTTTACCATGCGCTCGGATGCGATTCCGGCAAAAACGATATATTGTGTGCGCGACCATATTAACCTGTCCGGTATCAATCCCTTGCGCGGCAAGAACCGGGATGCATTGGGAGTACGTTTCCCGGACATGTCCCATCCCTATCGGATCCCATCCTTTTGCGGAAGAATCAAAGATATCATTATCCGGGCAGGTCAGCATCCCGAACATCCTACAGACGCCGTCGAAGCGGCACCGATCGTTTATCAGTCGATCATCGCAAATCATCAGAAAAAACCGGCGTATGCTTTGATATATGGCAACAAGATAGGGGCACAAGATATCGTAACATTATTTCAGGGAGAATCACATGCATAAGAATTCAATGAACAAAGTTGTTTTGGTCGGACGTCTCGGCCAGAATCCGGAACAACGGGCGACCCCCGCCGGAACAGCGGTTACAAACTTTAGTGTGGCGACCAATGAAACCTATAAGACACAGAACGGTGATTATAACGATAATACAGAATGGCACCGCTGCGTTGCTTTCGGCAAAACGGCCGAATATATCGGAAATTTTTTCACTAAGGGAAGACTGGTCTACGTAGATGGCCGTTTGCGGACCCGTAAATGGACCGATAACAATAATGTCACGCATTATACGACGGAGATAATGGTTGACACGGCTATGCTCTTAGATCGTGCGACTCAGGGTGATTCCGGAGTGTATGCTCCGCCGGCACAAAAAGATTCACGCGGTCCGGCGAACAAAGAACCCGAACCCGAAGATATGCCCCTGCCGGATAATGAAGAAGAACTTCCGTTTTAAGGACACTGTATGGATCCGGATCTTAACACAGACCTGAACGAAAACGAAGAAGGCTCCGAAGCGATCGTCCTTTGTCCCGTTTGCGGACAGGCGGTCAATAATCATGCTGCCGAGGAGCTGTACACTGTGGATCTTGTGGAAAGTGATTTCCGAATACGCACGCTGGATGACGATATTCTGGATACCTGGCTGGTTTTTTGTCATAACTGTCTCTACATTACACATGACTTCCGGCATATTCCTGATCAGATCAACCTGATCCGCGAATACGTGTTATCCGGAGATTACCGGATGCGGTTCACCGACACCAATCCTACAACTCTGGAGCTTTTTGAACATTATGTGTTCATGCTGGAAAAAGTCAAAGCTCCGGCAATGGTTTTTGCAGATACCTATTTACGCATGTCCTGGTTATATGACGATGATCATAATGATCGGGATGCCTGTACTTACAGGGGGAAAGCGATCGTCTATTATGCGAAAGCCTTATTGGCCGGCAGTCTGAGCGAAAAGGATGTTTCTATGATATATTATTACATAGCAGAGCTCAGCCGGCGGAACGGAGATTTTGAACGGGCAAGAAAAGCGCTGTTAAAAATAGATACCGCTATCCCGATGTTCCGTTCATTATTTGAATTTCAAACAGTGCTCATTCGCGACCATAACGATGGGGCGGCCATTATGCCGCGGGAGGTAAATTAACATGATGATCAACTATCCCGAATTTGAAGCGATGTTAATGGAACAGGAGGCCGGAGCGACTACGACCTTTTTCAAATACATCAACATCCTGAACCGCTATTTTACAGAAAATGCGGACCTTTCCCCGGCGGAACAAAAAAAATCGCTTGAATTTATTTATCAGAAGGTCCGGGATGCACATCCTCTGATCGCAATATTTCCGAACATGCAGTCCTGTCTGTTGAAAGAATTCAAGAAAGGGAAGAAAAGTATTCCTGAGATACTTGCCGTATTCAGCGGGGAAGTCAGAAAAAACATCGATAAAACGATCGCGACGTGCGTCGATAAGCTTATTAAGGACGGATCAAAGATTTTTACTTTCAGCCATAGTTCGGTCGTGCGCAAGGCCATCATGGAGGCCGCCGGTAAGGGACGTCGCTTCGAAGTCATTCTCACCGAAGCCCGGCCTGTCGGTGAAGGACTCGCTTTGGCAAAATTTCTCGGGCGGGCGGGTATACCGGTTTCTCTTTATACGGATGCCGCAATGGAACTTGCCGTATCCCGCTGTGATCTTGTGCTGGTGGGTACGGACTGGTACTGGTACCGCGGATTCATCAACAAGATCGGCACACATTCAGCCCAGCGAATTGCCGAAGAACGAGAAAAAGCGTTTTATATTCTAACGGATTCCAGTAAATTCATGCCAACACCGCCTTCAGACTGGTCGCGCGACCGGCACCCCGAATCGCAGATCCTGGTGGAGCATATTGAAAACGTAACGGTTCATAATCCATATTTTGAATCGATCTGGTTCCGTGGTGCCGATGGGATCATTATTGACGGCAATATAAAAGAATTTGATAAAAATTGTGAGATCATCATGTAGGAGAAACGCCAATGATGTCCCAGTACTATAATTACAAGACTGCCATCATTATTTTTTTCATGAGCCTGATAGGTTATCTTGTACTGCTTATCGGTTTCTACAATAATGATGCCCTGATGGGTGAAACACCACAAGCCTTACGTTACCTTGTCCTGGGATTTTCGCAGCTACTGCTTCTCCTCCCCCTCTTTTTTTATGTCGTCGGCAACGGGAAATCGGTTAAACATGCTTTCCGTGTGCGTCCCGTTTCCGCACGTGCTTTTTTTGATATTCTGATGATCGCCATCGGTATGTTCTTTCTCCTTGAACTCACACGTATCGTCGGCAGCATGCTTTTCCGTACCGAACTACCCGTACAGGAAAGTTTGAAAGTGGTCTATCCGCTGAATTTTATTCTGATCTTTCTTATCAGCGTTGTTGTCACACCCATTGTCGAGGAAGCTGTTTTCAGGGGCTATCTTCTGCGGGTGATGCTGCGAAGTAAATATTCTCCGCTTCTTGCGGTTACATTATCTGCGTTTCTGTTCATGCTTGCACATTTGGACTACTGGAACGCCCCCGGTATCTTTCTTGCGGGACTTATTCTCGGATTTATCGCTTATTCCTTTTATTCTATCATTCCATGTATTATTATTCATGCGGTATTCAATACAATGGTGCTAATCGATATTAATGTACCGCAAATCCGTGATGCCATTTTCTATTCCAGGAGCTTTGTCCCATGGGTGATCATGGGCGGAGGAATTCTTATGTTGCTGCTCGGATTGTTGAACGTGAAGACGAAAGTCCACATACACCGTAAACGCAGGACCGTAAAAGAAGGAGATGTCCATGAGGAATAATGAGGTGATCCTCCTGGTTGATGCCTACCGAAAACTTCACAGACGGGGCGCGAAGGTCAATCTGATCAATATAATCGACAAAACCCACCCTGCGGATCTGGCGATGCTTTTCCGGTCTTTTACTCATCACGAACGTTTGTATTTTTTTTCCTTGATAAAAACGAACACTAAAAAAGCGGAAGTGCTTTCAGAGCTGGATGATAACTTAACACTTGAGATCCTGAAGCCTCTGAAACGGCCCGAAATCATTCATATTTTCCGCGAAATGGACTATGACGACGAGTCCTATATTCTCCGGCTGATGCCCGAAGAGGAACAGCAGGAACTGCTAAACCTGATGAAGGAAGATGAGTCCCGCGAAGTTGAGGCCTTGATGAGTTATGCAGAAGATACCGCGGGAAGTATCATGAACCCTGAGGTCTTTCATCTTACCGAAGATCTGACCATCGCACAAGCAACGGAAGAGATACAAAAGAGCGTCGATACGGAAATGGTATTTTATATTTATGTTACGGATGACCGCAATCACCTGGTTGGAGTGGTTTCCCTGCGCCAATTGATCCTTAACGATCCAAAGAAAAAATTATCCGATATCATGGTGGAAGATGTTGTCAGTATTCGCCCGGAAACCGATCAGGAGGAAGTTGCAAGGATCGCCTCCCGCTATAATTTTGTTGCAGTCCCCGTGGTTGATGACGAAAACAAACTCATCGGTGTCGTCACGGTAGATGATATTATTGACGTACTGCGTGAAGAAGCCACAGAGGATCTGCTTCAGATGGCCGGATTGGGACGGGATTCGGACATTCTGCTCAAATCTTCCTGGGAAACCACCAAACGCCGTTTCCCCTGGCTATTGGCAACCTATATCGGTGGATTGATCGCGGCCACGACCATCAGTCTTTTCCATGGATTGCTGAGCGAATATATTATTCTTGCCTCCTTCCTTCCCATTATTGCAGGTATGGGCGGGAATATCGGAACGCAGAGCTCAACGATCATTACGCGCAGTCTCCTGACAGGGCGGGTCAATCCAAGCACCGCGCCGAAGATCATCCTCAAGGAAATACGTGTCGGTCTGACACTGGGTATCATCTACGGGATCGTCCTTGGAATTATTGCCTTTATGATGTCATATGTGGTTACTTCGAACGCCTACGACTATTCGCTCGTACGCTGTATCGAGCTCAGTATTGCCGTTGCAACCGGTATTACCATCGCAATGACACTTGCAACTTTCACCGGGACCGTCGCGCCCATGATCCTGCATAAAATGAAAATCGACCCCGCTATTGCCACGGGTCCATTTGTAACAACAACGATCGATATTCTCGCTGTTCTGATCTATCTCTCGTTCGCTACATTAATGGTAAGTTTTTGATCATCCTTAAAATGAATAAGTATGTCCTTTTTCTTCTTGTTCTTTGCCCCGCGCTCGCCACAGCCGGAGATACTCTCTTTTTTGATGTTACTCTTTTAGGTGTTCGCGCCGCAGCGGTAGAGATTACGGAAAACCGCCTGCCCGGGAATGTGAATGAGATCGTTTATCATGCATTTACCGTAGGCGCCTTCGATAAGATCTATGCAATTGATAATTGGTATTATTACTACACCGACACACTGCTGAATCATATGGATTCTTTAAAAAAAGTGATCCGGCAGCATGATCTTCGGCAAAAATATGAAGAACACATCTCCGGCGGACAGGTACGTTATACCGGTTCCATCGAACAGACGGTCATATCTCCCCTGCATCATGTTTTGTCTTTTCTTATCTATTTACAATATTACCCGGAAAAAATGGAAACCGGGACCTGTTTCCCCTTTCAGATATCCGATGAGGGAGATTTCTACCAGCCCTACATTACGGTTTCTCAGAACGAAGTAAAAGGGCAGCGGGAGATATTCTTCTCCTTTTCGAAAACCGGCGGCCGCGAGGTCCTTGAACCGACAGATGTATTCAACTGGATGATCTGCTCGGGAAAAGGCGAACGTATGCTGGCCTATTCAATGGATGACAATACCATCGTTGAGGGTGTTTTTTCTATTGGCTGGGGCTTGAGACTGAAGGCAAAAAGAAGAACAACAAGTACTCAATATTGATAATAAGGCTGTTCCATTACGCCGTTTTCATCACTGATAAGTTTGTATAAAACCGGATCCCGCAGAATATCATTGGCATGCATGGTGCTGCCATCAATGCGCATAACGGCGTGTATCAAGCGTACTCCGTGACTGTAATCCACGTATGTGTCAATATGGCCGGTATACAGAGGTTGGATGGGCGATCCGTCCGTATTGTGCCAGCCATAGATCGCAACGAACCCGGATTTTGTTTTCAGAGCATTGCAAATAACAACATCCTTTTTAATACCCGCAATCAATTCATAGACCTGCCCCCCGGCAGCATCCCGGTCGGCATTGATATCCTTATTATGCTCAACGAATGTGCGTACCAATTCATTCCTGTTCCCCTCGGGTTTGTAGGGTATCGGTTTCATCTGCAACGCTGCATGTTTCCATATGTCATCACATAATTTCCGCGTCGGAAGTATGCATCCGAAAGCATCGGCAATTTTTTGAGCGGTTTGGGGACTCATGGGAATACGGCAATAATCCGCGTTCGTACCAATGGAAAGATAGTCGGACATAACTTGATATTCCAGGGTTCGTGTCACACCACTTGCATCCGTAAAACGCGAACGGCAGGTGATGAATTCACGGGTAATATCCGGGATATTTCCACTAAGTATTTCGCGCAGTATTTCCGCTTCGCGTTCTCCAAAACTCAAAACCTCAATATCACGCATAAACGCAGAACCGCTTCGAGCCACGTTCTTGCGATCTGGCAGCGTTATGCAGGTTATGTGAAAATAATCGATATCGGATCGGGGTATACGTTCGATGTTATTGGCATGATGAATAATAATATCAACGGGATGGTTCAGGTCCAGATAGCGAATATCCTTGACCCGGATATGTCGGATGCCCTGCTTGGTGTGAAGGCTGAGAGCGTTGTTCAACAGCGGGTCCTGTTTTATTTTATTGATCTGCTCAAGTATATTTGCTTCATAGGGTATCTGTGCCTCCGGATCCTCTCTTGATTGACCCGAACCGTAAAGCAAAAAAGTAAATAAGCATAAAAGCGTGAGTGAACCCGGTAATTTCATTTCTCTGTCTTTGTTACATGTTACTGAAAGAATATATAAAATCCCTTTCAGTTTGCACAGAGTTTTTTACATGGTATTTTTTCGGAAGAACTTCTTGGGTCAGCTAAACAAAGATAATCTATCTTTATCTATCAGTATCGTTGAGATCGTATTGCGCTGTGCCGATGTATCGTCCGTATGGACGGGGATATAGTGCGGTGTATAACCACTCAGCATTCCGTCGTCTAATGTTTCCCACAGTACGGGTTGATGCGTGCCCTCGAAAGAGAGAGCATATTTCCTGCGTAATATACCGTCGGTATCGTTCAGAATGGATGCCCGTTCTTTTTTGGCTGTTTCGGATACCTGACCTTTCATTTTTGCGGCAGGAGTACCCGCTCTGGGTGAATAACGAAAAACATGCAAGTAAGAAAACCGGGTTTTGTCCAGATAGTGCAGGGTTTCTTTGAACAGAGCATCTGTTTCTCCGGGGAAACCCACAATAATATCTGTTCCGACGGATGCTTCCGGAATGTACTTGCGGATCGTATCAACTTTTTTACTAAAATCCGATGTGAGGTATTTGCGATTCATTACCTTTAGAAGGGTATCCGAGCCCGATTGCAGGGAAAGATGGAAATGCGGCATGATCTTTTTGGATGACCCTATATGCCGGATCAGTTCATCGCTGAGGGTATTCATTTCAATAGAAGAAATACGAATACGTGCAAGCCCGGGGATTTTCTCCATTCGGACCACAAGATCCAGAAGTTCCTTTCCCGAATCATTGTAAGCACCAATGTCGATACCCGTAAGAACGATCTCTTTATATCCGGTTTCTGCCAGCCGTCCGGCCTCCAGGATCGCATTATCGAAATCACGGCTGACCGGATTTCCACGAGCATAAGGAACAATGCAATAAGTACAAAAATTGTTGCATCCTTCCTGTATCTTCAGAAAAGCTCTTGTCCTCCCGGTTGCCGCTATAAAAGCCGAATTCAAACGATGATCGTTATCGACGGGACTTATACGTATATAACGGCCCTGTGTTTTATTATAAACCGAAAGAATGTTGAATAGATCGAATTTATCCCTGTTCCCAAGTACAATATCCACACCGGGGAGTTTTTGAGAGACCTCCTGAAATATTTGAGGGAAACACCCTGCCAGTACCAGAATACCCTCGGGCGAACGGTGTTTTGCCTGAGACAGAGCCTGACGGGTCTTCCGGTCCGCACGGTTGGTCAAAGTGCAGGAATTTACGACCATAACATCTGCCGGCGCATCAAAATCCACACATACATAACCGGATGTAAGGGCGGCGTTTTTAAGCGCATCGGTTTCCGCCTGATTTAGTTTGCACCCCAATGTGTAAAATGAGATTCTTTGTTGTTTCATGTTTTGATCAATCCGGAAACCATACTTTGACCTTCAGGTTCTGATTCCCCCATAATATGGCTTTTTGATGGTCTTTGAAAAAAATATCTATATGATTCCCTTTGATCGCAGAACCGCGGTCTTCCACCCGTCCGTAGCCGTAGCCCTCAATATACATGATCGTTCCAAAAGGAAAAATATCCGTATCCGCAGCGATCGTTCCGCGTTTTGCCATAGTCCCGCTGGCGGTTTTTCCCACGACCTTCGGTTTACCTTTGTGCGGGCCGTAAGCATATACTTTTTGTCTAAGCCAGTTATATTTCCAGCCGCAACATTTTTCGCAGGCGCAATATGCAGTTACACGCAATGTCATGGTCTTGGGGATCTTGGTGAAATGCGGACGAAGCTGATTTTGCATGATCGTACAACCATTCGTGAACGGAATGATCATAATGATTATCAGAACAAGATATATTTTTAAATGTTGAATACGTTTTTTATTCTGCATCATTCCGGGTTTCCGGATGGAAACGCCCTTTTTCTTTAATAATGAATTCCAATTCCTGCGGATGTATGATCTTACCGGTTACAGCCGTCGCAAAACATGTGGCTGCACCCGCAAGTATACCCCCTGAACGCAGTATTTTGCAGGAGGTCCCCAAACGGGTCCGGCCGGCAGCGGGATCCGCGGTGGCAAGCTCAAGAAATGCAGCGGGGAGGATCTCCATGCCGATCTCGGTGAATATCCCCGCAATACCCGTTTCGATCATATCCTGATAAACCAACTGAGAACCCGGCAGGAGATACACACCGAGTGTGGCCGGCAGCGGAGTATAACGGATCATTTTAAGACCGTTTTCGAAATCATCGTAGCGGCATGCCGTATCTCCACCGATACATATCTGGTCAACATGAATGTCCGGGGTATGACCCACGCTCTCTATCTGCAATTCACCCGATCGTGTGACTGCCTGAAGAAGATGTACCCCCGAAAGGTCAACCGTCAGATCGGGATCACTCTCTCTGAAATAATATTGACCCTCAACACCCGATCGATCCTGCAGGAATGCGAGTATTTCTTCGTCAACATGAAACAACAGGCGCTCGTAACCCAGATCAATTAAAACGCGTGCCATGTTAAGTCGTTCGTTCAGAGGTAAAAACTGCAATCCTTCACCGAATATTTCCAGACAGACCGATCTGTCTTCCGGAAGATTATAATATTTAAGGATATGTAATGCGATATCGATACCACTGACCCATGTTCCCGGCTTCCCTTTCAGAAAGATACCCAGAGATCCCGGGATAACAATTTCGATGCTCCCTTTTTTCAGCAAGGCATCCGTCTTCTTTGCATCGGTTTTCACGACCAGGGTTCCGAATACGCCCAGTTCCAGTAAGTTTTTGTCAGTGCAGACCAATTTACCTCCCGGAGCTGCCAATCCGTCTTCCGCGCAAACCAGTCCCGGCATTCCGCTTCTTCCGGCCGGGTAATACATTATTCCGCCTTGTATCATAGCGGAGATATTTTCCGCTGACGGTTCGGCGGACAAGGGCAGACGGTTATCAATAAAGTGTACCGGAAACTTGTTATGCCTGTTTTTTTCATTGAGCGCAGCTGGAATGATGTGCGTGAGTATCACATGGTCGGGTGTTAAAGAGTGGATCGTACCCGTTTCCCCATTGAGCAGCTGATGTATGACTGTATTCATTTTTTCCATTTAAGGCTCCATGCTGAAGATATTCAGATAATTGCGGTTCTTTAACAGATAATCCCAATCATGAACAAGCAGATTTTGCCGGAATTGCTTCATACTGCGCTGAAAATGCCGTTCATTCTCGGCTCCGTTTGCCGGATTTTGATAAAGATCAAACCGGGGGATCAAACGAAATTCGGATGATCCTGCTGCCCGATTCAGGACTGTTTGCGCAGTATAATAATCCTCGGGAGATGTGCAGGCGACCGACAAGAAAAAATAATCGGTATATTTGCCTATTACTTTTATCTCCTGCCCTCCGTAAAGGCGTTGCATTGCAATACTCTCATCGTTCGTACCGGGTAACAATCCCACCATGATCCTGCATTCGGGATGCGCCGCATGGATGGTCTTTTCCATACGATCCATAAAACTGCCGATAACATTAGATTTCCACTGTGCCCAGGTTTCCGTTTGCTCATTCAGTATCCGTGCGGCAATCTCTGCGGTGGAAAGATGAAGCGGTATAACCATGCCGGTCTCTTTTCCGAAAGCATCCAGACAGGCGGGACAAAAACAATATGAACGACCATGATTACCCGAATGGTCGGTTAAAATTTCCTCCGGGTTCAGGGGAAAATGAAGATCGTCAACATAAACGACATCCGGCTGAAGGATAAGCATGATCTCTGCGATGGTACGGATCTTATAATTCTGATATTCCGTATCGGAGGGACAGATCGCATACAATGCCTCCGACTCTGTGCGGCTGCCGTAATTGTTCACTGCCCGCAAGTGGGGCTGCAGACGATAGGTATAGGCATCTCTGAACAGTGGAATGTGTGCCGCAAAGCGGATATTTCTCCGTCGCAGTTCATGCCGGAAGGCTAATAACTGGGTACCGTAATCCCAGCGTTGCGGCAGCATATCGGAGGGGTAATACGCGGTGCCGTGTTCCAGAACGGGAGAAACGACCAGCGTCACTTTTGCCTCTTTCAACGCATCTGCAAGAGCACCCATCTCGCCACCGTAACGTTGCCGGATCTCCGGACTTTGGATAGGAACATATACGGCTTTGATACTATCGTATCGCGCACATGCGCTCAGTATAAGGAACAAGATCAGAAGGATGTGGTAATTTTGTTTCATCGTGGGAAGATAAGGCATAATTTACCTCCTGTCAAGAAGTTAGCAAGCTATTACGGGCAGATCAACAACTGTTGGGTTAAGGTTTTTGCGGATAATTCTTTTGTCGTTATCGCCGGATTACATTACATTTAGATATTATAAATAAAAGATAATGGAGGCTCCCATGATGAAGATCAAACATAATGCTATTCTTATCACGGGTCTGAACTTTTTGTTGTTCATTGCCATGATAACGATCAACGGACTGGCGAACGGCCTGCCGATCAACGGGATCACGACCGGAGAGCTATCCGATCTTTATCCGAATCTTTTCGTCCCGGCAGGTGTTACCTTTTCGATCTGGGGACTGATCTATTTATTGCTGCTTTTGATGGTCGCCTTCCAGCTTATTTCCGCGATCAAAAATAACACTGTTTTCATATTGCCATTAAAAGCACAATATTTTCTCTCTCTGAATTTTATCCTTAATATTGCCTGGATCTTTTTGTGGCACTATAAGCTGATCTTCCTGTCTTTGCTGGTCATGCTGGGACTTTTGCTGACCTTGATCGCTCTGTTCAATAAGATAAGTCAAATGTCACTGAACAAATCCCGGCATTTTTTAGCGATCCGCTTCCCGATAAGTGTGTATTTCGGGTGGATCTCGGTTGCAACGATCGCAAACGTAACGGCACTTCTGGTCTCTTTTAATTGGAGTGCCTGGGGCATTCCCGAAAATATCTGGACCATTCTGGTCATGATCGTCGGAACCGGTTTGGCAATCTCGGTTTTACTGAGACATCGCTGTATCAGCTACGGTCTGGTCGTTATCTGGGCATATATCGGTATTATTATAAAACGAAACGCCCAGCCGGTTGTTCACGCAGATATCGTGATCACAGCCTATATTGCGATCGCCCTGATCGTTGTCTTGGCCGTTATTCAAATAATCAGAAGCAGGAAGGTACCGGAAGCATGAATTTAAAAACAATATCCCCCGTCTGGGCAAAATATCTGAAACGTGCCGTTTCTGTCGTTTTCGTTATTGGTCTGTTTTATTCCTGTGCCTGTCCCTTAAAATTACGACAAAAGGAAACTGCCGGTAACCGGGATGATGCTCTCCGTTATTTTTATACCCTTGCCGTACGCGGAGATATGGGCGACGCAATGAGTATGCTCGATACGATACCGGATCACACATTGTCAAAAGAGCAACGTGAACTGAGAAACTCCTTTCGTGCGCGCTTTTATGAGCACCGGGATGTCAATACCGCTACACCGGACGATCCGCTGATCTCGGGCACCCTTAAGGCTTTCCGCAGATACTGGAATATCGTTCTGATGGACAGATCTGCATACGAAACTGCAGAAAGCGAACTGCTGGATCATCTGACCGAACTGATCTATGTTCATCAGTTCGAAGAGAACATGCCAAAGGATACGATCGCGGCAAATCTGCAAAAGTATCTTAGCGAGTCCATTATCGACCGTGGCTATTTTACCAATGTTCTCAGTTATACCGGCGGTTTTCTTGATCTCTTTCTCTGGCAAAAACAACAGGACAGCATTTTTACGGTCCAATTACCGGAAAACGAAATTGACGTACATGTTGTCCTCATGGATGATTTTCTTTCTATCGGATGGACCGAGTACGCCACCCTGGGAAAATACCATGCCGGCGGGTGGGCTAACCCAAGGGCTTTATATTGTGTAAAAAAATCCTATGATCTTTCCGGGGAGGCTTTCCGGGTAAGTTATCTGACCCATGAAGCACAGCATTTATCCGATTACAAGAACTTTCCCCTGCTTGAACAAGCGGATCTGGAATACCGGGCTAAACTGGCGGAACTGCATGCGGCGGAAGAAACGAGCATAAGCTTGCTGAAAAAATTCATCCAGAATGCCAAACATGATCGTTCCTATGCGCATCCATTTGCAAATTATCATGTGATACGGGGCTTGTCCCGGGAAATTTTCAATAAAGATATGGTTGATGATCCGGAAAAATGGGAAATCATCCCCGTTGAAAGGATACAACATGCCAGCTATGATCTGCTTAAGCGGCATACACAGGCACTTTTCAGAGCAGGTGCGGAACATGTGAGAGCATATCTTGAATGATCGGGAGTAAAAAATATGAAAACGAACAACATTCTTGGCATTTTTTGCCTCATACTCTTAAGCGCCGGCATGTTATCCTGTGAGGCAGGCTCCGGTCAAAACAAAGCTTATAATGATTTTGAATTTCTCGAATATGATATTATGCAAATCCGACAGGCTTATGAAAAGAAGGAATGCAGTATTGAAGATCTGACCCGTGCATATCTGCAGCGTATTGAAGATATCGATCAAAAAGGTCCGGCATTGAATACCATGATCTGTGTTAACCCCGATGCGATCCGGATCGCCCGGGAACTAGACAAAGAACTGCGCGAAGGCAGGTCCCGGGGACCCTTGCATGGAATACCCGTCGTGCTTAAAGATAATATTGACACGCATGACAAGATGCCCTGTACCGCCGGATCCCGGGCCCTGAAAGATTCCTATCCCCTGCGAGACAGCTTTGTCGCGGCCCGGCTTCGGGATGCGGGTGCGGTCATACTGGGTAAAAGCAATCTGAGCGAATGGGCAAATTTTCGGGGACGCTTATCCACCAGCGGCTGGAGCGGCCTTGGCGGGCAGACAAAGAATCCCTATGTGCTGGATCGCAATCCCTGCGGCTCGAGTTCCGGTTCCGCCGTTGCCGTTTCCGCAAATTTAACGGTTTTGGCTATCGGTACCGAAACCAATGGCTCCATCGTATGCCCTTCTCACAACAATGGCATTGTCGGGATCAAACCGACGGTCGGACTCATCAGTCGCAGGGGGATCATTCCCATATCGCAGACCATGGATAGCGCCGGTCCGATGGCCCGAAGCGTTCGTGATGTGGCAATGTGTCTCGGCGCGCTTACGGAAGTGGACCCGGAAGATGATGCCATGTTGATACCGGGGCGGAAAGCTTACAGCGATTACACGCCTTTTCTTAAAGAGAGCGGACTGACAAATAAACGTTTGGGCTGGTTCACAGCCTCCCGCGGCAGTCATTACAAGGTTGACGCGCTGATGGAAAAAGCCGTAGACGATATGCGTGAACTTGGTGCGGAGATCATTGAGATCGAACAGATCTTCACGGAAAATATCGGTGCTTCATCGTTTGAAGTCATGCTTTATGAATATAAAGACGGGCTGAACCGATATTTTGCTTCACTTGGTGAAAATGCTGCGATCCGCAATGTGGAAGAGTTGATCATTTTTAATGAAAATGACTCCGTGGAACTCTTATATTTTGATCAGATCTATCTGGAAATGGCTGCCGGAAAGGCGGGACTCGATTCGGAAGAATATAGAACAGCTCTGGAAATAATGTTAACATCTGCCCGTGAAAAGGGTATCGACCGGATCATGGAAATGCATGGACTCGATGCCATTATTGCTCCGACCGGCGGACCGGCATGGAAAACGGACCTTATCAACGGGGATCATTTCCAGTTATCATCTTCATCTCCCGCTGCCAGAGCAGGGTATCCGAACATTACCGTGCCTATGGGCTTTGTCGGCGAGGTTCCTGTCGGTATTTCTTTCTTCGGACGGGCCTGGAGCGAACCGCTTCTTCTGGAGATCGCCTATGCCTATGAGCAGGCGACGCTGCACCGGAGAGTCCCCGAATTCCTTGTTTCGGATTAAAAAATAAAGAGGACTAATCATGAAAACGATCGAGGAAAGTGTTGTTACTGCAATGGATGGCAATGATGCCGCACTGTATCCTTATCTGCCTTATATCATGCAGGACCTGTGGGAATTCGGGGCAGACCCCGATATTTTCAAAGCACTTATCCGCAAACATTGTGATCACTATTCCGAACTTCGCATACTGGACCTGGGATGCGGCAAGGGAGCTTCCTCGGTGAAACTGGCGCAGACCTTTGACTGCCGGTGTCTGGGAATAGATGCCGTTAAAGAATTTATTCTTGATGCCCGCATAAAAGCACGTGCGTACGGCGTAGAGCACCTCTGTACATTTGAACAGGGAGATATCCGTGAACGAGTAAGAACATTGCGCGATTTTGACATTATCCTTCTTGGGGCCATCGGTCCCGTTCTGGGCGATTATTATCAGACACTCAGCACCCTTGCCCCCTGTCTCGCAGACGGCGGACTGATCATGATCGATGACGGTTATATTGAAGCGGATCCCGAATACAGCCATCCTCTTGTCCTGCAAAAAGATGTGCTGCTTGAACAGATCCGGGAAAGCGGCATGCGGCTCGTTGATGAAGTAATTATGGATAAGGACTATATCAATGAAGAAGCTGAGCGTATTTTCTCTAAACTTCATGCCCGCTGTATGGAACTGATCGATAAGTACCCGGACAAGCGCCATCTTTTTGAAAATTATATCAAAAAACAGGAAGAAGAAAATGATGTTCTGGAGAATAAAATTATCTGTTCGGTCATGGCGGTCGGTAAATAAGATCCTTTAAGGAGTTTCTTCCTGTTCATTGATCAATTATGCTCTCCCTCTTTCCCTTATGTATCCCTTGAGAAAGTTAAACGTAATAACGTTCACTATTTTCGGTTTTTCTTTACTTTTTTTTATTTTCATCGTATAATCTCGCGTTCAGGTTAATAAAAATGACAAAATTAAAAACACATCATTTGTTGTTTTACCTGCGGAAGACCGGCAGTACATGCATCCGCACAACATAACACGGAGGTTTATATTTCTATGATCCAGGTAAATAATTTATTCCATTCTTATAAAAAGAATGAGGATTATGCGGTTGAAGACGTTAGTTTTGCGATCGCCAAAGCTGAGATCTTTGGGTTTCTCGGACCCAGCGGAGCGGGTAAGTCCACGACCCAGGGTGTCCTTTCGGGTCTGCTGGAACTTCAGAAAGGTTCCATCATTATTGATGGACAGGCACGTAAAACCTATCCGGATAAAGCGTTTTATAATCGCATCGGCGTAGGTTTCGAAAAACCGAATGTCTATAAAAAACTCAACGGCTATGATAATCTGAAATTTCACGCCAGTCTCTACGACGGTGACACCGAAGATCCCAAGACCGTCCTCGAAATGGTCGGGTTGGCGGATGAGGGTAAAAAACTGGCGGGTGAATATTCCAAAGGCATGATGCAGCGGCTCGGTTTTGCGCGTTCCATGATCAACAAGCCGGATATCTGGTTCCTGGATGAACCCACGATGGGACTTGATCCCAATACGGCCAATTCCATCAAACGTATCATACGTAAAAAGCAGAGTGAAGGTACAACCATCTTCTTGACCACACATAATATGTACGTTGCGGATGAATTATGCGACCGGGTCGCCTTTATTGTTGATGGAAAAATAGCCGCAATGGATTCGCCAAAAAATCTCAAATTAAAATATGGAAATCCAACAGTATCCGTTGAGTTCATGGAAGACGGTATATTGAAAAAGAAAGATTTCGGCATGACCGGAAAAGATAAAGGGGATCTCGAAAAGTTCATTCGGGAGCATGATATTAAAACACTTCATTCCGGAGAACCCACGCTGGAAGAAATATTTATTCGGCTCACCGGACGCGGACTGGAATAGGAGGCGGCATGGGAAGAATCTTTAACCTCTTTAAAAAAGATATCCTTCTCGGAATCAAGGATGTTTTTATTATACTTGAAGTCGTATTCTCCGTTTTTATTGTATTCATCGTTCTTTTCCTGATCCCTAAGAACATTGAACAGGATCAAACCATTTACGTGTACGATCGATCCGGTGTCATTACCGGGTTCATGGAGTTCTTTGGCGCAGAGAACATGGATCTGGACAGCGAGCTTTTCGTCGAAAGTCGCGAAGAGATCATTGCGGGAATAGAAACAAACAAAACGGCGCTCGGACTGATCATCTCAGCGAATGAAGACGGTACTTTCCATACCGAATTGCTGACCCAGCCGTATACCTCTTCTGCGATGATGAAATTTATTGATGTTAATCTTGAAGATCTCTTTTCTATTCTCACAGGCACTTATCCCCCGGATGTGTATGCCGCCGTACGTGTTACGGGTCTTCAGGAAGGAATGCAGGAGGATATCCCGTTCAATAAAAAGATGCTGCCGGTTATAATCGTCATGATGGTGGGATTGGTGGGACTCTTTGCGATGGTTTCGCTGGTCGGACAGGAACGTTCGGATGAGACGATCCGTGCTTACCGCGTATCGCCCGCTTCCCTGAATATGTTCCTGCTCAGCAAACACCTGATGTTGCTGGCGGTCAGTATTGTGACCTTCTCCATCCTGTATATCCCCGTTATGGGTTTCAACGGATATTTTCCCGCATTGCTGATCATTCTGCTGACGGTCGTCATCGGATCTTCACTCGGTATTCTTCTCGGTGCTTTTTTCGAATCGCCCATGGCTGCGATTGGCTGGGTCATTCTCTTGATGCTGGTCATTTCCCTGCCGGCGATCTCTCTCTTCGCACCCATTTTTTCACCGGACTGGCTAAAGTTCATTCCATCGTATTATACGCTTTTTGGGTTGGATGCAGCTATGTTCCCGGATAATAATTCTCACATTATATTACAAGGGACCGCTATCTTGTCCGGGATCGCTCTTATTCTCTTATGGCTCTCCGCTAAGGTATTCAATCAAAGTATCAGAAAGGAGATGTAAATATGAAATATATTATACGCATGTTCCTGTTTGATACGAAAATGTCTTTCCGCAGCTTTATGGGTGGATATATTGCCATTTTCCCCATCGTGCTTTTATTGTTGTTGCGCTTCTTTATCCCAAGTATGGAAGATACATCCATTACGATCGCTGCCGTAAGCGAAGGACCCCATGCCGTACCGCAGAAAATGCTTGATTCCCTTGACAAATATGCGGATGTCCGGCAGTATAAAAGCATAGAAAAAATGGAACAAAAACTGCGTGGTGCGGGAAGTGCCGAAGGCCTGTATTATGATCCTGAACGCGGGCAGTACGTGTCCGTCATGGAGAGAAATATTCAGGACAATACTGTTTTTTCCATGTCTTCGCAGTTGATCCGCCAGTTCTATTTTCAGGAGAAATACCCCGATGCCGGAAAGGTGAACACCTTTATATACGGTGTCCCGCCCGAACTTGAGAACCGTACGACCATTTCACCCGTGGCAACGATCGGCGGTTCTGTTTTTATTATCTTTATGGTCATAATCGGTGCCTTTATTATCGGCCTCGGTGTTGTAAATGACAAGGAGTGCGGTACGGACCGGGCTTTCCTTGTGTCACCGATCAGCAAGAGCGACTATTATATCGGTAAAAGTATTTTCCCCTTTCTTGTAACGGCAGGATACACGATCATCGCTCTGCTGATACTGGGATTGATGCATGTTAACATTCTGCAGATCTACTTGCTTGTGATCCTGTCATTCAGTATCACCCTGTTGATGGGACTACTGATCGGCGCCGTTGCCGGAAATGAGAATGAAGCGGTCGGGATCGGAAAGCTATTATCCATGATCATGATGCTTTCCATTCTCGGCGGCACGCTGCTTCCCGATGTATGGCAGTGGGTGGTCTGGTGGACACCCTTCTTCTGGTTATACAGTATTCTTGAGCAGATTTTGACACTGACGGCAACGTGGGTGGATGTTATATGGAAATCGGCCGTCATGGTCGGTATCTGCTGGATATACTTTCTTCTGCTACGAAAAAAGATCGTCTCCGGACTTTCATAAATATCAATGAGAAATGGGAGGTAATGGTATGTTTTATCTTGGGATCTTTCTGACCTTGTATGGTATCGCCGTCGTTTGGATCGCACTTGCTAAACCTGAAAAGATCTGGAATATGGGTAAAATTCAGGCCTTCGTTAAGATACTCGGTGATATCGGTACCCGGATCTTCTTTATATTGTTCGCCGCAGCGGCTCTTGGATTCGGGATATGGCTTCTGCTTAAATACTGGCCGGCCGCCTGATAAATAGAGTTTCGACTTTTCTGAACTCAGGGTTTTCATGCATGTATTAGAATTCATGAATGCCTTTATGCTCAATAAATGAAACAATCTACGATCGTTATTACCGGTGCAAACCGGGGATTGGGAATGCAAACGGCATTGTCGCTTGCAAGATTGGGACATACCATTATTCTGGCATGCAGAAATACAGATGCTTCCTTTCCGGTGTGTGAGAGGATCATTGAACAGACAGGGAATCCGGATATTCATGTTATGAACCTGGATCTGAGTGACCGCTCTTCGGTCTATGCTTTTGCGGATCATTTCCGATCCCGCTTTACCTCAATAAATATACTTATTAATAATGCCGGTATCATTCTTCGTGATCCCGGAAAGACCAAAGATGGACTGGAACTTACCTTTGCAACCAATTATCTCGGTCCGTATTTGCTCACAAGACTTTTAATTCCCGCATTTAAACCCGGGGCGGACAATCGAATTGTTAATCTGGTTTCGGGTATATTTCCCTATGGAAAACATTATGATCTTAGCAGGATCAATGATTATCGATGGGTAAAGGCGTATGCTGTTTCAAAGTACATGATCCTTCAATCTACATTCGCTCTGGCAGAAAAACTCCGGGAAAGGGGTATTACCGTCAATGCCGCGGACCCGGGTGTTGTCAATACCTCGATCATGTTCACAAAAAGATGGTACGATATGATCATTCACATGATCCTTCTGCCTTTTTATACCTCACTTGAAAAAGGTGCCGAAACGGTAGTTTTCTGTGCTTCTTCACCTTCGCTCAGCAGTATCAGCGGTCAGTTACTCAGAAATAAACACTTGCGTGCTGTCCCCAAGAAACACCACAACGCAAAAAAGATGAATGCACTAATACGCTTCAGCGATTATTTATTATCGCTTCCGGAACTCGTGGGATCGCCGGGAGATATTCTCTGTTCCTGAGACAAGTGCGTGATAATACGGTCAAGTATGCCCTTCAGATAGCGAACATCATCCATGCTTATAGCGTCTGGTATAAATCCTTTGGCCAGTTTCCCGGGAATCTTCACGGCTTCCTCGCGCATATTTCTGCCATCATGGGTCAGGTCTATCATCACTTTACGTTCATCCTTTTCCGACCGGCTGCGATTGATGAGTCCTGTTTTCTCCATGCGCTTCAGCAAGGGAGTAACCGTATTCGTATTGAGCATGAGTTTTTTGGAAATTTCATTTACCGAAAGTCCGTTATTTTCCCACAGGACCAGTAGCACCAGGTATTGCGGATAGGTGATGCCAAGCTTTTCCAGGTACGGCTGATAGCGGCGCGTGATAAGATGTGAAACGGCATAAAGGGGGAAACACAGCTGATTCTCAAGTTTTAATTGTTCGTAACTCATATTTCATTTTCCTGTATCTTTTCGATGTAATGATACCTTAGAAGATAATGTTCGATCTTTTCCGGGGTAGTCGGGGAAGAAAAGCGTTTTTTAACTTTTCCTTCAGGAGTGATCAGGAATTTTGTAAAATTCCATTTGATATCATTCCCCCCAATGCCTCCGCGTTCTTTTTTAAGATATTGGAAAAGGGGGTGTGCATCCGGACCGTTCACATCTATTTTCGAGAACATGGGAAAGGTTACGCCGTAATTCAACACACAGCCTTCGGCAATGCTTTTTTCATCACCGGGTTCCTGGTTGGCAAACTGATTGCAAGGAAAACCGAGAATGATCAGTCCCTGCTCTTTATATTTTCTGTAAAGCGTCTCAAGCCCTTCAAACTGCGGTGTAAAACCGCATTTACTGGCGGTATTGACGACCAATACCGTTTTCCCAAGATATTCACGCATGCTGATTTCTTTCCCCTGGAGACTTACGGCATTGAACGAATAGAATGAAGTATCCATTTATGGCTCCTTTCTATTCGCTGATCAGGTGAAGGTTTACATTTATATTCCCCTCAATGGCTTTGGAGTAAGGGCAGGTATGATGTGCTTTTTCCATCAGTTCCGCCGCTTTGCTGTGTTCGACTCCGGGGACATGGACATCAAGGTCCACAATGAGGCTAAAACCTTCGGTCTCCGAAAAATTCAATCCGACTTTTGCCGTTACCTTTGAATTGCGCAGGGCGATCTTTTCCTGCCGGGCTACAAGATTAAGAGCCCCGTCAAAGCATGCGGCATAACCGGCGGCAAACAGTTGCTCGGGATTGGTATAAGGGCCTCCGCTGCCGCCCATTTCCTTTGGAGTACGTACTTCAAGTTCCAGTACGCGATCCTGACTTGTGACCTTTCCGTTCCTCCCCCCGACCGCCGTTACCTGTGTTCTGTATAATGTTTTCATTTTCTTCTCCTTATGTTTCGTTTGCGATAATATCGTGTGCGATTATAATATATGACATTATTTATTATGTCGCAAGCGATATTTATATTTTTTTATACAACCCTTGGGCAGATTTATTATCATATTTCTTGAAAAGGTCTCTTGAATCGTTTAGATTATTCCGTGATTATTTACAGATAAGTGAATAAATTAAACTAAAACAGCGGTCCTGCTCTGATGCAAATTGTAATAAAAACGAAAATGAAAGTAACTGTTATCTTCATCTTGTGTCTTTTACTTTCATATATAGCCTTTGCACAAGCACCGGAAAAGCAAAAGACAACTTTATTTACCGGTGTTGAACTGATCGAATTGGCTCAGAATAATTTTCGGAATTTGGGCAGGGACAATCATACTTTCTTTCTGGGTGCTTCTTTTGGTATCGACGAAAAGACGTCTTGGGGTGTACATTATACGGGTATGAACGTGGAGCTCAGTGAAGAACATCTGCAGGAACCTTCTCCCGCATATAAAGGTGATTTCACCGGTGTCACGGGTAATTTGAATGTTCAGCGCCTGTATCTGGATTATTATTACAATTGGGATCTGAATTTTCTGCGTATTCAACCTGTGGTTTCTTTCGGTCTCGGTTATAACAACTGGCAATTTCATAACCGCCTGATTGATGAAGATTACGACCTGAGAACCTTCTCCGCAGGTATTTCGGGCCGTTTCCGTTTTACTTTCTTTGAATACATCTTCGCGGAAATACCGGCTCTGGATGTTTTTCTGCATTTGCACAAGAACCGCTCCCCGGAAGCGTTTCTCGGGGACGCACACATCGCATTCAATGATTGGCTCGGGGTTTTCAACTGGATATTCATCGGTTGCTCGCTTCCGCTATAAGTGTTCATAGCCTGTTTTATTTGGGCTTTTATTTCTCGTCAATAATTTGTATAATTCCTCAAAATACGGGGTATTTATGATCGAACATGCCATACATCAAATCAAGCCTTATTTATTTCAGATAGGAAATTTTCAGCTTCGTTATTACGGACTTATGTATGTTATCGGGTTTGTCCTGTTTGCCCTTTGGATGAGGAAACAGATCAAAGATAAAACCATTGATCTGAACAAAGAGGAGTTCGATTCTCTGTTTTCCTGGCTGATCATTGCTTTGCTGATCGGTGCGCGCCTGGGATATGTTATTTTTTATAACCCGATCTACTATCTTCATAACCCTCTGGAGATCATCTGGCCGTTTCAGAACGGCAGATTGGTCGGGTTTTCAGGAATGTCCTTCCACGGCGGTCTGCTGGGCTGTGTTCTCGGAGGTTGGATCTGGACCCGGAAAAATAAAAAGGATTTCTTCGAGGTTGGCGGGCATGTTGTGACCATGGCCCCGCTGGGTCTGTTCTTTGGAAGGATCGGAAATTTTTTAAACGGTGAGCTCTGGGGCAGAATATCGGATGTCAAATGGGCCATGTATTTCCCCTCCGAGGCAGGTCTTGATCATTCGGCCCCGCTTTCCATGATCCGGCGCTACATTGAGGCCGGCTATATATCTCCCCGTCATCCTTCTCAATTATATGAAGCTTTCACAGAAGGTCTACTTCTTTTTCTTATCATGCTATGGCTTCACAAAAAAAATGTCCCCGGTGCGATCCGGATCGCTGTGCTGCTCATCGGTTACGCTGTGTTCAGAACATTCTGCGAATTTTTCCGTGAACCGGATGCACAATTAGGATTTCTCTTCGGCTGGGTGACCATGGGACAACTCCTGAGTTTCTTTATGATCATCGGTGGCGTTGCCCTGATCATTAGGCACTATAAAAATAAAAAAATGAAGTCATCTTGATCCATGTAACAAATCGCTTAGCTTAAGGAGCCATGGAATGAAATTTTTAAAAGTTTTCAGTCTTGTCTTGCTTGCCCTGGTCGTTCTTTACCTTGTCGTCGGCATCTTTCTGCCTAAAAGTGCAAGTCTTGAGCGAAACGTGGAGATCCATGCACCGGCCGGACTTGTTCGGGACAGCATTATTGAATTGTATAAAGATCACTTGTGGCCGATTTGGGAACATGGCGATACCAGCATCGTTTTCACTCCTCTTGAAACTGCGAACGGCTACCGCTGGGAAGGTCACAAAGTTGCGTACGGGGAATGTGAATATGTTATTGAGGCGGATAATGTCATTCGCGATGTGGTCCGTTTCCGGGGACAGGAAGTAGCTCAAACAATCTGGACCATTGAAGGCTCTTTCCCTGTGCTTCTACATCTGCAATTCACTATCCGGGCCGGTAACAATATCGGTACACGCTGGACGAATCTTTTCATTGAGCGCATGGCAGGGCTGGAGATCGACAATATTCTGATGCGCTTGCGCAAGAAGGTAGAGCCCGAAGGCATAATGAACCCTACGCCGTAAACGAACAATCTCTGATCGAAAAGGCTGTCCGAATGAAAAAGAACATTTTTCTGTCCCGCATAATTCCCAACGCGGGAATGTGTAAATTAAAACGCAGTGAATTCAAGGTTGATATCCATTATAAAGAGACCCCGCTATCGCCGGAGCAGCTTAGAAAACGCATAAGTGATGTACATGGCCTGATCTGTCTTCTCGATGACACGATTGACAAAGAACTGATTGATGCCGCTCCGCACTTGGAAGTGATCTCGAACATGGCGGTTGGATACAATAATATTGATATCGAATACGCAAGATCCAAAGGGATCGCGGTCTGCAATACACCGGGGATCCTTACTCAAAGCACCGCAGAACTTGCCTGGGCGCTGCTTTTTGCCATAGCCCGGCGCATCCCCGAATCGGATAACTTCATGCGTGAAGGAAAATTTACCGGCTGGCAACCGCTGCTGATGCTCGGAGGAGATATCAGCGGTCAGACGCTGGGGGTGATCGGGACAGGACGTATCGGAACCGCCTTTGCCATGATGTCCAAAGGCTTCAATATGCGTGTGATCTATAGCGGAAAGACCAATCCCGAACTGGATCGGGAACTCGGCGCGGAAAATGTGGAGTTTGAAACCCTTCTCCGTGAAAGTGATTTTATTTCACTGCACATCCCGCTGCGTGAAAACAACCGACACCTCATCGGTAAAAAAGCATTCGACTTGATGAAACCCACCGCTTACCTGATCAATACCGCGCGCGGTCCGGTGGTGGATGAAGCCGAACTGATCAAAGCACTTAAGGCAAAACGTATCGCCGGTGCCGCTCTGGATGTCTATGAAGACGAACCCCGTCTTAAAGAAGGACTCACGGAACTGGATAATGTTGTGTTGACCCCGCACACCGGCTCCGCGACCGTACCGGTCCGCAACCGGCTCGCCGTAATGGCGGTTGACAACTGTCTTAACATCCTTCGTGGTGAACACTGCGAAAATCGCATCGTTTAACATATTTATTGAATTGCTTTTTCTGAATTGAACGATGGGAATAATCTCTTTTTATTTGTTTAAGCAAAATGTAAATTAGCCTATGGTTAAAATTCCCGAATTGACGATCGAAAAGATCAAGGACTCAAACGACATCGTTGATGTTATCAACACCTACCTTCCTTTAAAAAGAAAAGGTGCCAATTACTGGGCACGCTGCCCCTTCCATAATGAAAAAACAGCCTCCTTCAGTGTAAGTCCCTCCAAGCAGATCTACCACTGTTTCGGATGCAGTGCCGGCGGGAATGTCCTGAATTTCGTGATGGAATACGAAAAACTGACTTTCATGGAAGCCCTTAAAATGCTTGCGGAACGTGCGAATATTCCCCTGGAACTTGAGCCGGTCTCCCCGCGCGAACAAAGCGATACGGCAAAACTCCGGGAAATGCATATCAAAGCCATCGAGTATTATCATCAGCAACTGTTTTCGGATGCCGGAAAAACCGCACGGGAATATTTGACCTCACGCGGACTCAGTGATGAGACCATACGTGCTTTCATGTTGGGGTACGCTCCCGACACCTGGGATTCCCTTGTATCGAAACTTGCAGCGGATTATCCGGCGAATCTGATCTTTGACGGTGGCCTTGCGGTGCGTTCCGAGAAGGACGGCCGTCTTTTTGACCGCTTCCGGGATCGTATCATGTTCCCGGTCTTCGACGATCGCGGGCATGCCGTGGGGTTCGGCGGCCGCTTAATGACCGATAAAAAAGATGATGCAAAATATCTGAATTCACCCGAAACACCGCTTTATAATAAGCGCAAGATCCTCTACGGACTACATGTTACCCGTGATAATATCCGGAAAGAGAAGAAAGCGCTTGTGGTGGAAGGTTACATGGACTTTCTGCAGTTATACCAACATGGCTACGTTAATGCCGTAGCGGGCTCGGGAACCGCCTTCACGACCGATCATGCCAGACTGCTGAGGCGTTTTGCCGACCTGGCGGTTTTATGCTACGACAGCGATTCTGCCGGACAGCAGGCCGCGGTACGTACCGGCTTTGCCGTATCGGCCCAAAAGCTGGATTGTAAGGTCCTCACCCTCCCTGCCGGCGAAGACCCGGACAGTTTTCTGCGCCGGGAAGGCACAGAAGCCTTTTTTAAAAAAGAAGCGGCAGCGCTTCCCTTTATCGATTTTCTGCGTACCCATTACCGGCCCGAGAAGATGTCACCCAAAGAAAAATCGGAAACCGTTTCCTATTTATTGGAAGAGATCCGCAATTTTCCGGACCCGGTATACCGGGAAATGTTCGCGCGGGAGATCGCAAAGATCTTTCTGGTTGAAGAACAAACACTTTTACGTCAACTGAACCGGCCGGGGGCTCCGCGTTCCAGGGAGTCCGAATCTGCCTTCGGGGGAGAAAAAACCAAACATTTTAAAAATCAGGGCGAGGCTGCCGAATACTTTCTGCTGCAACTTTTGGTCAACGGAGAAATTCGCATCCGCAAAGCCGGACTGCGTTACCTCTCGCCCGTTCTTTTTAAACATGCCTTCTTAAAGGATGTGCTGAAAGACCTGCTTGATATTCTTGATAAAAATGTCCGGATCACACCCGGTCATATACCCGATAAGATCGAAGATACTAAATCAAGAAATTTCGTGATCAAATTACTGATGGAAGAACAAAGTCCCGAAAACCGTGAGCGTTTGTTCCTTGAAAGCCTTAAAAAAATTGAACTTCAAGCCCTGAAGGATGAGTATGATCGCCTGACGGAACAGTTGAAAGAGGCCATGCCGGATGATGTTTCCGATATCATGAAGAAACAAATGGATAATCTCAACGCCCGTAAACGTATTCCCCTAACGTATACCGAAGAGATTTTCAAGGAACCGGAGGCATGAAAAGAATAGCCGGCGTATTATTGCTGTTTTTTGTGTTTTTTTATCTTAACGCGGAAGAACCTTCCGGTTTCAAGGGTATTCATCAGATCGAGTCCGAAAATTATGCTCCCTTTCATGAGAGGGCACCACTCCTCTCCAAACCCGCCAATATCGATATTTCTCCCTTAGCGGAACGTGATCCCGGGGGACCGGATCTCAGTCATGTTGTCTTCGGCTATCTCCCTTACTGGAAACGTAGCAGTGCGCCGCAGCACCTGCAGCTTGAACTCCTGTCGCATCTTGCCATATTTGACTTCAACGTAGACACGAATGGCAATATATCAACCCCGCCCGGCTGGCCAAATGACTGGATCAACACCATGAACAGCGCACATGAAAATGGTGTAAAGCTTATCCTGTGTGTGACGCTCTTTAACCGGGACAATATCAAAGCCCTGATCCGCAGCACAAGCGCTTCTCAAAACTTTTACGAACAACTTGCCGATGTTATTGCCGAATATGATCTGGACGGTGTCAATATTGACTTTGAGGGACCTTATGTCGAAGATCGCGGTACCGCTATGAATAACTTTATGCAGGGTTTGACCAATTACATTAAGACGCATGTCGGCGCGGAACAGGAAATATCCTTTGCGGGACCCGCGGTAAATTGGAGTGGCTGGGATCTTCCCGGACTGGCGGATGCCTGCGATTACATTTTTATCATGGGTTATAATTACTGGTACAGTGGCTCGACGACGACCGGACCCTGTGCTCCGATAGAAGGCGCTACATATAATCTTGTACACTCGCTGGTCAGCACCGACCGCGGATACGGGGGCTGCGATCCGGACAAACTGATCCTGGGACTTCCTTACTACGGATTGCGCTGGAAAGTGAGTTACGCAAACCGTGCCACTGAAGGTGCTTCTGTCCTGTCAAGCGGGTCCTCCGTGATCTATTATTCCGCAAAAGTGCTCTATAATACCTACGGCAGGCAGTGGTCGGAACGCTATTCGGATCCCTGGACATTTTATCAGTCCTCCGGCGATTGGTACCAGGTCTGGTGTGACGACGGACAAAGCCTTGACCCGAAGGAAAAACTGGTCTTCGATCACGACCTGTTGGGAACCGGAATGTGGGCGCTGTGCTATGACGAAGGATACCAGGAATTATGGGATGTGCTGAGGAATAATTTTTACCGCCTTCCGGATACACTGATGATGGATAATTTCGAGGACGGACCCGGTCGCTTTTATCGCGCGCCTGCCTACAGCGGTTCCACGCAGGGTATTTCATCCGCTTCTTATATTGACACGACATCGGAAACATCCTATGAGGGTGATCATGCTTTAAAGATACACCTTATGGACGATACGGGATCAAGTGCCGACTGGAAGGTGCGCCTGCTCTCCGGAAGCGGGAGCCCCCGGAACAATATTCGTCTCGGCCGGGAACGTGAGATACGATTTGCCCTGAAGACCGATCAGGCGGGTGCCGAGATCGCGGTCCTGATCGATGATCCGGCGGACGGTATGGAAATGTCACTGCGGAAAGCTGTCATCGCCGACGATCAATGGCATGAATATGCTTTTGATCTCCGTCCGGCAGCGGCATGGCATAATTATTCCGGAGGGAACGGAAGTATCGACGGGGATTTTGTTACGCTGGACGGACTTTTATTCTTGTCGCCGGATCAGGCGGAGGACCGGGTCTTCTTTCTTGATGCCCTGCAAAGCATTGCTCTTTACGATACGCTTCGCTACACGATCGGTGTCTATGTAAAAGAAGGAGATCAGGGCATAGAGGATGTTGCAGTCATGGGTGAACTTACCAATTCGAACGGTTTTGCGGAAAAAACATTTAACTACGGAGAATCCCTTGTCCTGATGCCGCAAAAAACCGGAATGGCATTCTCACCGGAACAAATAGTTGTCCCCCTTGTAAACAAAGATACAAGCTATTATTTTGAAACCGCACCGGTGCATGTTATATCGATGCCCGAAAAATATGTTCTTTATTCAAATTATCCCAATCCTTTTAATCCCCAGACCACCCTCACATATCATATTCCCGAACAGGCAGCGATACGCCTTAACGTTTACGATATTCGCGGCAAGTATATGTGCACGCTGGCGGACCAATGGCATTCTGCCGGCGACTACAAAGTTAACTGGTATGCTGGTGAACACGCCGGGGGCATCTATATTGCTGTGCTGTATGTGAACGAAAAATTACAGGGCACACAAAAAATGATCCTGCTCAAATAGATCATTTCCATTACTTATATTATCTGTTTTTTTTATTTATCGCACAAAACGTACGGTCCGCTGATCGGAAAAAGACATAGACGTAAAAGCGCCAAGGGCATTATTGATATTGATCCGAAAATCATTGATCGTCGGATAGCGGATAAACCCGGTGGTAAATTGCATATTCATTAAACTGGTATAATCCAGATAGGATTCGGAATATGCGATGACCGTAACAAATACTTCCAGCGTGTCGATTTCCCAATAATCATTATATAATATGTTTTTGAAAGGATCCGGATTAAAGAGGAAATCATAATCGCTCGAATCGTATGCCCAAAATGGATCCCGAAGATCACGCTCTTCAATGGTGTATCTATATTCGTACACATATTCATAATAATCGTAGCGGACAACGCGTTCAAAAATGATCTTATAAGCTCCTCCGATATTGCTCCAGGAGATAGTGTCAACCGGATCTGACAGGGAGATCAGTATGGTATCGCTCGCGGGATGATCCCAACTGATCGGGTTGAGCGCCGTTTCCGTGGCGATAGCTATTCCGTAGTCCTCAGTCTCAACATGCAGCTCATAGTCCCGGCCGGATATGATCTGTACGGAGGTATCCTCCGGGAAATAGGTCCCCTGAGTTCTTTCATAAAAGCGGATGGTGTCTGCGCCATGCAGAAAATAAACATTTGCCCCCTTCACGGTAAAAGAGGTATCGATATAAAGGGTTTGATACGTAATGGTATCACCGGAGGAGGGATTATAAAATTCATGATAGATGATACTGTCAATTTCGTAGCGATCCGGCTCGCCGTATCCGGTTGTACGGAATACATGTACAAAATTCCGCTCATATTCATCGGCGCTTACATTCGCATAAATATTAAGATGCGGTTCATGATGGATTATTACATCTTCAACGTAATCACATCCGAAGAGAAAGAGCAGAAGCAAGGACATCAATGTTGTATATATCGTTTTCATCAGAACGCAAACTCCACGCCGAAGGTCGGCAGGATCGGGAACATGCTGATCGGCCGGCGGTAAATGGTTGAGGTGTTCGTTTCCGGGTCAAATTCCCCGCTGTATGAATCATAAATATACAAGAACACATTTCGATGATTGGTCACATTGATCACATGGAAATAATACGTGGCTTTTTGTCTGAACAATTCGCCGCGACGGTTAATACCAATATCCCATCGGAAATAGGGCGGATAGCGTTCGGCATTGCGTTCGCCGTAGATCTCCATTCTCTGGATATAACCGCTGATCGGGTCCGTATAATGAAAATTACCGTAGATCTGTGAATAGGGATTCCCGCTGCTCCACACCAGCGATGAACTGAAATACCATCTTTGGTCGATATCGTACTGCGCAACGACGTTCAGGTTGTGCGTGCGGTCATACTTCGGCGGATACCAGTCCTCCGAACCGATCTCCCGCTTGCGGGTATGCATATAGGAATACCCGATCCAGCCGGTGAGATTGCCGGAGGTTTTCTTGGCCATGAGTTCGATACCGTACGAATAGCCTTCCGCTTCAAGAAACGATATAAGCGATGCACCCCCGATATCTTCATTCATTGTCAGCAGATTCTCATATTTTTTATAGTAGCCTTCCAGTGTGAACTGAATATTGTTCTGCCAGTATTCGACCCCGGCATTGAAATGAACGGCACGGCTGGGTTTCTGGTCCCATTGCGTCGGGAACCAGATATCAATAAAACGTATTAATTCATTTTCAAAATTGGCGGTCTGCAGAAATTGATGTACGGTACCGCCGGCAAGTGTAAAGGCAAGGTTTTCTCTTGCAAGATATTTCGCTTTCAAGCGGTAATCCGGGTACCACGATGTCGTATTGCGGTATCGGGTCAGACGAATACCCGGCTGAAAAATAAAAAGCGGCGATGGACGGTATTTTTCCTGAATATAAAAACCCCATTCATTGGAAAAATTAACACTGTCCAGTAATGTAAGGGTATTGAAACCCGCTCCGAGACTGAAATCAATATCCTTATGGAACACGCCAAATTGCAGTGTATGCTGCGGATTGATCATCCATGTCAGGTCCAATCCCTGAGACCAGTCGGAGATATAGTCATAGATATTCAATTTTTGGCTTTCTTTAATATCCGTCGTATCTTCATCTTCAATGTTATAATATTCGTACTTGTTCAGCAGATCAACATCGAAATTGAATCGGCTGCGGGCTACAAAGAACTTGGCGATCAGGTCCGGCCGGATCAGCCAGCGATGCCGCAGGCTGGTTGTATTATTACCCCAGGTCCAGTCCAGCCCGTAATGTTCCAGACGATACCCGGATTCACCCGGTGTTCCTTCTTTGAATTCTTCCTTGAACCAGAGAACATCGTTCCCGTAAAAACCGCTCAATGTTGTCCGGTGTTTATCGGTAATATCAACATTGACCTTTGCCTGAAAATCATAAAAATAATAGGGGAAATTAAAGTCAACGGGATAATCTGAAGTAAGATTATAGACTGATCTTACCGCTTCCCAGATGGCATCGAAATACGTGCGTCTGCCGGAGATCATGAATGATCCGCGCGGTATGGGTCCTTCGAACAATAATTTGGTGGAAAGCAGGGAAACATTGCCACTGCCGTGGAATTCCTTTGAATTTCCCTCGCGGTTCTGAATATCCAGAACAGAACTCATCCTCCCGCCATACTCCGCCGAAAATCCGCCGGCGATGAATTCCGCCTCCTTGATCGCGTCCGTATTGAAAGTAGAGAATAAACCGCCGAAATGATAAGGATTATAAAGTGTGATGCCATCCATCAGGATCAGATTCTGGTCGGGAGAACCGCCGCGCACATAGAGAGCACTGGAAAAATCGCCGCCGGTACTTACGCTGGGAAGCATCTGAATGGCGCGGAACAGGTCCGCTTCCACAAGGACCGGAACCGTACGAAGCTGGGTCTGGTCCATTGTAATGGAGCTGATCTTAATCTCCTGGCGAAATCTTTCGCGTTCGGCGGAAACAATAACCTCATCCAGAACAATATCCTCGGGCTGCATATCAAAATTTACCCGCACGCGTTCACCCGAACCAACCGTGATCTCCCGCTTTTCAAGTCTGTAGCCGATCACGGAAGCAACCAGGGTATAGGTTCCTTCCGGGACATTCAGAATGATATAGTATCCGTCCGAATTCGTTATGGCACCCTGTATGGTATTTTCAAGAAAAACGTTCGCATAGTTAATGGGTTCACCGTCACTGATGTTTTTTATAAAACCTGAGATATTTCCGGGGACTGCGGTAAGCGGGATGCATAATATGAAGAGGAAGAGAATAATAAGATGTTTTTTCACAGTCTATCCCGCTTTTTATTGAAAAGTAATATAATGAAAACGTTGTAAAAAGTAAGCTTTTTAATTATTTTAATTGCATATTTACCAAGGGGAAACATGAAAAATATATCCCGATCGTTCATTTTGCCTTTTGTCCTCATGATATTCCTTTCCTGCGACCCGCCGGTCACGGAAGAAGACAATATATTTGTAGAGGTACTTGGCCTTTTTCCTTCCGGGCCGCACACCGTTACTGCCCTTGCTTTAAAAACCGTATACCTTTCCGGCTCTTATGCGAATACGGATTCTCTGCTTTTTATTCACATGGATTCCAGCGGGAACATCAGCGGACGGGAAGCTCTTTTACTTGACTACCGGCCATATGTTGAATACATTTTTCCCATCGACAATAACCGGATAATACTCAGCGGGGAAATGTATCACTATTCCTATGTTAATGCCTTCTGGGAACTTTCACTCGACGGCAGCATACTGGGTGAAACAGAAATGCCTCAAAGGGCAACCGGCATAGCGCCTGCCGCGGACGGGAATCTCTTCTTTTTCGGAAAAAGATACGGGGGAAATGACGAGAACGATGAGTTGGTCTATATGAAAATCGGCACGTCCGGAGATACGCTCTGGTCAAAAGAATTTGAAATAAGCACAACGTTCAATATCACTTTTGGCCTTGGCACACAAGATAACGGCTGCCTCGCTTTGGGAACCATATGGTCAGCGAAAAAAAGCGATGATATTTTCGCATTACGCATAGATGCGAACGGCGACACGCTCTGGACAGGGACCTTTGGCGGTGATAGCAGGGATTATGTTGACTTTGCCATGGAAAACCCCGATGGTTCCTTTCTGATAACCGGCAGACTGAATGTATACGATACCACCAATGTCAACTGGTCTTTGAATTCCGGGCAGCAGGTTTATCTGATCAAGCTCACTGTCGATGGGGAAAAAGAATGGACCCGCGCTCTGGGAAACACCCTGCGTGAAGAAGCCAATGCCGTGATTGGATCCGATAATGGAGATTATATTGTTCTTGGGACACGCAGTGAAAGTTATGTATATCTTTTTGATGAAACCACCGGTTGGATCGCCCGGGTTGGTGCGGACGGACATGAGCAATGGCTCCGGGAATTTGAATCTTCTCTCCCGATGGGTGTTGTGGAATTGCCTTCCGGAAATCTGCTTTCTGTCGCGTCCAATCTGAACAGCAGCTCTTATGGATATCATAGTTACGGGTCCGATATGCGTATTATCAAACTCTCATCTTCCGGAACTGTGATCAAAAATTCCCTCATAATACCCTGACAAATGGAGAATGTATGGTTTATCTGATAGCTACTATCATTGTTTTAAGTATACTTGTATTTGTTCACGAACTCGGACATTTTTTGGCCGCAAAGTCCGTGGGGATCAGAGTGGAAACCTTTTCCATCGGATTTCCCCCGACCATATTCAAACGTAAAAAAGGCGATACAGAATACGCTATCGGCGCTATCCCCTTCGGAGGGTATGTGCGCATGTCCGGCATGATCGATGAAAGCATGGATGCTTCTTACGAAGGTGCGGCTCCGCAGCCCTGGGAATATCGCTCTAAAAACACGTTTCAGAAGATCTTTGTGACCATCTCGGGAATCCTGATGAACCTGCTGCTTGCTATACTTATCTTTTCTGTTATGACGGGCATTCAGGGTATTTCGGTCAGCAGTAATGAACCCGTATTGGATAGTATTTACGAAAACACACCTGCGGCGGAAGCAGGACTGCAATCGGGGGACCGCATCGTTCGCATTGACAATACCCCCATTCACTCCTGGGAGGAGATGGCTGCCTATGTCCGGTCAGCCGGGGATCACGAAATCCGCATCAACTACCTGCGGGGAGATATGGAGTACGCGGTGGCGATCACTCCAATGCTTCAGAAAACCATTATCGACGGTAATCTCAAGGAAGTCGGTATGATCGGTGTCTCTCCGGCCGTATCGCAGGAAAAAGCGGGATTTTTCAGATCGGTCGGTCAAGGTATTAAAACTACGGGGTACTGGCTGAACATGACCTTTGTTTCTCTGAAGCTGCTTGTTACGGGTCAGGAAAGCTTTAAGAACGTCGGAGGGGTCATTTTTATCGGTCAGCTTGCGGGCGAATCGGCAAAAGCCGGTATTCTTCCTTTTATCGGTCTCATCGGTATCTTAAGCGTCAACCTCGCGCTGTTGAATATTCTCCCGATTCCCGGCCTGGACGGCGGACATATTATTATTGCGATCATTGAAGGCATCATGCGCCGTGAAATGAAGATCAAAACGAAGATGGCCATACAGCAGGCGGGGATGTTCCTTTTATTCGGACTTATTATCCTGGCGGTTGTAAATGACGTGCTTCGCTTGTTCCGATAGAACACCCACACTGGATACCGGAAACCGGTATTGCGGCATACTTAAAATATATGGCCGTTCGTTTGTTTTCCGAACGATCTCTTTCTCCTTCTTTCTCTGATATTTTTATGCCGGTTTTCCATTTTTTCGGATTTAAGAATAATCGGATGATCCGACCATTTAATTAACTATTTTTTATATTTATACCCTTTTTATGATACTTCTTCGACCTTTGGAGTGCTTTATTTACGCTTGTAAAAAGATGCCAGAGCTGCTTCCCCGTCATTAATTTCCTTTTTTGTGCTTTAACTTTTTTGTAGATTGTTTTGTAATGGAATAGTCACATTTGCGGTACGTACATTTTTAATTGCAACACGTTTTGTTTTAAGGAGAAAATATGGCAAGCAATCGCGTTTTGATACGGGTTGACGATTGTAAGGGCTGCGGTTTGTGTATCGATGCCTGTCCTGTCCATGTTCTTGATTTTGCCGGGGAGCTCAATGCTATGGGTTACCGGCCCGCCCATTATAAAGAAGAAGGCTGCACGGGTTGTGGTACATGTTTTTATGCCTGTCCGGAACCGATGGCCATAACCGTTATCCGGAATATCGAGGGACTTGAGGAAATGCACTGTCCGGTATGCGGACATACCGTGAAATGCATTCCTGCTTATCGCGGCGGTCCGGAAAAGATATGCATCGAATGTCTGAACCCCTGTAATTCCGAAAATGCGTGAGGTCAAAAAATGTCAAAAGTTCTTATAAAGGGAAATGAGGCGGTCGTGCGCGGTGCCCTGCTGGCCGGCTGCAAAAATTTCTTCGGATACCCTATCACTCCCGCCAGTGAGATCGCGGAAGCGGCAGCGTATTATTTCCCGCTTCTTGGCGGTTCGTTCCTTCAGGCGGAAAGCGAGATCGGCGCGATCAACATGGTGTATGGTGCCGCGGGTTCCGATGTGCGCTGTATGACCGCCAGTTCCAGTCCCGGTATCAGTCTGAAAATGGAAGGTATTTCCTATCTTGCGGGCGCCGAACTTCCCTGTGTGATCATTGATATCATGCGGGGTGGCCCCGGTTTGGGTAATATTGCACCCGAACAGGCGGATTATAACCAGATCGTCAAGGGGGGTGGTCATGGGAATTACCGTTTGATCACACTTGCTCCGAACAGTGCCCAGGAAATGTGCGACCTCACCATGCTAGCCTTTGAACTGTCTGATAAATACCGTAATCCCGCTGTCGTACTTGCGGACGGGATCATCGGACAGATGATGGAGCCGGTTGAATTCCCCGGGCCGGTCCGGATGCTGCCGGAACGCCCATGGGCATTAAAGGCAACCGCAGAATCACACAAACTGATCTGTTCCATTGAGCTTGATCCTGATCGTCTGGAAGAGCATAACCGGCATCTTCAACGCAAATATACGGAAATTGAAAAGAACGAGATCCGTTATGAAGCGATCCGTTGCGATGATGCCGAACATATATTTATTGGTTACGGAATTGTCAGTCGTATTCTGCATTCCGTGGTGGAACATCTTCGCGCTGAGGGCATTAAGGCCGGACTTTTCAGGCCGATCACCCTGTTTCCTTTTCCCACACCGCAATTTTCCGCTTTTGCGGATGAAAAACGTATCCGCTCGCTTTTTGTCTGTGAATTGAGCGCCGGACAAATGGTGGATGATGTACGTTTGGCGGTGAACGGCAGGAAGCCTGTAAATCTGCATACCCGCATGGGCGGAAATGTTCCGACCGTCAAAGAGATCATTGATACGTTCAACGCAAGTATCCCGAGGCAGAAATGAAAACATCCATATTACAAAAGCCTGCTAGTTTCTATGACATCTTTGTGCGCAAAGGCGGACCGCAAATGGGCAATACACATTATTGTCCCGGCTGCGGACATGGGATCCTGCATAAACTGATCGCGGAAGCGATCAGTGATTTCGGTATTCAGGACCGCACGGTGCTGGTTTCACCGGTAGGTTGCTCCGTATTTGCATATTATTATTTCGATGTCGGCAATATTCAAGCTGCTCACGGACGCGCGCCGGCTGTCGCGACCGGATATAAACGTGCAAACCCGAATGCGATCATGATCTCTTATCAGGGAGATGGTGATCTGGCGGCCATCGGTGCGAACGAGATACTTCAGGCAGCAAATCGTGGCGAACATATGACGGTATTTTTCGTCAATAATGCCATTTACGGTATGACGGGCGGACAAATGGCGCCCACCACACTGATCGGTCAGAAGAGCACGACCTCTCCGTACGGACGCTCGGCGCAAAATGAAGGATACCCACTGCATATGTCCGAGATCATTGCCACACTCGAAGCACCTGTCTATGTGGAAAGGGTCATGCTGACGGATGCAAAGAATATCGCGCGGACACGAAAAGCGGTTCGGAAAGCGCTGAACATACAGATCGAAAAAAAGGGATTCTCTTTTGTCGAGGTGCTTTCAGCCTGTCCAACCGGATGGAAGATGTCAGCGGTCAACGCAAAAAAATGGATCGGCGATGTTCTGTCAAAGCAGTTCGAACCGGGTGTTAAAAAAGATGAATCCGAAAACCGCAATCCTCTGATCACAATGCGCACACAACCGCACTTTGAAGAATATCACAGACTGCTGGATATAAAAAGCCTCACCGATATGATCCGCAATGTGCCTGTCCCGGATCTAAGGAAAACGCTTGATGAGATCAAGATCGCCGGTTTCGGCGGACAGGGTGTACTGAGTATGGGTTACGCGCTGGCCAATATTGCCATGGGACACCAATATCAGGTCAGCTGGCTGCCAAGTTACGGACCTGAGATGCGCGGCGGTACGGCGAATTGCAGTGTCAAGATCTCCGATGAACGCATCGGCTCACCGATCATAGATAACCCAAACATACTGATCGCGATGAACAAACCCTCGTTAAAGCGCTTTGAGAACGAGGTCATGCCCGGCGGTATGATCCTCTATGACAGCGGATTGATCGATACCCCGCCCGCCCGGGACGATATTCGGATCATCCCGGTAAACGCGACGGATGAAGCCGATAAACTGGGATCCACCCGTGCCGCGAACATGATCATGCTGGGTGCATATGTTCAACTGCGCGGATATCTCTCCGAAGCATATATATCGAAAGCACTGCCCCTGATCATTAAGAACAAGGTTTTTCATGAACTGAATGACCGTGCCTTTAAGAGGGGTATGGAAATGGTCCAAACCTGAAAAGAGGGGTACGCTGTGTGCCGGATCCCATGACAGCGGATCTTTCACTACTTAACAACCGCATGGTTCTTTGTTTATTTTCCGCTGTTTTTTTCCGATAATTTTCATCATATTTTAATTATGACAGCAAAGAGTACAAATACGAACCGTATTGTTTCCATTGATGTTTTTCGCGGATTGACCATTCTCCTGATGATCTTCGTGAACGATGTCGCCGGTGTACTCGAGATCCCTTTATGGTTAAAACATGCGGCCCCCGGTTCACCCGGTATGACCCTCGTGGATGTGGTTTTCCCCGCTTTTTTATTTATTGTCGGCTTGGCCATTCCCTTTGCCATTGCCCGGCGGGAAGCCCAATTCCCGGAAAAGTCCGTATTGCTTCACATTGTTATTCGTACTGCCGGATTATTGGCGATCGGTCTGCTGATGCTTAACGGACCTGCAGTCACCTCCATGAACAAGGCATGGTGGAATGTACTGATGTATACCGGTGCGATCCTTTTCTGGTCCGCGCCACCCCGAACAAAAAAATACATATCCCTTCACAGGATTCTAAAAGGACTGGGGTTCGTTCTTCTGCTTATCCTGCTTATCATCTTCCGTCGTGAGGCCGGAGACACAACAAGCTGGATCCGCACCGGCTGGTGGGGCATCCTGGGCGAGATCGGTTTCGCCTATCTGATCGCATCGCTGCTGTGGCTTTATCTGCGAAAAAAACCCTATCTTTTATTTTTTGCACCCGTTGTTTTACTGCTGCTGTATATTGCCGACCGTTCCGGACAGCTGGATTTTCTGGGGAAAATAAAAGATATCTTCTACATCGGTTCACATCTTGGCATACATCCCCTGATCGCGGTATGTGGATTGATCTGCGGGCGCTGGATCTTCGAAAATCAAGAGCCTTCTAAACTGATGAAACATATGGGTATTTTTGCCGTTATTCTTACACTTTCAGGATATCTGCTTTACGGACTTTATGGCATCGACAAGGTCGCCGCTACTCCATCATGGGCCTTATACAGTTCAGCGATCTGTGTATTGCTGTTCATGCTGATCTACTGGATCATGGATGTAAAAAACAAAGCGTCTGCTTACGGTTTTTTTAAACCGGTAGCCGCCAATCCCCTGCTGGCTTATTTGCTCCATGTCCAGTTCATCTATTTTTTTCAGATCATCGGGATCGCCGGTTTCTACGGCTCCGAACCGGGCGCCGGTATCATCGGGATCTTACGGGCGATCGTGTATACGGGATTCATTTATATACTAACTCGTTTACTTTCCCGCGCGGGTATAAGGCTGAAGCTATAAGATAGAATTTGATAAAAGAAAAATCAATGTATCTGTTTGTCCGGCTTTTTATTATGATTCGGAATTGAGGGTTTCTTTTTTGGTATCCTCACAATTGCAGGTGTTCTTTTCTGCGCCGCGCGGAAAACCGCCAAATAGTATCCGGGCAAGAATGGTCAGTCCCACCGCCTGCCAGTAGGTCAATTCCGTCAATCCGAAAATATCCGGCATCAGAGCATTCCAGAGCCACTTAATGAAAAGCCCGAACAAAAATGCCAGTCCAATGCCCAGAATCGTCCAGCATATCCTGACCCGTGCGGTCGAAGCGCGGAGACGCCAGCATGGGATTATTTTGATCCCTGCCGATCACGTCATTCATCGTGGCATAACCCCAGCGGATATCACGAACGGCGTGCCAAATCCAGTTTCTGCGGGTCGATGTGGAACCTTCCCAGGATCCCTGCAGACAGATCGCATTTCTCCACTGCCAGTGGAAATAAACATCTTGCAGGGTCTGAGAATGCACATCTCCTGCGGCATTGTAAATGCCTGTGTTCTCGAATTCATATTCCGAAATATGGATGCGGTCGTAATTCTGTTGTGCAACGGCATAAACGGTCCGTTTCATGGTTATACCGACGGAGGTATTGACTTCCGTATAAACAATGCGGTCGGCCGATATACCCGGATCGACTTCATCTATATCATCATTCTTCGCATCCGAGGCGTTCATCATATCGCTGCCTTCATTACCGTCCACATATACCTCGGGATGGGAATAGCGAGCGATCTGTTTGATCTCTTGCGGCATATATTCCCGCATTTCGATATCGGCAACATTTCTCGGACCGTTATGGGCAACCTTATAATCATAATCCGTTGGAACGGTAGCGTCATGAAAATTGGCTACTCCGATCCACAGCCCCCGTGCCGCCTGCATATCTTTATGGCGATAAAATGCATCCCAGGCAAACCCCCATATTTGCTCGGAAGTGTTGACCGCCACTTCCACTTCATTACCCGTGTCATAATAAAAACTGTGGAGTGAGCCGACGACGACCCATTTATAACGTGTTGCGGCCTGTAGTACACTTAACGAAAGTAAGCATAAAAAAACGATTATTATCAAACCCGATCTTTTCATATTTTCCCCGATTTATAATGAGTGGTCCATCCTTAATTAAATACGCAATTCCCTTACGGCAAATATCATAATTTTTTGAGATCCGATATATATATTTATGCTCTGTAATTTGAAACATCTTGACCTCATTTTCAAGCACTTTATTCTCTGTTTTACATTTATTCCGTTCCGCAGATATTTTTATATGTGAAATGAATTAGATTTTTTTCCGCTCACAAACAGTAGCCGAAATAATCACAATCTGATGCTGTAAATGCCTTATAACTGAAGCGAATTGGCAAAGATAAACTGCAAAGGTATTTGATCTATACGCTAAGCTCCCGAGGGTTAGGGGTCCCGAATAACCGCTCTTCCCTATATCTTGAAAAGCATTTCCACGTAGGTCGGTATCGGCCAGTCCTGTGTGTCGCACAATGTTTCCAAAGTATCTGCGCTCTCACGCAAAGCAGTCATACAGACGGTCACCTTATCTCCGACAAACCGTGCCTGCTTTTCAATGTCCGATATCTTTCGAGCTTCTTCCACTACCGACTTTAGTGCCAGAATATCCTTTTGGAACGTTTTCAAGGCAGCCAGGCTCTGATCCAGCAGAGAACGATGAATATCCGCATCCGCATTCAGTTCCTGCAAACGAAGGGTTGCGCGTGCGAGTTTTTCCTGATATGAAATAAAAGCGGGGCGTATCTGTTGTTCCGCCATCATGATCATGGTCTTGGCTTCGATCATATTTTTAAGGGTATAGTTTTCAAGGAAAATGTGTGCACGTGCCTTAAGTTCGTGTTCCATCAGCACGCCCTGCCGTTCGAATAATTCGACATTTTTCTTATCGCAAAAGACCGGAAACACATCCACACTTTTTGGATAATAGGGAAGTCCGAGCCGGATCGCTTCTTTATGCCAGGCTTCGGAATAACCGTCACCGTTGAAAATTATACGTTTATGATGGGTGTAAACTTCTTTTATGATAGTGGATATTTCCTCCCGCAGATCGGATGCCTTTTCCAGGCGGTCGGCGAAAACCTGAAGCTGATCGGCGAGAATGGTATTGAGGATCATATTCGGGCGTGATAAGGAAGCTTGTGACGATACCATACGAAATTCGAATTTATTTGCTGTAAACGCAAAGGGTGAGGTCCGGTTACGGTCGGTATCATCTTTCGGTATTTCCGGGATAAGCGACATACCCGGCCTGAACACTTCTTTTTTCCTTTCGCCGTTGGGTTTCCCGCTTGCAATATTTTCCAGTATTTGTGTCAGGGTCTTACCCAGATAGATAGAAATGATCGCGGGGGGGGCCTCCTGGCCGCCCAGGCGATGATCATTCCCCGGAGTGGCTGCCGCCAAACGAATGAGATCGGCATGCTGGTCAATGGCCTTGATCGCTGCGGAGAGAAAAAGCAGAAAAACGGCATCTTCTTCGGGAGTTTTCCCGGGACTGAAGAGATTGATACCATCATCGGTGCTAACGGACCAGTTATTATGTTTGCCCGATCCGTTCACTCTGGCAAACGGTTTTTCATGCAACAGGCAGACCAGTTTGTGTTTGCAGGCCACGCGTTTCATAACATCCATGACCAACTGATTTTGATCGATAATAATATTACATTCACCATATACGACCGCTAGTTCGTACTGATTGGGAGCCACTTCATTGTGTTTGGTCTTTGCACAGATCCCGAGTTTCCAAAGTTCGACATCAAGATCATTCATGAATCGTGACACACGTTCTTTGATGCTGCCAAAATAATGATCATCCAGCTCATGTCCCTTGGGAGGTGCCGCACCAAAAAGCGTACGTCCCGTCATTTCAAGGTCCATGCGACGGTTATAATAATTCTCATCGATCAGAAAATATTCCTGTTCGGGTCCCACACTGGGAAAAGCATATTTTGATGTCGTGTTTCCAAGTGCCCGAAGAACACGTATCACTTGCTTTGATAATGCCTCTATCGATCGAAGAATAGGTGTTTTCTTATCAAGCGCTTCTCCGTTATAAGAATAAAAAGCCGTTGGAATATACAATGTTTTACCGTTTTCGTCATCTTTGATAAAAGCCGGAGAGGTTACATCCCAAACGGTATATCCGCGGGCCTCAAACGTTGCGCGCAGTCCCCCGCTCGGGAACGATGAAGCGTCGGGTTCTCCCTGTATCAGTTCTTTTCCCGAGAATTCCATGATAATTCCGCCTTCTCCGTTCGGCGAAATAAAAGATTCATGCTTCTCGGCCGTTATCCCCGTCAGCGGCTGGAACCAATGCGTGTAGTGCGTGGCACCCTTTTCGATCGCCCAGTCTTTCATCGCATTGGCTACGATCTCGGCAATATTGGGCTCAAGTCGGCAATGCCCCTTGATCACATTGTTTAATTCTTCATAAACATTTTTAGGTAAACGCTGACGCATGACCGTATCACCAAAAACATTCACGCCAAACATTTTGATAATATCGGAATCGGAGTTCTTCATTGGGTCCTTCCTTTTTTTGTCATTGATCAAAAATCTGCGCAAAATTAAAACGCTAAATCAATAAAGACAAATTTATTTTTAAAAAAATGAAATATTTTTGCTATTTTATGGTCATTAAGGGATTAATATGAATTATTATAAGACAAATTCCATTTTCATTGTCTATTCTTCAATTTAAGCCTGATATATTGGTCAATATTCCTTGACAAGCGCTTCGCCAGTAAACGTCCGATGGCTGCACCCCCGGCGAGAGCGGCGCATCCGCAGGCAAAACGGACGAGCTCTAAAGGTATTTTTTGTACCGGGACCAATCCGCCGAGGAAGATGCCGCCGATAAAGAATATCAGCGGGATACCATAGACCAGCAAGGAAGTTTTCAAAAGAATGTTATTGGTTTCTTCTACAATAACCGCATCCCCCGGTTCAAAACCGGGACGTTCATCCAGGATCATCAGGTTTTCATCACAGCTGCTTTTACTGCAAAACACACGTGCCGCACAGGCTTCGCAGGCAGTTTTATCCTGCTGTACCAGGATATATATTTTCCCGTCCTTTTTTTCTTTGATAAAGCCGTTTGTTGACATGGGGAAAAGGGTTTAAGGGTTTAAGGGTAAGGATGAAACATTCGCTTCTTGCTTTTCTGCTGCAGGGATTCATGCGTATTATAATTATGATACGGGGTCTGTTTTTTTCTTTTTTTTGATATGCTCGATCGCCTGATTGGGGCAGACCGTGGCGCAGAGTCCGCAATGTTTACATTTTTCATAGTCGATAACGGCAAGATTGTCGATGACATGGATAGCATCGAAGGGGCATTTTTTAACACAGAGTCCGCAAGCGATACAGGAGCGGGTACAGACTTTCATAGCATAGCGGCCGATATCATGATTCTGACAGAGAACGCGTACTTTATAATTTATCGGATGCAGGTGCATAAGATCACGGGGACATACATCAACGCATTTGCCGCAACCGGTACATTTTTCGTTATCCACAATCGGAAGGTGATTTTCGGAAATGATGATCGCATCAAAAGGGCAGGCTGCCGCACAATCGCCAAGGCCCATACAGCCGTATTCACATAATTTTTTCCCGCCGGAGACCAGGCTGGCCGCAATACAGGATTGCGCTCCCATGTATTCGCCTTGATAGGCTATCTCTTCAAGACCCCCCTGGCACATGCAGCGAGCGACTTCGCGTTCACCGCTGCTAACCTCCACACCCATGATCTCAGCGATCTTTTGCGCAACATCCGCACCGCCGACGGGGCATCCGTTAACAGGCGCTTTGCCGTTAACAACGGCCTCGGCAAAAGCGGCACACCCGGGAAGACCGCATCCTCCGCAGTTCGCGCCGGGGATCACTTCCATTACCTGCGTTATCCGGGGATCTTCTTCCACATGTAACTTTTTATTTGCGATCGCCAGCCCGGTTGCAAAAAGCAATCCGAGTCCACCCATACTTCCGGCTGCAATAAGTATTGATTGTAGATCCATAATGTCCCTTATATTAATCCCGCGAAGCCCATGAACGCAAGCGCCAGACTACCCGCAATGATCATCGTTATAGCGGCCCCTTTAAATGAGCCGGGTACATCCACCAGTTCCAGTTCTTCCCGTATCCCCGCCATGATCACCAGAGCAAGCGTGAAACCGGCACCGGCGCCGATGGCGTATACCAGAGTTTGCATAAAATTATATTCATTCAGGACCGAGTACAAAGCCAGTCCGAGAATGGCACAGTTTGTTGTGATCAGAGGTAAAAAGATACCAAGTGCATCATAAAGAGGTTTACTGACCTTTCTTATGAACATTTCCACCAATTGGACCAGGGATGCGATCACCAGAATGAAGGCAACATATTCCAGGATCTCCAGGCGAAAGGGCACAAGGATCATGTGATAGATCAACCAGGTGACCATGGCGGCAATGACCATCACAAAGGTCACGGCCATACCCATACTGAATGCCGAATCGATCTTTTTGGACACGCCGACAAAAGGGCAGATGCCGAGGAATTGGCTTAACACAAAGTTATTGATCAGCGCCGCACTGATAAAAATGACGATCAGATTCATGATTTATTCCTCCTGTTGATCCAGTTCGCGCCTGCGATCATACAGCCGAGGGCAAGAAAAGCACCCGGTGGCAGGATCATCACGGCCCAGGGCGAGAACGAACTCCAAAGAATGTTCATACCGAACCAGGTTCCGGACCCCAGTATTTCGCGGATCGAACTTAATACCAATAACGTCAGGGTGAATCCGACTCCCATGCCCAGCGCATCCAGCAGGGAACGACCCACACCGTTCTTGGAAGCAAATGCCTCCTGGCGCCCCAGGATCATACAATTAACAATGATCAGGGGAATAAAAGCGCCCAGGTTTCTGCTGATGTCCGGAGCAAAAGCTGCCAAAAAACGGTCCACGATCGTTACAAAGGTTGCGATGATAACGATAAAACTCGCTATCCGGACCTGAGCTGGAATGACTTTTCGCAGTAAGGAGACCAGAAAACTGGAACATATCAATACGAAAGTAGCCGCTAGTCCCATCGCCAGGCCATTTTCCGCGGAGACCGTCACAGCCAGAACGGGACAGAGTCCGAGTAATGATACAAGGACCGGGTTCTCATCCCAAAGCCCTTTTAAAAACTCTTGAAAAGCTGTTTTATTTTTCATAGATCACTCATATCTCTTTTCGTTTATGCGCCCCATGCCGCTTTAGCTTTTGCAATATGTTCATTTAGTATCCGCACAATCGCCACAGAGGAGATCGTAGCACCGGTGATAGCTTCGATTTCCGTGTTCTTTGAGGGTTTGGCGTTCTTAATATAGGTGATCTGCGGTTGTGTCTTCAGTCCTTTGAATTGTTCCATGAACCACCCCGGATTTTCTTTTTTTGCGGGGTCATCCTGGATCTTTGTACCCAGTCCCGGCGTTTCGAGTTGGGCCAGGATCTTAGCTCCCGTTATTTCCGAAAAATCGATCGTGACACCGATCATCAGCACCAGTTCGCTTTGATACCCCCCACCCGATGCTTCAAAAGCGAGAGCGACCATATCGTTACCCCGATATGCGACATAGAAAGTGTAATCTCCCTTTTTTACCTCGTTTATCCGGTCATTCCGGGGAAGTACTTCATGCACTGCCGAATTTTTTACTTGTTCTTTGTGCCGCTCGATACGCGGACGTGTAAATGCATCCAGCAGGGCAAGCACGCCACCTGAAATAAGTGTTATAACGGTCAGTACAATGATGATCTTAGGTGTATTTGACATCGCAATATCCTATTGTTTTTTCTTTTCTTCCTGGATCTCACCGAAATATTTCGGACGCGTCCAGCGGTTCAGTAACGGGACCAGTCCGTTCATAAACAGAATGGAATACATAACCCCTTCCGGCAGTCCGCCCCAGAGCCGGATCACAACCAGAATAAGTCCCATGCCGACCCCGTAGATCCAGGTTCCCAAGGGTGTAACGGGCGATGTGACCATATCGGTAGCCATAAAGAAGGCGCCCAATATCAATCCACCCGACAGCAGCATAAAGAGAGGATGGGGATATATGTCCGGATTGATCAACCAGAGCGCGCCGCCGAACAAGAAGACGGTCCCTAAATAACTAAGCGGGATCCGCCAGTCCGCGACACGTAAAATTACCAATATTAATCCGCCGGCCAGCAAAGCGATCGCGGAAGTTTCCCCAATACAGCCGCCGATGTTTCCGATAAGCAGGGGTTTTAACTGTGTGCTGATACCTTCAAATTTCATTAAGCCAAGAGGGGTAGCACCACTGACCGCATCCGCTCCGGCAAATGCCGGCAGTGTCCAGGTCGTCATTTTTACCGGGAAACTCGCCTGCAGGAAAGCTCTCCCGATCAGCGCCGGATTAAAGATATTTGCACCGAGTCCGCCGAAGACCTGCTTTCCGAAAACGATGGCAACTACTGATCCGAGCGCAGTAAGGAGAATGGGAAAGGACGGCGGCAGGGTCAGGGCGATAAGCAAACCGGTAAGGATCGCGGACCCGTCATCGATCGTAAGTCCCGTTTTCATGATCTTATTACAGGCGAATTCCGCAACCATTGCTGAAAAGATCGCAACCATGATGGTGACCATCGCCGCGGTGCCAAAAAAGAAAATGGAGGCGATCACTGCCGGCAGCAGCGCGGCAATGACAATATACATGACCTTAGGTACGGAGCCTTTTCCTTTTGCATGGGGTGCCGGCGCCACAATGGTCATACGGGACGATCTGAAGAGACGTGACCGCGGGTCCTTTTTAGGTGCCGGTGTTTCCGGGTTTTTTACTTCTTTATCTTTTTTTTCGGTGTCAACGGAAGGTGATGTTTGTTGTTTTTCTTCCAGGGGAACAGATCTGTCTTCGGTCATGATACCTCCTTCGCAAGTTTCGCCGTGTAATCCCGGAAGCGTAATTTCCCCACGCGGATCCACTGGACCAGTGGAATATTTGCGGGACAGGCAAATGCACAGCACCCGCATTCGATACAATTGGAAATACCGAAATCTGCAAGCGACTCCGGACGGTTTGCCTGACTCAATGCAGAAAGCCTTAGCGGCATCAGATTCATCGGACAAGCTTTTACACAGGAACCGCAACGGATGCAGGGAAAAGTCGCAAGTTCTTCGACCAGATCACTGCTGACCGCAACAATACCGCTGCTCCCTTTGACAACTGGAGATTCCAGGTGATATTGGGTCATTCCCATCATTGGACCACCCATAAAAACCTCTTTAACGTCATCTTTAAATCCTTCACACGCATTGAATAAATCTTTGAACGGTGTTCCGATCCGCGCCATAAGATTCTTCGGTGTTTTCACTCCGTCTCCGGTTACCGTGATCACCCGCTGAACAAGGGGCTTTGCATCTATGATCGCTTCGGCAACCGCATAGGCCGTTCCGACATTATTAACGACCACCCCCACATCCATTGGGAGTTTACCGGCGGGTACCTTGCGCTTCAACACGGAATAAATGAGCATTTTTTCCGCACCCTGAGGATATTTGACCTTAAGTGGAACAACTTTGAACGGATAACCCTGTTCGACCACGCGTTTCTGCATACGGGCGATGGCCTCGGGTTTATTGTTCTCTATACCGATATATCCCTTATGCACATCCAGTATATGCATCATCATCGCCATTCCCAGAAGGATCCTGTCCGTATGCTCGATCATGAGTCGGTCATCGGCAGTCAGATACGGTTCGCATTCCACACCGTTCAGAATAAAGGAATCAATGGATTTATCATCCGGCGGATCCAGCTTGACATGTGTGGGAAAGGTCGCACCGCCAAGACCAACGATACCTGCGTTCCGGATGATCTCAAGCAGCTTGCTTTTAGGGGTCCATTTCCAATCTTTGACCTTCTCGAGATATTCCCACTCTTCCTCGCCCTCTCGCTGGATATGGATCATTTCGGCCCGGCGTCCGAGGGGATGGTAGTATTTATCGATATCCTTTACGACACCCGTAATACTGGCGTGAACGGGTGCGGAAACATAAGCATTACTGTTGGCAATGATCTGACCTGTCTTAACACGGTCCCCTTTCTGAACAAGCGCTTCGCAGGGTGCACCGATGTGCTGCAATAGCGGTATATAAACATCTTCCGCCGGAGGCAGGACCTCTATTGCACGCCCGGCGCTGAAATGCTTATAATCTTCCGGATGCAGACCTTTTTTAAATGTTGATAGCTTCAATGTTTGTCTCCCATTGGAAAGGCGTCAATACTTCCTAATTTACAATCAGTAAATATAACACATGCACCGGAAAAAACCATTTACTTTTTGGGTATCGGCATAATTTTTTGCCCGAAAATACCCGGCTTCCCTATGATAAACAACCGGGTGATTTTTTGTTTTAAAAAATAAAAAAGGCGGCTCTCCGGCCGCCTTTTTATAGCATGTGTGTGTTTATTTGATAAGTGTCATTCGTTCAACATGAAAGAGGCTTCCGGCGCTGATCTTATAGAAATAGACGCCGGAAACGAATGCGTTCCCGTCAAAGCTCAGTCGGTGTGATCCGGCTTCAAAATGACGGTCTGCGAGAACAGCGACACGCTGACCCTTTGTGTTGAATATCTCAATGCGGATATGTTCGCTCGCGGGAAGATCAAAACGCAGGGTCGTTGCCGGATTGAAGGGATTCGGATAATTCGGATAGACCTTGAATGCTTCCGGAATACCCGCAACGGACGTGTTATGTGTCACGGTCAGATTGAAATAGGTGGTATCCGAAAGCTCTCCGATACCGTTATCGGTAACTGTTACCATGATCCTGCTCACACCCATATAACCCGGTACGGAACGCAGTCGTATCCTCCCCGGTTGTGATGTAAATACCGTGGCCACAACCGCGGATGTGTCCGGAAATGCGCGAAGTGTCAGCTTATCACCCGGGTCGGGATCGCTGTAACTTGCGTATATATTGATCTCCACATCGGACATAACGGTAGTATCCGGTATTGCCTGGATGACCGGCGGATTGTTCGGTTCGGGTAATCCTTCCTGTTTATCGGCCATTCGTATCTGATCGATATAAAAGGTCACGGTTTGCAGCGGATTTTCACTGCCCGGACGCAGTTGTATGGATTCCAGGGTATATTTTGTACCGTCAAGCTTGCCGTTGGTCATGCCGCCCCACTCGCCAAGCTGCGCGGGATCTTTCATATCCCATTCAACCAGTTTCCAGCCGACCCAGTCTACCGGGTACCACTGTGATACTTCGAAAGAATTACCCGCAGGCGCTCCTGCTTCCGCAACACTGATACGGAACTCATATCCGCTGCCGTCACCAAAGACATAGGCCTGCATAACTTTGTTCGTGTCCAAGCCGGTCGCGGCATTGCGATGTGCTGCGGAATAAATACGCGCAAACCATGTTTCCGACGAGGGTTTAACAATAATTCGCATCGCGCGGTTATCGCCAAGTCCGGCAACATAATTTACCGTCTGCAGGGTTGTTGATGATTCTTCATCGACAATACCGGTTGTCGAACCGCTGAATCCGGGACGTTCCCATGCATAGGTTCCGGTAAAATTATCAATGATCGTTTGTTCAACATAGTATGTACTGTCGGTCGTAAAGCTAAGACTGAACCCGTCCATGGCATTGCCGGTCGTATCACTGATGCCGGGAGCGACCTCCAGTGTAACATGCGCATTACTGCCAAGGTAAGTACCGGCTTTTATGTTGACATGCGTTTTGTTTTCCGCATCATTAAAGGCGCGATAAACCGGGGATACGACACTTCCGTTAAAACGGAACGTGAATTTGTCCTCCAGGCTTGAGATATTGAGAAGTTCATTAAAAGCGAGAGAAACAGGGGCATCGACATCGATAAACATATCTTCGTCGGCCGGAATGGTGTGTGTGACCTCGGGAGGTGTTTCATCGGCACCCGACACGGTGAAGCTGAATGAATAGGCATCCCCGCCGGTTCCGTCGCCATCCCCATCGATCTGCATGCCGATCTGGTCGCTGGTCGCACCGGCCAAGGTCAGCGTGTATTGGGTGTCAAAATCCCAGGATGCCGAAACATAGAGGATGAGGTGGTCGTTCTTTACCCAGTCGGGATTTTCCCAGCTTAAGGAAAGGTTCGTCACATCCGGAGAAACACTCAGATGTTCGCTGATGCTTTCCGGATCCATGCTTTTATTGAATTCAATGTGTACGATCTGATTATTCGGGACATTAATTGCTCCATCCGCGGGCACATGCTGTACAACCGTCGGAACAACCGCCGGCAGCACGTCCGTCACAACAACGTTGGATGGGAGTGATTCAACCCAGTAACGGCTGCACATTGTTGCAGCATAATAATATTTATCATTATTTTTCTGCAGTCCGTCATACGTTACCGTATAGGAAAATGCCGAATCCGCATATACCAGTTCGAGGATCTCATCACTGTTAACATCTATCGTTGCGTCTTTGGATTGGTATATTGCAAACCATTGTTTTTCACTGACACCCGGATCGGGGGTGACCGTAACGGTATAGGACAAGTCACTGTTCTTGGTCAGGCTGACGCTGGGTTCCGCCGGGACCGTATTATCAAGAAATGCATAGGAAGGATGTTTTGTTTTAAAGGCAAATATGGAATTTGAACTTTCCTCGGGGTAGCTCGAACTGCTCCAGTTGCCGTATGAAAAGAACTGGAATCCTTTCACCCAGGAAATTTCACGGGATCTCATAACAATACTTCTGTGCGGATCCCAACCGTTGATCAGATAAGAGGCGGGACCTACCGAATAGGGGCGGCCTTCGCTGATAGCCGGACCCAGATAGGGTCCCCAGTCGGTCATTAATTGATTGTACATTGCCGAACCGGTCAGCCAGTGATAACTCATTGCCATAATGATATCGATCCATCCTTCATTCAGCCAGCGCGCGGCATCCTGAAATACCGTAAAGTATCCGTTCCAGCTGGCGGCTCTGTGACGACCGAGTGCTGCGGGAGAAACCTTGACCCACGGTTTGGTTTTTTGAATGGTGTCGTGAAGGGCTTCAACAAAAACATTTGTCGCGCCGCGGCGCCAATCGCCCCAGGAAGCGAATTTAACACCCGGTGTCGCATCGGGGTAAAGGTCTGTACTGTCGGGGATCCCGCCGCTGAGCGGATGTTCAATATCATAAAGGTAACGACTGTCCGAGAGCGGAGCGGCAGGGGCAAAGAGAGCTCCCTGATTGCCGGTTTCGCTTCTGTCGCTTTCAAAAGGATATGTGTAAAGCCATTTTTTCTCATTAAACTGCTGTTCCAGATATGCTTCCATTCCCGGAGGCAGCATCCCGTCAAGCAGCAGCTCTTCTTCCGCAATTTCAGCAAAGGCAACACTGGTTGAGGTACTGCTGTATTCATTCCAGCGAACATAATCCAGATGGATGCCGTCAACATCATAATTTTCCACGATCTCCATGATCATCGCAATGGTATAATCTCTAACCGCTTTCAAACCGGGTGATAAACAACGGTTTGCGGTCATAACATTGCCGTATCCGTCGCGACAGACCCAGTCCGGGTGCTCCGCAGCGGGCGTGCCAGCAACCGTGCTGGCCGTGGCAAAAGTATTAAACCAGGCGTGAAGCTCGAGTCCGCGTTTATGTGCCTCTTCGATCGCATAGGCCAGCGGATCATATCCCGGGTCCGTATGCCCGAGATATGAACCCCAGGGTTCATACGCAGAGGGATAATATGCAGTACCGGCCTGACGCACCTGCCATATAACGGCATTCATGCCCGCTTCCACATGTTTATCAAGTATGTTACGGGTACGGGCCTGCAGTTGATTGACTGTCAATCCGGCCGCAAACTGATGCCAGGTAATGGACCAGGTTGCCCGGAACTCTCGGTTATCGGTCACGGCAAATGCCATGCTGAACACGAGTAACAGTATCAGGATTTTCTGAAATATTTTCATGTTTTCTCCTTACTTATATAAGTAATATTTTTTTGACATTTCACGGAATTCGGCCACATCACGTTCAAAAATAGGTTTAATATCTTCAAAACGGTAGTTTTCTCTGAATGTGGTGCGTATCTCATCCGTTCCGCAAACGATATCGAACATCCGCCAGCGGTGCGGCGCTTTATCGAAAAGATCATGTTCGGGATAGAGTTTGTGATGAACTTCCATAAAGTGGAATTGCAGGTACATCAGTTCGGTTTTTCGGAAATCGGTGATATGGACCTGAACGCCCTGTACGTTTTTTCCTTCATCGCTGCCATAGAAGGGTTTGTAAAAGACCGGACGAAATATGACACCTTCAAGACCCAGATTATTCATTTCTTCCGCAACCTTGTTCGCGTCCATCCATTCAGCCGCATAGGTTTTAAACGGGGTGGTATAGCCAATACCGATATTCATGACATACAATTCACCCAGAATACCTGTCGCAACATAGTACGGCGGTGTAGATCCTTCCGGGATATGCGGTGAGGAGGGTACCCAGGACAGTCCGGTATCCTCAAATGACATCCAGCGTTTCCAGCCTTTCATCGGAACGACGGTAAGATCACATTTTACACCGTCTTTAAGCAGTCCTTCTTCATTATAGACCATAGCCAGTTCACCGATCGTCAGTCCGTGCACATAGGGGATCTTATATGCACTTACTCCGGAAAAGAAGCCGTCCTTTACGGTCGCACCTTCTACAATATTTCCCGTAAGCGGATTCGGTCTGTCAAGAACTACAAATTCCTTGCCGTATTCGGCGGCGGCTTCCATACAATAGCCCATCGTACTGATATAGGTATAAGAGCGGCAGCCAATATCCTGGATATCAATGACCAGTACATCAATGTCGCGCATGTTCTCCTCGGTCGGCCGACGCCGTGCACCGTAAAGAGAGTACATCGGAACACCCGTTGCCGGATCGACCGTATCCTGGACCCGTTCTCCGGCAGCGAAATTACCGCGCACACCGTGTTCGGGGGCGAAGAGTGCCACCAGCTGAACTTCCGGAGCTTCGTGCAGAATATCAATGGTCGATTTGAGATCACGGCTTACACCGGTCGGGTTGGTGATCAGTCCTACGCGTTTACCCTTCAGTACATCGAATCCGTTCTCTTCCAGGACATCTATACCCAGTTTGACATAAGGTTCTTTGTTATACGTACAGCCGATGGAAAACAGTACAACCATGCACAATAAGATCATTCGATGTATATTTTTCATTTTCTCTCTCCTTTAGATTTTTATAAAGATCTTTTTGCGGTAAAGCACCAGCGAGATCGCCCAGAATATTGTAATTGTCATCAAGGCAAAAAGCAGCGATGCATCGATACGGCTGTAATCGGCCAGGGGCATCAGAACCTTGTCGAACAACCAGGTTTTCGTGCTGACCACGGCACCGTTCATCGGTATCCATCGGATATACGCAAGCAGTTTGGCATACAGGGAGGACAAGACAAATATGAATAGCGGATTGGAGCCGAAGACTACAAAAGGTTCCGTTGCGCTCTTCCAGCCTAAAATGTCTATGACCAGAATGGCCAATGCAAGGAACAGGATAGCCCATCCTCCCATAAACACAACATAGGAAGAACTCCAGATAGGTTTGTTGATCGGGAAGAACAGTCCCCAGAGCCATCCGATAGCGATCAGTGCGATCGCCCGGAGCAACATTTTTTTCACCAGCTGTTTCTTGTCGTCCGTTTCAAGGATCATCATACCGATAAAGAAACCCATGATCGTTGTAACAATGGCCGGAAGCGTACTTAATAATCCTTCGGGATCAAAGCGAATCGCTTGCCCCATGCTGTCTCTGTATCCGCCATAAACATGGCCTTCCCCAAGGAGGGCGATATCGATCCTGCGGATCAGGCTATCCTCAATGCCAAAGCCGCCGGTACTTGCCAGTAAGATCCAATAACCGACCAGTATACCTGCGGATATCCAGATCAGGCATTTGCGATCGCATTTCAATACAAGAATGGAAGCAAAGAAATAACACAGCGCAATGCGCGGCAGTACACCAACCAGCCGCCAGGTGCCGAAAAGATTATTGACCACCTCTCCGAAACTCTCACCGGCTACCGGACGCAACAGGTTCAAAAAGAGTCCAAGACCATAGATTATGAGCGTCCGCTTAATGATCTTCATCATGGCGGAACGGTTCAGTTTATAATCATACTTGCGAAAAGCGAATGCCATTGCCACACCGACAATGAACAGAAAAAAAGGAAAGACAAAATCCGTAGGGGTCCAGCCATGCCATGCCGCGTGCTTCAGCGGTGGATAGATCGCACCCCATGTGCCGGGATTATTCACCAATATCATCAGCGCGATCGTCGCGCCCCGGAAGACATCCAGTGCAATAAGCCGTTTTGTTTCTGCCATCGGGATCCTCGTGGTTTAGTATTTTTCCATCTTTTTAATTTAACCATAAAATTCGCGCGTGTCAATTTAATTGAATGAAGCGCATTACCCCAAGCATGAACTGCGAAATAAAAAATACTATGAAGAGCATATTTATATAAAAACTTAAAAAAAGGAGAAAAAGTGTTAAGGAATATTTTTAAATCAATGGTTGGTGTTTTTGCTTATTTAACTATTAACTATCTGACTGCAAAACATCTCCCCTATCCCGATTTATCATGAGATTGAGGTACATTTTTATATTATTTTATGAAATATCTTTATCTGCACACCAAACACTGAAAAAAACCAAAAACATCAATTGGTGCAGTAATCAAATTTCTGCAATTATTTTCTTGACATCCTGAATTGGATGATTTATTTTTATGCTGTAATGGGATTTCTACTTCAAGGGGAGTTCGGATGAAGAGAAGGTTAAAAGACATCGCGAAGGTACAAATGGGGTATCCCTTTCGGTCCCGTCTTGAATTCAGTCTAAACGGAAATCTGCGCGTTATTCAGATGAAAGACCTTGGCACGGATGAACAAGTCGACTGCGAAAGCATTCAAAAAATCGACATGGAATCCTGCGACAAGAAGCATTTTATCCGGAAGGGCGATCTGGTCTTTCGTTCCCGCGGAATGAGGAATACCGTTGCAATTATCAATGATGAAATCAAGAATACCATTGTTGCCGCGCCGCTTTACAGAATTCGCGTCAAAACCGACAATGTCCTGCCGGAATATTTGTGGTGGTACATCAATCTTGAAAGATCTCAGCACTATCTGCGCACACGACTGGAAGGAACCCATGGCGGGATGATCTCCCGGCCGGCTCTCGAAAATCTTCCGGTGGATGTACCCCCGTTGGAAACACAGAAAAAGATTATTGAGATCTTTAAATTACATCATCACAGACAAGAACTTGAAAAAAAGCGTATCGATATGCAGGAACGTGAATTGACCGCGTTGTTAATGTCTTTTATAAAAGGAGGCAACTAAAATGGCCAAGAACAAACCCTATGGCGATAATGCCCGCAAAGGCGCCGTAAAAGGAAGAACGCAGGTTTATAATTCTGCCATCGGAAAATATATTAAGCGCGACAAGGAAACGGGACAATTCATGGATCAAAAATCGGACGGAACGCCATTTAAAGGTGTTACAAAGGAGAAAAAATGAACGATAAGATCAAACAGCGCGATATTAATAATGCGGCCTGGGCGGCCTGCGATACCTTCCGGGGTGTAGTGGATCCGGCACAGTACAAAGATTATATCCTGGTGATGCTGTTCGTGAAGTATATTTCGGACGTCTGGCAGGACCATTATGAAACCTATCAAAAGGAATATGGGAATGATCCCAAGCGCATCGAGCGGCGTTTGGACCGGGAACGTTTCAAGCTGCCCATGATCGAGATCAAGGACCCGGCGGATCCGGATGTTGTGAAAGACAGGTTCAGGGCAAATTATCAAAGCCTGTATGAACGCCGCAATAACACAAATATCGGCGAACTGATCAATATTGTGCTGGACCAGATCGAAGAGACCAATAAGGAAAAACTTGAGAAAGTGTTCCGTAATATCAATTTTAACAGCGAATCCAATCTTGGGCAGACCAAAGACCGGAACCGGCGGCTCAAGCAATTACTCGAAGATTTCAACCGCCCCGAATTGAACATGCGCCCCAGCCGGGTGAGTGAAGATATTATCGGCAACACCTATATTTATCTGATCGAACGCTTTGCTTCCGATTCGGGGAAAAAGGCCGGGGAGTTCTTTACTCCTCTCAATGTCACCAAACTGGTTGCAAAACTCGTTCAGCCCAAGGCGGGAAACAGGATCTGTGACCCCGCTTGCGGGTCCGGCGGGTTGCTGGTACAGACCGCCTATGAGGTGGGATCCGAAAATGTCGCATTGTTCGGACAAGAATCCAACGGCAGCACCTGGGCTTTGTGCAAAATGAACATGTTCCTGCATAAATTTGATGCGGCCCGTATCGAGTGGTGCGACACCCTGAACAGTCCGCTACTGATCGAAGACGATAAGCTGATCAAATATAATTGTGTGGTGGCAAATCCGCCTTTTTCTCTGGATAAATGGGGAGCCGAAAATGCCGAAAGCGACCCTTACCATCGTTTCTGGCGCGGCGTGCCGCCCAAGAGTAAAGGCGACTGGGCCTTTATCACCCACATGATCGAAACGGCGCTGGAAAAAGAGGGACGCGTTTCGGTTGTGGTCCCGCACGGCGTACTGTTCCGGGGTGCCCGCGAGGGGCTTATTCGTAAACACATGATCGACGAGAATCTGCTGGATGCGGTTATCGGCTTGCCGGCAAACCTCTTCCCTACCACCCCCATTCCCGTTGCCATTCTGGTCTTTGACCGCGCGCGGGAAAGCGGCGGCGTGAATGAGCAAATGAAAAATGTGATGTTTATTGATGCCAGCCGTGAATTCATGCCGGGGAAAAATCAGAATCTTTTGACCGAGGAAAATCTTGAAAAGATCGTTGCTACCTATAAAGCCCGGAAAGATGTTGAAAAATACGCGCATGTCGCCACGATTGAGGAGATCCGGGAGAATGATTATAACCTGAACATTCCCCGCTATGTGGACACCTTTGAAGAAGAGGAAGAGATCGACATTGATGCCGTTCAGGCGGAGATCGAAAAACTGGAAAAGGAACTGGCGATCGTTCGTGAGCAAATGAAGGAAAAATTGAAAGAGATACAGCGATAAAGGCGTCGAATTCGATACCTTAAGCATTTTGCGAACGTTCACGTAATGGTTTTAAGCTGGCGTGACATAACTAAAGAGCAACGATCCGGAATTTCCGGAATGCTTAAATCAAACAAAGAGGGTGACGTATGAAAGAGAATACTTTGGAAGAGCAACACAAGAACACATTTGATGACCTAAAGCACATCAATGGAGACGGCCAAGAATTTTGGTATGCACGTCAACTGTCAAAAGTTTTGGAATATGTCGAATACCGCAATTTTCTTCCGGTCATAAAAAAGGCAATGCTGGCCTGTGAAAACAGCGGCCAGGACATAGCAAACCATTTCGTGGAAGTGCACGAGATGGTACCTCTTGGTTCCGGGGCAGAGAGAGAAATGATGTCCTATGCTTTATCCCGCTATGCCTGCTACCTGATCGTTCAAAATGCCGATCCATCCAAACCCGTGATCGCGAACGGGCAGACCTATTTTGCCATGCAGACCCGGCGACAGGAATTGGCGGATGATGAAGCATTCAAGCAATTGAGTGAAGGCCAGAAACGCGTGTTCCTGCGCAACGAATTGCGGGAACACAACAAACAACTGGTTGCAACCGCTCAGGATGCCGGCGTGGAAAGTAATCTGGATTTTGCCATTTTCCAGAACCATGGCTATATGGGGTTGTACGGTGGGCTGGGGGCAAAAGAGATCCATCAGAAAAAGGGATTAAAGAAAAACCAGAAGATTTTGGACCACATGGGTAGCACCGAGCTGGCCGCGAATTTATTCAGAGCCACCCAAACCGAAGAAAAACTGCGCAGGGAAGACATTAAAGGCAAAGAAAAAGCCAATCAAACGCATTTTCAAGTCGGTAAAAAGGTGAGGAAAACCATTGAAGAAATTGGCGGCACCCTGCCGGAAAACCTGCCGACACCGGATAGCTCAGTCAAAAAGCTTGAGAAAGAGATAAAAAAGGATTTACCCCAAATTGAAGAAAATGAATAACAAAATACTCTCACCGGCGGTGAGAGAAATCACCTTAAGTTGTAAGGGGAGTATTTAAGATCTTACCCTATCGAATTCGATAGGGTTGGAGAAGATTAAAGAGGCATAAGATGGATAGACAGAAAAAACACAATAAACATATTATAAATTATTTGAACTGGTATTTGAATTTAGATAATCCGAAATTTGCAGTGATGATCAAAGGTAAATGGGGCTCGGGTAAAACCTATTTTATACAAAAATATCAAGAAGAAAAAACCGAAGAAAAATTTATTAACATTTCCTTAAATGGCATAACAACAATAAAAGAAATAGATCAACAGATTTTTTGTCAAATATATCCGTTGCTTAATAATCGATTGATTGGTCCATTAATAAATTTGGGGAGTAAGGTTTTTGCCGAGAAATTCGGAATTACCGAATCATTAGCAGAACTGGATTCAAAGAAATTAATTGATTTTGACAAAGTAAAATATGTGTTCATATTTGATGATTTTGAGCGGCATTGTTTTGAAAAACCCCATACACTTATGGGATACATTAATTCTTTTATTGAAAAAAATAAACGTCATGTCATTCTGTTATCAAATGAAGATGAATTCTTTAAAAATGATGATGTTCAATATGGGCGTATTAAAGAAAAAGTTATCGGACAAACATTAACGATTGATACACCGGTTAAATATGTTTTTGATTGTTTGCTCACGGATTTATCAAAAAATACAAAACTGGAACAATCCATTTCCGTTCTTCAAAGCAATTATAATGATGTCTTGGAGGTTATTTTACAAAGTGGATATAAAAATTTTCGCGTATTGCGCCAAACAATTCAAAATTTTGCACGAATACAAGAATTAATTGGGCATAAATATTTTGAAAACCGAATGTTTGTAAAAAAATTCGTAAAACTGTTTTTTGCACTTGAAATTGAGCATAGAATGGGAACATTAAACGAAGAAGTTTTTGAGGCTATTAGTTATATCCCTATTCTTAGGTTTGGCGATAAGAACTCTGATAAAGATGAAACGCCAAATGGAAAAATAGCTTCTGAAATAATAGAGAAATATAATATCATCACTCTTTTTGACAATTGGATTTTTGAATTTTCGATATGGGAAAAATGGTTATTCGATTGTAATGTGGACCAAGAAATCATAAAAAACGGTTTAAATGAAAGCTATTTTTTTAAAGAAGAAACCTATATAACAAAAATGATAAATTGGGTGGATTTAACAGACATAGATTTTGAAACCGTAATAAATGATATAATTGATAATCTTAAAGAAAAAAATATTACTAACCCATCAGATATTTTTCTGATTTACGACCGGTTTGTCAATTTTAAAGAACACGGATATGATTTTTCAAAATCATTTGATAAAAGTATTCAAGAGTTTTTTACAGAGTACATTTTTTCTTTAAACGAGCAACATAAACTAGAAGAGGATTATAGGTTCCTACATCAAGGATTTGAACCAATCGGCGATATTGTTGCATATAAAAGATTTAAGTCCGACTTGATCGGTCTTACACAAAGAAAAACAACTGAAAAAGATAGAGAAAGAGCCAAAACGTTTTTGACAATCATGAAAGATTATCCAAAAGAAGCCGGTGAGATGATTTTTAATATTGATGACGAAAACACGAAACAGCCCAAAAGGCTTTTTGAATTTATTGACGCTAAAGAATTTATTGATTGTTTTTATGAAATGGATAATAAGAATAAAAGAATAATATATGTTAATATTCATTATAGATATAAGTTTTTGCCACACAAAGATTGGTTGTTAGAAGAAAAAGTATTTGTTGAAAATGCAATTACGCATATTCAATCGATAATTAAGAATGTAACATTTTCACCATCTGTTTCTCATTTAAAAAATTTATTGAATGTTTTAAAAGATAGTCTTGAAAAAATGAATGCGTCCAAAAACAATAAAAATCAAACAATAGGCTAAATCTTGGAAAACTCATTTAAAAGCTTACCGCGGAATTGGGTAGAAAAAAGAATATCTAATATTGCAAATATTTCTGTGGGAAAAGATGTTAAAGAAGCATCATTCTCAAAAAAAGAAACAGAAACCTACAAATTTCCCGTTTTTTCAAATACTGTAGATAATTATGGTTTATATGGATATTATGATTTCCCTGAGTATAATATAAATGGATTGACAATCGTCGGAAGAGGAGCCGGATTGGGAACTGCCTTTCCCAGAAAAGCAGGTTTTGGAGCAATTGGAAGATTATTAGTTTTATCTCCCAAAAATAATGATTTTGACACGAGATATCTTTCTGAATATATCAATAATAGATTTAGGCTCTTTCACGAAAGTGGTGGTATCCCGCAATTACCCGGGATTACTTTAGGCAAATATAAAGTTGTCCTCCCCCCTCTCCCCGAGCAGCGCGCCATTGCCGACATCCTGGGCACCTGGGATGCGGCGATCGAGAAAATGGAGAGGCTGATTACGGCGAAGGAGAAGAGATTTAAAGCAAAATCAGAACAAATGATTAGTCGTGATTTTCATCATGATGAATTTCTATTAGGTGATATATGTGAAATATTTACTGCAAATTCAAAGACTTCTGAAATAATTCCGGATGGAAAATTTATCATTGCTGATATGGGGGCCGTTTCAGAAAAAGGGGAATTATTAAATCGCAAAAGATCTGTCAATAATAAAGATCAATTAAATATTGGTGATTTGATTATGCCAAAGGATGATATTGGTGGTGGAAATATTATCGGTAAAGTTGCTTATGTTGATAATGATAGAGTTGTCTTGGGTGATCATGTATACGCGCTTAGATTTACAGAGAATATCAATTCAAAATTTCTTTTTTACCAGATTAATGGGCAAAGAATTAATCGTCAATTAAGAAGAATGTCAAATGGAACTTCTCAATTAGGCTTAGGAAAGAAAGATGTAAAAAAACAGAAGATATATTTACCTGATATTGATGAACAGAATAAAGTTGTTGAAATACTCGACAATTTAAAAAAAGAAATAACTTTAATCGAACAAATTAAAGAATACTATAAATCACAAAAACACGGCCTCATGCAGAAACTGCTGACCGGTGTGTGGAGGGTGAAGGTATGAAAATTGATTTTAAGAATTACAGATCTACATGGTTAATAGTAACCATAGGGGGATTATGGATATTATTATCAATGATTCTGGAAAAAGCTTGGGAGAATGGAATATTCTATGGATTAGGACCAGCTGCAGTAATTGGAGTAATATTTTATTGTTATGATAAATGGTGTTGGAAGTGGCCAATTTTTAAATTGCTAAATAAAGTCCCAAACCTCAACGGACTCTATTCTGGTAAAATTACTTATTATTATAATGGAGAAAACAGGGAGAAAAACTGCTTATTAATAATAAAACAAACATGTTCACAAATAAAAGTTACATCAATATTCAATAAAGATGATGAGAATTCAACGCGCTCTAATAGCATTGAAGCATTTATAACGAAAGATGAGATAGGAGATAATAAACTCTATTTTTACTATCAAAACTCAGGTTCTTGTGTTAATGGAGATACTCTTAATCAACATGATGGTGTAAACGTACTAGACATTAATTTTGAGAAAAGAAAAGTAGTCAGCTTAGAAGGTTATTATTTTACAAATCGCAACCCACAAACCAAAGGTTGTATGGAATTTTCAAAGGTAAAAAAGGAGAAATAAGATGAATACACACGATTTATTTCAGAAATTTAATGAGACTATCAAACTTGATACTGTAAAAAAGGAAAGTTTAGAAACAAGTCGAGGGGCATTAAGAAAAAAAATTAATAAGTATTTTGATGATAATAGTTGGAATAAACCGATTTTCAAATCTCAAGGATCATTTGATTTAAATACGATCATTAATCCTCTAAATGGGAAATATGATTTAGATGATGGAGTTTACTATACTTGTTCTTTTCAAGACAGAAAAACAACGGCAACATATCACAATAGAATAGTTAATGCTGTAGATGGTCATGCAAGCAGTGTAGTAGATAAGAATACTTGTGTAAGAGTTGTATTTGCCGATGGACATCATATAGATTTACCATCATATTGGAAAGAGAATAGTTACTCAACACCTCAGCTTGCACATAAAACCGAAGGATTTATTGAGAGTGATCCAGAAGCGTTTAAAAAATGGTTAAATGACAAAATCTCTGTATCGAATAAAACCGGACAGTTAAAAAGATTAATTAGATATTTTAAAGCTTGGAAGGATTACCGTGAGTACTCAAATAGCAGTGTTAAATTACCATCTGGATTTATTCTAACGATCCTCGCTTGTGATAATTTCAAAGAGAATGTACAAGATGATATTTCGTTAAAAGAGACGTTAGAGGCAATATATTATAGTCTTTCATTGTCCTTTGTATGTTATAGACCAACAATACCAATGTATGAAGATTTATTATCTAACTATGATAAAAAAACAGTCTTAGATGAATTTGGAAAGTTCCTTTCTATTGCTGAGGAAGCTTTGGAAGCTGAAAGTAAAAATAAATCATCTGAAAAATGGCGTAAAGTATTTGGGGATCGTTTCCCATTGGCTGATGATAAGAATAAAACCAATATCTTTAATGTCAATACGGGAACAAGGACAGGTATAAATTTTCCATGGAACCAAAATTAACTCTAAAAGATATTGAAGAAATATCTGAAAATTCTTCATCATTAAAATGTGATATTGAGAAAAATACTATTCAAGGTATTTTGGGCTTTTCATGCTTTTATGATAGTGATAGCAAAGAGATAGTATATTCAACAAATCATCCAGATCTAATTGTTGATGAATATGAGGTCTTAATTGATTTTAATAAAAGAGATATATTTGGGTTGCCTAAGGTTTACGAACTTTCAAACAAAATAAGAGAGTTTGCAGAAAGTAAAGGGATTAATTCCTGGGATATTCATATAAACCCTGATAATTCTTTTTGTTTGGGTATTTTTCCTATATATAAATGGACGTCAGCTTATGATTTTATTATCAAAAATGTAATACCCTTCTTTTATTGGCAATCACATTATAGGATTTTTGGTGTTAAACCTTGGGGTGAACTATCGCATGGAAATTTAGGACTTCTTGAACGCTTAACTGTGGCTATTGATTCGATTGAAGATAGTTCTTTAAGAAATAAACCATGTTTGTGTGGAAGTAATAAAAAATATAAAAACTGCTGCTTAAAAAAAGACAGGGCAATAAGAGAATTTCTAATAAAATAGGGGCATTTTTAATTAATGACAAATTTCATCATCAACGAAAAACATCTTTCCCAACTCCCGGCGGTGGAACTGCTGGTCGCCATGGGCTATACCTTTCTTTCTCCGGAGGAGCTTAAGCGGCAGCGTCAGAGCAAGGCATCGCAGGTTCTGCTGGAGGGCATTCTCTACGAACAGCTGAAAAAGATCAACCGCATTCATTATAAAAATCAAAGCTGCCTCTTTTCCGAAGAAAATATCCTAACGGCTATCCAGAAGCTGAAAAACATAAAATACGACGGCCTGCTGAAGACCAACGAAAAGATCTACGATCTGATCACCCTGGGAACGGCCCTGGAACAGAGCTTTGACGGGGACAAGAAGAGCTTTACACTGAATTATATCGACTGGGAACACCCCGAACGCAATGCCTTTCACGTGGCGGTGGAAATGTCGGTGGAACGCAACCGAAATCTTGGTATGGCGCGGCCGGATATCGTGCTTTTTGTCAATGGCATTCCCTTTGCGGTGATCGAATGCAAATCGCCCAAAGAAAAATTGCAGCAGGCGGTGTCGCAGCATATCCGCAATCAGGGAGAAGATTATATTTCCGGTCTGTTCATCTATACGCAATTGCTGATGGGCATCAACAAAAACGACCATCTCTATGCCACCGTGGGATCCCGGGAAAAATTCTGGTCCGAATGGAAAGAGGAGGATCTGGCCGAAGGGAAGCGAAAGTACGAAAAACTGCAAACGCTGGTCAATACCAGCCTGCCGGATACGTTGCTTGCGAAGATCCGGAATGCTCTGGAGATCTACTCGCCGCTTCCCCGGGAAGAGCGCATGACCACCGGACAGGATAAAGCCCTGTTTTCCCTTTGCCGGCCGGAGCGTTTGCTGGAACTGAGCTGGAAATTCACGGTCTTTGACAACGGTGTCAAAAAGATCGCGCGGTATCAGCAGTATTTTGTGATCAAATCCACACTGGAACGTATCCGGCGCTTCGATGCCGACGGCCGGCGGCAGGGCGGCATTATCTGGCACACGCAGGGCTCCGGAAAATCATTAACAATGGTCATGCTGACCCGTTGTCTGGCACTGGATCCCGCGGTGCCGGATCCCCGCATTGTGCTCGTTACGGACCGTGACGATCTGGACAAACAGCTGGAAAATACCTTTATCGCCTGCGGACTTAAGCCCAGCCGGGCAAGCTCCGGCAGAAATCTTTATAAACTGATCAAAACCGAAAAAAAGGGCATTATCACCACATTGGTCCATAAATTTGACAATGCCATCAAGCACGGTAAAGGGATTGAAAATTCTCCGGATATTTTTGTGCTGGCCGACGAAAGCCACCGCACGCAGTACGGCAGTCTGTCCGCCCGCATGCGCCAGATGTTCCCCAACGCCTGCTATATCGGATTTACCGGCACTCCCCTGTTGAAAAAAGAAAAAAGCTCTTTTGAACGTTTCGGTGGTTTGATCAAACCCCATTATTCCATTAAACAGGCCGTCAAGGACAAGGCTGTGGTACCCTTGCTGTACGAAGGCAGAATGGTTGACCTGAAACAGGACAAGGAAGCTATCGACCTTTGGTTCGACCGGCACACCTATGACCTGAGCGAACAACAGAAAGGCGACCTTAAACGTAAATATGCCCGTGCCGAAATGCTGAATAAATCGGACCGCGTGATCTACATGAATGCCTTTGACATTTCGGAACATTATCGCTCCAACTGGCAAGGATCGGGATTCAAGGCCCAGCTGGTCGCGCCCGGAAAAGCTTCGGCGATCAAATACCGGGAATATCTGAATGAGATCGGTATGGTAAGCTCGGAGGTCCTCATTTCCTCTCCGGACGCCCGGGAAGGGTACAACGAAGTAAACGCCGAAACAAAAAAAGAAGAGCTCACATTCTGGAAACAAATGATGGCGCAATTCGGGAATGAAGAAGAATACAACAAACAGTTGATCGGCCGATTCAAAAACGGTCCGGAACCCGAAATTATTATCGTGGTAGATAAGCTTCTGACCGGATTTGATGCACCCAGGAACACGGTTTTATACCTTTGCAAAACCATGAGAGAACATTCTTTGCTTCAGGCCATTGCCCGCGTTAATCGTTTGCATGAAGGCAAAGAATTCGGCTATATCATCGACTATGCCAATGTGCTCGGAGAGCTGGATCAAGCCTTGAATCTTTATGAAGAATTTGAGGGTTACGACGAAAAGGATATCGAAGGAACCCTGACGTCCATCCGGTCCGAGATCGATCAGTTGCCACAGCGCTATTCGCATCTTTGCGATCTTTTTAAGCCGGTCAAGAACAAAAACGACGAAGAAGCATACGAGTTATTCCTGGCGGATGAAGCGATCCGGGATGAATTCTATCAACGCCTGACCGCTTACGCCAAAACCCTCGCAATTGCATTATCTTCGGAGTCCTTTTTTAATGCCACGCCAAAAGAAAAAATTAACTTGTATCGCCGTGAACTGAAAAAATTTGAAGCCCTGAGGGCATCGGTTCGCTTGCGATACGCCGAAAAGATCAACTACTGGGAATACGAGCCTAAGATAAAAAAACTGCTGGATACCCATATCCGCGCCGATGAGGTCATCCAACTGAATAAAGCGGTCGATATTTTTGATGACAAAATGTTTCAGCAGATAATGGATGAACAAAAGGTATTCGGAACACACAAAAGCACCGCGGCACGAGCGGACATTATTGCACATGAAATGAAAAAACGCATAACGGAAAAAATGGAAGAAGACCCTACTTTTTATCAAAAGTTTTCCGTGCTGATACAGCTGGCCATCGATGATTTCAGGGCCAGGCGGATCTCGGACATCGATTATCTGACACGTGTTTCCGGAATCCGGGAGCAGGTCGCCGGGAATCTTCATGAAGATGTTCCTCCCATATTAAGCGACAATGCAAATGCCACTGCCTATTTTGGATCTGTCCGGGATATATTAAAAGATTATCCATTGACCGATCGGGCGCTTGAATCGATATCATCCAAAATAGCCCTTAAGGTCGATCACATTCTTAATAAACACATGAAAGTAAAATTCTGGGATGATAAAGACGCCCAAAATCGGGCCTTCAACGATATTGAAGATTTTCTTCTGGACGAGATCAGGAAAAAGAAAGGGATTGACATTGTATTTGATGATATTGACAAGATCGTTGATACAATTTTTCGAATCGCCCGGCACCGGATCAAATCATGACATCCACAGCACATACATTTTTCTACGGACAGCATAAGATCCCCTTTGTTCTCATTAGAAAAAAAAGGAAAACCATGGAAATATCCGTGCATCCGGATGCTTCCCTTATTGTAAAAGCCCCCCTTGATGCGGATATGTCAGTCATCGAGAATACATTAAAAAAACGTGGCCGTTGGATACTGAAGCAACAGCGATATTTTGAACAATTTCATCCTCGAATGCCACAACGTTATTACCTGAGCGGCGAAACCCATTTATATTTAGGCAGAAAATATCAATTAAAGGTGATCACTGATAATATCCGGGAAGTACAACTTAAGAATGGAACCTTTATCGTCAGAACGAACGATAAATCCCAATCCCTTGTATGTGCCCTTATGCAACAATGGTACAGGGAAAAAGCGAAAGAACAATTTCAATACAGCCTGGAACGATGCTGGAAAGGCGAATTTGAAAAGAAATATGATCAACCGAAAATTCAGGTAAAAAAAATGAAAAAACGCTGGGGTTCGCTCTCCGGCGGGGGCATACTGACCCTGAATATCGAATTGATCAAAGCACCCAAAGAATGTATCGATTATGTCATCACGCATGAATTATGTCATTTAAAGTACGAAAAACACGACAAGGCATTTTTCCAATTACTTGAACAACGCTATCCCAACTGGAAAACCATAAAACATAAGCTCGAAGTGATGATGAGCTAAAAAATTATCACCTTTATCCGCTAAATCCTGTAATCCAATTATAAAAAATCCATCCTGTTGATCCTGTTATCCTGTCATATTAATTATTATCCCCTCTAACACAAAAAAGCCCCGTCGACAAAGGGACAGGGCTTCTGTATTTAAAATGTAATATTGCCGTTTACAACAAGGTCCAGGCTGCGGTCAGACCGGCCATGACAATAGCCACCATGGTCATCAGCTTGATCAGAATGTTCAGACTGGGACCGGAGGTGTCTTTGAAAGGATCGCCGACCGTATCGCCAACAACTGCGGCTTTATGGGCCTCGGATCCTTTTCCGCCGTGTTCGCCGCCTTCAATGTATTTTTTGGCATTATCCCAGGAACCGCCTGCATTTGCCATAAAGATGGCAAGGACAAATCCCGCGGACAGACCGCCGGTCAGAAGTCCCATAACACCGGGGACGCCCAGTACCAAGCCAACCACAACGGGTACGATGATCGCCAGAAGTGAGGGCAGCATCATTTCACGCTGCGCGCCCTTGGTCGAGATCGCGACGCAACGTTCATAATCCGGCTGTGTTTCGCCGGTAAGAATCCCTTTGATCTCCCGGAACTGGCGACGAACCTCATCCACCATGTTACCGGCGGCACGACCGACGGCTTTCATGGTCAGTCCGCAGAACACGAATGCCATCATGGCACCCACGAACATACTGACCAGCACTTTTGGATTCATAAGGGTCACATCGTAATAAGCCATGAAGTCGGTCAGTGTCGCGGCGGACAACTGGACGATACGGTCCCCGATCTCAAGCGACGAGGTGCCGATACGGATCAATCCGATCTTCAATTCTTCAATATAGGAGGCCAGCAGTGCCAGAGCCGTAAGGGCTGCCGAACCGATGGCAAATCCCTTGCCGGTTGCTGCTGTCGTGTTGCCCAGTGAGTCGAGTGCATCCGTACGGGTACGTACTTCCTCACCCAATCCGGACATTTCGGCATTACCGCCCGCATTATCCGCGATGGGACCGTATGCGTCGGTCGCCAGGGTGATACCCAGCGTGGACAGCATGCCCACAGCGGCAATACCGATACCGTACAGACCCATGGACATATTGGCAAAATTCCAGCTTGCGGCGGAGAGATACGCAAGAAGCGTTCCGATCACGATGGTCATAACCGGAAATGCCGTAGAGAACATGCCGTTCCCGATGCCGTTAATGATCACGGTCGCGGGACCGGTTTCGGCATTATCAGCGATCGTTTTGGTGGGTTTGTAGGCAGCGGATGTAAAATATTCCGTCTCTTTTCCTATCAGCCATCCTGTGAGTAATCCCACAATAATGGATATCCAGAGACCGGTATAATTTTCGAGTTGCAGAAGGCGAAGGGTAAAATATGAAATGATCACGATCAATAATGAACTCAGATTAACACCGCGGCCTAAAGCGCCGAGCAATGTTTTTTGTGTTGCGCTTTCCTTTGTACGCACGGCGTAGATACCGATAATGGAAAGCAGGGTTCCGAGCGCACCGATGATCATCGGAGCAAAGACAGCCTTGACCTGCATGTCGAAATCCTGCATAAAAGCAGCGGCGCCCAGTGCGGCGGTTGCCAGGATCGAACCGCAAAAAGATTCATACAGATCGGCTCCCATACCGGCCACATCACCCACGTTATCACCCACGTTGTCGGCAATGGTAGCGGGGTTACGCGGGTCGTCTTCCGGAATTCCCGCTTCGACCTTACCGACCAGGTCCGCTCCGACATCAGCTGCTTTGGTATAAATACCCCCGCCGACACGCGCAAAGAGCGCCTGCGTGGATGCACCCATTCCGAAGGTCAGCATGGTGGTGGTAATAATTGCCATTTTATGGGTCGGGTCAGCATCTTTGATAAAGATATTCAGAATGATATACCAAACGGAAATATCCAATAAAGCAAGACCTACGACCACAAGTCCCATGACGGCACCGGAACGGAACGCCACTTGCAAACCCTGATTCAATGAATTCCGGCAGGCATTCGCGGTACGGGCAGATGCATAAGTCGCCGTTTTCATGCCGAAGAACCCGGCCAGACCGGAAAAGAAACCTCCGGTCAGGAAAGCAAAAGGCACCCAGGGATTCTGAACTTTAAAAACGTATGCCATCAAGGCAAAGAGGAGGGTCAGCACAATAAATACAATAATAACCACTTTATACTGCTGCCTGAGATAGGCCATCGCGCCTTTGCGCACATGCTGCGCGATCTCAGCCATCCTTACTGTCCCTTCAGACAATTTCATCATTTGCTTGAAGAACACCCAGGCAAAGGCCAGTGCCAGAATAGATGCAGCGGGTACGATCCAGAAAAAACTGTTCTGAACTCCTAACATAGCGTCTCCTTTGTCAATTTATTACCATTTCAATCCGGGAAATAATAAGAATATCAATCGGCTTTTTCAAGCTTTTTCGCTTTTGTCTTAGAGGTAGATGATTTTTTTTCGTACACCTCCGGGTAAAATTTGCTCTGAACCTTCAGCAGGCGGATGACATCGATCAGCATATCTTTACTACCGGTCAGAATACTCATATACAGTACCGCATTCCTTGTGCTGGTTTCGTTATTCTTGATCCGGTCGATCTGTTTTCTCTGATATTCAACGATCTCATCAAGCAGTTTTTGTTGTGCGCGTTTCATGGGTTCCTTTTGTTCAAAGTTCTGTTCCCTGATCATATTGCTTACCGTGTTAAAAATGGCTTTCATTTTTGCATGAAGGTCAATGAGTTCTTCATGCTGGGCGGCGATTGTGCCGCAGTGATTATTGTCAACATGCTCATGGCTGGCCGTGATGAGATTATTTAGACTGTGTGAGAATTCGCGGATATAGTGTAACATCTGGAGGTAGAAATGTCCATATTCCAGATTTTCTTCTTCCAGGCGGGGCAACCGGATGGTAAAGCTGTTTTTGCGGTTTTTTGTCTCAAGTAAAAGCTCGTCTGCCTGATCGGATAAGGATTTCAGTGTTTTACGGTCTTCATTATGAAGGGCCGCAACAGTCTTGCCGTACATTTCGGGGACAAGGTCTAAAATATGGGTCGTATAGTTATTGCATATGGAAAGAATATCGTCTTCTTCCAGTTCCTCTTTCCGGATCTTTTCCTCTCTTTCTTTCTCGTTGAATTTGCGGAATCTTTTAATAAAGAGAAAGACGGCAAACAGGAACAGGGCGGCGATAGCGATAAGCTTTCCGTAAAAAATGATCACGGCAAAGAGCATAGATACCGTAAACGCCATAATTGCCGTTAAGAACCAACCGCCGATCACGGTGAAAACACCGGTTACCCGGTAAACGGCGCTCTCTCTTCCCCATGCACGGTCGGCAAGGGTCGTTCCCATGGAAACCATAAATATAACATATGTCGTTGATAAAGGAAGCCCCAGAGAAGTAGCCATCGCGATCAATGAGCTGGCAACGGTCAGGTTCATAGAGGCACGGATCATATCAAAGGATTGTTCTTCGGCCGCAGAGGCAGTAACCGGCCGCGAGAATCGGGCGTTGACCTTATTTCGTACTTTTACGGGTACCAAACGATGGAAAAACTCACTCGTAAGCAATGCCGCGCGCACCACACTGCGCGATAGTGAACTTGATCCAAAGCGTTCGTCGCCGGTATTATGCCGCGCAATACCGAGTTCTGTTTTACTGACATGCGTCGCTTTTTTCGAGAACCACAGGGTCACGACCATGATAAGCCCGGCAAGCAGCAGCAGGTAAGTTTCGGTCTGGACCTTCCCGGCCAGGAAGGCCATCGATAAAGTGTCGGGATCCGCACCGGGCGTGGCAGCAAATACCTGATAAGATTTAAAACCCGCCAGCGGAACACCGATGAAGTTGACCAGGTCGTTCCCCGCAAAGGCAAAGGCCAGCGCAAAGGTACCGAATAAAATGACCATTCGGGGTATATTTGCCTTGAACAGCCATCGCGCGATCTGCGTTACCAAGGTCCATCCCAGAAACGAGCCTCCGAGGATCAGTCCGGTGTTGGAATTGATCCAGTCCTTTGCTTCGCGGGTCATGAACGAGGAGCCATCCGCACCTTTGATCAGAATAAAATAGGTGATGATCGAGATACACAAACCACCCCAGAGTGCTCCGTAGCGTTTGAGTTTTTTATCGTATTTAAATGTAAAGAACAAGCGTGTCAGGTACTGAACGAGAGCTCCGACCGTAAAAGCGATGATCACCGAAAGTAAAATACCCGAGATGATGACAAGGGCTTTGTCGGAATTAATATATCCCGACAAATTATTGAGCGTTTCCTCCGGACTGTGATATATCTTCAGTAGCGCGATCGCTACGGACGCTCCGAGAAGTTCAAAAACGATCGATACGGTTGTTGATGTTGGCAAACCGAGTGTATTGTAGGTATCCAGTAAAATAATATCCGTCAGCATAACGGCCAGATAAATGATCATGATCTCCGAAAAAACAAATTGTTCGGGGTGAAAGATCCCGCTCCGGGCAACTTCCATCATTCCGCTGGAAAATGTCGCTCCGATAAAAACCCCCAGGCTGGCAATGGTCATGATGATCCACTTTTTTGCCGCCCTTGCGCCACGTGCCGCATTCAGAAAATTTACGGCATCATTGCTTACACCCACAACAAGGTCAGCAGCTGCTAAAAAGAACAACATGATGACCATTATTAAGTATATCGACATATTTTACTCCTATATGACATAGAATTTAATATCCGACAGACCGCAGACAAAGCAGTTTTTTAAAAAAGCGGAGAAGCGTTTTAAAATAAACGCTTCTCGCTATAAAATATTACCGATAAATCTGTTGTCAGAATCTGCCGTTCTCTATGAATCTGAATATACGTTTGCAATAATCAACGGTTCACCTTACGTTCGATCACGTGACCGGTGATGCAACCTTCCTGTTCGGATGCATACAAAAAAGCCGCATATTGCGGCTTGCGTTTTTATTTGATTTTTTTTATTCAGATGGTCAGCTTATAACCCACCCCGCGCACATTCTTTATGAGGCTGCCGTATTTGCCGAGCTTTTCACGCAGATGTTTAACATGCACGTTGACGGTGTGGTCTACAACGATCTTTTCGTTTCCCCATAAATTATATAGGATCTCTTCACGTTTAAGGACATTCCCGTCTTTTTCGGCCAGCATCTTCAGGATGCGGTATTCTGTGGGGGTCAGAGAAACAACCTTGTTGTCAATACGGACTTCATAACGATCAATGTTGATAACGATCTTGTTGTCGACATTGATCTCGTTCTTCGGCTGGGTCGTCTGTACGTTTTTCCTGCGAAGAACGGTTTTAACGCGAACCGCCAGTTCCTTAGGCGAAAAGGGTTTCTTCACATAATCGTCCGCCCCCAGTTCGAGACCAAGGATAGTATCCGACTCATCGATACGTCCGGATAAAATGATAATGGACATATTATCAAAACGCACGTCTCTGCGTAATTCCTTGCAAAGATCCATCCCGTCAACATCCGGCAGCATCAGGTCGAGGATAACGACATCCGGGGTTGTGGTCTTGATAAATTCCATGAATTCATGAGCTGTTGTAAAACTCACAACCTGAAATCCTGATTTTTTCAGATGGATGCTGGTCAACTCCAAAATACTTTTTTCGTCGTCGACTACTGCAATGAGTTCATTCATACTGTCCCTGTTAATTTATTATTAGTGAAATATACCCTTAAAAATAACAAAACAAAAACTTTTTTTATGCCATTTCCAAAAGCGAGGTAATATCCTCGATCGAAAGCGGATCACCGGGCCGGTGACTGTCAAGCGCGGCGGCAACCGCTTCACAGATACCCGTAAAAGGGATCTCTTGATCTAAAAAACGAGCGACCGCACGTTCATTCGCGATATTAAATACAGCCGGATAGGTCTTCCCTGCTTTAAGTGCATTCCGTGCTAATGTAAGTGCGGGGAAACGTCCGGTATCGGGTGACTCAAAATGCAGGGCGCCAACCGATACCAGGTCCAGTCGCGGCCATGAACTTTCAATATGCGCCGGATAGCTCAGTGCGTACTGAATGGGAATTTTCATGTCCGGCAGCCCCAGTTGCGCCTTTACCGAGCCGTCACGGAATTGCACCATGCTGTGGACTATGGACTCCGGATGGATCAAAACATCCATGCGAGAGAGATCCAGATGAAAAAGATAATATGCTTCGATGAGTTCCAGCCCTTTGTTCATCATCGTTGCCGAATCAATACTGATCTTTTTGCCCATCGACCAGTTTGGATGTTTTAGTGCTTCAGCGGGCGTAATGCTGTCAAAAGTAGACAAATCCCTGCGTAAAAAGGGTCCGCCGGAGCCGGTGAGAATGATCTTCTCCACATCTTCCGCCGATTCTCCGTGCAGACATTGCCATATCGCGGAATGTTCACTGTCCACGGGAAATATCCTGGCACCGGTTTGCCGGCAGATATCGTTTATCATGGCTCCCGCCATAACAAGGCTTTCTTTGTTGCTGAGGGCCAGATCGCGTCCTTTTTTTACCGCAGCGATGGACGGGCGCATCCCGGCGGCACCGACGATCGCATTCAGGACAATATCCGCCTCGCCCTCGCCGGCAAGTTCCTCGATGGCGGTATATCCGGCAGCACAGGCAATACCGGTTCCCTTGAGGGCATTTTGCAGGTCCTGATATTTATCCCTGTCACCAATGGCAACCGTATGCGGACGGTATTTGAGAGCCTGCCGGATCAATGTATCTACATTAATATTGGCGGTAAGATATGCCACGGAAAATTCTTCGGGGTGTTCATCCACGACCCGCAGGGCGTTCTTTCCGATAGATCCGGTCGATCCGAGCAGTCCGATCTTTCTCATTCAACCCCCATTTTTAATGTCCATGAAACTCCCAATGCGAATGTTCCCGGCAAGCCGGCCAGAGATAAATTGCCGTACGGGGTCCGGCAAACCAATGTGGGCATCAGAACATAAATGTATTCCGAGTCCATGGGGAATATGTCATTGTTGTTGATGTTATAATGCTGCAGACTCAGATCCAGAAGCGCAAACACTTCGATGTTTTTCCATGTCCTGCCGAGACCTGCACTGAACCCCGTAACAAGATTTTCAAAACCTGTCGCATGGTAATGCCTGAGTATGATATTGAGGACGTAGGAATATTCCGCTGTTTCCGGAAACGGATTTGCATAACTGAATCCAATCTGGAACATGGAACGCGCATCGGAAAATGTATTTTCCTTTGAAACACCAAGGGCTCCCTGTACATGGTAAGCCCCTCCGAACGGAATAGTGACTGCAAGAATGGGCATCCATTGATCCGGGAAGGAGAATGCACTTCCGATATGGATCTCACTGCCATGATACGAAAAAGGTAAGGACAGGGTGTTCTGCTGGCGGATAAAGCGCGCAGCGCGCGGATCTTCTTCTGCGTGAGAAATGCCCACTACCCATAAGGTCATAAGCACTACAGCGATTCTTTTGTTCATATTCGCATCGAAATAAAAAACCGGCTTAAATGAGGGAATTCATTCATGCCGGCGGATTTTGGTAACTGACATTTTATCTGGATTTCTTAAGTTCTTCCAATAATATTTCAGTCAGATTATGCTTTTCGTCAGCGTAGACAATGGTACCCTTGGAGGCATCAAAGATATAGGCATATTTCCTTGCGTCACCAATCTTTTTCAGGGTTTCATTGATCTTTTCAAGGACCGGCCCCAAATATTCTTCTTCTTTTCTGTAGATCTCTCCGTTTTGACCGAATTTTTCGATCTGATATTCCTGCAGCTGGCGTTCCTTATCGAGGATCTCTCTTTGTTTCTGGTTCTTCCATGCATCTGAACTGACCAGTTTGCGTTTTTCGTAATCTTCGATCAGTTTCTGATAATCAGTCTGCATCTCCTGATAGATACGTTGCAATTCGCGTGCTTCCGCCTCTAATTTGCGCATGGCATCAATGGCTTCCTGATATTCCAGCATGATCTGTTCCGAGTAAATAAAACCAACCTTTAGTTCCTGTGCGGAAACAGCGGCGGCAAGCATCAGTGCCAATAATACAAACAATACTTTTCTGTTCTTCACTATAAATTCTCCTTTACTAGCAATTAAAAAGGCATTCCGAAAACAAAGTGGGTTTCCCATCCCGGGGACTTATATACGACCTTTCCGTTACTCCCATAATAGAACAGTTCGTCAAAGCCGTACCCGAAGTCAACACCCAGCATACCCATCATCGGCATGTACACCCGGGCGCCAACCCCGGCAGAACGAGCCATTTCGGGTATCTTTATATCGCGGACATCCGACCAGATGCGCCCTGCCTCTGCAAAAGCCAGCAGGTACAATGTCGGATTCGGAGACAGGAGCACACGTAACTCACATGAATATTTCAAGAGCGCATTCCCGCTTTCATAGGAAGAGTTCGGTGGCGTAATGCTCCCATCGGAATAACCCCGCAAGGGTGTAATATAACTGATTGCATTTGCACCGCCAAGATGAAAAAGTTTGTCATAGGGAATGACACCATACCGGCCGTAGGGAACGACCAGGCCTAAATTAAAATTCTGATAAAAAACGACTTTATCGATAATGGGTGTAAATGTTTCAAAATTGATGGCACCCTTTACGAATTCTTCCTTCCCACCCAGAATACCACCGGAAAGCTGGGCATCCAGAACGAACTTGGATCCCCGGCTGGGAAATTCCGGTTTATCCCTGCTGTCGCGGGTGATCACCTGGCTCAGACTGTTGCCCCAGAGCACCTGAATACCGGAGGGATTGTATTTCAGAAAATACCCCTCATCACGGATATTAAAATATTCCTTATATGCAAAGGTCAGCGCCCAGCTGCCGCTGAAGTAACTGTCCGGCCAGCGGAAACGCCGTCCAAAATAGCTTGTCGCACCGATGGTTTTGCGGTCATAGGGTTCCCAGTAATAACTTCTGTCCGTCATTTCACGTTTGGAATAATAAAGGCTTACGCCAACCGTATTCGGTCTTCCCATCAGCCAGGGTTCCGTAAAGCCGAGACTGACGTAGTCCGTTCCGGCACTTTTTTGATAACTGACGGAAAGACGCTGGCCACGTCCGCCAAGATTATTGATATCTACACCCACGCTGCCGGTCAGTCCGTCGTATTCGCTATATCCGATCGAGGCATTGGCACGGTCGCTGGATTTTTCTTCAACCATGATCTCAAGGTCGATGGTTTCATCATCAACCGGTATGATGTCGGGAACAACATCGGCAAAATAATTCAACATGAATATTTCACGTTGTGAACGCATCAGGCGTTCCCGGTTGAAAACATCCCCGGGCATGAGCTTCATTTCGCGGCGAAGCACGTATTCCCTTGTGCGGGTATTGCCGGTAAATTTTATACGGCGTAGCTGGACTTTATGATTCTCTTCAACCTTGATAAGTATGTCCAGCGAATCTTCCCCGAACGGTGTTATTTCGGGAGTTACTCTCGCGTAGAGATAACCCGTATCCATATACAGACTGCGTATCTTTGCGTCAACAGCCATTTCAAAATACTTTTCTTTGAACGGTTCGCCTTTTTTCACACCGGTCAATGCCAGATTATTCAGAAAAAAGGTCTCCGGGTAGACCTGCGGTCCCTGGATGGTGATGTTACGGTAAATATATTGCGGACCTTCGTCTATGTGGACATGCAGGATCATTTTTCTTCCGAGCGAGTCCAGCTCTATTTCTTCTTTTGTCACGCGTGCATCGCGGTATCCATGATCACGGTAAAACTGGATCAGCTTGTTCTTGTCGTCCAAAAATTTTTCAGGGTCATATTTTGCACTTCTGAAAAACGTATACCAGTCGCGTTGTTTTGTATCTTTCAACTGCATACGCAAGCGCCATTGCGGGAACAGGTCCTCCCGGGCATGGAAACGGATCTCATTAATGAAAACACGCTGGCCTTCTTCAACAATAAAAGTTATATCCACACGTCCTTCGACCTCCGCAGAGGGTTCGGCCGTCACATCCACGAATACGTTATAATATCCGGCTTCCCGGTATTTTTTCTCTATGGCCAGCTTTGCCTTATTGACAAGATGGGGCGTAAAGACCTGTCCCCGGATCAGGGTAATCTCTTCCTGTAATTTCTGGTCTTTATAGCGTTTATTGCCATCAAACAGGATCTCGTTGATCCTTGGATATTCCGTAACGTGTATCACAACATGTAAACCTGCCGCCGTTTCATCGCTCGCAATAACATTGATGTCGCTGAACAAACGCAGATTGTAAAGTTTTTTTATTCCCTCCTGAATGTCCGCAGAAGTGACCTCGGCACCCTCTACAAGTCCCAGGGAAAGCTGAATGATCCTGTCGGATGCGGTTTCGTTCCCCATGATCGTAACGCTTGCAATACGCAGGGTTTGCTGCTGGGCAAGCAGAATACCGGACATGGAGATGGAAATGAGAAATAAAAGGAGGAGTCGTATTGTTTTTTTCATAAATTATTCTGTAACCTGTTCACTTGTTTTTCCAAAACGTCGCTCCCGTTGCGTATAGGTCATAATGGCCTGATAATATTTCGGGCGGTGAAAATCCGGCCATAATTCGGGGGCAAAATAGTACTCCGCATATGCCGACTGCCACAGCAGATAATTGCTTATCCGGTATTCCCCGCTGGTGCGGATGATCAGATCCGGATCGGGAATGCCATTCGTATCGAGGCGGGATTCAAATAACGCTTCGTCAATTTCATCCGGTGCAATTTTGCCATCCCGGGCATCCTCCGCGAGCAGGCGCGCGGCACGCAGGATCTCGTCGCGACTTCCGTAACTAAGGGCCACAACAAGTGTTAACAGCGTGTTGTCTTTTGTGAGCTTCTCACCGCGGTCAAGAACGGTTTGCGCCTCGTTCGGTAAATCGTTCTTGTCTCCTATGATCTTCAGGCGGACATTGTTCCTGTGTAATTCGTTAATTTCATTTTCTGCCGAGTTGATCAACATGGACATGATCGCGCCCACCTCATCTTCCGGCCGGTTCCAGTTCTGTTTGGAAAAAGCATATATCGTCAAAAAAGGGATACCGGCCTCGGCAGTTGCTCTCACGATCTCCTTTATTGTGTTGAGACCCTCTTTATGTCCCATCATGCGGGGTAAACCGCGTTTCTTCGCCCAACGACCGTTCCCATCGAGTATCAGCGCGATATGCCGGGGTTTGTTCGGATTATTTTTAATATCTTCTGCACTTATTTTCATCTGTCACCTTCATTTAAAATATATAGCCTGTAAAAATAGCTTTTCGCCTTGCTAAAGTCAAGCAAGTTAATGCATTGCCGTCGTTCGGGATAATTTAACGTTCCCACATAACAATATGCCGCGAACGGTTTTTATTTCTGCTTCCTTCTTCGCGGTTTTCATTATACATTTAGACATGAATACCACCATAGAGATACTATCCCCGGCGGGCGATATGGAAAAACTCAGGATCGCGCTCGCCTACGGAGCCGATGCCGTCTATGCGGGGATACCGAAATTTTCGCTGCGAACACGGGAAACGGGGTTTACGCCCGCCAATTTACCCGAAGCGATCGAATATACCCACCGGCTGGGCAAAAAAATATATCTTACACTCAATATTTACCCGCATAATATGAAAGTGGATTCTTTTTTAAGAGAGTTGGATATTGCGGCGTCTCTGGGTCCGGATGCCCTTATCATGGCGGATCCGGGTATGATCGCTCTTGCCCGCAGACGCCATCCCGAAATGCCAATTCATTTATCCACACAAGCAAACACCGTTAACTGGGCTTCGGTCGCATTCTGGCATGAACTTGGATTGCGGCGGGTTATCCTCAGTCGTGAATTGCATCTGGATGAGATCGCGGAGATGCACGCGCGGGTCCCGGACATTGAACTGGAGGCCTTTATTCATGGAGCCATTTGTATCGCATATTCGGGACGCTGCCTTATCTCAAATTATCTTCATTTCCGCGACGCCAATCAGGGCACCTGCACGAACAGTTGTCGCTGGGAATACAAACTCGCCTTTGAAAAAGGATCGATCCTGGAAACGGAAAAGGCGCAACAGCCTTATCCTTATTCCACCCCGCCGCCCGAAGGATTTTATCTCAGAGAGCATAAACGTCCCGATTTGCAGTTCCCGATCGCCGAGGACGAACATGGTACTTATCTGATGAATGCCCGCGATCTTTGTGCGGTCGAACTGATCCCTGATTTTATCCGTGCCGGCATACGCAGTCTTAAGATCGAAGGAAGAACAAAGTCGGCTTATTATACGGCGATCACCACACGTGCATACCGGCGCGCGCTGGATGATCATGTGCAGGGACGTGCTTTAAATCCCGAAAATCTGCGTGACCTGATGCGCCTTAGCAATCGTACGTATACAACGGGGTTCTATACACGCAATCCGCGTCAGTTTGGCGAGAATACCCAGGACGGATATTCGGCAGGCATGAATGAGCCGGTAGCGGGAAGGGTCCGTGCTTACGATCCGCAAAGCGGTCTGGCAGATATCGAAGTCAAAAATCGCTTCTTCCCGGGAGATGAACTTGCGATCATTACGCCGGAAAAGGATATATCCTTTAAGGTGGAAAGTATTTTGGATAAACACGGGAAGCCTTGTGATGCCGCACATGGCGGTGCCGAGAATATCCGGATCATGCTCCCGGAAGACCCCGGACCGTTTGCGTTCTTGCGTAAAGCAGACAATCAAAAAAATCGTTAAAAAAACAAAAGATCCCTGCGCGCGGGGATCCTTTGCCTGCAATAAGGGGTTTGCAAGATCTATTCGTAACGGAGAGCCTCGATCGGGTCCAGTCCTGCGGCTTTGTAGGCAGGATAAGATCCAAATATTAGCGCGATCGCCGAACATACGATCAGTCCGATCAAAGCCCAGTCCCAGGGGAATACAACGGACGTTTTCATCAGCAATGCAACAACATTACCCCCGACAACACCCAGAAGAATACCGATAACACCTCCGATTTCGGTCAGGATCACAGCTTCTAGCATAAACTGCAGCAGAATATCTTTTCGTCTTGCACCCAGGCTCTTACGGACCCCGATCTCCCGGGTACGTTCGGTGACCGTAACCAGCATAATATTCATGATACCAATACCCGAGGCGACCAGCGCGATGGAACTTATGATGATCGCAGCGATCTTTATTGCCGCAGTCATATTGTTAAAACTGTCGATCAGTGACGCGTTGGTCCATACTTCAAAATCATTTGCCTCTCCGGCTTTCACACCCCGGATCATGCGTAATTCATGAATGACCTCCTGCATGGCGTCATCGAATTTATCCTGGTCCACCACGCTGAAACAATAGTTCAGGCTGGTGTAGTGTGAACCGCCGTAATATTTAAAGTAGGTTGTCAGGGGAATATAGACACGGTTGTCAAGCGACTCCCCAAATCGCTTACCCTTTCGTTCAGCCACACCGATCACCCGGTATTTGATCCCGTCGATCTTGATATCTTCACCGATCGGATCGCGGTTGGGCATAAGCATATCAACGACATCATATCCGATGACTATCACATGGGCGGCAGCCGTTTCGTCGATCTCGGCGATCATACGTCCCTGATCAATATTTAAATTATTAGTAAACTCCCAGTTGTTTGTAATACCGGCCAGCACAATATTTGATTTTGTTTCTTTATCCTTGTAGCGGATGACTTTTCCATAGCTCCAGTCCTCTGCCGTCGCATAGTCAACAATTTTTAACTTTGACATAAGACGTTTAAAATCGCGGTAATCCAGATTTTTCCTGTTATGGTATTGCCAGCGTGTATTTCCTATATTGATATTGGGGTATTTTTGTACTTGAAATGTGCTTGACCCGAGACCTTCGAGACTCTCTTTGACGGTATGCTGAAGGACATTGATCGCAGTCATGACACCGATAATGGAAAATATCCCGATAACCACTCCCAAAAGGGTCAAAAACGAACGCAATTTATTCTGCCGGATGGATGCGCGGGCCGAAAGTAATATTTCTTTAAAGTTCACCGTTTCTCCTTATTCATATCGCATTGCTTCGATCGGATCCAATTTAGCAGCCTGACTCGCCGGGACGATCCCGGAAACGATCCCGACCCCGATCGAGACCATTAGGGCGATCAGCACCAATCCGAACGACATGCTGGCAACAAAGATCTTATTTACAAGTCCTACAAGCAACGCAGTCAATATAAGACCGATCACACCACCGATCAGAGCAATGATGATCGCTTCGAAAAGGAATTGCATCATGATCACCCAGCGTTTTGCCCCCAGTGCCTTTCGAATGCCGATCTCTTTGGTGCGTTCTTTCACGCTTACGAACATAATGTTCATGATGCCGATACCGCCGACAAGCAGTGCCAGTGCGGCGATACCGATACCCACCAATCCGATGGCAGTTTTGATCTTTCCCAGTTGATCTTCCATCATTTCCTGCTGATTAATGGCAAAATTATCCGGATCCGTTGCGCGAAGTCCCCGTAATCCGCGTGTTATATGCCGCACTTCCTCAAGCGCAAAATTATTATCATAACCATCACGTGTCTTCAAGGAGATCGAAAGCCACCAGCTGCGACCAAACACCGATTTGGAAGTTACATAAGGGATAACGGCCATATTGTCGACACTGAACATGCCGAATATTTTCCCTTGTTCCGCAAAAACCCCGATGACCCTGAAGTTTAGGCCATTTACTTTCACCTGCATACCGACGGGATCTTCGATCTCCGGGAAAAGTACTTTCTTAACCTCGGATCCGATCACGATCACACGAGAAGCATGCTCATCCTCTACCTGTGTAAAATACCGACCGGTCTCAATTTTTGCCGCATCGATATATGCCGATTGCCAGCCGGTACATTTAACTTCCACTCCTTCCGATGAGCGCTCCTTATAGGTAATATTCACCCTTCGGCTTGTTTCAATGCTGGCAAAGGAAACGGACTCAGCCCGGTCCGCGATCTTGCGGGCATAATCTTCCTGGATGCGCGGACGATTGCGGAATTCCCACCATTCCGTATTTCCCATAAACCACGGGAACTGCTGCAGGTATAACACATCTTCTCCGAACATTCCCAGGGTCTCATCGAACACGTTATCGATACCGTTGATGGCGGTACCCATCAGGCTGACCGACAGAATGCCGATAATGATCCCGAGCATGGTCAGAAAGGCTCTTCCCTTACTGAGGAATACCGACTTAAAACTGATGACGAAACTTTCATAAAGTTGATTGAACATGGTCTGTTTTACCTTTAGTTACTGTCATCGCTGATCTTGCCGTCAAGCATGTGGATCACGCGGTGCGCGCGGGCTGCAATATCCTGCTCGTGCGTAACGAGAATGATCGTGTTCCCCTGCCGGTGAAGCTCTCCGATCAGATCCATGATATCATTACTTGTTTTGCTGTCGAGATTTCCGGTCGGTTCATCTGCCAGAATGATCGACGGATTATTGACCAATGCGCGCGCAACGGCAACCCTCTGACGCTGTCCGCCGGACAGTTCATTGGGCCGATGGTACATACGGTCGGCCAACTGCACTTTTTCCAGGGCGGATTTGGCACGCTCAAGGCGTTCATGCCGGGAAACACCGGCATAGATCAGTGGCAGTTCCACATTATGTAGTGCCGTCATCCGGGGAAGCAGATTGAAGGTCTGGAATACGAATCCGATATTCCGGTTTCGTATGCTCGCCAATTGGTCATCGTTGGCGATCTCGGATATATCGTGACTTTCCTTATGGATGGTTATACCATCCAGTTCATACGTGCCGCGGGTCGGGGTATCCAGACATCCGATAATGTTCATAAGCGTGGATTTCCCGCTTCCGGACGGACCCATAACGGAAAGATACTCGTTCTTTTTCACATCCAGGTCCACTCCGTTCAATGCGTGCACATCCACTTTGCCAATATGATATGTGCGATATATATTTCGTAATTTCAGCAGCGCCATGACGCTTCCTTTCGGGTTTTTAGCTTACTTACTTTTTATTCTCTTTTGTTTTCTTTTTTACCGTTGTAATGTCTTTTACCCGGGTACCGTTCTGAAGATCAAAGGTAAGCGCCTGATGGTTTCCGATAACGATGACCTGACCCGTATCCAATCCTTCCAAAACCTCGAAAAAATCTTCACTGTTGATACCCAGCTTGAGCGGAACGGCGCGGACGGTATCGTTTTCAACCGCAAAAACGACCTCCAGCAGGTCAAATTTTGTTTTATCTTTCGGTATATCTTTGAGGATCTTGTTCTCGGGACGCACCGTTACGGCCCGGATCGGTACCGCGACAACATTTTCGTGGCGGGCGGTAAGGATCTCTACCGTGGCGTTCATGCCGGAACGAATTTCCGGGGGAATGCTGAGCATCTTGACATTGACCTTGAAATTGGTAATGGCACTTTGTGTACCCGCGCCGGTCGTGGAAGCAAGCTGAGATATCTCCGTGACAACCCCGGGGAACTTTTTACCGGAGATGGCATCGATCTCGATGTCCACCGGATCGTCGATCGAAACACGTACGATATCATTTTCGTTGACATCCACTTCCACTTCCATGCCGGACAGATCGGCAACGGTCATTACCACATCCGCCTGGAAAGTCGAACCCATAACGATCTCTCCCTGTTCTTTTTTCAAACCGATGACGGTTCCGTCGATGGGCGCTACCAGGGTTGTCTTTCGCAGGTTGTCCTGTGCCTGTTCCAAGCGTGCGACTGCCTGTTCAAGCGTCCCGATCGATTGAATATATTGCGTTCTTGCCTGGTCGTATTGCGATTCGCTGAAATTGTTCTCCTTGTACAATATCTCAACCCGGCGGTATTCTTTTTCGGCAAACTCCTTTGCAGCCAAACTTGAACGGTAGTAAGATCTTGCCTGGTCCACTTCGGCTTCATAGATCACCTTATCCAGCTGAGCCAGGATATCTCCTTTGTTCACCATCTGACCCTCCCGGACATGAAGGGATATGATCTCACCGGAAACATTTGCCGAAATATTGATCTTTATGACCGGCTGAACATAGCCGGCGGCAAAGACCTTCGATTCAATGGTATGAAGCCGGATCTTTTCCATCTGTACGGCAACCGCTTTTTTGTTGTCTTGTTTCAGCGAGAAGAACAAGAACACGCCCAAAGCAACCAGCATAACAATGACAATGATGAGTTTCTTTTTCATATTTTTCCTACCTATATGTTATTTATCAGTTTCAGGATCTCGGATTCAACGATCTTACGCGAATACTGCGCTTCCAGCAATGTGCTCTCGGCACTCAGAACGGAAATCTGTGCCTGCATCCTGTCCAGAATGGTCACGCGACCGATCTGATACTGCTGGTTGACGATCTCAAAATCCCGGCGAGCGGATTGCAGCCGCCGTTTATTGATATCGATCATGCTTGTGTAAGTGTCGAACTGCGTATACAGATCGCGTAATTGTTGTTCCAAAACCCTGGTTGTACCCGCAATATCAATGCGTGTCTGTTCCAGTTGCAATTTACGTTGCTGAACCTGTTCGCGCCGGGATAAACCGTTGAAAAGGGTCCAACTGGCGGTAAGATGTACGCTGTTAGCGGGGTCTATCAGGGGATCGAACTGATTTGTGTAACTGTACGATCCCGTCAGACTCGGTAAATAAGCCTCTTTGGATGATTGCAAGAGTATCTTACTTATTTCTTCCTGAAGCCGGAGAGCTTCATAATCCGGATTTTGTTTCAGCATCAAGTCAAGCGCAACGTCGAATGCGGGAATATCGATAGTATCCACATCCACATCAGCGACTTGAAAAACGGTGTTGACATCACGGTTGAACAGAACATTCATTGTACGTTGATAATTGAGATAAAGCTGTTTCTGCAATAGTAATTGCGATTCAAAATCGCCTTTTTGCGCTTCCGATTTCAATACATCCGATTCCGTAACTACCCGTTGCTGATACATTGAGCGGGTTTTCCGGAGATTTTCCTCGGCAAGTTCAATATTTGCTTCATAGACCTTTATCATCTTACGTGTGCCCAATAATTTGTAGTAGATCTGACAAACCTGGCTGATCACATCATTTTCCGCTCCTATGACCGAAATTTCCTGAATATCACGATTGATCTTTGAAGATCTTATCCCGGAATAAAGACCCGGAGTGTACAGGGTAAGCCCTGCGCTTAAACCGACATTGGCATGGGGTTCCCAGCCGCCCGCATCGCCGGAGCCGAGGCCTGATGAAACCGAGATATGTGGCATCAGCGGACTAAAGGATTCACGCGAGCGGGATGCGGCAATGTCTGCGGATAACTGTTTTGAGCGGATCGAGGTATTACCCGAACACGCGAGATCAATGCATTCCTCCAGGGTCAGGACTTCTTCCGACATCAGCATGCCGGTCATCAAGAGAGGAATGCACATAAGTATGGACCGTATTTTCATTTAACCCTCATTACTGTTTACGTTTACAGGTTGGCAGCTTTCGGAAGATCAGATTCAACGTATGCATGATATGATCTTTCTGCTAACCTTTTAACTGCATTTTTCAATTCAATCCATCATCGCAAACGGCTGCGGTAATTCGACTATTCCGTTCTGATCTATAAAGTGATAGTTTGCATCCTCGGGATAAGTGAGACTGAGTTCTTCCCATGCGGTTCCGCGAATTCCTTCAAGGTAAAGTCCTTCTTCCGTTTGCATTAGCGAGATCTGAAAATCGGCAAGTCCTTCCTTTGGGATACCCTTTGTTGAAAATCTTACTAAGGTAACTTTGCCGTATTGATCAACGGACCTTCTGACGGAATCCCTTAAGGTAAAATCCAATCCCTTAAAGGCACAACCCTCCCGGCCGGTCAATCTGATCCCCTTATCCGTCTTTTCAAGCCGGATCAGAAATTCTTCAAGATCGGAAACCGTTTGGGAGAACAGCCTATCGGATGTTCCCAGCAGCAGTATTGCGAAAAGCAATATTCCGATCATATTCTTCACGTTGCGTCTTGTCATTTGTATTTCCTTTAACATGTTCTTTGTCTTTGATCTATACGATCTGAAGTTTTAAATGTCAATGCGTTCACTTTCAATCTGCCGGATCCTGCCAAATCCGGCCCGTTCAAAATCAACCCGGGACGGATTGCCCTTATATTTAATATTTCCCACGCCGGCAATATCGGCACGGATGCTTTCCCGCGCGTAAACATTGGCATTACACATACCGGCAATATCCATGCTGACATGATCGGAGATAAACTCAAACGCCTTGACGGTTCCTGCGCCGGCACATTCGAGATTGAATGTAACTGCCCGTCCGCGAAGATCAAGATTAGCCGCACCGGCAATGGCGGCGGTGAATTCGTCAAGCACCATCTCCGCGTTAAAGTAAAGCGCGCCCGCCACTTCAAGGTCCAGTGTGTTTGCCCTTAATATACCGTCCGTTCTTATTTCGCTTTCTCCCACAATGCGTATCTTTTCCAGCTCGCTGAAGGAAAGACGGATGTTCAGTACTTTCTTGTTTTGCGGCCACTTGATCCGGCTTCCGCTCAGCAAGGCGTGACGGCTTATTTCCTCAAGATCGGAATCGTACAGGTCAACACCGTATTCCGATGCGGTATCCGGCACGAACAGCACCAGCGTTTCATTGATCACCCGTACATAAAGAAGGTCCATCATACTTTCATAGGTTTCTATTTCGGCGCGGCTGTTGCCGTTTTGCACCAGTGTGATCTGTATGGGACCGGCAACAAAAATATTTTGATAGTCATCGAGGTCTATACTGCGTGTAACGATATTCCCACTGACCTCCATACGCTTGATCTTGCTTGTATCGACATCTTCACATCCACACAAGAAAAGAAAGACTAGCGGTAAAATCAACAATGTTTTTTTCATGGTTTTCCCCTTATTGATAATGTATTACTTTCCACTCCGGATAGATGATACACCGCTGATCCGGAATGAGGTTTCTCTGGGTTCGCCAGTATAATAAATGGATGCAGTTCCCGAGCTTTCGGCTTTGAGATACCCTGTTACATATACCCGGCTCTCCGAGGTTCCGGACGTTGAAATATCGACATCCTCTGTATGCAGGGCTTCCGCCTGCAGCATAGAGCTTCCGCTAATGCTGGCCAAAAGCCGGGTTGCCCTCCCCCGCACATCAAAGTCGGAAGACCCGGATGATTTTAACATCAGTATCCCGGCCTGTACGGCCAGGTCGAAGTCGGAGGATCCCGACGAAATGACCTCGATTTCCGGTGCGTTCAATGATAAAAACGCATCACAGGCACCGCTGGCGTTAATGTATATCTTTTTATCCGCGATCAGTTCTCCGTGCTTGATATCGCTGGCACCGGAGGTCAGTACGCGAATTTCTTTAGCGTTAATCTTTTTCAGAAAAAGATCGCTGGCACCGCTTGCACGGATCTGGATTTGGTCTGCCTGCAGATCGTTCAACATATGCATGTCGCAAGCTCCGGACAAACGGATCTCGTCAAGATCCTTAACAGTAATATATACATTCAATATTTTATCATGGTTCATCCAGCGGATATTCCGGAGTTTGCGGTCCAGGGACACGACAAGTCCGTACGCGTTTTTTCGGACTGTCACATAAGGCATGATGCTTTTATAGGTTTCAACGGTAATCTGTTCCCGGTCACCTTGTTTCAGGTATACATTATATTGTGTCTGCACATCAATTTTTTTAAATGCACCAAGCTTAAATTCTTTTTTTTCTACAGGCCCCTGTACAGCGATACCGAAACCGTAACACAGCATGCCGGCCAGTAAGCCACATAGCAGAAATAATATTTTTTTATTCATGGTATTCTCTACGCCTCCGTTGTTTTATATCGGTAGATCAATGTTGCTCCCGCATAACAGGCTCCTGCGAACAGGAGTGCTATCAGTAAGCGGTAATCCGCGATCATATAACGCATGGTCAGTTCACCTTCCACGTTCAGATCTCCAAGCATGGCGAACAGATTCGTAAATATATTCGGAAGCGAGATCGTATTTCTGAACAATGTTTCAATAATAAAGAACACCAGTTCGATGATCCCCAGCAGAACCGTGCCTTTGATAAAGGCATTGTTCTTGAACACGGAAGAAAAGAAAAAGTACAGACTGCCGAACACCAGGCATATCTTAACATACATGACCGATCCCAGCAGTACTCCTTTCATGGCATATCCGGGATAAAACCCTCCGAATGTGAATGCGGATACAATGGAAACCACCAATGCAAAGATCAAACCGATACCGAAAAGAAGGATAATTCCGGAATAAATGTGCATCAGGTATTTGGCGATCGTGCATGTCCATATATTTACGGGCTGACAGCGGTAAAACAGTTCACAGCCAAGTTGTTTTTCTTTTGACAGACTGTTCTCCGCATTCACGACCATAAAAAGCCCGAAAATAAAGGCAGCCGACATCATGAAGCTGTAAACGGCTATCTTAACACCGTCCTGCAGATCCCCGTAATCCATAAAGGAAAATGGCCCGAAATGTATATTTATATCGCTCCAATTCGCAATGAGCGCCGTAAGGGCCATTATCAGGATCAGGGTCGCGATACCGGCAATAACCCATACGGGGAGCCAGTAGGAATTTTTTCTTTTAAAGTATTCGGTTTTAATTAAGGTTGTAAAATGTGACATATTAACCCCTGTTCTTTTTCTGAGTTAAAGCGACAAATATATCCGACAAGCCCGGGATCTGTGCTTCCGCACCGGGTATGCCGCATTCTCCTTCCACAAGTCCGCGGACCCGGCCGAGTGTCTTCGTCATGATCCGGGGATGACATGCTGTCAATGCTTCCGCTTTGTCCTGTGGAACTTCATAGATGTTCCATTTTTCTTTTAGGGTCTTTACGGATTCGTGCAGGATCACCTTCCCTTCATCAATGAAAATGACCTCGTCGAGGATATTCTCCACTTCCGCAACCTGATGGGTGGAAATGATAACCGTTTTACTTTCATCAAAAAATTCTCCGAGTAAAAGGTCATAGAATTCCTTCCTGAAAATGATATCCAGACCCAGTGTCGGCTCGTCAAGCAAAAGGATGTCAACGTCTTTTGATAATGTCAGTAAAAGGTACAGCTTCGTTTTCATTCCTTTTGAAAGCGTACCGACTTTCTGATCGATCGGAAGATCGCTTTCGGCAAAAAGTCGTTTCGCCTTATCCCAGTTCCAGGTTTCATTCACTGCTGCCGAATAGTTGATCGTCTGCTCAACACTCAGACGCGGATCCAACCCGCTCACATCGGGAATAAAAGCGACATGTTTATAGAGTTCGTGTTTCCATTCGCTCAAAGGCTTGCCCATGACGGCGATCTCACCTTCATAGCGTAACAGGCCAAGTATGCATTTCATCATAGTTGATTTACCGGCCCCGTTTTTCCCAAGCAGACCGATAATGCTTCCCTTGGGAATACTCAGGTCAACGTTTTTCAGGGCCTGGACCTGTTTGTAGTTCTTTGAGAGATCGTTAATGGTAATATAGTGTTCCATGTTTCCCTTCTTTCATTCATTATAAATAATAAATTGACTGATTCTTATCTGTTGTTGATCTTCTGCGTGCAAGTGTGCGGCAATAAGGGCAAACACTCCGTCTGCGAACATTCCCCTCTTCGCTTAAGGAGGGCTGCCGGCAAAGGATAACCACGGAAGTGCGCTTGTTCCTTTGCGTCCGTATGCTAACTATTTCCGGTATGTCTGTGTGCTTGTTCTCTACAGAGAAAGTCATGACCGCTTTCATCCTCTGTTCATTTCGCCGGTTTTACGATGCGGATCGATAGTGTCTGAAGATATGGGACCGTATTCGTCCGCCGATGGTAAAGATATTTTTTGCTAAACATTTTTTTCCTTTCATTCCCCCGTTTCAGTTCCGATTATTTCGCGGATTTGATAATCCGTATCGGCATGCTCTGCAGGTATGCAGTTGACTGCGAGTATCTTCTGATCAAATTGTTCTTGCTAAACATGGTTTCCCCTTTTTTATTGCTTGTTGTAATGCTTTTTAATCATTTCGAGCAGTGTCGTCTGGTCAATATTCAACATCTTGGCCTGCTTGATCATGTCCGGGACAATGGTGTCTTCAAACTGAATGATACCGGATTCCTTCAACACATCCTGCGCGGGGGCGGTTACGAAGTACCCTTTACCGCGTTCTTTTTCCAGCAAGCCTTCATTGACAAGAAGCTGGGTCGCGTTCAGAATGGTCTGGGGATTCAGGCGGTATTCGGCAGACAACTGCCGTACGGATGGAACCGCTTCTCCGCTTTTCAATGCACCGGACATGATCGACTCTCTGATGAGATCGGCCAATTGGAGGTATATGGGTTTACTACTGTCGAAGTTTATGCTCATGGTGCGCTCTCTCTTGGTTTCAATTGAACACGTGTACTCTGGTGTTCTACATAAGTATAACACCATTACACGAGAAGTGCAAGAAAAAAAATCATTTTTTTTAATTTTTTTTTATAACGGGCGTTATGCCCTTTATCTATGTGGGTATTATAAAATAATATTTTTACAGAATTCTTACGATCGGGTGTTTTTCAGGAGTCAATGTACGGGATAAACCGCAGCATTAATCAGTCGGAACACTTTTGACCTTTCTGCATTGCGATGCTTCTTATTTTTATAATGATGGTCTCAGTTTTTTCTTTCCCTCTTCGATCACCGGGCCGGTATCCGAACGCATGATTTCCCGATCCCGATGAGGGTGCATAAAAAAGTAGCCCCGGTCCATCATCCGGATTAGGTGTGTGCAAAAATTTTGTGTAAATGATCTTTCAATCAACGTTCCCCATATTACCCGGATCCTGCCAATACCGATGATTGCTCCCTGTTTCGCCCCATTATATTTATTATTGAGCATTAAAACACACTGAATACAGCAAGTACTGAGGGTGTAAAATATTTCGTGTAAATGGTGATCGGTGAACGGTAAAACGTCTGTTCGCTTAAGCGTATAATTCTTTAACCCCTGACGGGGTTGTGATTAAGGTGAAGAACTGACTGTATTCTTCTTGAATCCCTTGGCAACAGATATTTCAATCTGATGAGAAGTCCATTTTTTTCGTGATTATAGTGGTAATAAGAAAAGAGACGGAGCGATGCTCCGTCTCTTTTACCTTGAAATTAGTCGTTCACAACTAATTTGGTCACTTTTCCATCCATGCCTGTTATTACCGCAGTCTTGTCATGGATAACCGGCGTATTCAGAAGATTCCCGCCTATTCGATGTATCCATCGCAATTCGCCGTCCCCAGCGTTCACGGCATACACAAAACCGAACTGTGTGGTGAAATAGACCACTCCTTCATGTTCGACGGGATAGGATGGATCAATCTCAAAACCGTAGCCCAGATCATTGCTCCATCGGGTTTGCGGTTTATCTCCCCTTGTCGAGATCGCACAAAGCACATCCCACATGGTTTTGGCATATACGGTGGAAGCATCCTTCGAAATACCGATATTTTCACGCACCCTGAATGTATCGGATCGCCAGACGGTCCGGCCATTGTTGATATCTATGGCGGTCATGACACGGTCGGGCGCAACAATGAACACCTTCCCGTTCGCATATACGGGATGTACCACTGCGGGTGAATACAGGCGACCGGTATTGTCCCCCCGCCAGCGCCATATCAGATTCCCGCTGCTGGCATCCAATGCATACAGATAGGTGTCCCATGCTCCGAAAATAACCTTTCCGTTTGCAATAAGGGGTTTGGTCTCCACGTAGGTCTCAATGCGCATAAAATCCCAGACCAGTTGACCGGTAAGGGCATTCAGTGCACGGAATTTCCCGTCACTGGCACCAAAATACACTTTATTGTCGTGTACAACAGGATGTGCCACAATGGGTGCGTTCGTTTTATAGCTCCACACTTTTTTACCCGTTCGGTAATCCAGGCAATACAGTGAGGAATCGGTGGATGTCACATACACATGATCGCCGGCCACTTCGGGTTCGGTAAAGACGGGACCGCCGGTTTTAAATGTCCATACTGGCGAACCGTCCCCAAGGGACAGTGCCCGGACCTTTCCGGAGCGGTTGCCAAAGATCACCAGGTCGTCCACAACCGCCGCTGCAGCCGTGATGGAATACTCCGAATCGTGTGACCATGCTATTTTTACATTGGGATACTTCTGATTGATCGACATATCCGGTTTCAATGCTTTATGTGAATCGGTATAGCTGTTCTCTTTCAGTTCGAGTACCAGCCAGGGTTCGAGACTTTTTTTCTCAAGCGGTAAACGTTCAACCCAGGTCATGCGATCATTTTCGATCGTAACGATATTATACCCCCCGGGTCCGCCGCGGCTTAGATTGGAACGTCCCATTATCCCCGGCACATCCGAATAATCGTTCAGGCGGTTACGGTGTCCGTGTCCGTGCATAATTGCCTGCGCATTATAATGTTTGATGATCTCAAGAAAGTCGTATGCATTGGTCACGGTATGATCAATGGGATAGTGGGTGACGAAAAAAACCGGCTGATTTCTGCGTGGCCACATGTTTCTCAGTTGCTTACGGGTCCAGTTAAGGTCTTCCCGTGCAATGAATCCCTCTCCCATGCGCATCAGTGGTCCCTGGTTCACACCGATAAAACGGTAACCCTTATAACTGACATTGAATTTATCGTCCCCATACAATTTCCTGAATTTTTCCCCGCCGGACGCGGACCATTTCAATTCATGATTTCCGGGAATGAGGTGGTAGGGCACGTTCAGTTCATCCAGAATAGCTTTAACGGTATCAAGCTCGTCGTCAAAGTCATATTCCGTAACATCTCCGGCCAAAATAACAAATTCGATATCGGGTATGGTATTAATATCCCGAACGGAATTCCGAAGATCATTTGCGCCGATCGCCGTACCGATATGGGTGTCGGCCAAAAAGGCGAATGTCAGCGTTTGTCCTTTTTGTTCGCCGCAGGAAAACATCAGCAGGACAAGGATCAAGCTGAAAAAAAGATTTGTGAAACGTCGCATATTATGCTCCTTTGAAAATATTATCTTAGAAACGCACAATTCCCAAACTTGTTTCCATCATCGGCAGACAGCGTCGTATGGTCGTTGTTCTGCTCTGCGCGAAATGGGTTAGGGCATTTTTGGCCAGATACGGTCTGCGAAGACTGTCCAAACTCAGCGTGCCTCCTCCGGATTCCAGAAAATACAAGTGACCGTTTATCTCGACCAGTATTCCCATGTGGCCGGACTTCAGAACGACATCTCCTGCCTGCATCTGGGCTATTTGTGCATCGCTGGGCGTACCTCCTGCCGGAATGGTGGCAATCAGTTCTCCAACCTTATACATGTCCGATACTTCCATCCGATAGTTGTTGGTTGTGCCCCCGCGGCCGCCCCCATCCGATATGGCGGGATCATTTTCACAGATATATTTGAACCCGAAGGAAGAAAAGGCGGATTCGTTCAAGGTCGAATCAAGGATCCCCAGAAGAACTGCCGCTTCATAGGCCGATGCGCCAAAGCCCGAACAGTCCATACCGTAGCGTTTCCTTGCGGTGGAGTGGGATGTGGCCTTCTGTGGCTGATCACGATCGGTGATATCACCGCCCCAACGGTAGTAACCAAGATCAACCCCAAAGAAATCCCTGAAACTTTCATGAATGAACAGGATCAGCGCGTTCACCGCTTCATGCTTCTGAAGTGACTTAAGTGAATCAAGACAGGGTTCGATCGAAGGAAAAAGAATTTGCGAATAAAAAGTATAATTATCCGTTATATAACCGTTCAATGTGTCCGTCATATCTTCTTGCTGATATCCCTCGATAAAATCCCCAATGGCGTCTGCATTGAATATGGCCGCACGTTCGGGTGTGACATCCGGTATTGGAATGGCCCGGCGAAACTCGTCAAACCCGATGCGCTCAGGAATACTAAGAAGGGAGAGGGGATCTCCGGGGGAAGGGATGGTTTCCTCCGGACCGTCGTCGACAGAAAAGATCGCCGACATGACAGATTCCTGACATCCGCTTATGAGAAAAAAAACAATAACAATAACAATCAGATTCCGTTTCATTGATAGATGATCCTTCCTTCGATATGCGATGAAATATTCGGATATTGCTCCACTCTCCGGATCAGGACATCCCTGTCCACAAGACCCGTTTCGGTCATCGCCGGGATATCCAGTCCGAAATATCTGTGCGTTTGGCTGACGGTATAATCGTTTGCGGCGATGGTATAATATTTTGACGGCTCGACAGGTTTTCCGTTGATCTTGACGTCCAAAGCGCCTTTTTGCCTGTCAAGGATCATGTTGATGCCTGAAAACTGCATCGACATACCTTCTTTTACCATATGGTTCAATGCCTGTATGAGCTGTTCTCCGGTCCAGGTAAATGTCACGAGCGTATTGCCGAAAGGGGCAATTTCCCATATATCACGGACCGTGATCTTTCCGGCTGGCATATCTTTGCGAATACCACCGTTATTCATGATGGCGATATCCGTTCCCGCTGTCTGGCGAAAGGCATCGGCGATCCAGTTCCCGATATTTGACTCCCCGCTGCTCCGGATCCAGGGTGTTTTCAGTTCTCCGATCACCCTGTTCATTTCTTCCGCAAGTTTTTCTTCGTATTTATTGACGATCTTCGCCACATCCGGAGATGGTTTGATGTTCGCCGTGAGGGTTTCCACATATTGCATTTCAAGAGATCTTATCCCTTCCTTCCCGGCAATAAAGCGCGTTATGCCCACATAGCGACCGCGATCACCGGCCTGTACGATCCAAACGCCGTTCACCTGTTCCGCTTCCCGCATATAGGTATGGCTGTGCCCCCCGACGATCAGGTCGATATCCGGTACGGCGCGGGCAAGTTCACGGTCATATTCAATACCCATGTGGGAAACGATAATGAAACAGCGGACGCCGCGGCGTTTAAGATAGTGAATAATATCGCGCGTTGCCGTAATATGATCAGAGACCTGTATGCCTTCAAGGTTTTGCGGCATGGTAAGGAAATCAAGCTCCGGATGGGTCAGGCCGATAAGGGCAAAGCGATAGCGGTTGCGGGAAAATATTTTATATTGCGGCAGAGCGCTTTCTCCGTTTCTGGTATCGATCAGATTTGCGGCATACATTTGAAAACGTGCCAGATGGCGGCGCAGGGAATCCAGGTGATGCCAGGAATAATCCAGTTCATGATTGCCGACGGTAAAGAAATCGGGTTTTACAAGATTCAGTATTTCGATCTGTGATACGCCTTTTGTTACGGCACAGACCGGGGAGCCCTGAAACTCATCTCCGGCATGAACCCGTAAAGCACCGGGGTAAACGCCCTGCAGGCTGTCGAGATATGCATCAAAAACGGCATAACCCCCAACCTCATGGCCTTTCGGATTATTCCGGGCCGGTACCCAGGGAATATTCTGACTGTGAAAATCGTTCCAGTGTAAGATCGTTATTTCCGCAGAACGTTCAGAACAGGCACCCAGAATGAGGATCAATGACAAGAAGATGACATATTTATACTTCATGAAGATCTCCCTATATGCTTCCTGATAGGATTTGAGCGAAACATATTAAAAAGGAATATTTCTTTAATCTTGTAAAAATGCACAAAAAGCCCGGTACATCATCCAAATGTCCGACTTGGATGTGATCTCAAAGGGCGAATGCATATCCAGAACCGAGACACCGGCATCAATAACCTTCATGCAGTAATAAGACATGAATTTCGCAATGGTACCGCCGCCGCCCTCGTCCGTTTTGCCCAGTTCGGCAACCCGCCAGATGATCCCGTGTTTATCAAAAAGATCACGAAGTCGCGCAACATATTCCGCCGGGGCCTCATTTGATCCGCCTTTTCCGCGGACTCCGGTAAACTTTGAAAGCACAAGACCCCCGTTCATGTAACCGGCATTGCGCAGTTCGTGCACTTCTTTCCAATCCGGATGTACACCCGCATTCACGTCCGCAGAAAGGCACTCGGCGTTGGCAAGCAGGCGTCGGATCACGGCATATTGATCAAGTCCGTGGCGGGCGAGGATATACCCCAGCACCAGTTCGGCGATCCAAGTGTTCGCGCCTGCGGCACCTTCACTGCCAATCTCTTCCTTATCTAAAAGCAAGACTAGGGAGGATATTTCAGGATCTTCTTCATCAATGATCGCTCGCAGGGCCGCGTAAGCGCAGACACGATCATCCTGACCGTATCCCCCGATGAACGCGCGGTCAAGTCCAACCTCCCGGGATTTCCCCGCCGGTACGATCTCAATATCCGCAGAAATAAAATCATCTTCTGTAATGCCATGTGCATCGTTCAGCAAGGACAGAATATTCAGTTTGACCCGGTCTTTCAGTTCGGGGTCGTTGGTGAAGGGCTTGCCGCCGAAGAGAATGTTCAGTTTTTCGGCGGGAATGAATTCGTTGGCTTTTTTATCCATTTGCACCTTTCCGGCAAGATGCGGCAGAAGGTCGGAAACGGTAAAAACGGGATCTTCTTCATCTTCACCGATAATGATGGGATCCACACTTCCGTCCGGGAATGCGATCACACCATGCAACGCCAGGGGACGTGAAACCCATTGATACTTTTTGATCCCTCCGTAATAATGCGTTTTCAGCATTGCCATCTCTTCATCTTCATATAAAGGGTACTGCTTGAGATCAAGCCGGGGAGAATCCACATGCGCAACAAGGATGCGCAGGTCTTTATGGATCGGCGCTTTCCCTTGACGAAAAACCGCCAGCGCACGGTCGTTATGATTATAATATATCTTATTGGTGTCCTTTGTTTTCCGCATATCCGCGAAACCGGATTTTTCAAGTATCTCTATCGCTGTCTCCACGGATTCGCGTTCCGTCTTTCCGTAATCCAGAAAAGCGCGATAGGTTTTCATGTAATTTTCCATGTGCTTAAGCTGAGCTTCCGGGATATGGTCCCAGGCATTCTTCCTTTCCCAGAAAAGCGCTTTTTTAAGTTCTGCGGGATCGTTCTTTTTACCTAACATATATGACTCCTTTTTTCAGTTTAGAATATAGCCATTTCACTCACAAATCAAAAAAGAAAATCCCGCCGTATAAAACGGCGGGATCATATAAGCTTCACTCTGTTGAAATCCGGACTCTTTGCCATATCGACCGGCTTTTCGGACCGGGATTTAAATATTACCGGTAATTTTCAATATAAAGGCGTATTCAAAAGCGATCTCCCGATAAATACGGAAACGTCCGGACGCACCGCCATGACCATAGTCCATTTCGGTTTTCAGCAGCAGAAGATTGTCATCCGTCTTCATGGTGCGCAGTCTTGCGGTCCATTTGGCCGGTTCCCAGTACTGTACTTGCGAATCATGCAATCCGGTTGTGATCAGCATATGCGGATATGCCCTGGCCTCAACATTATCATAGGGAGAATAACGCAGCATATAATCATAGTATGTTCTATCGTTCGGATTCCCCCATTCATCGTATTCATTGGTTGTGAGGGGAATGCTTTCGTCCAGCATCGTAGTGACGATGTCTACAAAAGGCACCTGTGCGACGATGCCGGCAAATTTTTCCGGGGCCATATTGGCTACCGCACCCACAAGCAGTCCACCGGCACTTCCGCCGACCGCGATCATTTTATCATAATCCGTATACCGTTCTTTGACAAGATGATCGGCACAATCTATGAAATCGGTGAAGGTGTTCATCTTGTTCAACAGTTTCCCGTCTTCATACCAGTGGCGGCCCATTTCCTGCCCCCCGCGCACATGAGCGATCGCATACACAAAACCGCGATCAAGCAGGCTCAGCCGCACGGAACTGAACCAGGGGGTCATGCTGTTGCCGTATGCGCCATAGCCATAAAGGATCAAAGGAGCACGTCCGTCCAGCGGGGTGTCTTTCCGGAACACAATTGACATCGGGACCTTCGCTCCGTCGCGTGCTTCAGCCCAGATGCGGCGGGTTTCATAATCCTTTGGACTGAATTTCCCAAGGACTTCCTGCTGTTTCATCAGTTTCTTTTCATCACGCAGCAAATGATAATCATAGATCGTCCGGGGGGTTGTCATGGATTCATAACCAAAACGCAGGATATCGGTATCATATTCACGATTGACATCGATCCACACGTCATAAGCTTCTTCGTCGAAGTGAATATATTGGTCTGTTTTCCCGTCATAACCGACCACACGAAGACGAGGAAGGGCGTTGCCGCGCTCCTGAAGTACGTAACGGTCCTTAAAAAAGACAACGTTTTCCAGTAATATGTCCTCGCGATGCGGGACGATCTCTTTCCAGTTCTTTTGCCGGGGTGCGTGTACGGGTGCAACGACCAGCTTAAAGTTACGTGCTTTGTCATTGGTCAGGATATAAAATACATTCCCGACATCCACCGGATGATACTCGAGTCCGCGGATACGTTCCTGGACCACCCGGGGTTCCGTATCAGGCTGATCGGCGGAAATAAAGCGGTATTCCGTGGTTAGTGTGGATTGAGATACCAACATAATGAACGCACCGCTTTTTGAACGGTAAACACCATGATAGAAGGTATTCTCTTTTTCATCGTAAACCAGTTCCGCCTCCCCTTCCGAAGCACCGAGAACCCGGCGGAAGGTCCGGGAAGGCCGGAGCGTCTCGTCTTTTGTATTATAGAAGAAGGTTCTGCTGTCATTTGCCCATGCGACTCCACCCGGAGTGTTCTCGATCCTGTCTTCCAGAAATTCTCCCGTGCTCAGATCAATAAAACGCAAGGTGTATTTACGTCGACTTTGGGTGTCTTCACCAAAAGCCAATACCCGGTTGTCCGGAGAAACATAGATGCCCGAAACATGGTAATACGCATATCCCTTTGCAAGGCGGTTTACATCCAGCAGGATCTCTTCCTTGGCGTTCTCATGCTCCTTTCGGCAATAAATGGGGTACTCTTTCCCTTTTTCGTAACGCTGATAATAGAGATAACCGTTCATTCTGTACGGCACGGACGCATCATCCTGTTTGATACGTCCCACCATTTCCTTATATAATGTGTTCTGCAGCTTGCGCGTATCTTTCATCCGGACTTCCGTGTACGCGTTCTCTGCCTCCAGGTAGGCCAGGACCTGCGGATCCTCGCGTTCACGCAACCAGTAATAGGGATCCGTCCGCGTATGACCATGGGTCGTAAGCTGTTGATCGATCCTTGCGGCTTTCGGTGCTTCTGTCATTTTTTCTCCACATGCAAATAAGAATAGAACCGTAATAAACATTATCACGGTATGATATGTTTTTGGTCTCATGCTTGTCCGTCCTTTTATTTTCTTTTTATTGAAAAAAGCATTTTTCTCATAAAGGTATTTTTACTGGTGGTCCGTGGCGGAAGGTGTGTTGCGCTGAGAGTTCGCACATCTTCTACGGAAACGTATGCTTTGGGATTATAGTTTTTAACGATCTTCAGAAAATAGGGTATATCCTTGCGTTTGATGACCGCAAATACCAATTGCGCTTCGCCGTGTACGCCCCGGGCATTGATACTGGTAACACCGTGATATTCTTGTTTAAGATGTTCGATCAGTTCATCGCCGGGTTTATTCGTGATGACCCGCATGGCCACCATCCCGATGGCTAGACGGTTCTCAAGAGTAATACCCACATAATTACCGATCGCGAATCCCGCGGCATAGGCAACGTAATTGACCCATCCGCCAATATCCTTTATAATGTGCGACACAACGATGATCCAGATAAGCACTTCAACAAAGCCGATGAACGAAGCCAGCAGACGCTCCCCGCGTGAAACCAGAATGATGCGTACGGTACCAATACTCACATCACATATCCGTGCCGTCATGATCAGAAAAGGGATGACCAGATAGTACATAATATGTGGAGGAATTGACGCAAAGAGTTCCATGTATGACACCTTTCTGTTTAATCACGTAATTTACAATAAGAAGTTCCGCAAGTAAACGAGAAATCCACTATCCGCTACGATTTTTCCGGGCGCTTTTTTTCGCCATACCATCGCGTATATTTCTTTTTTTATTATTCGCGGGATAATGTATATTAGCAATGAGGATAAAGGAAAATGGATATACAACCCCCCATATTGCATGCAGGCGATCCCGTACATATTATCTGGAACGGGGAACCCTATCTTTTTTTCGGCGGTTATGATTATTATCGTCTGTCCCGCCACCCCCTTGTTCTTGCCGCAGCCGCGGATACCCTTGGACGTTTTGGTCTGAATTGCGGCGGCTCGCGTGTAACGACAGGCAATCATCCTCTTCATATTGAACTGGAAGCAGCCTTATCGGAATTTCTTTCAACCGAGGACGCGGCACTGCTGCCTGCAGGATACATGGCCAATCTGGCCCTGTTCGAATTGTTCAACGAAGACCGTCCCGTGTGTGTTTTTCACCCCGACGCTCATCCCAGCCTTAAAAAGGCCCTGTTCACAAGTGGCTTACCGGGTACTGCGATCCCATCGGAAACAACAATATTTGAAGAACATCTCCGTGCAAAAGGCGGCAATCCGCTTATTATCACGGACGGTATTTATGCCGACCTTCCACCGCTCGATCTTTATTTCCATCTTGCAGAAAAATATGACGGACTTCTGCTGATCGATGAAGCGCATTCGCTCGGTATTTTGGGTGAATACGGACGGGGCGCCGCAGAATATTTTAATATCAACGGCAAGCGCATTATACTAAGCGGGTCACTGAGCAAAGCGATCGGCACGTCCGGCGGATTTGTCGCCGGTCCGAAAGAACTGATAGACCGCGTCCGGAATACCTGTGCTTATGCCACAACTTCCGCGCTTTCTCTGCCGATCGCGGCAGCGAGCACGGCATCGCTGAACTGGCTTCGCGATCATCCGGAGATGATCCGGGGTTTTCAGGAACGTTGTCTGAAAGCAAAAGAACGCCTTATCGCTGCCGGTTATGATATGCCCGCGATACCTGCGCCGGTCATCAGTATCCACATATCGGACCGGAAGCGGGTGAACGCCCTGAAGAACGCGCTGATCACCGACCGCATTTATCCCTCACTTATTCGATATCCCGGGAAACCCGACTATTTCCGCTTTGCCCTGTCTGCGGTTCATTCGGAAGCGGATATTGACCGGCTGATCCGGATTTTAACGGATGAGGTATCTGCCTGAAAACAGGATGGACACCTTTCCTGTTTATGTGAATTTTTTATGGGCATTTTAGCTTTGAATTTGTATTTTCGTCCTGAAACAGAAGGGAATCTATGTTAGACATCAAACAGATAAGAGAGAATCCGGAACTTATCCGCCGGCAGGTCGCAACCAAGAATGTTCAGGTTGATATTGAAGCCCTGCTGCAACTCGATAACCGGAGGCGGGAACTCAGTAAAGAGACCGACGATATGAAATACCGCCGCAATACGGTCAGTGAAGAGATCAGCCGGAAAAAACGCAATAAGGAAAGCGCGGATGCTGAAATACGGGACATGCAGTCACTGAGCTCACAGATCAAACAAAACGATGCGGAACTGTCCTTGATCCAGCAAGAGCTCCTGACCCGGCTGCTGGCCATTCCCAATTGTCCGAGCCCGGAGACACCGGTCGGCAGTAGTGAGGCGGATAACAAGGTCGTCTCCGAACATGGAAAATTGCCCGTTTTTGATTTTGAACCGCGGGACCATCTGGATATTGCAGAGGGATTGAACATGCTTGACATGAAACGCGGCGCAAAGATATCCGGTAGCGGATTCCCCTTATATACCGGTTGGGGTGCACGGCTTGAACGGGCACTCATTAATTTCATGCTTGATCTGCATGTTAACGAACATCACTATACGGAAATATTCCCCCCTTTTCTTGTGCATTCCGATTCCATGACGGGAACCGGGCAGTTGCCGAAAATGGCGGATGACATGTACCATCTCAAGGAAGATGATCTTTGGCTGATCCCCACCGCGGAAGTCCCGGTCACCAACATTCACCGGGAAGAGGTCCTGTCTTCGTCCGATCTTCCGATAAAATATGTGGCGTTTTCCGGTTGCTTCCGCCGCGAGGCCGGTTCCTACGGCAAAGATACGCGCGGACTCCAGCGCCTGCATCAGTTCAATAAAGTTGAAATGGTACGTTTTGTGCATCCGGATACATCCTATGCGGAATGGGAATCCCTGATCAGCAATGCGGAAACCGTACTGCAAAGGCTGGAACTTCCTTACCGTATCGTGGAATTGTGTACGGCCGATCTGAGTTTTGCGGCCGCACGATGCCGTGATATCGAACTTTGGGCACCCGGCAGTAAAAAATGGCTGGAAGTCTCCAGCTGCAGCAATTTTGAGGATTTTCAGGCCAGACGCGCAAATATTCGTTTCAAAGATGAAAGCGGGATGCGTTTTATCCATACACTGAACGGATCGGGAGTCGCCACCCCCCGTCTTCTGATCGCCGTGATCGAACATTATCAACAGGTCGACGGCAGTCTGCGTATACCCGAAGTTTTACAGCCCTATATGGGAGTCGCCGAGATCGGGAAGTGATTTATGATCAAATTCATCAGGACCGTTTATATTTATATCCATATTTATCTGGGAAATTTTATTTTCGGGGGAGCAATTATCCTTTTCTCCTTTTTTATTCGCCGGATCTCTTTTTATAACGGAATAATTACAGCGTGGGCAAAATGGGCATGCCTGCCCCTGCCGGGGAAATGCACCATACGCGGTAAGGAAAACATTGAACCCGGTAAATCCTATGTGATTATTTCAAATCATGAAAGCACCGTCGATGTGTTTTATCTTCTGGGCAAACTTAATATACCCATGCGGATGGTGGCTAAGATCGAACTTGAAAAATCCTTTATTCTGGGTAAAGCCATGGACCGTTCCGGATTCATCTTTGTGGACAATAAGATCAAGGGCAAATCCATCGATCATCTGAACGAACGCTTTGAACGTATTAAAAAAGAAGGTATTTCCCTGATGGTCTTTCCGGAAGGCAGTCGCTTTAAGGATCAGCTTCTGTCACCCTTTCGATCCGGCGCATTCGTGATCGCGATCAAGCACGACCTGCCTATCCTTCAGGTCGTAATGAAAGGTCCGCGTGAAATGATGCCCCCCGATAAGAAATCGTTCAGCCGCAGTGATATTGAGATCGAGATCTTAGCTCCCATCGATACAAGCGGCTATGCCTACGAAGACCGCCATGCCCTGATGGAATTATGCCATAAACAAATGCACGATCGACTGAAAAAGATGCATGCCTAGGACATCGGCAGCAGAATGCTCTCCTATCCTTAGTATTTGCTTCCGGACGCAGACTTTGCTAATTTAAGTGTTGAAAAACGGGAAATATATGAACAAAAAACAAAAAATCCTTTTACTCATAATGTGTCTGCTGCTTTTTATCGGTATGATCGGTCTTGATATGTGGAGCAAACACTGGATCAGGACCAACTTGCCGATCGATGACTACTATTCCTGGCTGGACGTTCCCATTGCCGGTGAGTGGCTGGCCTTTACGCATGTTGAGAATACGGGTGTAGCCTTCAGCATACCGATACCTATGCTAAAATGGGTCTCGGTCTTTGCTTTTCTTTTTATTCTTTACTTTTTTTACCGCATCATCAAAGAGAACCCCAATGCCTGGGTCAATTTCATCGCATTCACGCTTATTCTCGCCGGCGCCGTCGGCAATAATATCGATCGTTTTACACGAGGACCCGTAACGGATTTCATCAAGGTCGATTTTGGTTTTTGGCCTTTTAATCCTTTTGCAATATTCAATGTTGCCGATTCCTGTATAACCGTGGGTGTTTTTCTGTACATCATTTATATGATCGTAACTGAAATAAAGCTTAAGAGAAAAGAAAAGAACAACACCTGACCGGATGGTTTATGAACGACACCTTATATACCGAAACGGATGGCTTTGACACGTATTGCATCGCGGTACGCGCGGCACAAAAACCCACCCGTATCGATACCTTTATTGCCGAATCCATTAAAGATATTTCCCGAACGAAAGTACAGGAGCTTATCGCGCGGGGATTGATCAGCGTAAACCAACAGGTTGAAGACAAATCCTCCTATAAGGTCTCACCCGGCGATATGATCAATGTGCGCATTCCCCGGTTTGTACCCTTACTGGTTGAAGCGGAAAATATTCCGCTGGATGTTATCTACGAAGACAATGATCTGATCGTGATCAATAAACCTCCGGGGCTGGTCGTTCACCCCGCTGCCGGTAACCGGACGGGGACCCTGGTCAATGCCCTTGCTCACCGCTGTACAACACTCTCAAGCGCAGGGGGAGAATATCGTCCCGGGATCGTGCACCGTCTTGATAAAGACACCTCCGGTGCCATCATCGCAGCAAAGAACAATCCAGCTCACAATAACATGGCCCGCACCTTTGAAAACCGGCGGATCGAAAAATTCTATCTAACCCTCGTCTGGGGACTGTTCAAGGAGAGTAAAGGCGTAACGACCCGCTTTATCGGCCGTCATAAGAGTGAGCGGCAAAAATATGCCGCCTATGATGATGAACGGCTTGGCAAACCGGCAGAAACCCGCTATGAGGTGCTGGAGTCTTTTGAGTTCATCAGCCTGGTCCGCGTACAGATCCTCAGCGGCCGCACCCATCAGATCCGGGTCCATTTAAGCGATCTGGGACATCCCGTATTGGGTGATGTGAGCTATGGCGGCCGCACACAGAAACTCGGCGGATTGTCGCCCCGCCACCGCACGATCGCGGTTCGTTTGCTTGACATGATAGATCGACAGGCCTTGCATTGCGCCGAAATGCGTTTTGAACATCCTGTTTCGCGCATGCCCATGCAGGTTGTCGCCCCGCTCCCGGATGACATGCAGGCGGTCCTGCAATACCTTCGCGATACAAAAACCTGGAACAATGAAGCCTGACGGGAGGTTATCCGGGAATGAGCTTTTTACAAGCGATCGATGACTTTCTTGCCTATATGCAGGGCGTACGTTCCTGTTCGCCGCATACCATACAGGCATATAAACGCGATCTGCAGCAATTTTATAATTTTTGTCAAACCTATTTCGGCAGAGATACGGTTGCGCTTGAAGAGATCGACAAAGTCACTATCCGTCATTTTCTCGGCATGATGACAGAAACACATTATGCCTCCCGCTCGGCAGCCCGCAAGCTTGCAGCACTGAAATCGTTCTTCCGTTACAGTCTCCGCAGAAAATGGCTTGAAAAAAATCCGGCGTATGCCGTCAAATCCCCGCGTGTTCCGCGGAATCTTCCAACTGTTCTGAGCAAGGAACAAACCAAAAGACTGTTCCGCAACATGGAGATAAACGATTTTGTCAGTGCCAGGGATGCGGCCATGATCGAATTGTTCTATGCCTGCGGTATTCGTTTGAGCGAACTGATTGATCTTCAATTCCGGGACATTCAATTCAGGAAAATGCTGATCTCGGTAACGGGAAAAGGCAACAAACAGCGGATCCTTCCCCTGGGTGAAAGCAGCCGGAAAGCACTGGAACTATATTTAGCATATTATGAAAAAGAGTTCAACCGCATAAACCCGGATGATCCGCTCTTTCTTTCGCTGCGCGGAAAAAGAATCTCCGCGAGGAACGTGCGCATACGGATCGAGAAATATCTGCAGGCCGTTTCCGACGGTGCGAAAAAGAACAGCCCCCATGTCCTGCGGCACAGCTTTGCCACCCATCTGCTTGATGAGGGCGCCGATCTTGAATCCGTACGTATGATGCTGGGGCATGAAAGCCTTTCCACAACACAGGTTTATACTCATGTTAAAATGGACCGGCTTAAAAATACCTATGCTATGGCCCATCCGCGCGCCGATAAAAAAAAGAAAGACGATTGATTCCCTTTTAGAAAATATTATTGTATATTTGAGCATGGCAGTATAAAAAGAACAAAAAGGAGACCGCTATGAAAGTTTTGATCACAGCAAGGCATTTTACTATCTCCGAAGAAACACGCCTTTATGCCGAAAATGAGATAAAACAAATATTAAAGATCTTTGATCGTGTCATCTCCGCTCATATTATCCTTGAAAAAATAAAGGATTATGAGTACAACGCACAGATCATCGTACAGGCTCCCTTGAAAACACTGACCATCCGTGAGAAGGATGAGGAACTGCTGAAGACCATTGATCTTGGTGTTGAAAAAATGAAACGTCAACTTCAAAAATATAAGGCACAATTTGAGTCAAAACACGAAAGAATTAACGATCAGGGAATTGATACTTGAAACGAAGACGAATCTCTTCCTAAAGCAAATCAATCCGGTTATCGGAGAAGATAATATTGTCCGTTCTTCCACACTTAATATTCCTGGTTTGGAACTGGCAGGTTTTTGGCAGGATTTTCCGAAACACAAACTGCAAATATTCAGCAAAAAGGAAATGCAGTTCATTTCCACGCTTTCACCCTCTGCAATGGAAAATTGTTTTCAAAAAATGTTCTCCTATAAAATACCCGGCGTGATCTTTGTGGATATTCCCGAAGTACAACCGATGATCATCGATCTGGCCAATGCCGCGGGTGTGCCTATCCTGAACACCGAGATCAATATCATGCAATTCCTTCAGGATATGGGAACCTATCTTTACAAGCGCTTTGCGCCAACCACTATTATTCACGGAGGACTTGTCGATCTTTACGGGATCGGTATTCTGCTTACGGGAAAGAGCGGTATCGGGAAGAGCGAGATCGCTCTTGATATCATAGAGCGCGGGCATCGCCTGATCGCGGATGATGTGGTCAATATTCACCGCACGGCAAAGAACGTGTTGATCGGTAAACCCGAAGAACTTCTGCAGGATACGATCGAAGTGCGCGGACTTGGTATCGTGAACGTCCGTAAGATCTTCGGTGCACGGGCGGTGCGGTTTCAAAAACGCGTTGAATTGATGATCGAACTGACACGCTGGGATCCGGGAATGGCGTACGAACGCTTTGGTCTGAACGAAGAATATACCGATATTCTCGGCGTAAAAATACCGCATATCCGGCTACCCATCAACCCCGGAAAGAATATTTCCGTTATCGTGGAAACCATCGCCATGACCTATCTGCTTAAACTGCACGGAGAGGATCCGGCCAAAGAAATGCAGGAAAAACTCCTTAAAGAGCTGAAGCAGAAATCGGTTAATCTCTATGATGATATTGATCCGGACGCGGAATAGGCGGCGGGTATAAGTCTGCTCTTTCGCCTTTGCGTCAAATGTTTAACCCGGCATATTTTTTGTAGACACATTACCTTTTAATAAAGCAAACTCATCCGGTTTTATATAACAGGTTTACTTTTATATTTCCGGAATATCCTCAACCGGGATCGGACCGAGGTCAGAGGCCTTTATATTATCCAATACCTGCTTTTCCGTTTTAGCTCCGGGTATGGCTACATGCGCGGCGGGATGCGTTATGCAAAAACGTAACGCAAGCTGGGCCTTTGTTTGATCGGGATATTTTTCATACAACGGTTGCATTTTCTCGATCTGCTGGAGATATGTTTCAAGCTTTTCGGGCGAAAGATTCATATTGCGATGATCTTCTTCACCGAAGCGGGTGTTCCGGTCAAATTTCCCTGTCAGAAAACCAAATAAAAGTGGAATGCGCACGATCACACCGATCCCGTATTGCTGTGATTTTTTGAACAGTACTTCTTCCGCTTCACGTTCCAGCAGATTGTACCTTACCTGAATAACGTCCAGAAGATCATGATGGTCATCAAGCAGGAAGGCCTGCGATGTTTCCCCGAACGACTGCACGCTCCAGCCGGCATGTTTGATCTTGCCGTCTTTCTTCAGTTTTTCAAGGGCACGCCAGGGATCATCGCGCTGCAGTTTTTCCGTATCCGGGCTATGCAACTGAAGAATATCCAGCGCTTCCACATTCAGGCGTTTCAGACTTTTTTCAGCTGCTGAGATAATATAATCGTAATCGGCATTCTGCCGTATGGGACCATATCCCGCATCATCTTCTTTGGAGGTATTATAAAAATCATTTCCGGCCTTTGTCGCGATCACAATGTCATCTTTAACGCCCATTTCTTCGATCACTTCACGAATAAGTGTCTCGGAATGACCGAATCCGTACACATCGGCGGTATCAATAAATGTCACACCATGTTCAATGGCTTTACGCAAAGCGCTCTTTGACACTTCGTCATCCGTTTTGCCCCAGTTCATGCCGCCGATGGCCCAGGCGCCAAAACCGATGGTGGACACCCTGGGTCCGCGGGCTCCCAGTTTTGTATATTTCATAATATCCTCCTTTTCGTTTTAAGCATGTTCATCGAACCATTCAAGTATTAATTCCAGTCGTCTGACCCTGCGGTCGGGCCGACCGCCGCGACTGAGTCCATGCGAGGATTCGGGAAAACGTACCAACCGCACATCTTTGCCCAAATATTTTAACGGCGCATACAGTCGTTCCGCCTGTTCCATGGGAGCGCGAAGATCATTCTCCGAATGAATGAACATCAGCGGAGTTTCGATCTTTTTCATATAAGTAAGGGGTGACCACTTTGCATAGTTCTCCGGATTGTCCCAGGGCGTTCCCTTGAATTCGCTGACCAGGTCCCAGCCGATATCCGATGTCCCGAAAAAGGTCCCCAGATCGGAAATGGAACGCTGGGTCACAGCCGCCCGGAAACGTTGGGTTTGGGTAACGATCCAGTTGGTCAGGTATCCGCCGTAACTCCCGCCGGTCACATACAGCCGCTTCTCATTAACATAGGGTCGTCTGCTCATGGCATCCACCACGGCCATTACATCATCATAGGCAGGCTGACCCCATTTACCGGTAATGGCATCGGCAAAGTTTTTTCCGTATCCCTGTGATCCGCGGGGGTTGGAATAGACTACAATATATCCGCGGGCGGCAAATACGTGCATTTCATGAAACCAGGTATAACCGTACTGCGTGCGCGGTCCGCCGTGAATATTAAGGATAAGCGGATACTTCTTTTCCTCATTGAAATCGGGCGGATACTGAATGAACATATCAATTTCGGTATTTTTCATTTTGACCGTTTCCGCCCGGGCTATACGGAAGTCCGTATCGTCAAGATACTTATCATTATTAAAACTGAGACGTGTCAGATGTTTTTCTTCATGCAGCCGTAAATGCCATATTTCATCGGGTCGCTCCATTTGCGCAAGATGCAAGGCTATATCTTTTCCCTCTTCCGAGGCGCTGTAGGCGATAATACATTCGGGACCCTCCAATACGGTCTCAAGATCACCGCTATTGAGATCCAATACATAAAGGGGGTTTGTACCTTTAGAGGAAACTGTAAAATACATCAATCCATCACTGATCACAGGGTACTGCGGTACGAACGACGGGGTGATATCGCCAAGGGTCAGCATATCCGTTGTACGGTCCAGCTTTTCTGTCAGGTTCTTTATTTTACCGCTGTTCAGATCCAGGGCATGTATATCCATATTGTCCGCCCCCCAACTGTAATTGGGATTGAAGTGACCGCTGAAATAGAGTATGCGGTCATCCGGCGAAAAACGCAGAAAACCGACGGGACCTGCGGGTTTAATAAGTTTGGTGGTCTTGCCGTCCGCAATATTCAGAAGAAAAATATCTTCTTCTTCCATATGCAGTTCCGGCTCGGCATGATCGATAGTGGTGTATGCAATGGTCTGGCCGTCACCGGACCAGGCAAAAGATGTAATATCAAAGGCACAGTCCGTTAGCTTTTTGGGCGTGCCGCCCGAAGAGCGCAGCAGATAGATCCCCGCGGGTTCTTCGTCAATAAAACCATGTCCGTCCAGCCGGTAATACAAACGATTTATATCGCGGCAGACCGGTTCTTTGGGTTTATCTTTTTCATAGGGAATCTCTTCTTTACGTTTTGAAAAAAGGACCGCGATCTGTCTGCCGTCCGGAGAATAGCGGATGTTACGGATATCTCCGTTCGGAAAATCAGCCAGTTTCCGCGACTCCCCGCCGTACATACTGATGCCGCGCAGTTCCGGGACACCGTCTTTGATCCGCAGAAAGACCACCTGCTTGCCGTTCGGATTGATGCGTGGCATCATGTCCTGATGTTTGCCTTCTTCGGTAAAGAGATGGTCGTTTTTGCTCTGGACATGAATACTCTGCAGATTGGAGTAGTAGCACTGGTCTTTTTTATCGCTGCGTTTTTTAACATAGATGATCCGGTCGCCTTTGGGGCTCATTTGCGGTTCCGATACAAAGATCAGGCGATAGATATCTTCGCTTTTTACGTTTTTTTTCATATTGACTCCTTTATTACATCCGCAGGTGTGAGATCAGGATGTGTATCCCGATCAATATCAGGATCACACCGCCCAGCACCTCGATCTTCCGTCCGAAGATCTTCTGTAGAATGTGTCCGGCTTTGACACCGAGCATTGAGAAAACAAGCGTAACGCCCGCAATGATCAGCGCGGCCAAAAATATTTTCACATCCAGCAATGCCAAACTGATACCCACTGCCAGTGCATCGATGCTGGTTGCCACCGACAGGACAAGCAATCGCCCGATATTCATCGAATCCGGATCTACCGTTTCACAGCGATCGCCGGCAGAAAAAGCCTCCCACATCATCTTCCCACCGATAAGCGCAAGCAAGGCGAAAGCCACATAATGGTCCACCGCTTCAATATAACCCGCAAACAGTCCGCCGACTGTCCAACCGATAATCGCCATACCCCCCTGAAAAAGGGCAAAAGACCCGGCAACAAGGAACATGACCTTCGTACTGAACCTATGAAGTCCGCACCCGTAAGATATGGATACGGCAAAGGCATCCATCGCCAGCGCGACCGCAATACCCAAAATGGTCAGAAAGGACAACATGAAAATCGTTCCCTGATCGTTATTGTAATAATATATATGTGTGCCGGAGCATTTTTTTAAAAAACCGCTATAGCTTCTTTTGGTGTTCCCGTTCCGTCCCGATCACTTGTTCTTTGTCTCCGGTGTTCAGCGCACCTTTAACATCCTTTATGCGGGCATATTCACCGATGAGCGAATCGTGCAATTCGGAACATTCCACCGTTGCCCCCCGGAAGATCATCGAGTTGACGATCTTTGAATCGCTGATCGTCACGTTCTTTCCGATCGCGACATCCGGACCGATCTCGGAATTCTCAATGCGGCTGCCGGCGCCGATATAAACCGGTTCGTGTATCGTGCAGCCGGTACACTGACCATGATTTTCTCCGTGTGTCCTTAACAGGAAGCGGTTGGTCGATAAAAGGGTTTCCGGTTTGCCGCAGTCATACCAATCGTTGATCGGCATGGCTTTAAAACGATCGCCCCGCTCCATCATGAGCGCAAGCGCGTCCGTCAATTGAAATTCACCGCGTGTTTTAATCTTCCTGCTGATCAGTTCTTCGATCGCCAGCTTAAGCTTACGCTGATCGCGGATAAAATAGGCACCCGCAATGGCAAGATCGCTTTGCGGTTTCTCGGGTTTTTCAACCATCCCGGTGATAAAACCTTCTTTATCCGTTTCAACAATGCCGAAGCGGCTTGGGTCATCCACCCGAACAACCGCGATGATGTTCTCCCGGCTTCCCTTAAAACGACTGAAATCCATATCAATAATGGTGTCACCGAGAATGATCAGGGCCGGTTCGTCCGTATCCTCCAGTCCGTACAGCACCGCATGGGCCAGACCCTTCATTTCTTCCTGGACCGGAAAGGAAAAGCGGCCCGGATACTCCTTATTGAAATAATCCGTTACGGCTTCCTTTTTATATCCGACGATCACGCAAAGGCGGTCAAAACCGGAATCGAACATAGAAACGGCAATATGTTCGAGAATGGGCTTGCCCGCAACCGGTACCATGACCTTCGGCCGGTTAAATGTATGCGGCTGTAAGCGTTTTCCGATGCCCGCGGCAGGAATAATAGCTTTCATTCGATCCCTGTGACCTCATAACCCAATTGTTTAATGCTTCCAATTATTTGCTTCGTATCGACCTGTCCGCTCACCCGGGCAGATCCCGTGGTCAAATCTACAACAACTTTCGTTACTCCGTCAAGGGAAGAAAGGCTTTTTTCAACATTTGCCACACAATGACTGCATGTCATACCTTTAATGTGAACAAGTAATTCTTTCTGTTTCTTATTGTCCGGTAAATCGCAAGCAGCACCGGCAATATCTTTCCCGCGGAATTTCTTTATCATTTTATTGATCAAGCTATAAAGGACCAGGATGCTGAGGATCAGGGCGGATCCGATCATTAACCAGTCCGGAAGCAAATGATGATGATGATGGCCACTGCCGATCATTACCCTGAACCAGGATGCCGGCATGAAGTTGTCCAGAATGATCCCTCCGGCAAAAGATCCGATAATGATGGTGCTTAAATATACGAAAAGTGATCTTTTCCCAAGCGTATTCCCGATCACGGAGATCGTGGCGGCATTGGTTGCGGGACCGGCCATCAGGAACACCAGTGCAGCTCCCGGTGAAAGTCCCTTCATGATCAGGACCGCCGCAATGGGCACGGAGCTGGTCGCGCAGACGTACAGGGGAATGGAGGCTACCAGCATGACCAGCATGGAAAGGTAGGGATTGGACAGATATTGCAGAAAAAAATCGTCCGGAATAATAAGGGCCATCAGGGCGGCGATCAGTATACCTATTACCAGCCATTTTGCAATATCGGCCATAAAGTCAATAAATGCGTATTTCAGGATCGCGGGGATCTTCTTCCAGCCCCGCGGAATGTCCGCTTCCCCGTTCCCGTTGGCATATTCGTGCGCTTTTTCTCCTTCAACCTTATTGGTCACAAGTCCGCCGAATATCCCGGTAAGAAAAGCCGCAATGGGACGAATGATGGCAAAGGGCAATCCCAGCAGGGAATAGGTTACCATAATGGAATCCACGCCCGTCTGCGGGGTTGAGATCAGGAACGACTGCGCGGCACCTTTGGACGCTCCGTTCCTGTACAAGCCGATACCCGTGGGGATCACGCCGCAGGAACATAGCGGCATGGGAACACCCAGCAGGGAGGCATAGAATACCGACCGGAAATCCGCGCCCCCGAGGTAGTATTTGAGCCTGCCGGGACGGAAACTGTATTTTAAAATGCCGGCAATGAGAAATCCCAGCAGCAGATACGGTGCCATTTCAAGCAGCAAATGATATATTTCAATTATATAGTCCTGTAAAAATTGCATTCCTCTCTCCATGTTGAATAACTGTCTTAAACGAACATAGCTCTTAATGTTCCTTTATTGTCCCGGTATATTTTTCTCCACGATCTTGATCTCCTTCCATTTCCCGCCCTTATATCGCAGATAAAACACTCCGCTGAAAACCATGAATATCAGAACGACCAGCAACCAGGCGATCTCGGCGGATAAGTTTAAAACTCTCAGGATAAAAATTGACCCGATGACCATCAGATAATGTAGTATGATCGAGGCAAACATCGCCCAGCGCGTATCGCCCGCACCGCGGAGGACCCCGATAAATGCTATCAGGGCGGCTTCGACGATCACGTACAGCGATGCGACCCGCAGCATGAAAACCGCCGTAGGAACCGCCAATTCAAATACCGCGTTGCTTCCAGCCGGCCGGAAAACGCCCACCAACTGCTGGGGAAAGAACACAAAAAGCACAAATATGATCAATGAGTACAGTGTGCCCATTTTCAGACCGGAGCCCAGGGTTTTCTTTACCGTTTCAATATCACCGGCCCCCATATAGCGTCCGGTCAGGCTGGTGACGGCGACCTGAATACCGATCAGGGGCACATAGGACACCATATCCCAGTTGAACATGATGGTCGTTGCCGTGGAGGTTACAATTCCCTTCGATTGAAAAATAAGGATCATCAGTCCGAAGGCAAAGAAGGTCAGAACGAACTCCAGTCCCGCCGGATATCCGTAATGCCAGAGCTTCTTCATGATCTGCGGATAAAAGCGGAAAGAACTCATAACATGGAATTCACTGCGGTTCCGCTTGTTGAAATATGCCGCGAAAAGGATCAATACGCCGAACACGCCCCCGATGATGGTACCGTATGCCGCACCGCGAATACCCATGGCAGGAAAACCCATCTTGCCGAAGATCAGAATATAATTAACCCCGATATTGACGACCATTGACGCAATTCCGGCGATCATGACGATACGTGTCCGACCGATACCCGAGAAATAGGAACTCAGAGCCGAGCGCAGCAAACTGAAAACGGCACCATAGATAAGAATATTGAAATAGATCATCTGCGGACCCAGTTGTTCCGCAGGGACCTGCACAAGTGCAAAGAATTTACCGGCCAGGGGTTTTAGGATCAGAATAAGCGGATAGGCGATCAAAATGAGCAGGAATGTCTGCGTTGTGACCAACGGACAGGTATTTTCCCTGTTCGCACCGAGATACTGCGCCACTAGGGCGGTTGAATATCCGATCAGTCCCAGAAAAAAAGCTGTCATCATCATAACGGTCATTCCGCCGCTCATGGCCGCGTTCATGATCTCGGGTCCCAGACGGGAAAGGAACATCCTGTCGGTAAAGGTCATCACCGTATCGCTGGCATAAGAGATCACCATGGGAAGTGCTATGAACAGCATTTCCCGTATCCCGCCGGGACGATGCTCCCTGATCTTTTCCATTGTCTGTTTCATACATTCTCATCCTAAAAATCGACCACAAATATTAAGTCCAAACTTTTTAGAAAGAAAGAACAAATTCCAGTCTCGGTAAACATGAATATGTTAAAAATACATCACGTAAAAAAGGTCTCCGGTTTTGAACAAAGGAGACCTTCTTAAACTGTATTCGACTAAAAGATCAGATCCATTTCAATATACCGGCAAATACAATAAGCAGCAGTACGTTCAGAATGAACAGACCGCCGATAAATGTCCGCTGTTTTTTTGGTTCCCAGTAATAGGCGTAGTTTGCCGCCAGAAAGAACGGGATATAGACCGTAACAAAGACCGGCAGCGATCCCCACCAGGGGTAAACCCAGATAAAGGCGGGTGTTCTTGCCAGAAATATTTCGATCACCGCAAACAGGGCAGCGTTGGCAATGGCAAAGAACCATCTGCAGTTCAGACCCAAGATCTTTGTTTTGGGATCGGCGGGCAGGATCTTGGTCAACACCAGACCGGCAACGGAGAACATCAGGCTCAGTTCGATACCGACGCCCACCAGCAGCAGGAACGAGGTTCCCGTCGGGACCGTCCACAGGGCATGACCCGAAAACTTGCAGATCAGCGCATTAACGATCTCAAAGGCCCAGTGTGTCATATACAATGCCAGACCGGCCGCTACGCCTTTCCAGTTCTTTTTACTAATCTCATTGAAGTAGATATATATAACAAATGCGAGAACGGGAATAACGATCCACTGAAAATTCTCTCCCGAACGTAATATACTTAAAGCCTGTTCCGTTGCTTCCGGATGAAATAGCTTCATCGTATGACCTCCTTATATGACGTGTTCCTATTCGTTTGGACCTTCGAGAATTACCAGTTTTGACTCAACGCCCGGGATCACGCCGATCTTCCGTGCCAGTTCGGCATTATCGGTATCCGATCCGCATAATTCAAGAAAAAGCAAACCGGTTTCCGAGCAATTTTCCATCACCCCGGCATGCAGGCCCAGGCGGGTCTTGATCAGGCAGCCCCAGGCGGTCAGGACCTGCTGCAGTTTGACGGCGGATTCTTTGCGCTTTCCCACTAAAACCAACAATACGGTCTTTTTCATGAATGTCTCCTATAATTTGTTTTTAATATTTTCATATAATAATTGCGCGCCGGATTTCATGCTCTCAAGAAATATTTTATTGCTTTCTTCGTTTGCATGGTCGGCTGTTATTTTTACCGCTGACATTTTGATGCCTCTTTGTTTTGCTGCCAAAGCCAGTGTATAGCATTCCATATCCACCAGCTGTGCGCCGGTCCGAAAACGCAGTTCGTTCTTTTCCATTTCGCTGACAACGGGATGGGACATGCTGACGCAGGATGCGGAATGTGCGAGATCCAGAAGATGCAGGCCTTCGCGCTGAAGGGTTCTTCCCGAATAAACATTCGATATATGCAGTATCTGATTCAGCGACAGGGCGGGATCCAGGATGCCGGCACCGCCGATATTCAGTATTTCCGTTGAGGTGTGTTTCTCAAAATAATGTCCCAACGTACGTCCCGCCATAATGGGTCCCACACCCGTAACAAGCAGGTGATGATGTTCGGAATGATATAAAGCGGTTTTCTTACTGTATTTTTCGATCTCTTGCGCCTGCAGTGCCGAAATGAACGGCTGCATTTCAATCAACAGTGCGCTTATTATTAACATGATACAATTTAATATGAGCAAAGAATAAAAGGAAGAAATAACTGCTGATTTCATGTTTGGTATTTTTACTTTCTTCCCATAAATTTTAAGATGAGATCAATCCGCTGTATTTTCCTTTTGCTGGTCCTTACGGCACTTCCCCTGCTAAGTGCCGATACGCTATTCATTATGCCGTGTGATGAAGCCGCTATCAATTATTTTGGTGATGTCATCACCCTTTCCCGCCAGGAAGGGATACTGCGGCGTTACGCCGACGGACAACTGAAACAGGTTTTTTCGGGTAAAAGCTTCAGCAGTAAGCTCATTCTGCAGAACCCCTTGCGACCCGTACATGACGAACCGGATAAGATATATGTCATGGACGCGGCAGCCGGAACGATCATTGCCTGGGATCGTTTTCTTAACGTGCATGCGGCCACCCCTCTGCATCGGGATATTGTTTCCCCGGCAGATTTTATGGTTACCTCCGAACACGACTGGCTGATCTATGACCGCTTTCAGGACCAGATACATCAAATACATCCCAATCAGCATTTTCTTCATCGTTGGGGAGATCGGCCGGTATCGGGCGATATCCGCATGTATAATGTGGACCGCCATGTTTTTATACATTTGATCGATCATCAGCGCTTACGCATAAGCGATGATAACGGCAGAACATTGCATGAATACGATCTGCCAGATTCGCTTCTGGTCCGCCGTCTCATCCCTCTGGATATGCAGCGGTCCGCCTTGATCGTAAAAGAGGGCGTATATATCTGGGAACCTAAAGAAGAAACCTGCCGTTTTCTTAGTCCCCTGGAGGATGTGATCTACCTGCAAGCCCGAAATTCCTCCTACACATTAATCAGCAGCCGTGGTATGCTCATTACCGTCCCATGATCCGAATCAAACCCCAAAAACCTTTCTTGCGCTTATGTTCCTTCATGTTCGTATTGAGTATAAGCATGGGATTTGCGGGCGAATACCGGGAGCAGATCATGATAAAACCCGGGCAGACCCTCTATCCCCTCAGTCATGCTCTGATCGTTGTTGATTCCCTGGCCGGAGCGGAAAGATATAATTATCTTATCGACGCATTATACGGCCGTCTGATCCTCCTGCAGGCGCCGCAAACGAACGATACCCTGGAAATATTCTACCAATACAGCAATATCAATGCACCGAAAAAAGTGGATCTGGGTATCGCTAAGATCACTTCCTGGTTCCCAGAAGAGCGCCCGCGCGGCGGCACCGCCTTAGACGATCCTTCCAGGGTGCGGACCACCGGATCCATCTCGCGGCAGATCGAGGTGGGCTCCACCGGACAAAGTATGCTCAGCGGAGGCCTGGACCTGAGGATAAGCGGTGAACTGGCACCCGGTATCTATATAAAAGGTGTGATATCGGATAATGATGCTCCCTTTCAGGATTATGCTTCGACTCAGTCCGTAAGAGATGTTGATAATGTTCTTATACAGGTGTACTCCGAGCGCCTGCATGCAGAGATCGGTGATATTTACGTTGATCATGCCCGGGATTACTGGAGCCGTTTCAACCGGAAACTGATTGGAGCGCAGGCACGTTTCCGGAATGAGACCTTTTCCGGCAGCGCTTTTGTGGGCAGCGCGCGGGGACGTTTCCGGCGCCAGGAAGTCACAGCCCGGGACGGGGATCAGGGTCCCTATCGCCTTGTGAGCGAAAGCGGCGATAATGCCATCATGATCGTGCCGCAGTCCGAGCATGTCTACCTGGATGGTGTGCTACTCGAAAAATCACTGTATACAATGTATTATACCGATGCCGAATTGTTCTTTTCGTCGGAGATCATGATCTCGGAAGCATCCAGGATCGTGGTCGAATACAATTTTGTGAATGAATTTTATTCCCGTTCATCCCTGGGAGCCTCCACCTCCTGGCGTTTTGGCAAGCATATCCGCCTTCAGGCGGGACTGGTCCGCGAAAAGGACGATGAGAACAATCCGACCGATATTCATCTTATGAAAATGCCTTCCGACTCTTTAACACAGATCGTTTCTTCGGATGGGTATTTTACCATAACAACCGCGGTCCCCGATACTGCCGGTGACTATTCCATGGAAGGCGCTATCTGGGTTTACCGGGGAGAGGGACAGGGAAGCCATTTTGTTTATTTTTATCGCGAGAATACCAACGGGGGATATATCCGCACCTACACTTCCGAAGGCCGGATGGTTTATGAATACGCGCCGCTTGATCCCTTATCTCAGTACTTTCCACGTCGCCGGGTAACACTTCCCACCACGCAATGGATGGGAACCATGCAGCTGGAACTGGGGCAAAAAGGGAAAGCACACGCTCTGATCGACGGTGCCTACGCTTCCTTTGACGCGAATAATTACAGTCCTCTGCGCCCGACCCGGAAACCCGCGCTCAAATGGGATGCACAGATCCCGCTGTCGGCATGGTTCGTTCTCGGAACGCAGGGCTGGCTGAAAGATCCCGCATTCATGAGTTTCAGTAATTTGAATGAACCCGAATTCGAGCGTACGCTCGGTTTTACATCGCACGATACCGTTACCAGGAGCGCTTCCGTTTCCGCTCAGGTCAGCCGGCCGGCACTGCGGGCAAATACATCCCTGGAATATGCCTACGATACAAAAGAGAACACCCGCTTACGTCTTCTCTCAAACGGAAATGTTAATTTAGGGGGCATTGACCTGCAGTACAGATGGTCGCATTTGCTGGATGATGGATTCCTCCCCTATTACTCCCTGAATGCCAGTGTCCGGATCCCGCTGAAAAATGACCTTTCCCTGACGTCTTCCTGGATGCAGGATCATTTTGAACCCGTGTTCGCATCCTCACATGCTTATCGCAGCGAAACCCTGCGAACCGGTTTTATCTGGCAGCAATGGAGTATGGACTATATTTACCGCTGTGACTATAACTGGGATGCCGCCGATACATCGTTTTCCGCTTATTCCCGTAAGCAGGATCTCGCCCTGAAGTTCAACCGCGCTTTCTGGGATAAGCGGATCAGTCTGAATACGACCGCCACTTATCGTTATGACCGGCGGGAAGAAAGCAACAATCATTACATCCTCACCAGCGGTCAAATGGGACTTCAATTCGGAAAGATCGGGATCAGCGGCAACCTGAAGGCAAATATCAACCGCACATCCGAAACAAAACGCGAGGCTGTTTTTATCTTTGTCGGGGATGGACTGGGCAATTACCGGCTGGATGATTATGGAAATTATGTGCCGGATGATATGGGAAATTTTATTTTGCGGTCCGAACTGACGAATGAACGCCGGGACCAATACGTTTCCAATATGGGGACATCGCTGAACTGGAGAAAAAACTATAAAAAGCTTAACGTTCAGATCTCACATATCGGCAACAGCGATTATCGAACTCCGGACCTCGTATTATTCGCCCCCTTCAATATCGATCAACCCGATACAAGTATCCTTTTTGCCAATCTGCGTTTCAGGCACGAAGCCGTTTTGGGCAGTGTAAGCGGCAAACACCGGGTTTCCTTTGTGTTCGAAGATCTGCGCAACCAGAACTTCCAAACCGCATATAATGAAAATATTTATTCACAGATGTCGCGCCGGATCCGTTACAGGTATAAACCCAATAAACTCATTCTCGACCTGTATTACACCTATGCCGTTAAAGAGCAGCATCGCCTGCCCTTAAACAGCTATCGGGTCAAGGCTTCCTCCAACGGAACGGGACTGGAGTGCGAGTATCTCTTTTCTCAAAAACTCCGTGCCGGCGGGGGCGTAAAATATGAACATATCATAACACAGTTCAACGGCGTTTTCCCGAGTCATTGGCTTACCATGAATACGGAGTGGATCTGGTATCGTATCGCCGGAGAACGTTTATTTCTTTCGGGAACGATCGACAGGGTGATCAGTGATTACAGCGGCAGCCTGCCGTATGAAACAGCCAACGGACTGCCGGTTGGCTGGAGCTGGTCGGGTGCAGTGCGTTACGAAAAACGCATTAATCAGTTCGTCTCCGCGGGCGGGTTCGTCCAGTTCCGCAAACGTGCCGAACAAAGAGGGATCGTAACCGCCAATCTCGAAGTAAAGGCCTATTTCTGATGAAGCGCAGCATATACATCTTATGCCTTGCGGCAATACTGTTCCTGATCCCGGACCTGCGGGCCCAATCGGATGTATATTGTATCATGGAAGGGGATACGCTGAAACTGGATAAGGCAAGCGACCTTCGGGCTGTCGTTGGCGGATATATCGTCGATTATTTCGGTGACCGCGGATATCCCTTTGCCGAAGCGGTGCTGGACGGATATACGCGTACCGCGGAAGCGGAATATTTTCGTTACCGCATCGCGAGAGGTGAAAGCATTCAGATCGATACGGTGGTTTTCGGTGATTATTCTCCCCGGGAGATCTCCTTGCTTTCGCGTTATATCACACTTCCGGAATCCGGTGATTTTCATTATACGCAAGTCCGTTCCATGATCGCGGAACTGAAGACAAATCCCTTGCTGAACGTGGAAGAACGCGCGGACATGTACGGTAACGGACTCCGGCTGTACACAGAAGCAAAGCAGGATATCCGTTTTGACGCGATCCTTGCCTATAAGGAAGAAAACGAACGGCGGGGTGTTGTGGGAGACGTTTCATGTGAGTTGATCAATCTTCTCGGACTCGGCCGTGTCGCGAGCTTTTACTGGTCCCGGCCCACACTTGGCGTAAATGCCTTCGATATTGCCTATACCGAACCCTATATCCTGAACAAACCTTTTTCCGTGCAGGGCTCATTTTCGCAACGTTACCAGGATAGTCTCTATGTCAAGCGCGATCTTGATCTGGGTGTGATGTACCACATTAATACACGTTCCCATTTTATGATCACGTACCGCAACGAACGCATCAGCACCACCGAAGCCGGAAGTGACTCCGGTTTTGTCACGCAGGTGCGTTCCGGCTCCCAGCTTTCTCTGGCATGGCATTCCCGACCCGGAACCTTATCGACCTACGGAAGGGTCCAGACATCTGTACATGTAAACACGGGGACCTTGCTTTCGCGGTCTGAACTGAACAGCCGTTTATCCTTACAGATATCCCGCTTCGGGACACGTGTCCATTTACTGGGCGCTTACGTTGCCTCGGATCGTCCGATCGCCCTGTATGATAAGTTCAAACTGGGCGGTGCTTTATTCCTGCGTGGCGCATTTTTTGAACAATATATCACCAATGCATTTATCGGATGGAAGATCGAAAGCGGATATTTTCACGAACAACTGCGTCTTTTCGCTTTTTATGACGGTGCCTGGATGGATCATCCGCAGCCCCTCACACATCATGTGGGTATCGGCTTAACACTGCCGGCAGGGAAAAACAGCGTTACGATCGGCATCGGGACCAATCTTGCCGAAAGCATTCAGCAGGCAAAATTCCATCTTTCATGGAATATGCAGGACAAATGACCGCCTGTTCTATAAAATCAAAAGGGGGATGTTCTCATCCCCCTTTCACACCATCCCGTTTAAAACGGGACGTCGTCCCCCGTCTTTTCGTTCGGATCGGCTTCAGCGCCTTCTTCCTTTTCTTTCATTTTTCCCAGCGGGGTTAACATCTCGGCATAGACCTCCGTAATGTAATGCTTTTTCTTGTTCTCGTCGGTCCATTCGCGGGTCCGCAGACTGCCTTCGACATATACCTGCTGACCTTTTGCCAAACGCGCACTGTATTCCGCCAGGTTGCCCCAGCAAACAATGCGATGCCAATCCGTCCGGTCCTTGTACTCTCCTCCGGCATCCCGCCAGCCATAATTGCTCGCGAGTGTGAAACTGGAGTATTTGCGATCGCTTTTGGTCGTTTTAACCTCCGGCGCCGCTCCGGTGTGCCCCACCAGAATAACCCGGTTCGCTGAATTCCTATTCATTTCCCCCTCCTTTCTCGTTTGGGTTTACAGGAATTTCTTAGTTGGTTTTGATTGCATTTCTCGGGTAAATGTATGATTTTCATGATTGGAGTGCAAGCAACGCCATGAAAACTGTGACCGACATCATTGAATCGAAACTAAAAAATCTTCCCGACAGACCCGGGGTTTATATTTTCCATGATATTGACCGGAATGTCATCTATGTCGGAAAAGCAAAATCCCTGAAAAAACGTGTTACGGGTTATTTCCGCGGAATAAAACCGGACCCGAAAACACGGGTCATGGTCTCGAAGATCACGGATATCGAATGGATCATCACGGATTCCGAGGTGGAAGCCCTGCTGCTGGAAAATAATCTGATCAAGCAATATGCCCCGCGTTATAATATGATGCTGAAAGATGATAAAAGTTATCCTTATATCAGCATCACGCATGAACCCTTTCCCCGTGTTTTTTCCACACGCAATATCATTGCGGGTGAAGCACGTTATTACGGTCCGTATACGGATGCGGGTCATTTGAAAAATCTTTTACGGGTCATTTACAAGACCTTTCCGGTACGCACCTGCAGAAAAAAGATCAGCGATGGCGGCAACCCTGGCGATGAACCCTGTCTGCAGTATCATCTGAAGAATTGCGACGCGCCTTGTATCGGAAATATCTCGCAAAAAGATTATTCACTGATCATTGACGAGATCGAACGTTTCCTTAACGGCAATACCCGGCCGGTGATCGAGCGCCTGACCCGCGAAATGCGGGAAGCGTCCGAAACAATGCGCTATGAAGATGCCGCCCGACTGCGGGACCGCCTGCACGTTTTGAAAAAATATACCAATCGTCAGTCGGTGGTACAAACCGACTTTAAAAGCCGGGATGTCATCGCACTCAGCATCGGTGAACATGATGCCATCGTGGTGATCTTCCGGTTGCGTGAAGGTCTGTTGATCGGACGCGAACGCTTTCATCTGAAGCAGATCGAACAACAGGATCCTCAGGAACTGCTGGAGGATTTTCTGCGGACCTATTATGCCGAAACCCAGCTCTATCCCCAGGAAGTGTTTGTTGATCTTGAAAACAATATCCCCTTATTTGAAAATTATCTGAAGACCCTGTCCGGGAGCAGCATTCGCATCATCCGTCCGGAACGCGGCAAAAAAGCGCAGCTGTTCACGCTGGCCAAAAAGAACGCCGACATGCTGCTGAAGGATGTGCTGCTGCAGAAAATGAAACTCAGCATCAAACCCGGAAAAATGGTGGAGTCCCTGCAGCAGGCGCTGAACCTTGCCGCCCCGCCCCTGCGCATCGAGGGCTTTGATATTTCACACATGCAGGGAAAAGAAACGGTGGCTTCGATGGTCTATTTCGAGAACGGCGCCGCCAAGCGCTCCGAATACCGTAAATACACGATCCGTTCGGTGGACAAGCCGGACGATTTTGAAAGCATGCGAGAGGTCGTCGGCCGCCGCTACCGCCGGCGTCTGGAAGAGAACGCGCTGCTGCCGGACCTCATTCTGATCGACGGCGGCAAGGGACAGCTGAGCGCGGCCAAGGGCGTGCTGGATGAACTGGGACTGAACAATATTCCCGTGATCGGACTCGCAAAACGCCTGGAAGAGGTGTTTATTCCGGGCTATTCCCAGGCGCAGAATATTCCCAAAACCTCTCCTGCCGTCATCCTGCTGCGCCGTGTGCGTGACGAGGCGCATCGTTTTGCCATCACGTACCATCGCAGCAAGCGGAATAAAAATATCACGAAAAGCATTTTGGATGATATCCCCGGCATCGGCGAAGTCCGCCGGAAAAAGCTCCTGACAACATTCGGTTCCGTAAAAGACATCCTGAAAGAAGATGCCGCCGGCATCGCGGAAAAAACGGGTATTCCGCTTAAAACGGCGGAACGCATTCTGGAACATCTGCAAAAGAAAGGTAGGGATGAAACACACCGGTAAACTTCATCTGCATCATGAAGGAAGAGATATCGTTGTAGAGCTGGAATACAGTCCCCGCAAGAACCTGGTGCTGGCCGTACTTCCTTCTGCGGTCGTAAAAGCGAAGATCCCGCCGGGATTCGGATATGAGCGGGCGGAACAGTTCATTCGCAAGCGCGCGGCATGGATCGATAAACATCTGCGAAGGATCGAAAACGATGTTTTTTTACAACAAAAATATTTCGTTGACGGAGAAAAGCATCCGTATCTTGGCGACATGCTTACGCTTCGACTGCATCCGCATGCAGCACGCAATGCCGTAAAAAAAGAACTTAATGAACTGCACGTATACCTGAGGGGTGAGAATGGATCCGAAGAAATTGAAAACCTGCTGCGGAAATGGTATCGCAAAGAAGCACAACGTGTGCTTGCCCCGCGTTTTCAGGCACTTTCGGCATCCTTGTCCGGCATGAAACTCAGACCGCATTCCCTGCGTTTTTACCGCATGAAACGCCGCTGGGGAAGCTGCAGCTCCAAGGGTGTTATCACCCTGAACACGGAATTGATCAAAAAAGCGCCGGAGCTCATCGAGTACGTGATCCTGCATGAACTCTGCCATCTGAAGATATCGGCACACAACAAAGCGTTTTATAACTTGCTGGAAGGCGTGTTGCCCGACTGGAAAACCCGGCGCAGGGAACTGAATGGACGATAGTGATTTCTGGGGCTGTTTTATAAAATATCTTCACTTGCCGCATCAGCGACGACGCGTTTAAAAAATCCGATGAGTGAACGTGAAAAAATACTTAGGTTGAGCAAAGCGAGACCATTTAAGTATTTTAGTGAACGAAGAGGATTTTTAGCCAAAGTCGCTTTAGCGGCTGACTTTCTTTTGCTACTTTTCTTTGGTTAGCAAAGAAAAGTAGAGGTCTGTTTAGTTCAAAAGAGATATTATTTTACGATAGTTTTGGTGCCAAAGATTACATTTATAACTAGGTTTGTTCTTTTTATTTTGATTCTTTTTCCTATTGAATAAAGCCGGACTTTGAATAAGATTATTATCATTTTTTAGCTAAAATTTTAGACTCTATGTAATATCCTGATATTCAATTATTAATAGAATATTTAGCCTTATGTTTTTATCATTAGCCACGGTTTTATGATTTCATTCACGTAGCGAATGATTTAAATTCAGAATGGAAACCGATAGGTTAAAAAATCGACATGACAGATATCAAAAAAAACGACACTCTGGAACTGACAATCGAAAGCATCGCCTTCGGCGGAAAAGGCATCGCACGGAAAAACAATTTTGTGATCTTTGTCCGCGACGCCCTTCCCGGACAAACCGTTAAAGCCCTGATCATTAAAAAGAAGTCCGGCTTTGCCGAAGCGATCATCACGGAAGTCCTTCAGTCCTCTCCGGATGAAATTCCCGCGCCCTGTCCTTATTTTGGCGACTGCGGCGGATGCCGTTTCCAGAACCTGGCATATCCCGCACAACTTGCGATGAAAACCGCACAGGTCCGGGAACTCTACGCCCATCTTGCCGGTATGCCGGACATTCCCATCCTGTCTGCTCTGCCCGCACCGCAGATCTATGCTTACCGCAACAAAATGGATTTTTCCACCGGTGTGTCGCGATGGATCATGAAAGAGAACGACCCAGGCGGCGACCGGGATTTCGCCATCGGACTGCATGCGCCGGGACGCTTTGATAAGATCCTTGATATCGACGCCTGTTTGCTGCAGGACGAGGAATGCAATGCCTTGCTTCGATTGGTGCGCGACCGGGTAAAAAAAGAAAGAATCCCGCTGAACGACCAGCGCACATACCAAGGTTTCTTACGGAATATTATTATTCGAAAAGGTCAACATAGCGGCGAACTCATGCTGAACCTTGTGACCCGCCATGAAAATACGAACATACTGAAACCGCTGGTACAAACAGTTTTGGCGGTATTTCCGCAGATCACATCCATTGTCAATAATATCACGGATTCGAAGGGCGATCATTCCGTCGGCGAGCGGGAGATCCTTCTGCACGGCATGCCCGTGATCCACGACAGTCTGGGCGGTAAAAATTACGAGATCGCGGCGAATGCCTTTTTTCAGACCAATACCCGCGCGGCGGAACAGCTGTACGGAGTGATCCGGGACTTCGCATCACCGAAAGCAAAGGACGTTGTTTGGGACTTTTACTGCGGCACCGGGTCCATCGCGCTCTATCTTGCGGACGCAGTGAAAAAGGTGTACGGATTCGAGCTGGTGGAAGACGCGGTGAACAACGCGAAACGGAACGCGCTGCGGAACGGCGTGGAGAACTGCGCATTTTTTACGGCGGATCTGGACCGTTTTCTGCAGCGGAACCCGGAAATGATCGCCGGACTCGAAAAGCCGGATCTGGCTATCGTCGACCCCCCGCGCTCGGGACTCAATCCGAAATTTCTGCAGCAGCTCATTGCGCTGCGGCCCCCGCGCATCGTCTATGTCAGCTGCAACCCCGCCACCCAGGCCCGGGATATTGTGCAATTATCGGAGGCGGGATACGGCGCGAAAAAGATCCAGGCGGTGGACATGTTCCCCCACACCGCGCATATCGAAACCGTGGCGCTGCTTGAAAAGGAAACAGGAAGTAAGAGATGTTTGAATTTAACAACGTAAAATATAAAAATATTCTTCATGTACCTTCCCTCATAATTGAAAGCGGAAAGATCACGGCATTTACGGGGAGCAGCGGCGGCGGAAAGACCACATTGCTGAAAATGCTGAATAAGATGCTGTCTCCGACAGAAGGTAGCATCTTGTTCAAGGGTACCGATCTAAAGGACATTGACCCTGTTTCGCACCGGAGAAAAGTGGCGATGCTTTCTCAGACACCCGCCATTTTTGAAGGAAGCATCCGTGATAACCTTCAGATAGGTGCAATATTTCAAGAAAGAGATCGCTTTTCCGATACGGCGCTCGAAGAAGTTCTGGAACGTGTACATTTGAATAAGGATCCGGATAACCCGGCCGGAAAGCTGTCGGGCGGAGAAAAACAGCGGCTTTCGCTGGCAAGGATCCTGCTTCTGGATCCGGATGTCTTTCTGCTGGACGAACCGTCTTCCTCGCAGGACGACGCGACCGAAGACCTGCTGATCCAAATGCTGGTAGAGATCGCCCGGAAGGAGAATAAAAGCATGATCATGGTCACGCACGCCAGAGAGATCGCCCGGAAATATGCCGATGTGATCATTGAAGTACAAAACGGAACCGTCAGGAGGCTGTAAGATGAGCGGGATCATTGAATTATCGGTATGGCAGGTTGCTTTTGCTTATATCTTTGTGCTGATCCTGCTTCTCATTGTCAGGATCAGAAAGGTCCGCAGAGAAAAGACCATTGTAATCGCCTCGATCAGGATGACCCTTCAGCTTATCCTGGTTGGATATGTGCTGGATTACATTTTTCAAAATCCCAGTCCCTGGATCACAGCCGGCATTATTCTGTTAATGGAAACCTTTGCCATCTACACCGTTTACAGAAAATTTAAAGGACGGCTCTCGATGCCGATGAAAAGGATCATAGCACTTTCCATGAGCGCAGGGACCCTGCTTTGCCTAAGCTATTTTTTGTTCATGGTGATCAGGATCTCTCCCTGGTATTCTCCGCAATACTTTATTCCCATTGCCGGTATGTTGATCGGAAATTCAATGACCGGTGTTACGCTGGGTGTTAAAATGTTGCTTGACGGGATGTCCACAGAGAAACATCTTATCGAAGAGGCGCTCATTCTTGGCGCCACACCCCAAAAAGCATCGGCGAATATGATAAACAGCGCCTTTGATGCGGCGATCATGCCAACCATAAATTCGATGCTTGGAATGGGGATCGTATTTCTTCCCGGAATGATGACAGGCCAGATCTTGTCCGGCACATCCCCCACGACTGCTATCGCCTATCAGATCGCGATCATGCTCGGCATCCTCGGTGCGGTGGCACTGACCGTGATCATGCTGCTTCAGCTTGGATACCGGACCTTTTTTAACCGGGAAGCGCAACTGATATAAATACTTTACTTTTTCATACCTTATCAGGCATTTTTTTGATTATTATATTGCCTGGAATAAAATTCGGCTTAGTTTACGGGCCGGATCGATACCGGGGCATTAGCTCAGCTGGGAGAGCGCCGCGTTCGCAATGCGGAGGTCAGGAGTTCGAGCCTCCTATGCTCCACTTCAAACGCCGTAGTCCCGCCCTCAGGCGGACGAAGGCGGTTAACATTTGTCTGTCATCTGATAGGCTACGGCCAGCAGGCATAAGAAAGCAAATAAGCCAAGAAGCAAACAAGCGAATAAGCAAAATCAATAGAGCTCCTGTTTTCGGATGGGAGCTTTTTTATGTTAATGCGTTGATTTGTCAATCTGATGGGCCACGGCGCCGTGCGAGTCCGTAGTCCGCCGACTGGCGGACGAAGGCTGGAAGTCTTGACGAAGGGGGATCTAGGCGTTGAGGCGAGGTGCTGTAACCCCCGTGTGTCATTCCGAGCGAAGTCCGCCGAAGGTGGGCGTAGTCGAGGGATCCCATCTATTTGAGAATATGCAAGGATCCATGGGATCCCTCCACTGCGGTCGGGATGACAATTTTTATTGTACCCTGCGCTCGGGCGAATTGCCATTCGCCCTCGCCGTCTCCCGTCTACTTAAAATATCTTCTTCAGCATCCGCAATTTATTCCCGTAGGGCGCGAATTTGACCGGGATATCGAACAGGGTCGGCGAGATCACGCAGGCGCGTTCTCGGCTGAAGGTATCGAAACTGTATTTGCCGTGATAGCGTCCCGTGCCGCTGTTGCCCACACCGCCGAAGGGAAGGCGCGGATTGCCGTAATGGATCACGACATCGTTGATGCAAACCCCGCCGGAATCCATTTGACGGATCCGTTTTGTTGCGCCGCGGACATCTTTGGTAAAATAATACAGCGCCAGCGGTTTTTCGCGGGACGATACAAAACGAACCGCATCATCGATATGTTCAAAGGTCAGCACCGGCAGGATCGGACCGAAGATCTCGTCCCGCATCACCGGCGCGTCCGGCGAAACCTCGTCCAGCAGCGTGGGCGCGATATAGCGGTCTGCCTCCCGGATCCTGCCACCGCAAATGATCTTCCCGTCCTGCAGATAGGCGCTGACCCGCGTAAAGGCGTCCCCGTTGATCATTCTGCCGAAGTCCGGACTTTCGTAAGGGTCCGCGCCGAACTGGCGTTCGATCTCGGCACACAGGTGTTTCAGCAGCGCGTCCTTGATTTCCCGGTGCACCAGCAGATGATCGGGCGCGATGCAGGTCTGACCGGCATTCAGGAATTTTCCCCACACGATGCGCCGGGCGGCTTTCGACAGATCGGCATCTTTGTCCACAATGCAGGGACTCTTCCCGCCGAGCTCCAGGGTGCAGGGTGTCAATTTTTCCGCGGCGGCATGTGCGACGATCTTGCCCAGCGTGGGACTGCCTATAAAGAAAATATAGTCGAAACACTCCTGCAGCAGCGCCTGATTCTCTTCCCTGCCTCCCTGAATAACGGTGATGTATTCTCCCTTAAAGGTTTCTGAGATCATTTTATTCAGCAACGCGGAGGTATGGACCGAATAATGCGCCGGCTTCAGCAAAACACAATTTCCCGCTGATATCGCTCCGATAAGCGGGGTCATCATCAGATTAAAGGGATAATTCCACGGCGCGATGATCAGCACGTTACCGTAGGGTTCTTTGAGGATGTAGCTTCGGGAGGGAAAAATGACAAGCGGTGATGCTTTGCGTTCGGTTTTCGACCAGCACTTTAACCGTCGCAGATGCAGATCGATCTCTTTCAGCACCTGACCGATCTCGCTGGCATAACTTTCAAACGGCGATTTGTTCAAGTCCGCCTTTAATGCCTCCATAATGGCGGTTTCGTTCTCCCGGATCATGCGTTTCAACTTTAGCAGGGCATCATGGCGAAACGCTGTATCCCGGGTGCTTCCCGAAGTGTAAAAGCTTCGCTGTGCATCTACAGTGTTCTTTATATTACTTTTTTCCATACATTTACCTCTGTGATCGTTAGTTTCGTGTAAATTACAATGATCTTTCTTTTTCAACAAGGACCAAGATTACGGAAAATTTACATTTATAATAACAGAACAATTGGAAATATTTAACTTTTGCAGGTAGCAAACGGATTATTTGCTTTTTTCACTTGCAAGATACAAGTTTGAAAAATCTTCCGGATTGCGTATGTTTATCCCTTGATAACATATCGCCCGGGGCGAACCGAAAGGAAAAGAATGTCAGATTTCAAAGCACATTTACATAAATTACTGGGGCGGGAGGCAAGTAAACAGGAATTAAGGACTTTCAGTTGCTTTGATCCCGAAATGGCCGACCGCAGAAAACGTTTTTCACGCTACAGCGAATCAAAACCTTTATTTCTGAACATTGACGATGAGAATTACGTCTATATCAGCAATCACAGCAACGCCTTACGCTGCGAACTGGATATGGCGACCCGTCATCTGGACACCTCTTTTTGCTACAGACACCCTTACGGTAATATTATGCTGGGTATCGTGCATCCCGGTAAGGAGCGGCATCTGCGGGCGCGCTTCACGGATTATCATATCTATGTGCAGCCCGCCGCGGCAAAAGCCGCAGCACAGTCGCTTAACAGAGTTGCCGATAATGCTGACCATATTGCAATGATCAACGAAGAAACACCCTGGGAGCGACTGTGCCGTGTTTGTGTTGCCACAAACACCGGCGGGCATATTACCACTTCTCATCAGCGCCTGTTCACTCCGCTTGATAACGGCTTATTGTATTTTGTACCGCAATACGGTGAAAAAGCATTTAAAAAAGCAGTGTCGGCATTTGATCATCCGCCTTATTTTATCGGAAAAACCGTTTCCCATCCGATCCTGAGTCTGGATAATGAGGACGGACTGCTTGAAATTCCCCTGAATACGCTGCGGGTATTGCAACAGCTGCAACAGAAAGCATTGCCCACTAAAAATTACATTCCTGCCGGCGCCAATGAAACACCGGTCAATGACGAAACACCGGTCGCTCCCGAAGAAATAACTGGTCTGCTCTCATTCCTTGAGGCAGAGAATAAAGAATACGCCTCGGAGACCTATCATATTTCTGAGGCATTGCCCGAACTGCGTATTGATCCCTATCCTTTAAGAGGCCTCGCTTTCAGTGAGAACGGAGTGCAGTTGCATACCCTGTCCGCCATTACTGACCTGTTCATCCGCGGTCTGCGTCCCCTGGCATTGACATGGTATATGGAAACTTCGGCGGAATCACCGCAGGATACCGAAACGCTGATCGGAGCGATCACCAAGAGTGCCGGTCTGTTTGATATTCCGGTTGCAAATTATTTACTGGTTCCTTCCGATACGGACCGCCTCCATTTGTTTTTTGTTTCACGCGGCGACAATCGTCCTTCTAACGGTTTATTCCGCGAAGCGGGAGAGTTCATCTGCCTGTTGGGTGATCCGAACGGCACCTTGTGTGGCTCAGCCTATGCGATGGCAACGGGAAACGACACCATCTGTCATCCCCCCAATGTTATGACCGGTACGCTGGCTTCACTGGTGGATGTGGTTGATAGCTGTTTTAAAAAGAATATCATCACTTCCGCTATCCCGGTGCGCCGCGGGGGACTGACCGCCGCATTGCACCGTGCATGTTCGGCAGGAAAAGGTGCCGCGATCTATGCGGAACGTAAAAGTCCGGAACGTGAATTTATGTTCGGCGAACCCCAGGCTGCCGTTATGGTAAGTTTAAAAGAAAAAAACCTCATAGATCTTGCCCGTATCACCTCACACTATAACCTGACATCCACGACGATCGGACGTGTAACGGAAAAACCGGAGATCAGTATTAATAATGTGATCTCTATTCCCCTGACGTCCGGTTCAGCATGAAATGCGATCGTTAATTAACGTATATTGTCGTTGACACACAGCATTTTATCATGTAAATTGCGCGGAAGTATGGAGTATAACATGAATACATTTGAAAACGTTAAAGGCAAACTTAGTCAGTGGTGGGAAAGCATCAGTCCCAAGATCGATGATGCCTACCAGGCGACCAAGGAAAAAGCCGGCGATTTCGGCCGTATCGGAAAACTTAAGTATGAGATCTTTCAAACACGCCGTGTCTTGTTGAAATGTTATCAGGAACTGGGAGAAAAGGTCGTTCAGCGTATTGAAGAACAACAGAATTACGATATGCTGGAACTGGAACATATGGATGAAATGCTTTCTCAGGTCCGCGAATTGAAAAACAAAATTGCATCGCTTGAGAATGAGATCATTCGTCTTCAGGCGGAAGAAAAGATCAAATAAAACTTCTTTGATAATGCCCGGGTGGCGAAATTGGCAGACGCGCTAGGTTCAGGGTCTAGTGTCCATCGGACATGCGGGTTCAAATCCCGCCCCGGGTACGATAACGGCAACGGAAACGGTGCCGTTTTTTATTGCAGACGGTTTTTTGACATGATGCATTCTTTAGACGGGATCACAGGATGTACAGGATATGTTTTAGAGAGGATAACCCCACTACGTCCGCCAGCCGGCGGATTACGCGGAGCACGGCAGGATATACGGGATTGATTTAAACCCCCTAAAAAGTATATCAATAAATCAACAGAACTCGACAGCTAGACACCTCGACACCTCGACAACTCGACATTCTTTTAGACAGGATAACAGGATGTACCGGTTAATCTTTTTAGATAGGATAATCCCATCGGGATCCCCATGGGACGGGATAAACAGGTTTGTCTTAGAATCTCGACAACTCAACCCGCCTTCGTTCCGATTGCTCGGTTCTTCGGCGGCCATGCACCTGGACACTTCGACATTCATAATTATCAACAAATTAACAGATCAACAAATCAACAGATATCAACAACTCGACGACTCGACAACTCTACAGCTTGTCATCGCAAACGAAATTGCGCAGTGACCGGCCGGTGATCGGAAGCGACTTTTTCGGGGATGACCTTAATGGAGCGGCACGTCAGTCCACGGTCTTTGCTGTAGAAAACATGATCGATGATACGATCGGGTTCATCCGCGGGATAGGTCTTTTCCTCCGATACGCAGCGTGTCAATACACGATCAATGATCTTGAATTCTTCGCTGCCGGGTTCGCAATTGAGATCCCCCAGCAGAATGATCGGCTGACTGTCCGCACGGATTACATCCGCGATCTTTTGCATCTGCGCGGGTCGGTCGGAGTCGGTCCCGTGATGATCGAGATGCGTATTATAGAAGCTGAGCGTGTCGCCGCGATCGCTCAGGACCGACACCTTCATCAAAAGACGGGGCTCATAATTTTCCCTGGAGGGCAGACGGATCTCTTCTTTCGCGATGACCGGGAAACGCGAAAGGATCATGTTCCCGTATTCGCCGCCCTGGTAATCCATGGTCTTCATATAAATAACATGCATACCGGTATATTCTTTGAAAAAAGTGATCGCATCGAATTTTTCACTGCGGGCGGTGAGTTGGTCCACCTCCTGCAGTCCCACCAGGTCGGGTTTTTCCGCCAGGATAACATCCGCGATTCGCTGTGCATCCAGCACCCGGTCCATACCCCGGAACGCATGTACGTTATAACTCACGACCGTGATCTTCTGGCAGCCTGCCAGCAGAAGCAGGGCAAACAAGAACGTGATAAATCTTTTCATATCGGCCTCCGTTTATCTTTGCGGAAGATAAAGATTTTTCCGAACAAATCAAAACAGGGAAAACAATTGACAAAGGACAATTGACAAAGGACAATTGACAATTTTTCGCTTTGAACTTTTTACATCGGAATTGTGAAGGCCGGACAGGGGAATTCCATTCGTAGACGGTAGGGAGCGAATTACCATTCGCCTGAAAATAGCGGTGGCGGGATGGGGCACAGCACCTCGCCTCAACGCCGAGACCCTTCTTCGTCAAGACTACGCGGAACGCGATAGACGAGAAGAGAAGATAAAAGATAAAAGTAAAAAGATAAAAGGAAGACCGGCTTCGCTCCAATAAATCGGAACTACGGACTGGTACAGCGCCGTGGCAGGCACCTCGACGAATCGACGTCTCGACATCTCGATAATAAAAAAGCCCCCATCCGAAGACGAGAGCTCTTTTGATTTTGCTTCTTAGCTTATTTGCTTATCAGCTTCTTAGCCTATTTCATCAACGCGATCTTCTGTACGTGCATCGCATCATTCACAGCAACACGTAAAATATAGATCCCCGTACTCAGACCCTCGCCGTTGATCTTCAGTGCGTGCGAGCCTGCGGCCAGATCGCAGTTTATTAATTCTTTCACCACATAACCACGGACGTCATACAACACCGCCCGCACCGGCGCATCCTTCGCCAGGTTCAGCGGCACGAGGGCCACGGGATTGAAGGGATTGGGATAAGCATTGCCGATGGTATAATCCAGACCTAAATCCTCAACCTTAACCTCAACCTCAATCTCAGGATGTTTGGTCTCTTTTCCCTGCAGATCCACATCCGCCAGCACATAGCGGTAGGTCCTGCCCGGGATCACATAATTATCCCGCCAGCTGTAGCTTTTCGGTTCCGTTGTGGTGCCCGCACCTTCGACTTCCGCGATCATTTCGTCATCGCGATAGATACGGAAGGCCGCATTCTCGGTCTCGGAAGCGGTCTGCCATGTGAGGAGGATGCTGCCGTTGTGGCAAACAGCCGAAAAATCACGGAGCCGGATCGGCAGGGCCATATCGCCACCGTTATCGCTGGCAAATTCAATGACACCGGAGCCGCTTTCATCATAAGTCAGCTGAGTGGCATCGATAGTATAGGAAACGCTTCCGGGCGCTGCCTTTTTTCCAAATCCGCCGCTGTAGGAAGGTACCACCTGCCATTCCCCGTCGGGCTGACGGTACCAGATATCGTTTGGAATATACGGGAGATCAAGATCATAGGAAAGTCCGTTAGTCATCACATCATCGTTATCAAACTCAAACCGGTAATAGGCGCCAATATCCTCCGGATTTACAAAAAGCTGAACCGAGGAAATATTCGAATCTTCAGCGTATTTAAAACTCAAAGATGTTTCCGGAGAACCGTCGCCGGCAGTAAATGATACATTAATATCCGGTATTTCATCATCGTTCATATCAATACTTGCGCTGTAGGTCCCGGAATTATAACTCATGCTACGGACGGGAATAAGCCCGTCGAGCGTCACGCCCTCCCATTCCCAGGAAAGGAATGGCCGTATCTGTCCCTCCAGAATACCCCATACACTGCTGAAATTCCATCCGGAAAAGGTGGCCTGCTGACGCATCTGCGCACTTGTTCTTGCATTTGCGGCTGCCGGTACGGCCTGTGTGGCATTTGTCTGACCGGAAGATGTCAGATCAAAGTAATTCACGGAAAATGAATTGGATCCGGAAGCACTTCCCAGAAAACCTTTATTATCCGGATCACTTGTCCCGTCGTAAGTCACGCTTCCGCTGCTGTAACAGCGCTGTATGGTTGAGCCGTCACTCAGGCCGCAAAACCCGCCAAAATCTTCGGATTCACCGCTGATGCGGGAAACGGCACCGGTACTGAAAGCGTTATTGATCGTTCCTGTGTTCTTACCCGTAAATCCGCCGGCTTCCAGAACACCGCTTACGGCAGTATTCGTATATGTTTCAGATACGTTTCCGTTATTCAGTCCAAATAATGAACCCACCGATTGGTTTCCGGTTACCATACCCGCACCGCCGACATAACATTTCTCAATGCTGCCATGATTTTGCCCGGCCAGGCTGCCGACATGATCATTTCCGCTTACGGATGCGGATTCAACCACTTCAACACCAAGATTACTGATCGTCGCCCCCGATCCGATATATGCAAACAGACCCACATTATCGCTTGCCGGCCGGTTAATCTGCAATCCGGTGACTTTAAATTTGTTTCCGTTAAAATGGCCCTTGAACTGATCGGTATTATCTCCGATAGGCTCCCACAGAGCGCCATCGTTATTGCCATCGGCCAGCAGATATGCGGTAAGATCGATATCGTTATTCAATATAAAATATTTATCCGAATGATCATCTCCGAGGAAACTGCGGACATTGTTCAAATGTGAAATTGTCTCGATTTCCCAGGGTGATGGAGATGTGCCGGCACCATCGGCAAAATACTGGATAAACCCAGGTGCCGGAGATTGAATATTATCCTGAAGATAAGGATATGAAATGGCCCCGGTCCCGGCTGAAGTTGTCCAAGTGTCCGTAAAATCCCAGCTGACAAATGTGCTTTGTTGTTTCATTTCATCTGTAGTCTTTCCAAATTCAGCACTTGATCCGGCACTGGTTGGCTGCCCGCTGGTGGAAATATTCCAATAAGAGCGGGTCATCGTACCGCCATTATCGGATCCGACAAGACCGCCAAGATTCTGAGTACCGCTAACACCACCGACCGCATAACAGTCTGTTATACTGCCGGAATTCGTCCCAATAAGTCCGCCGATCTTTTCATAACCCGAACACGAACCGGTCGCATAACATGAAGTTACGGTACCCCACATATTACTTCCGGCCAATCCGCCAATGTCATAACTGCCGCCGCCGCTACCGCTGACATTACCGGTTGCATAACTGTATGTTAAAGTGCCTGCATTCTCGCCTGCAAGTCCGCCGAGGCCGTTCGGACCGCTAACATTCACATCCGCATAACACAGGGTCATTGTTGTATTGTTGGTACCAACCAACCCGCCAACGTTCCCGGCGCCGCTTACCGTACCGCTTGCATAACAGCCGGAGATCGTTGACCCGGAATGAACACCAGCAAGACTGCCGGTTGCGAAATTTCCTGTAATAGAAACAGATTCAAACCCAAGATCACTGATGACCGCCCCGCTTCCAAGCCAGCCGAAAAGACCGACATAGGATGTTCCACTTCGGTTGATGCTTAAACCTGTGATGGTCTTTCCATTTCCGTTAAAATTCCCCCTGAAAGGATCGTTCCAGTCCGTCCCGATCGGCGGCCAGCCGGACGCTCCCCATGCGTCATAGCCGGCGCCGCCTTCGGCCAGATAGGCAGACAGATCAACATTATCAATCAATTTAAAATACTTATCCGTATGTGCGGAACCCACATAGTTTCTTACCAGGTTCAGCTGCGCGGCATCCTCGATCTCCCAGGGAGATCCGCTGCTGCCATCCCCGCCGGAAAAGGCCAGTACATAACCGGGAGGTGGGTCCTGGACTATGTTTGTCAGATAGGGATAGGAACGTCCTCCCGAAACAATAGACCAGACAGTGCTGAAATTCCACCCCGAAAATGTGGATGCCGTTTTCATTTGTGTTGTTGTTTTGCCTGTACCGCTCACACTGCTTTCTTGGACTGATGTTTGCGTATCCCAGTAGCAGGATGAAACATTATAATTGCCGCCTACCGTTTCCCCGCCGCAAAATCCTCCTACATCGGAATTGCCGCTTACGGTTCCCGTAGAATAACAATTCGTTAATGAGCCCTGATAGTTCTGGCCAATAAAACCGCCGATATATTGACTAGAACCCGGAACGCCCGTGACATTCCCAGAAGCATAGTTATCTTCTAAAGCAATCAGACCATATGGCCCCCATATGCGGCCAACAAAACCACCAAAATATTCATTTCCGACAGATGAACTATACGTTTGAACATTTCCGATTGCATAGTTTTTCTGAACGGTACTGCTGTTTTCCATTAACCCAATGAGACCGCCAACCGAGGACCAGCCGTATACATTTCCTGTCGCATAATTGAGTGTAATATTATCATAACCATACGCATAACCGATCAAACCACCGACCTCCGTCCATGCGAATACGGTCCCGGTAGCGTAATTCCCCGTAATCGTTGACGAAGAACTTAAGCCGATCAAACCACCAACATTGGATTCTCCAGTCACAGAACAATTGGAATAACAATTAATCACGTTTCCATCACTTAAATAACCAACAAGAGCTCCGATTTTGTTGGTTCCAGTAATCGAACCGGATTCCAGCCCGAGATTTTTAATCGTTCCACCAATTCCCATACTAGATGTAACATGACCAAAAAGACCCTGGTAATCCCAAGGTGTTTCAGGGTCAATGGTGAGATTTGTAATGACATGACCATCACCGTCGAAAACACCCCGAAAAGAAGAAGAAGAATTCCCAATAGGTTGCCAGGAAACATATCCGAGCTCATAGGGATCGTATCCGCTGAGGTCAATGTCATTCATCAATTTAAAGTATTTCGGGGGATTCCAGTATCCCAGATAATTCCGCACATTATCTAAATGAGCCGCCGTTGTGATCTGCCAGGGATCAGCTTCCGTTCCGCTCCCGCCGGCAAATTGCCCCCATACCAAACTACCCCCAAACAACAAACAAACTACCCATATCCGTCTTCTCATGATCTTCTCCTCCAAAATATTCAGGCAATACAACAATCCCTTATGTAAAACATCCCTTAATGCAATACATGTATTCGGACAATTTAAATGTGTTATCTTCCTATGATTTCTTGAGTTCAGTAAATTTTACGATAAAATGCCGCGACTGTCAATCATTTATTTTCATGTATTATTTTTAATATTGTAATAAAAAACTGTTTTGCCTTTTGGTCGCCGTGTGCCCCTTCCTTCCACGGGCCTGGGCACTAAAATATTTCTCTTCTCTTATTATGGGTTTTTCAGTATATTTGTTTGTTAGAAATTTATTTATGCTCGGAATGAACGGCATTAAAACAATAAAAGTCTTTTTTATTTTATCTTTTATTTTAAAGCTTAAAGGGAGTTGAAGCCGTATTTTAGCCTTACCCTGATAAAATAATTGATTGGTGACCATATGAAAATTTCTCGTATCCTGCTATTATGTCTGTTATTTGCGACATTAAACGCGCAAGTTACCTCGTCCCTTCGGGTCGGAGCCTATGAGAACGCCCCCCGTATTTATACGGGGGCGGACGGACAGCTCCGGGGGTTCTGGTATGAACTGACGGAGCACATTTCGGAAAAGGAAGGATGGAAGCTTACATGGGTGCCGGGCACATGGGGGGAGTGTCTCGACCGCCTTGAAAGGAACGAGATCGATATCATGGTCGATGTGGCCTATACGCCGGAACGTGCCGGACGTGTCCTTTTCCAGAATGAGATCGTGATTTTAAGCTGGACACGCATTTATATCCGTAAGGGTACGGCAATGGAGAACATCCTCGATCTGGACGGAAAAGATGTTGCGGTGATGAAGGGAAGCTTTAATGTGGAAGGACCCGAGGGACTGAAGCATCTGATGCGGCAGTTCGGGATAGATTGCCACCTGATCGAACTGACCGATTACCGGGAGGTCTTTGAGCATGTCGACCGGGGAGCAGCCTTTGCCGGGGTTGTGAACAAAGATTTCGGTGCACTGATGGAAAATGAATATGATGTTAGCCGGACCCCGGTGATCTTTCAGGCGGCACAACTGAAATATGCATGTGCCCCAGACTCCCCGCGTTCGCCGGGATTGATAAACACACTTGATCATCACATTCGTCTGCTAAAGAGCGATAATAATTCTACGTATTATATGTTGATGGATAAATATTTCGGGGAGAGCGAGAGGAATCTGACTTTCCCGCTTTGGTTAAAGATAACCCTTCCCCTTCTTATTTTCTTTGTGCTCTTGTTCCTTACCTTCACCTGGCTACTGAGAAAACAGGTGAAAAATAAGATCTTGAATCTGAAAAAAGAAATACGGGAAAGAAAAGAAGCTGAAAACGATCTGTTATACACTAAACATTTTCTGAATAATGTTCTTGAGAGTGTACAGGACGGTATTTCCGTGCTGGATACCGATCTGACCGTTCGCCACGTCAACAGCGTGATGAAAAAGTGGTATGACTTAAATACCCCGCTGGAAGGTAAAAAATGTTACGAGGTATATCATAATAAAAAAGAACCCTGCGATCCTTGTCCCACAATGCGCTGTATCACGTCCGGCAAAACCGAACATCTTGTTCATCGCGGCTTGCCCGGTTCTTCCGCTGTCTGGATCGAGTTGTATTCCTATCCGATGAAAGATCCGGTATCCGGGAAAGTGACCGGCGTGGTGGAGTTTGTGCGTGATATTACACATCAGAAGAAAGCGGAAGAACAATTGCATGAAGCGCTTGAGAAAGCAACGGAATCGGACCGCCTGAAATCGGCTTTTCTGGCCAATATAAGCCACGAGATACGCACCCCGATGAACGGTATTTTGGGTTTTACCCATCTTCTTCAAAAGGAGACGGACAATCCCGAAACGCGATCCGAATATCTCCGCATTATAGAGAATAGTAGTGTGCGTCTGATGGATATTATCAACGATCTGGTCGATATCGCCAAGATCGAATCGGGTCAAATGCCTTTACATATGGAGAAGATCGACATCCACCAAAAGATGAAGGACCTCTATGCCTTTTTCCAACCCCAGGCGGAAGATAAAGGATTACACTTGGGTTTTGACTGTCACATCGACGGTCCCGAACGGTATTTTGAATGCGATCGCGATAAACTGTATTCTATATTGGCAAATCTCATCAGGAACGCGATCAAGTATACGGTAAAAGGATATGTTGAGTTCACTTGCGAAAAAAAGGGAGAAAATGTCGAATTTTATGTAAAGGACAGCGGAAAAGGCATCCCCGAAGAAAAGCAAAAACATATTTTCGAGCGTTTTATCCGGCTGGATCAGGAAGAATCGGAATTCGATGAGGGTGTCGGTCTGGGCTTGCCCATCACAAAAGCTTACGTTGAAATGCTCGGGGGAGAAATCGGCGTTACTTCAACACCCGGCGAAGGATCCTGTTTCCGTTTTACGATACCCTGCAAGGAAATCGGGGTGGATGTTTCCGATACTCCGCTAGAAAACAAGCATCAAAGCGATGAGGATAAGAAACAAATTCCAAAATTAGATATTCTGATAGCGGAAGATGATGATTTTTCTTTTCTGTATCTTCAGACCCTTTTACGGGATCATGCCGGGCAAATATTACAGGCAAGGACCGGCAGGGAGGCGGTCGATCTCTGCCGTGAACATCCGGAGCTCGATCTCTTGCTGCTGGATGTACGCATGCCAGTGATGGACGGTTACGAGGCCGCCCAAAAGATACGGGAATTCAATAAGGATATTATTATCATCGCGCAGACCGCCCATGCTTTTACGGAAGACCGTGACAAAGTGATCGATGCGGGATGTAACGATTATATCAGCAAGCCCATTTTGGATGAAAAACTTTTCAGTTTGCTGGAACGTTATTTTTCTTCCGATCCGCACAAAATAAAAAAAGGAAGCTGATATTCCGGCTTCCTTTTATGTGCTCGTTCTTTATATTGTTTACAGTATTACACCGTAATCCTTTCCGTATTTCGCTGCAACAAAATCAATATCCTTATCGCCGCGCCCGGAAAGATTGATCAACATGGTCGTTTCTTTTGGAAGTTGCGGCGCAAGTTTGATGGCATGTGCAATGGCATGCGCACTTTCCAGAGCGGGAATGATCCCTTCGACCCGGGATATTTCAAAGAAAGCATCAATGGCTTCCTTATCGCTGGCGGTGACGTATTGTACGCGTTTGATGTCCTTCAGGTAACTGTGCTGCGGACCCACGCCCGGATAATCCAGTCCGGATGCTACCGAATAGACCGGCAGCGGTTCGCCCTTTTCATCCTGTATCAGATAGCAGCGGAATCCGTGAATAATCCCGGGCGTACCCATGGTCATGGTCGCGGCATGTTCGCCGGGTTTGAAACTCAGTCCGGAAGGTTCCACGCCGTACATATCGACATTCTCGTCCTGCAGGAATGCGGTGAACAGACCAATGGCGTTCGATCCGCCGCCCACGCAGGCGATCAGATTGTCCGGCAGTTTACCGGTCATGACCCGGAATTGCTCACGCGCTTCCCTACCGACCACGGATTGAAAATCGCGCACCATGGATGGAAAGGGATGTGGGCCGACGACCGATCCGATGCAGTACAACTGTGTTTCCGGGTCTTCAAGATATGCCATAAAGCAGGCATCCACGGCATCTTTGAGTGTCTTAGTGCCTATACTTACGGGCACGACCTTTGCACCGAGTATTTTCATGCGTACCACATTCGGATGTTCTTTTTCAATATCCACATCACCCATATAGATATCACATTCAAGACCGAGCAGGGCAGCTGCCGTGGCCAGCGCAACACCGTGCTGACCCGCACCGGTCTCGGCAATGACTTTTTTCTTGCCGAGTTTTTTTGCCAGCAATACCTCACCCAGGCAATGATTGATCTTATGCGCGCCGGTATGGTTCAGATCTTCGCGCTTCAAATATATCTGTGCCCCGCCGAGCTTTTCCGATAAGCGCCGGGCATGAAATATCGGACTCGGGCGTCCGACATAATGTGTATACAGGTCATACAACTCTTCCTGGAATGCCGTAGTATTCTTAATATTTTCATATTTTTCGGCAACATCCTTCATCACATCCACGAGTTGGGGCGGTAAAAAGGCTCCGCCGTATTCGCCGAAGTTCCCTTGTGCATCCGGCATTTGTCCTAAATTCAACATTGTTATTTCTCCATTTCTTTTAACAGTTTTAAACTGATCGATTTCTCGTCTTTAAGTATTTTCGAACCCCGCGTGATCTTGCACAAACTGATATGATGTTTCTCCGCGATCCGCCGCTGGGTCTCTCCGCGATACAGGTCCTTCATCAGCCGCCATCGGAAGATCAGCGCCTCCAGTTCGCTTTCGGTCAGGATCTCCGAGAGGAATTTTGCCATATCCTTCTCATTATCGATTCGGCAAAACGCTTTAACCACTTCATCATACGAATGCATACTGATTCCTTTTTGTTACTACGGACAGAAACATACGTTACGCATTTTTAATTTGCAAGTGTTTTTTGTTCTTTTTTATAGAAACAGTAGTCAGTAGTTAGTAGTCAGAATCCAGAAGCCAGAAGCCAGAAGCTATTTTATTTTTTTAAAATTATCCGTTTTTTTATTTAATGATTTTCTTAGGGGCGTTCAAAAAAAAGTAAAAGACCCTCTCCTGAGTGCATTGTGCTTTATGTCACACGCTTCTATCTTAAACGTATTTTCTATTGAAAAGGAAGAGGAATTCGGGTAACTTTAAAAATGTTTTGCTCAGTCGCTTTCCCCGGCGAAATATATCAGACATTCACGTATCGTGTACCCGAACACCTGGAAGCATCTTTGCAGCCGGGCATGCGCGTAAAAGCACCTTTCGGTGCCCGATCCCAACTGGGTTATTGCACGGAGTGCTATTCCGTTCTCCCGCCCAAACCTCCCTATGCAATTAAAAGCATCGAAAGTGTCTTTGACACGAAGGTGCTGTTCTCCGATGCATTGATAAGGCTGATCCGCTGGATATCGGATTATTATCTGGCACCGCCGGGTTTATGTTTCCGTGCGGCGCATCCTTCCGAGATCGGCTATAAGCGCCAGCAGTACTGTTTCGTTTCTCCCGGCGAAGACCCCGACAAGTGGCCCGAAATACCCCAAAGCGGTTTGTCCGTAAACGATTTTTTCGATCTGTCCGAAGCGCGGCGCAAGGAACTCAAATGCGCTCTGGCAGATGGCCGCCTGTATATCGATAATATTTTCCCGAAAATCCGGCATGCCCGAAAGGTCAATGCGGTAAAACTTCTTCCGGGTGATAACGAACTCACCGATAAACAACAGTCCGTTGTGAATTTGCTTGCTTCACTGGATACGCCCATTGAAGAAACACGGGTCATTCAGAAAAAACTTCATGTTTCCTTAAGCGTGATCAATGCGCTGATCGAAAAAAACCGTTTACAAAAGTGTGAAATGGAAGTCCCGTCGGATCCGTTTGATTATCTTCCCGTGACAACCCGACGGGAGATCCGCTTATCGGAAGATCAGGAAGACATTATACGGCATCTCAGGGAGCATGGAAAAGAGTTTTATCCTGTCTTGCTGCACGGCATTACCGGCAGCGGCAAAACGGAGATCTATATCCGTCTGGCCCTGGAACAACTGGAACAGGACCAGAGTGTTTTGATGCTGGTTCCGGAGATCGCGATCACACCGCAGATCGCCGCACGCTTCCGCGCTTCCTTCGGGGAAAAGGTCGCTATCTGGCATAGTCAGATGAGCGATGCGGAACGTCTCTGGACCTGGAATCAGATGCTGCGCGGTACGATCCGTATCGTAGTGGGTGCGCGTTCCGCGTTATTCGCACCGCTCCCGGATATCGGATTGATCATCGTTGACGAAGAGCAGGAAGGTACCTATAAGCAGGATGACCCGGCACCGCGCTACCACGCACGTGATGCGGCGGTGATGTATGCCCACATTCTGAATATCCCGGTCATCCTCGGTTCGGCGACCCCAAGTCTGGAATCCTATTACCTTTCCGCCCTTGGGCGCTACAAGCGACTGGAACTCAATGCCCGTTTCGGAGAGGCGCGATTACCTCGGGTCAAACTGATCGACATGAATACCGTAGAACGTAAAGGGTTGTTCAGCGAAGAACTGTTACAGGCGATCTATAGCACACTGGAAAAAGGGAAGCAGGCGATCATTCTCCAAAACCGGCGCGGCTACAACACGGTAATGATCTGCAGCGAATGCCGGCGGATATTGCAATGTCCCACATGTTCGGTTTCCCTCACATACCACAAGCGTCTCGATAAACTCATGTGTCATGTATGTAACACGAGTTATGCGACCAGTAAAATCTGTCCGCATTGCAACACGAATACTCTGCAGGCGGCAGGTAGCGGCACTCAGCGTATCGAGGAAGAGCTGCAGACCTTCTTTCCGGACGCCCGCATTGCGCGTATGGACCTGGACACCACCCGGACCCGGCATGCGCATGCGCGTATCCTGACGGAATTTGAGGAACACAAACACGATATTCTGCTCGGCACGCAGATGATCGCAAAAGGACTGGATTTCCCTGATGTTACACTCGTCGGTATTATCAATGCCGATATGGGCATCAGTATACCCGATTATCGTGCCGGAGAACGTCTTTTTCATCTGATCTATCAGGTCAGCGGACGCAGCGGACGCGGGAAACATCCGGGAGAAGTTCTAATTCAGACTTTTTCACCGGAAGAACCCTTTATCCGCATGGCCGCTGATCTGCAATTGCGCACATATTACAATCTTGAATTATTTCAGCGAAAATCCCTGCATTACCCTCCCTTCAGCCGTCTTTTTCTGATCCGTATCAGCGGCAAACAGACAGCTGAGGTCGAGGCTGCGGCAAATCGCATCTATGCCTCACTGACATCTAAATTGCCGCGGAGCAATTGTCTTGGGCCGGCACCCGCGCCCATTGAACGGGTGCAGAATAAAACCCGCTGGCAAATTCTGGTAAAAGCCGGGCGGCAAAAGGATCCGAATGGAAATCAGACTGCGGCTATCCTGATGCATATCTTTAAACAGGTGCGGCAGAATGAAAAAAAAGTACTGATCATGATCAACCGCGATCCGGTTTCGCTGATGTAGGTAACAAAATGGAAAAACTTTACCGACAACTTGGATTTGATCTGGTTCGTGAAAAACTCGCGACATATGCACTGACCGAAAACGCAAAAATGCGGGCGTTATCTCTTGAGGGATTTCTTCCGCGCACGCGCTTCAGGACCGAGCAGGAACAGGCGCTTGAAATGCGGGACCTGGTTATGACCGACACATCCCTGCCCCTGATATCTTTCCCTTCACAGCTGGAATTACTCAGGGAGGTCCGGCCGGCAGGAAGCATTCTGGGCGAACAGGAACTATGGCCGCTGGCGGGGATATTGAAAAGTGCCCGGCAAGTTAATGATTATTTTCATAAACGCGACGGCAAGTATCCGGAACTAAAGAAATGTCTCGCCATGTACGACCCCTCACTGGAAGACCTTGAACGGAAACTTTATGCAAGTTTCGATGAAGAGGGTAAAATTGCCGACCATGCCTCTCCCGCTTTGCGTAAAATTCGCCAGGAGATATCGAGAATAGAACAAAAGATACTGACCAAGGTAAATGGTATCGCTTCGCAATGGCTGGCGGAAGGGATCGCTACCGAGGATGCCGTTGCTTTCCGTAACGGCAGGCAGGTCATTCCGATCCGTGCTTCAAGAAAATCCAAAGCGCCGGGGATAATCCATGATCAGTCCCAGACCGGGCAAACCATATATGTCGAACCGATGGTCATTGTGGAAATGAACAACGCGCTATACGGGGCGCGTCAGGAAGAACGCAATGAGATACGCCGTATTTTGCTTGATCTGAGCGCGCATGTGCGAGATCATCTTCCTGCGCTTGCTTCCGCCATCGCAATACTGGAAGACCTGGACCTGATCCGCGCCAAGGGACGTCTCGCAGCCGATTACCGATGTGACAAACCCGACAGTACGGAAGACCTTCTGCATATAAGTAACGGGCGTAACCTGGAACTGCATTTTTCCCGCGAACCCGTGCCCCTGGATCTTCGACTTCCTCCCGAAAAACGCGGCATCATCATCACGGGTCCGAATGCCGGCGGAAAGACCGTGACACTTAAAACCATCGGCCTTCTTGCCGTCATGAACCAGGCAGGATTATTGATACCTGCCGAGGCTTCATCCTCTCTGCCGGAATATGATCATATTTTTGTTGATATCGGCGATGGACAATCGATTGACGGCGGCCTTTCCACTTTTTCTTCTCGTATCCTTTCCCTTAAAAATATTTTAGAGAACGCAACCTCCCGCAGTCTTGTTTTGATCGATGAACTCGGATCCGGCACCGATCCGGACGAAGGAGCCGCACTGGCAGAGGGTATTCTTACGGTACTGAGCGAACGGGGTACCACCGTGATCGCAACCACACATCATGGCGCATTAAAAACCCTGGCTTTTGAAAATCCGTTATTCGAGAACGGCAGTATGAGTTTCAATGACCGGAACCTGGAACCCGGATATGTTTTTATTCCCGATATTCCAGGCAGTTCCTATGCCATCGAGATCGCAAAACGTTACGCACTGGATGAAAGGGTTATCACCTATGCGCGTGAACGGGTCGGAAAACAGCGTGAAAAACTGGAGCGACTTATCGTCGATCTTCAACGTAAGATCAACCGCTACGATCACCAGCTTAAAGCCGCAAAGGAAAAAGAACATAACTATACAGCCTTACTGCAGGAGATAAAAGAGAAGAAGCAGGACATAGATCACAGATTCAAGCGCGCGGAAAAGGACGCAATGAAACATGCCGAAACAATGATTGTGAATATGCGGAAGGAGCTGGAATCCGGTATCCGCGAGATCCGGGAACGACAGGCATCCAAAGAAGCCATTCGCGAAGTGCAGTCCCTTTTCCGGAATGTTCAGGATACAATAAAACAAAAAACAAAAGACAATACAGAAACACCCGGACAAAAATTACAGCTCGGCGACCTTGAAGCCGGAATGACGGTCTATGTCAGCAGCATGCGTCAAAATGGTAAAATACTTGAGATCAATCCCAAAACCGGAAAAATCTGGGTCGATGTCGACGGTTCCCGATTTCGCCTTGGGGCCGACTGGCTTGAAGCGGCGCGGCAGATCGAACAAAAAATATCGACCACGCTAACCCGAAGTACGGACGAAACTGCCGGTTACCTGCTTGATCTCCGGGGAAAGCGTGCGGAAGTCGCCCTTGAAGAAACGGATAAGTTCATAGACAATGCGGTATTGGCGGGCTTACATAGCATTGAGATACTGCACGGCACCGGACATGGGATCCTGCAAAAGGTCATACACGATTTTCTTTCCCGGGACAGCCGTGTGCGGGAATATGCGTTTGCTCCGCCCGAACAGGGAGGCGTTGGCCTAACTGTTGTGATATTACGTGAATAAGCACGATCCTGCCTGTGATATTCTGTTCACAATCTACAGGGTTTTCTTTTTCACTTTTGAAAATTTTATTTCATATATTATGCGGAAGGTAAATGATAGGAGTGAACATGAACCGCAACATCAAACTGACCGACGATATATATTATGTGGGTGTGAATGACCGGCGCACACATCTGTTCGAAAATCTCTGGCCGCTTCCGGAAGGCATTGCATACAATGCCTATCTTATCAGAGATGATATAAACGTTCTTATCGATACGGTTGAAATCTCAAAAACCGGCCATCTCATAGAAGAAATAAAGTCAATTCTCGTGGATAAGCCGTTGCACTATCTTGTCGTAAACCACACGGAACCCGATCACTCGGGTGCTATTGCAGCGCTTCTGCAGACCTGGCCCGATCTTTGCGTAATCGGCAATAAGGTCACATTCCGTTTTCTGGATGGTTTTTACGGCACGATAAAAAATCAAAAGATCGTTGAGCACAACGATGTCCTGGAAACAGGAAAACATATTTTGCGTTTTTATTCCACACCCATGATACACTGGCCGGAGACCATGATGAGTTTAGAGGAAACCAACGGGATCCTGTTTTCCGGGGATGCCTTTGGAAGTTTCAAGACCCTTGACGGCGGTATCTTTGATGATGAAATCGATCTCTGTCAGTTCGAGGATGAAATGCGCAGATATTATTCGAATATTGTCGGCAAATACGGTAAAAATGTTCAGCGCGCCTTTGAACTTTTGAAAGATGTACCGTTAAAGATGATCGCATCAACGCACGGTCCGGTTTTCCGTAATAACCTTGACTGGGTCCTTTCCCGTTATGATATCTGGAGCAGAGAGGAAACCCTGCCCGGAGTTGTGGTGATCTATGGTTCCATGTATGGTCATACGGAGGAAATGGCCGATTACACCGCGCGCTGCCTTAAAGAAGCGGGTGTAAAAGACGTGTTGGTTTTTGATGCTTCTAAAACACACGCTTCCTATATCTTAAGTGCGGTCTGGAAATATAAGGGTGTTGTACTTGCCTCTCCTGCTTACAACAACGATCTCTTTCCGTCCATGAAAACCGTGATCGAAAAATTCCTTGAACGTAAAATGGCTCCCCGTGATGTTGCTGTGATCGGTACGGCAACATGGAGCGGCGGCGGGGTCAAAGGTCTTCATCAGCTAACAGGGGTTTTGGGCTGGGATCTGATCGAAAACCCGGTGGAAGCAAAATATTCGGCAGGGGAAGAAGACATGAAAGCCTGTTGTTCACTTGCCCGAAAGCTTGCAAAAAAGATCAATATCTGATTTTTACTGTATACAATATAAAAGCCCCGCTTCATACAAAGCGGGGCTTTTACGTATCGATGGATCAATGATCATTTTTTGTTGCGATAATATCTGTTGTTGCCTGTCTTTTTATAATACGGGCAATCTTCCTGGTAATTGCGACCTTTATTGTCTTGTCTCATCATGCGCGGACCATCTGCGTTCCGGCTGCCCGCATAACGCTGATATCTTCCCATCTGGAGGTATTTCTCTTCTCCGAGAATCTTGCGCATCTCAATTTGATGTGCGATACGTTCGGAATTTTGTTTGCTCTTCAGAGCATTCAATTTATCAACATGACCCTGCAGATCTTTAGCTGATTTCCCGGCCGCGATCATCTGGTTGATCTCAAGATTCAGAACGCGGATCTCTGCGCGCAGAGGAATGAGTATTTTTTGATATTCCATCTTGGACTCATAGAGTTTCTTCTGTTCCTCTTCGCTAAGCTCGACCATTTTTGAATACATGGCCTTACCCGGCGGCGGTGAATACGGTTTGCTTTGTCTGGACTTGCCGCTGGCGGCAGAGGCAATACCGGATACAAACACAAGGGTGATGACAAACAGTGTTGCGATGCGTTTCATAATTATTCTCCTTTGTTATTTTTTTCTGTTAGGCCGGCTGGTTCTTTTATCCTTTTGCTCATCCGGTTCGCGATAGCGATTCTTTAATTCACGAGAAAGTTCACGCCGGAAATGCTGGTCAAAGAACATAAAGCGAACAACCTGACCGGGGTCTAAGAACGTCTCGATATCAGCATAGAACACGGAATCAAGTTCCTGTTCCGCTTTTCTTAAACGATCCGCTTCATTTTTGTAGCGATTCAGGTCGGATCTTGAAATATTTTTCTTCTCATATGCTTCTTTCCCGAGTATGGTCATTTCATAATGGAGTTGATGTTTCTTCTGTTGATATGTCCGGTGCATCGGAAAAAATTTTTCCGCCTGCTGCTCGGTCAAAGCAAGTTCCTCGGTCATGCGAAAGATCATAAATTGGAAATATTGGGGGTTGGGGAAAGTTTCATCCTGCATTCTGCCTTTTGCAGATAAGATGCCTGCGCTCATGGTCAGGATCAGTAAGATAATAATACTTCTTTTCATTTTCAGCCTCCTTCGGACTGTTAAAACAAGCTGCCCAGTACGTCAATATATTCGTATTGAGCCAGGTATTCTATTATAACTTCTCTTTCGATCGAGGGTTCGGGAATGATCGCCGCATCGGAAGTGAGGTATAAGACCTCATTCGGAATGTCGGCCAATGAAGGATCAAAACCCGTATTATAGTTAAAGACCGAAAGGAAAATAAGTGTCAGTACTGCCGCAATACTTGTTATGCGGCGTGTCAGCACAAAATGATCGTGCCGTTTCATACCCCGGTAAATATTACGGCAATTCTCTTCTCTGCGAAACGGTGAAAGCGTGACGTTTTGTTCATTACACATGTTCAAAAAAACGTGATAAAGTCGCCGGCAGGAAGCACATTGTTCAAGATGTGCCATTGCTTCCGGATAATGATCCGATCGGTCCTGCAATTCGGGAAAGCGTTCTTGTACATGTTCACATTTCATTTTACGACCTGCTGTAATTTTTTTATTGCTTTGTGGTATAAGACTTTTGCACTGTTCTCAGTTGTTTTTAACATCTCGGCCACTTCGCGAAAGGATCTTTTTTCAAACACCCTTATCTCCACTACGCGGCGTTCCATTTTCGACAAGTGCTGCAGCCATTCTTTCTGGAACTCACGTTCGTTTTTCTTTTCGGGTGGAGCGGCGTGTTCATAATCGTGATATTCCGACCAGACGGATGTTTTATTCCGCGTCACGAAATTAATGGCATGATGCGCAGCAATGCTGCGAAGCCAGGTATAGGGTGAAGCATCCCCGCGAAAAGATGCGCGTTTCTTATATGCTTTCAGAAAGACCTCCTGCGTACAATCCAGAGCATCATCTTCATTTCCCACAATATGAAAGATCGTTGCGTAGATCCGGTCATGGTAATCTTTAACCCATAATTCAAATTCTTTCTTTTTTACCATGTCCTAACCTGTTACCTAATAGTAAGACCCGAAACAAGAAACAATGTTAACGTTTTTTTACCGAATATTTCAGGATGAGGGCAGCTGTTTGCTGGTCCGGGCTCCAAGTTCCTGGATCTCTTTTGCGCGGTTCAGGAGATTGCCGCGACCGGTCTTGAGTTTGTTCATTGCATCGTCATACGTTTTTTGTGTCGTCTGCAATTGATTCCCAACCTTTTCAAGATCTTCATAGAAGGAAATGAACTTGTCTAAAAGAGCACCGCTTTTAATTGCGATCTCATTTGCATTTTTTGCCTGGTTCTCCTGCTGCCATATAAAGGATACTGTGCGTAATGACGCAAGCAGTGAGGATGGTCCGATCATGATCACGTTTTTTTTAATGGCATATTGGTAGAGCGACATATTCTCTTCCATAACCGTCGCAAATGCTCCTTCTACGGGGATAAACATAAAAACATAGTCCGGGGCGTGGATGTTTTCCAGGTTTTGATAATGTTTTTCATGCAAGCCGTCAATATGCCGTTTCATGGAAAGGATAAGCGCTTTTTTGAACTTTTGTGTGTCCTGTTCGTTTTCCGAATGAATATATCGCTCATAATCAAGGAAAGATACCTTTGAGTCGATGATAAGGTGTTTTTCATCCGGAAGCTTTACGAGCACGTCCGGCTGAAGGCGGTTCCCCTCCTGGGTAAAAGAAGACTGCGTTTCATATTCAATCCCTTTCCGTAATCCGGACATTTCCAGTAGCCGTTCAAGGATCAACTCACCCCAGCTTCCCTGTTTTTTCATGTCCCCTTTCAAAGCACGGGTCAAATTACTTGTCTCTTCGGTGATGAGTTGATTTAATTTCTGAAGATCTTCGATCTTCGTGGTCAAGACGGTCATTCTGTCAGTGGTACCGGTGTGCAGTTCTTCGATCTTCTTTCTGAATTGTTCGATATCCTTTTCTATGGGCTGAAGGACCAGTTTGATCTTTTCCGTGCTTTTCTGATCTTTTTCATCAAATATTTTATTTGCAAGATTCTCAAATTTTTCGCTGAGGGTTTTCTGAACGGTTTCAAATTCTTCGTCTTTTTCTTTCAGAAAACGATTTTCCGTCTCCAGGCGCATCAGCTGATTAAGTGCTTCCTGTTTGGCGTTCTTCTCTTCATCGATAACACATTTATCCTTTTTTCGTGCGTTTCGCATAAATAAATAAACGAGGCCAGCTCCGATCAGGATACCGGCGAATAACAAAATATACTCCATGATGAAACCTCTTATTTTATAACTTCCCCATCCGAGAAAATACGAACGGGAGCCGCTATTCTCTTTTTGCAGCGTTCAAGCATCAGATAACTTGCCTTATCTTCACTGATCTGGCTAAAACATCGTATCGCTTCGTCCCAATTCTCCTGAAAATAATATTCAAGTCCTTGTTCGTATGTTGCTTTCTGCTGCATTGTTTCGGGTTGTTGATCCGAATGTAAAAAGAGCACCTCGTATATATCTAAAGAACTACTGCATCCTTCCAGATGCACAGCATCCAGCCTGCGCGTTACAATCTCATCTTTAATATACGTATTTACCGACGCATCTATCAAGATATTCGTGTCATAGCACTTATTAATTTTCTGAAGCCGCGAAGCGATGTTTATGGTCTTGCCGGCAAGTGTATATTCGATCTTTCCGGAAACATCTGAAAAAGCGGCAAATAACAGTCCGCTGCAAATACCATTTCTTGCCGCAAGAGGTATCTTATAATGTTTGATGGTTACGGGATTCATTTCTCCAATCATAGCCTGTTGCTCTAGCGCACAGAACGCGGCCCGCTTGGCATGATCGTTTTGTGTTTGAACATGATGACCAAAGATCGCTATAATGGCATCTCCCTGGATCTGGCAGATGTGCCCTTCGTGCCGCAAAACAATATCTGCAAGCGGCCTCATAACTTTTTGAGTAAAATGATATGTTTCGGCCGGCGTTAAAATATCCGATACGCCAAGATAGTTCTTAATATCGAGAAAAAGGACACTGCCAATAAAATTATCGATGTGATAAGCATTCTCAATGGGCTTGTCTTTCATTCTTATCCCCTCAATTCAACTTTTTATTTCTCCTTTTATCCACGTAATAAAGAACTTTTACATGGAAATGATCTTTCATTTAATATCCTATTTATTCGATAAAAACAAATGATCCGAAACAGTCCGGACGGTGAAAGTTTAATACGTCGATCGGATTCCATGCCGCCCAGTGAGGATGGGACGTTTTGTCCCCGCATTTATATAGATTTCCGCGGGCAACGGCACCTGTAATATTGCCCAGAGGTGTATAATGATCGAAAAAAGACAATGGAATAAAGACGGCCAGGCGCCATTCGATCTCACTTTCAATTTCGGGATCGACTATCGCCGGCAGGGAACTTTCAATCAATATTTTTTTGGCGATCCCTGCGGGAACGGGGCGAATATTTTTACGTTTTCCGTTCTCGTCACGTTCGGGATCAATGATATAATTGACATGCAATGTACCGCCGGCATTGATCTCGAAGTTATAATACCCCTCCGCTCCCGGGGGTTGGAAAAACCATTCCACGCAACTGTCTTCATGCACTTTCGTGTTGTATTCCGTATAAACGGAACGTACATAGCGATCTTTAACACGAAACAAAACAAATATACCTTCGTGGTTGTATGCTATCTTTGTTTCCGTTTGCGGATGATGCGAACTGCCTGCCGGATGGAAATGATCAATACTTGCTATTTTGGCTTTTTCCCAGGCAGGGTCATTCCAGTTGAGCGTGTTTTTCCTAATCTTTGCATTATAATAAATCGGATATTCGCCGTTCATATGCTATAATAATATTTATTTTGGTATTTATCAATATGAAATGTGATTTTTTTCTACTGCCGGGATAGCCAGACCAGTAATACATTGCCGATATATTCCAGGCTCTGCGGTGAGCAGAATGCGGGAAGATCGCGTGTGGTATGCCACAGGTTGCGCCCCTGATGTACATAATGAAAGTCGATCAGATTGATCGTGGGGATCTTCGCGATCATATTCAGAGGAACGTGATCATCATATACCGCCGGACCGATCTTCCTGGGGAATATTTTTTGATACCCAAGTTCGTACGCGATATCCCATACTTCAGCGACAAGCCCGGGTGCGAATCGCATACTGTTTTCTTCGATCGGTATCTGCAGATCATAATCACCGATCATATCAATCAATATCCCTTTTTGCGGAAGAGGGTATATGGGATTATGAGAGTAATGGACAGACCCCTGACAAAAATAGGTATTGCTTCGTGCAAGGCCCATATCTTCCGCATCCCAAAAAACAACATCAACACCTATCCCGTCATTCGTCTTTTTGATGTGTTTTAACAATTCTATAAGAACAGCCGTACCGCTGGCGCCATCGTTCGCTCCGGGTACGGGTCGATCGGGATAATGGGGGTCCAGATCGGCAAACGGCCGTGTATCCCAATGCGTACTGAACATCACACGTTGTTCTTTTTCAGGATAAAAACGCGCAATGATATTATAGGCGTCAACCGTATCCCTTGTCACAGGCCGGTATGCCTTAAATGGCTGAATAATGACCGTATCCGCTTCTTCCATGCATTTACCAATGATCCAGTCCCTGCAGATAAGATGATCTTCGGTACCCGGAACCCGATAGCCCATATTTACCTGTTCTTCAAGATATCCAAAAGCCCGGTAAGGGTCGAAATCCGTTGGTCCGGCCATGAGCATACCGCTAATAATGATGTAGATCCATCGGTGCTTCATATGATGTTATCCGCTGATACGAATGGTTACCGTCACGCCGAAATCTTTATAATCGTCCATTTTGTTCTTACCGTCAACTTCCTGTGTTCTGTCTATACGCTGCCCGTATTTAAAGAAAAGCCTTCCGTCGATATTTCTGCTGAAACGATAGCTGACCTGTGGTTCGATCTCCCAGTTCACGCGAAAATTGGTCGGTTCCCCGAAAGTCATGTGACCGCTTGGCTTTACGATCCGCTTATCCAATCCATATCGCCCCTGCAATGAAAATGTGAGCTCGTTTTGTAATTGGAGGGTCTCGATATTCTTCAGGAAAGGAACCGGTATATTGAGTCCTTTATTATACGAATAGGACACACTCAGCGTCATATTATCCTGGAAGGTCCTTGTTATACTCGAATTGATAAAATCATATTCAACATCGCCTCTGTTTTCCGTTCGCATCGTCTTGTTGAACCCGATATCCATCCTTAGATTTCCCGTAAAAACGAAACCTGCACGAATAAGGGGGTTAAAACTGATCGTATAGGTAGAAGATTCTTCTCTGAGATAATATTGATCCGTCTGTTTGTTGAAGCGGTAACGCACGCTTTCGCTAGAAGACATTTGGTGCTGGAGATTTATCCTTCGAATGAAATCCAGCTTTCCTTTTGTCCATGCATATTGACCTGGATTGATCTGCCATTGTAATGAATATTCCGGAAAGACAAAACCCTCTTTCCCGGTATCGCCGATAGGTAAAAAGCTGCGTGTGGCAGATGAATCATAAGGCAATAGTTCAAGCGTATCCTCAAATGCGATTATATGGATGATCTCGTCAAAATATTCCCCGGATGTTGTTTTAAACTGATATTGCCGGCCCGTATTGGTATTTTGTTTATACTCCAGGCGCATACTCAGAGAAGGGGTCAATTTGAGTCCGCTTGAAATTCCCATCGAACGCTGCAGTGTATTGGACAGGGGGCCCGTCACGGAGCCTTCAAAAGCGTTTGTCGGTAAATAGATAAATTCTCCCAATCCGTATCTGTATTTATAATGAACGTTTTTATATATCTTTAATGTATCATCTCCGCTAACACCACTGTTCGCCCTCGTAAAAGTTTCCGAAAAGTTCATACGTACCGGATCGATCTTATCCAGCAATTTCGGAATGGTAAATTTTTCCCAGGGGATCCTGATGTTCAGGCTTAATCCGGGAGCTTTCTCCTGTGTTTTGTCCTGTGGTTGTTCCTGCGGCCTTTCTCCCGGCCGTGGTTCGGATGTTTTTGGTGCCGGTCTGCCGTCGTCTTCCCGTGCTACGGTCTTTTTCGGCGGTGGCGGAGTATTTATCGGTTCGTCTTTTTTCTGTTCTGCCTCTTTGCGTTTTTTGTTTTCCTTGAATTTTTTATCATATTCGTCCCAAATTTGTTTTAACGACAGGGTAAGCGAGCCGGAAAACCTTCGATTCATTGAAACGTTCGCATAATTCCAATTGCTCTGAGTATTGTAGTTATACGTTGTTCCATAGGAAAAACGGGGTTTTAGCCAGTTGGTTATATCGGGATTGAAGGCGATATTCAGGTTTTCATTCATCCTCAGAACATTTCCGACATTGACACCATTCATCAGACTGTCATAAGTCATGTCCGTAAAGATGCGCCATGTGTCATAGCGGTAATCCCGGAGATCACTGTTGCTTGAACGGGCGTAGGACAATTTGAGAGCATCAAATGGATCATAAGCAAAGCTCATGTTCTTTGTAAGTGTGAAGGCATAGCTGCTGATCGTATCCTGTGTACTGCGGGTTATCCGTTCATCTTCGGTTTCGGCAACATTCATATTCCAACTGAAAGAACTGGGTTTCCAGTAAAATTTTTTGTTCCGGGTCTTTTCGTTCAAGAACGGGATCCAGGAAAGATAGTTTATGCCATTGTCACGTTTAAAAGACACAGAATACGACAAACTGCTGTTAAATGTTCGCCTGCGTTGATCCAGGATCTCAAGGCTGCTGTTCTGTGTATTGGCGGCTGAGATGTTAGCTTGCACCGGATTTATCAGAAAGCGTGTCAAGAGAGGGTCATCAGCTGTTCCCGTACGCCGAAAAGAACTGCTGATCGATTGTGTTTTTGAAATGCTCTTTAAACTATCGTTGGGGTCGGATGTCATCAGGATATCGGACCCGGGATAATATTTTGGAGTTGAAATACTTCTGGTCTGTGAAATATTGACCGGCAGGTCGATCTTCCATTTTTCGGGAAGCAGCTTATTTGCCCGGACGGTCATCATAAGGTTATAGGCTTCGACTGTGGATTGCCCTGTGGACATTTGCTGGTTGACCTGATGAAAATCCGCGTCCGTTTTACGTGCGTTGGCATTAAAACTGATCAGACCGCCCAAACGCAGATCAAAGGATCCGCGCATGGCCATACCGGGATCATTGTTTGTTTCAACCACCCGCATTTCATTCACCCAAATTTCACCCGTATAGTCCCTGAAATTATCAATATTGACAACTCCCAGCTGCATTTTTTCAATTCGGGACAAGGTAGGGTTTCCAACAACACGGAAAATTTTTCCGGTGTATTCCCCGTTTTCTTTGGGACGGTATTCGCGTACTCTCCCATCGTCATAGATGAAATACTGATCATTGTCAAATTCCGTGTGTATCTTTAAGCTCGTAATTATATCAAATACCATCTCGATATGGTTCCGATTGTCCCATCCCGGATATACTTCGGTAACGGCCTCATAATACTCGCTCATATCACCGCGTCCGATTCGCAGAAAAAGATTGACCGATGATTCTGTGGGGGAATCATAGACATTCCCATGAATGAACATTTTTAATTTTCTATACATCAATAAGGTCTTACTGTCCAGCATGATCTTCTCGGCCATCGCGGTTTCTCCGGGCTTCAGGCCTTCAAAGTTCATTACCAGGGCTTGTTCTTTTTCCCGGATCGTCGAGCCACCGATAGTATTCAGCATCTCACGTCCGCTGACACCGGGTGGCGAAACATAATCTGCATCTTCATCCGTATTCTTTACGGTGATAAAAAAGCGGTCATCGTCCGGAATATAAAAAGGCTGATCCCCACTTGCGATTCCCGCTTCCTGCCATTCGTTTCCCACAATGGAGATCGATGCAAATTGCAGAGTATCCTGTTTTTCCACACCGAACATGGATAATCGCATAGTACGTATCGACATAAAATTCGGAAGACCCACGCTGTCGATCATGGCGGTGAGCGGTATACGATACTGTTTCCATCCGGTAGGCTCACCTCCCGTAAAATAGGTGCGTGAAGCAAGCCACTGATCCGAGCTCAGATCCAGCGTATAGGAATAATAATTATTTGCCTGGTCCAGCTTGCCGTCGCGATCGATATCTTCCGTGTCCGGATATGGCTGGATGCCGTCATTCCCGGCATTCCCCTGGGTTCCGTTCACATAACGGACCTCTCCTCTTTTATACCCTTCCTTATCAAAGTTATCTATGATCGGATTCCAGCCCCGCATGATCTCTTCTTCGTCAGTTAAACCGTTTATACCTGTATCTTCATTATAACCCGTTGAAATATCGAGGATACCGTTATTGTTCCTGTCTTCGGTTTGCAGCTTTCCGTCTCCGAATTCCGTGTGTGGAAATGCAGGATTGTAATTTTCATTATACCAGTCCTCGGTGATTTCACCGATATCAATTTGCAACTGCCCTCTTTCGCCACGGACCCAGACTTCGATATATTTGCTTTTACTTTGATCATACATATAGACCGGCTGCATGATCCCACCCCATATCTGGCGTGCGTCATGCATGGTTGAATTACCGGTAATACCATTGACTTCCGGATCCAGCACAACATTCAGTACGTTCGTATACTGGTCTGTTTCTGTCGTTTCTTTTTGTGGCCAAATATGTTTGGTATAAATGCCAAAAACCTTCCCGCCGCTTCGATCGACATAGAAAGGATTATACCAGAACATGAATCCGCGCTCGGGAAAACTTGCGCCAAAAAAGTTATTATTCGGTTTGCTGGCATGGGTCCAGCGTTGAAAGTTGAGATTCATGGGTGATTTCTGACTGGCTGATTCAAAATCATCCAATTTTGCCACGCCATCAAAATCCCCGCTTTCCTTATTTTCGATCGTATTGGGATTGGGCAGTATCTGTGCGACCTCCCCGACAAACTTAACTGAACTTGCCTGTTTTACATGGATCATGGGTAGCGCATTCATGGCTCTGTCAAGCCAGTTGAGGTCATATTCAAATTCACCGTTCACGTCCCATATAAAATTCTTAAAAGGTTCATCGCCGATATTCACATTCTTATTATCCAGAACGTTACGACTGTAATACATCATTGTCGCGCCTAAAAATGCTTTTTCACTGATACGGTATTCCGCGCGGAGACCGGCAAGTAATTTCTGCTCTCCAATACCCCCGAAAAGCTGCTCGGTTTCATAGTTTATATCGATTTTAGCGTTCTTGTTCAGAGCTTCCGCACTTTTCAGGGTTATTGTCCCGGAAAAATAGTCTATATCATAATCGATCCCTCTGCTCATTTTTTTTCCGTTGACCAGGATCTCTTCGCTGCCTTCAATGATGAACATTTCGCCCAATTCAATAGTTGAACTGCGGTTTGCATATTGCACTTCGATATAATATTTACGTACCAACCGTTCGGGATCGTTGTATGAACTTGTATATATCTTTTCGGCAGAAGGCAATTTGTCGTCGTCGGAGGAACTTAAATTATTATTGTATATACCTTCTGTTGTGTTATCCTCGGGAGGCGCTTGAAAAGGAAGGATGTATGGCATCCATAGTTCACCGCGTGAAAGATCGACAACAAGCTTTTCCGGTACAACATCAATTTTACCGTCATTCCCCGGCGTACCGTTTTGATCATAGTTATCAAGATTAAAATATCTCAAATAGGGAACCCCGTCGACAAGTTCAACCGGTTGGTTGGAACCGTTATAAAAGATCTTTAGGTCAAATCCCTGTTTGTCAATATTTCGTGCCTTCAGGTCATAAACGTTTTTCATTTCAAGATCCCAAGTCTGATAATTCGGTTTGGGATTTTCAGCCTTAATGATCTTCAGATACCGGCCGTTCGCAAGATCACCGTATCGTTTTCCACTGCTTGTTCTATAGGCAATAGCTAAAATATGATTATCGCTTAAACCGATATTCAGACGAATATATCCCTGATAGGGGTTAATGTCATATTCTCCGAATTGCTCGGTGGTTGATTTTGTCAGTTTTCGAAAATAGATCGAATCGGCAATATCTTCTTCGGGGCGTGATGTAACAATCGAAGGTGTTCCGTCGGCAGACAGTTCAACGAAAGCGACCGCCCGGATCCTTGAATCGTCACGTTCATTGGTGCTGATATAGACATCATAATCCTCGATCATATCCGTATAGGTGAATTTGCCGGTTTGCAGATCATAGGGATACATATTTGAACGAAAAAAACCGTCAACGAAAAAATACACATTCCTTTTATATTCATAATCAAAGATCTGAACGACAGAGCCGCCACCGTCCGCAGAACCGCCCCATGCTTTTTTCTTACTGTCTTTTTTTTCATAAGAAGCAATTGCTGTCATATTGATCGGGCCAAGTTTAAGATCGGCTTTACCGCCAAACAAACCACTGGAAGAGGCGGAACCGGTGATGAATTGTGTTCCCGGGAGGGAAAGCCGGATATTACCGAAATTTGCGCTTTGAACAATTTCATCGGGCTTCCCTTTATAATCGATCTTGATCGCATTTTCAAATTCGAAATCTCGCTCACTGTCCTCGTCAATGGAAATGGTGATCCTGTCACCAATGGTTCCTTCAATTGTAAATTGCTGTGTCTGATCCATCAGAAAATTACGTTGTTCCGTATCCATATTCCCGGTGGCCATGATCGAGTTGTTTTGCTGATTATATTTTCCGGTAATAGAGATCAATCCGCGGATGCGCAAGGCCACGCGCTGACCTGCGATATCCGCACCTATGATCTCCAGCGATTGCCCCCCGGTCGTTTCACTTACGGGATCAATAAAATACGAAGCGTCCGTCATTGCCACGTCGCGGTACCACAGCATATCACGGTTGAAGCGGATCTTTGTCTGAAAATAATCCTGAAACGACATATACTGCGGAATCCCAAGGTCCTTGTCCCCTATTTTTTCGCTGATAAGCAGAAGATCCCCGTCAGCGCTTGTGCTTTCTTTCAGCTTGATCATGGAAAATATTTCCGGGAAATTAATGCTTACGGGATGATAGGGTTGATGATACGCTCTTGAGAAACCTACCGGCGACGAGACAAACGGAGATGCAAGTCCCGGAAAATGGTAGCGATAAGAAAATTTTGGGGAATAAGAAAAATTGTTTTCCGCTTTTAGGGAAAACAGCATAATCATGGCCAGACCAAAAACTATTGTTCGCGTCGGGTTCAATGCTTTAATACATGCCTCTTTTCATTTTCAAACATCAGCTCTTTATCAATCTGGTCCGGACATATCCTCCCATATTACATGTGTTTTTTTTCTCTCAGTGTATGAATAAAGGCATCTATTGCCTTCCCTCGATGACTGATTTTATTTTTTTCGTTAATATCCAGCTCGGAAAACGTTTGTTGCAGCGGTTCATAAAAAAAGACCGGATCATAACCGAAACCGCCTTCGCCTTTTTCAGATTCGGAAATGCTTCCTTCAACAACTCCTTCTACATCCCAGGCGTCCTCATGATCAACGTAAGCGATGATTGTACGGAAACGGGCCGTGCGTTGTTCCGCAGGAATGGTTTTTAGTTCATCGAGCAATTTAAGGACATTATCTCGATAGCTTGCATTCACACCGGCATAGCGGCTGGAATAGACTCCCGGGGCACCATTAAGCACATCCACTTCAAGTCCGGTATCATCTGCGATCGCCGGCAATCCGGTGAAAGCATGGATCTCGCGTGCTTTTTTATATGCATTTTCTCTGAGATCCAGGCCGTCCTCGATCGTTTCCGGCATATCCGGAAAATCATCCAAAGTTTTCAATTGTATAGCGTATCCCAATTTATGCCTAAACTCTTTAATTTTATCTCTGTTGTGCGTTGCCAAAATAAATGTTTTCATAAGGATTTCCGCATTCGAAACTGAATTTAGCATGTACAAGAGTATTATTCAACTTTTTTCCTTTTAAAATCAAGTTGCAGGGCAATGGGAAAATGATCCGAATAGCCACCGAGTATATCCACACCTTTATAAGAACGCAAGGGTCCGTTCGTTCTTTCTTCTCTTATCCAGGGGGGCGCAACAACACGAACATTTTTTACGATCCCGGGTGCCGGGGCATTGCAGATCAAAAAATGATCAAAATGGATCCATTCACCATCGTAATAGTAGGTGCCGCCCACACCGCGGGGTAAATGCTTGGTAAGGTAGCTAATATCCGTTTTTTTATACAGGCGTGTCAGACAGGTATCATGAGCATCATCATTGAAATCACCGGTAATAAGAATGATGTGGGAGGGGTGTTCTTTAAGGGTTTGATCAACAGAGTTTAAAAGAACCTCTGCGGCAAACAGGCGAAAATTGTCGGTCGTTCCCTTGCCGCCGCGCCGAGAGGGCCAATGATTTATAAATACCGACACTGTGTCGTTCGTGTTCTTTACGGCAAGGTCCACCCGCATGATCGGTCGGCTATGGTAACCTCGTTCTACAATGAACACGGGATAATACAGATACCGGATTAACGCAAGTCGATCACGCCGGTACATCAGGGCCGGGTCGATACCGCGTATATCTTTCCCTTGATCAATAAGAATTTCCCATTCTGCATAATGATACAAGTGGCGACGTACTTCCTCAAGCGCTTCGCGATTTTCCACTTCCACCATACCAAGAATATCCGGATTCACATGATTGATGACGTCAGCCAGGTGGCGGCATTTCAGATCATAGGCCCTGTAGGTATAGCGTTTTGATCCGCCGGGCATAAAATCACCGTCCCGGGTCTTGGGGTCGTCAAAAATATCAAATAGATTTTCCACATTATAGAACATGACGGTAATACCAAAGGCAAAACAAAAATATGTTACAAACAGGATCATTATCCTTTTCATTTCCCCCTCCGAAATATCTTATATAAGGATCGCTTTCAGTTCCTTAAGTGAATCAATAAAATGATCAGCACCCGCGTCTCTTAAAACGGAGACATCATTATAACCATAACGAACGGCAATATTTTTCAATCCGGCGACCTTCCCGAACGCTATATCCGGCAGGCTATCGCCTACCATTATGCCATGCACATCATTGGGAAGTTTCATTGTTCGGGTAACATGATGCCACACCGCCGGATCCGGCTTATATACGGGAAGCGTGTCCCCGCCAACGACCAGATCAAAATAGGACTCTATCTTAAAATGTCTTAACATGCTTCGGACCATGTTTTCCGGTTTGTTGGAAACAATGATCTGTGGTATGGATGAAAAATGTTTCAACACCTCTTCACAATCGTCATATAAATAAGAACGGTCCGTTAAATGATTTGAATAGTATTCTGCCATTTCTTCGCCGATCTCGTGTATTCTTTGAGGGAAAACCGAAGGATCTCTCCTCTCTGACAGCACATAGGAAATTGAACGTTCCACCAATTTTGTAATACCGCTCCCAATAAAATTGCGGACCTGTTCTTCGGGTATTTCGTTAAGCCCATGACGCTGTAAGACCACATTCATGCTGGCTGCAATATCCGGAAGCGTATTGCATAACGTGCCGTCGAAATCGTAACATATCAATTCAATATTTTTCATGTTTTCTCTACGAATTTTTCTGCTATTGTTTTATTGACACCGTTGTCAAACTCTATGCGTAACAAAGTGCTGGGTGACGAGCGGGCGATACTTCTTACTTTGCCTTTCCCAAACAATTTATGGCTTACCCTGTCACCCACTGCGATCGATCCCGGTTGCGGTGGTTTCAGAGGAATGATCCTGTGTGCTTTTTCTTTGTTATCACTCACAATCTCAATATGCTCTGAATCATATGCTCTTTTGCGGGTATGTTCTTGTTGCTCAATGGGACTTGCCGGTTCTTTGATCACATATTCCTGAGGTATTTCATCAATGAAGCTGGATGCGGATGCCCCCTGTATCAGACCGTAACGCATGCGTTGCCGGCAGGATGTAATATAGACCCGTTCCTTTGCGCGTGTCAGGGCAACATAGAACAAACGCCGTTCCTCCTCCAGTTCTTTTGGTTCCATCCGCGCCCGTTCGATCGGGAATAAACCCTCTTCAGCACCGGCTATGAATACCTGACCGAACTCTAAACCTTTTGCGCTGTGAATGGTCATCAGTGTAACGGCATCCGATGTATCTTCCCATTGATCGATATCCGACTGCAATGAAACATCCTGTAAGAAATCCCTTATATCCGCTCCCGGATTATAGGATTCGAACATTTGTACGCTATTGATGAATTCTTCCTGGTTTCGCAATCGTTCGTCCGCTTCGGGATCTTTCTTGTCTTTGTATTGCTGATATAAGCCGCCATGCTCAAGAAGATAACGGCATAAATCGGCCGGACCGAGCTGTTTGCTTTTTAATTGCAGATCGTTCATGAGCGTCATAAAACTTTTTAATTCCCGGATGGCCGAAGAATGCAGTCCGGCTTCTTCCGGATACTGGAATGCTTCAAAAAGAGTGCGGCGTGTTTCCGCTGCAAAAACATTCATTTTTTTTATACTGACATCGCCGACCCCCCTGGCCGGAACATTGATGATGCGATGAAGATTGACAGTATCATTTGGATTGATCAGGACATTCAGGTAAGCCAATATGTCCTTGATCTCTTTCCGTTCATAAAACTTTACACCTCCTACAAGCACATAGCGTACTCCACGATTTCGCAAGGCTTCTTCTAAAAGACGTGACTGTGCATTGGTCCTGTATAATATCGCAAAATCACCCGGTTTGCTCCCCGAGGACAAGATCCTTTTTGCTATATAGTTCGCTTCATCATAATCCCGTATACATTCTTTATATAGAATCTTTTCTCCGTCCGCCTGATCGGTCCAGAGATCTTTATCCGCCCTCCGGGAATTCGATTTGATCATGGCGGAAGCAGCCTCAATAATGTTTTTAGTGCTGCGATAGTTCTGTTCCAGTTTGATGACCTTTGCGTTTGGAAATATCCTTTCGAATTCCAGAATATTCCTGATGTCCGCACCGCGCCATCCATATATGGATTGGTCGTCATCACCCACAACACAAATGTTCTTTGATCGTTCGCTGAGATATGTCAGCAATTCAAACTGCGCAGGATTGGTGTCCTGGTATTCATCAACCAACACATAATCCCAGCGATTGCGGTACTTTTCCGCAAGTTCGGGATAATCGCGGAACATAAGAATGGGACGCATCAAAAGATCATCAAAATCATAGGCGCCATTCTCCCGCATCTGGTTTTCGTATGTTTTATAGATATGTGCAAGTTTTTCCTGCAGATATTTGCCGAATGCTTTTGCGTTTGACTGTTCGGGAAGCAGCAACATCTGTTTTTGCATACTGATATAATGAAGAGCTAAAGTGGGCTGAATATCCTTCGGGTCCGTGCTGGTTATCTTATAAACCTGATGCATGATCTTTTTACAGTCACTTGTATCATAGATCGTAAAATCCGCGGGGTATCCCGGGATGTTTTTCTCATTACGCAGGATCCGTGCACAAATACTGTGAAAGGTACCTATATTTACGTAATTTCCCACCCCAAGCAATTGATTGATACGTTCCTTCATTTCATTCGCTGCTTTGTTGGTAAATGTCACCGCAAGGATGCGATGGGGCGTCGTTTTCTTTTGATAGATCAAATGTGCGATCTTTCGGGTGAGTACGCGTGTTTTTCCCGATCCCGCTCCCGCAAAGATCAGAATGGGTCCGTCAGTTGTCAATACGGCTTCAATTTGATGTTTATTTAAACCCGATAAAATGTCCGGCATATGCTTCCTTTATACTCAGCGGAAAAATAGCGCATAAATAAAAAAAGGAGAACATAATTCTCCTTTATTTGTCAATTTGTGACATTAGTAACGATATTCGTCAGACTTATAGGGTCCTTCCTTGGGAATACCAATATATTCGGACTGTTTATCGGTCATTTCTGTCAGCTTTGCTCCGACACGTCCAAGATGCAGACGCGCGATCTCTTCGTCGAGTCTCTTGGGTAATGTATAGACGCCTATCGCATGTTCATTTTGCCACAGTTCGATCTGTGCCATGACCTGATTTGAAAATGAATTGCTCATTACAAAGGATGGGTGACCGGTCGCATTCCCGAGGTTCACCAAACGTCCTTCCGAAAGAAGGATAATGGCATGTTGATCAGGGAAAATGATCTGATCGACCTGAGGTTTTATATTTATCTTCTTAATTCCCGGTAAGGCATAGAGGTCGTCGACCTGAATTTCATTGTCAAAATGGCCAATATTGCAAACGATGGCTTTATCTTTCATTTTTTTCATGTGATCCACGGTGATCACATCGCAATTTCCGGTAGCCGTAACAAAAATATCCCCCTTTTCAACAACATCATCCAGGCGATTGACTTCATAACCTTCCATAGCTGCCTGCAATGCGCAAATCGGATCAATTTCCGTAATGATAACTCTTGCACCGAGCCCGCGCATGGATTGAGCGCAGCCCTTTCCTACATCACCATAACCACAGACAACCACGGTTTTTCCGGCGATCATAATATCAGTCCCCCGTTTTATACCGTCGGCAAGTGATTCGCGGCAACCATAAAGATTGTCAAATTTTGATTTTGTGACGGAGTTGTTGACATTGATAGCAGGAAACAGCAGTTCCCCTTTTTCCATCATTTGGTATAAGCGGTGTACTCCGGTAGTGGTTTCTTCGCTAACACCGCGAAGATTTTCCGCTATCTTATGCCAACGTTGCGGATGTGTCTTAAGGTCTTCAATTATAAGTTTTCTGACAAGCCGCAATTCTTTATTCGCTGAATCTGCAAGAGGTATCTTACCGCTTTGCGCGTATTGTTTTTCCAAGTGGACACCCTCGTGCACAAAAAGGGTTGCATCTCCGCCGTCATCCACGATACAGTCCGGTCCGAGATCGCCAAATAACAGTGCCTGTTTGGTGCACCACCAGTATTCTTCCAGGGTCTCACCTTTCCAGGCAAACACCGGGATGCCAAGTTCTGCGATCGCCGCGGCTGCGTGATCCTGTGTAGAGTATATATTACAACTTGCCCATCGAATATCGGCACCCAGTTCGTGTAAGGTTTTAATAAGCACGGCAGTCTGGATGGTCATATGCAAACTGCCTGTAATACGTGCACCTTTCAATGGTTTGTTCTGACCGTATTTTTCACGCAGGGCCATTAAGCCCGGCATTTCGGCCTCTGCCAGTTCAATTTCACGGTGTCCAAATGAAGCCAGTGATAAATCCTTAATTTTGTAGTTCATATTATTCCGTCACCCTATCAATATAATATGCCATAATAACAATGGACTGCGCTATGGCTAATATGGCAGCCAGGTTTCTTACAAAGTTCTTTCCAAATTTTGGGGGCACCATAATGGTGTCGCCTCTTCGGATCTCCGGTATAAGATCTTCATTCCCTGTATCTATATACTGCTGAAGATCCACATACACAACGATCGGTTCATCTTTGTATATGCGCTGTCCTCTTAACACTTTAACATTGGTAAGTTTTGCAGTATTTTCCGGACCGCCCGCAACCGACAAAACCGCAAGCAGATCGTATTCGATCGGCACATCATAGATGCCGGGGCGAACGACCTCACCCCATACTTTCACGGGAATGATAAGTCCGCTTTCTCCTATAGAGCGCGGTGATAATGCGGGACCGCCACTGTCCTGTGCTGGACTTACAGCTATCAGTAACAAAAATACAAGTGTTAGTGCGATCATTCTTTTCATCTATGGTCTTCTCCTTATTTAACGGTAAAATACATCCAATTGCTTTTTGAACCTACGGTCTCGGGACCGCCACCCAATTCTCCGGATACGGCATCAACACGCCAGCGGTAATTACCCTTTTCAAGATATTTACCGGTACTGGGGGTTTCCCATAAGCTATCCAATAATACGGTTGTATACGCATCGGTATTGTTGAGATATAAAAAATACTGGCTTTTTGACAGGTCAAAACGATGGGTTTTTGTAAAGTATTTAATACTGTATCCCCCGCTTCCAAAATGATATAAGCGAAAATACAGATAACTTATCCGGTCAACGATCAATGTGGGATATCTAAATTCAAAGCGGGGTTTGTTTTCATAGATATCTCCGGACGGAGCTATCAGACTTGCTTTCCTGGCAAGTTTATAAAATACCGTATCGGAGGTTGTTTTGCTGATCGTAAAATCATTATATGATCTTAAATAATAATAATACGTGGTATCCAGATGGACAGTATTATCCGTGTATTTATCACTATCATACAATAAACTCGCATCCCTTCTTACAGTTGCAATGCGTTTAAAATCATATTCATCACCCGATAGAATACCGCGGTAAACATAATATCCGAGGATGCCTTCCGATTCTGCCGTAGCCGGCTCTTCCCATTCAATATAGATCGCATTATCCGGGTGTGCATCGATTCCCCGCTCAATAACACTGTCCGGAGGACTCTGTGGAATAAAATACGGAACAGAGATGTCCGGGGGATTGAAACATCCCATGATAAAAAACACAACCGCCGGCAATATACATATTGTGATGGATCTGCTATTTCGACATGTTCTTTTGCTTTTCATTTCTATTCCGAACTTCCCCAATAATATGATAAAGAAATCAGATGACTCCAATTAATTTCGTGGTGTTGTATGGAATAATCAACCTTTAACTTACCGGCGGGAATATCCAGCTTCAGACCCACACCTCCGGTAAAGCTGCTAAAGTCTTTGCCGAAGCGAATATCCAGAAAATCTTTTACCTTCCATTGCATGCCAAAGCGAATGCCGCTATAAGGGAAAAAGCGGCTTTCATATACATACCCATCTATGGCTAACCGTAATTCACTGGACATGGCAGGAAGCGGCTGATGAAGTGCTATACCACCCGTAATCCGCATAAAACCGTAATCATTTAATTTATCAAACCAAATGATCGGTGTGCGAATAATATTTTCCATGTTCAGAGCAAGCGAAATTGTCCCAAGGCGTCTTATATAAAATATCTCGTTCCCGGGAACAAGGAAACGAATTCCCGCGTCCATCCCCGCACCCAATGCGCTGCTGCCGTCAAGTGTTTTGTAGATAAACTTAACATTTGCTCCGTATTGCATATAAATAATAAAACGGTCATAAGACCAACCCAGCTTAATATCGAGTGGTTTTTCGGCTGCCGCAGAAAGTAAAAGCGCACTTTCGAGATCGTAAAATGTTTCTGTGGCAAGAAAGTCCCTTACATAATCTCTGCGCTGGTTGATGCTCGGAATGGTTGATATGATATCATCACGGCGGTAAAGTTGAACACCCACCGTATTCATGATCGCACCGATCTGGTAGTCACCGTAAGGAACGGATATTCCCATGCTGTTTTGGAATGCCAAACCAAATAAATTATTAAATTGCAGAAAAGCTTCTTTTCCCCTGAAACCTACCAAACCGGCCGGATTGGAAATAACGGAAGAAATGCCGTCAAGAGAGGTTAAGCCGGTACCACCCATGGCTGTGGATTGAGAGGATTTGCCGGCCAATAGGAAGGCGTCGCCGTAATAGCCATAGTCCGCAAAGGCGTTGACGCTTAGCATAAGCAATATAACAATATATATGGATATTTTTTTCATCGCAGTTTCGCTATTTTACCTTTGGATTTGACCTTTCTGCCATCAACGGTACCTTCAATTACATAAAAGTAAACACCATTTGCTACCGTGTTGCCAAATTCATCCCGTCCATACCATGGGATCTCATGATAACCAATGCTTTGCAAAGGCAGATCGGTGATCGCATTTTCAGTCAGGGACATCGTATAGATCTTCTGTCCCGAGACAGTAAATATTTTGATCACAAGATCGTCAAACTGTTCCGTCAGTTCATAAATGAACGTGGTGCGCGTTGTGAATGGATTTGGGAAATTCCCGTAATTGATCAGTTGAGACTCACCGGTATATACGATCTGAAATTCCTCGGTTTCTGCTCGGTTACCAACCAAATCATGCGCGATAAGCTGCAGTGTGTGTTCACCTGCATCCATGCTGAGTTTGAAGTTAATACCCATTTCACGTATGTTCTCATTTGGCACTCTGGATATATTTTCATCCGGTATCGGTTCACCGTCCAATAATATCTCCCAGAACTCTTCCAGGGGATTGACACCGTAGTTGTCGCGAATGATAGCCGAAAAATCGGAACGTTCCGACACATAGCCGCGCACAAGTATTTGTCTTGCGTTAAGGTTGACCTCAATATCGGGTGGCGTTGTCTCGTTTGAATAGGCAAAAAGATAATATCCGTTCTCACGTATCGGAAAGTAAACAAGTGTGTCTGTCATCGTTATCGGCAAAGTATAAAAACGTTTCAAATCCGAACTCAAATAACAGATCAATTTATCATTTCCAAGCGCCGATTGAGCGACACTTGCCATAAAATCAATATTGTTTTTTTCACTATTGATATATAATACTTCCTGAAGCGCCTGTGTTGCACCAAATTGTGACAAAGTATAGCTTCTGTTGTAGGTATTTATATAGATCGCCTGCCGGGATCTGTCTTTAACGCCGGGGGTAAGATGTATGAAATTCGTACCGGGAAGCGCAACCGTATCGCCGGGAACATTCACCAATTCCCCGTTCTCTGACAATAACCATTTATTATCAAGTAGTTTTTGGAGTGTGTTATTTGAGGTATCACTATCAACGATCTCGATGGGATCAATATGGATGTTGACGGTCGCATTCCCGTAAGCAGGTAAAAAATCGAGATAAAATGTATTTATTTTATCCGTTCCGCTTTCATATTTCGCATCCACATCATGCATTGTCAGTAGTGTGTCGTAATAGGCGTAATCAAGGTCGGTATTCTGAAGTGTCATGCTCAAAGCAACATGAACACTGGTATCGGCCTGATTGAACAATACCAACTTACTTTTACCTCTTTCTACTCCATAATCGAGAACCGCAATATCTCTTGTTGATGGAGCATGGGGGTTTAACTTATAGTAGTCCCCTGTCAGGCTGTCTCCGCCAATATGAAAAACCGGCATAAAATAAATACCCGAATAATAAGCCAGAGCTTCAGATGTGTCGTTCCCGGCAGTATAAAAGGTATTGTGGCTTGTATAATAAAGCTTCAGGATCGTTTCGTAGGTATTGTCGTTAACGGCCTGCAATGCAAGTTTACGATATGAACTATTCAAGGCCATACTGGAATAAACACGTAAATATGCCTGCTCTATCGTTCTGCTGGAATTCACCTGCATGCGAATGACAACTCCGGAATCGCTAATCTCGGGTTGACGCGGATAATAGGTAAAAGAAGCAATATAGGGTGCATCAAAGGCGATATGTTCTGCACCGGTAAAGACATTCCCCGCATCATCCCAGTAGATCAATTGTATCTTTCCGTCCGACATGCTTTCATCATATTCCGGCATGGTAAATGAGGCTCTGTTGTTGATAAAATCCAAGGCGATCTTCTGCTTTACCGGAAATTTTCTGCTCTGGCCGCGCGCCCCGACAATATCTGCTACACCTTTCTTAATATTGGACTGCAGTGGTTCAATTGTAACAAGCTGTCCGCTGGTAACGCTCTTGGGGGAAATATCGATCGTTTCACTTTTTTGGGTTTGCGGGAATCGTGCCGAAGGATCTCCAAGGATACACATTTGATAGAACATTGATTTACGGAAATATTTATAAACGGTTTGTCCGTCTACCTGATCAATAAAGTTTGCGTTCCTTCCGAATGTTGAAAAAAAGTAATCAGTCATTGCAAAACGGAAAGCCTGCCCGTGCGACATATTATCGCGGAACATGCGCTGCATGATTTTCTCAAATATGTAATAATTTGAATTTATCCAACCATATCCGGTGGTGGACAATATAGATACCGCTCCGCGCGGATGACGAATGAACATCTCTCCAAGCGCATTATCATTAGAAAAAGTATTTGTGAAGCAGGTCATTGAGTTGACAATAAATGCATTATTCGTCATAAATCTATTAAAAGCCGAATAGGGCAATACATAGTTGTCCCAAGTATATCCTCCGCCATGACCGATATAGTTCAGGCAGAAAATTCCGTCATTTATCATTTTTACTAAGGTGTCCGTAGCATGCACTCCGGCATCAAAATCACCCGTGCGGTTTGCATCATACAAATAAAGCCGGTCAGTCTGAATATGATCCGGAGAAACAATATTTAAGTAATTCTGCATTTGTGTCTTAAACACGGCCTGAGGACCTGCCAGCAAACCCACCCGGTTCATTTTTTGTGAGGGCACACCACCAAAAAGATCAAAATTGATAATTTTGGTTATAACGCTGTCCAGTTCTTCCTCTGTGGTAACCGGAAGACGTCCGAGCGCCATGTCCATAACAAAATCATCGTCGATATCCACAAACCAGCTTTCCGCAAGAATCGCGCCGATCGCACCCGTAGATTGATATTTTATGGTGGGAAGCGCATTCTTAGTGCCGGTATCACCGATAAAGAGCACATAACGGGGCAATATGTGCCAATTGTTATATGCGTCGGTCAAGAATGCCTTTATGGCATAAGGACTTTCATTCGAATGATTATATTCATCGTAGATGCGCTCCAGTTCATAAATCACGGGTGTAAAACCCATAGTACGTTTGTGCTCAATAAGATCGTTTGCCTTTTCATAAAAATCTTTATGCGTGACAATAATATAGTCACCATGCATGTTTGTATTGTAATACTCGTTCGTCAGTCTGTTCACATAACGCAGGGAATCGATGGTCACAATGCCATATGCGGAATCATCCTTTTTTCCGGGTCCGGCAACAATGTATGTTTCATCACCTACACACTCATCTTCGAAATAGATGGAATATGTGACTACTCCCCTGACCGTATCTTCCGGAATAACATGATATCCCCGGATCCAGTTTATACTGTTCTTAATGATCATTATGTCAGATGCGGATGATAATCCCTGAACGCGAAAAAGATATCTTCCCGGTCCGTGCTGGGGTGAGAACTGCAAGACGTTATTATGTGCTATCATATAGCGGTCATAACTCACCTTCAACCAGTCAAAAAGAACTTTATCGTCCAAATAGGGATTGTTTTCAAATCCTTTAACGGATATACCGATCTTGTTCTCTCCGTGCGCGAGATACTGGTGTCCGTAAAACATATTTATATTAGAAGATACTCTTGGAAGTTGTCCGTCCCATTCGTCTTCCAGTAAATACCGGTCATTGACCGTCACATAGATCTGATGATCCATTTCATCGTCAACGGAATACGTTAATCCCTGCATGCGAAGTGTAAACTCTACATTATAGGGCGAATCCAGCACGGGGTCCCAAAGTTCAAAAGGGAAGGACACGCTGCGGCCGACGCTGATCGGCGGAGAAAAAAAGCGGTGTTCATATTTATGAGATAATTCGTCTTCATGTAAGCGGGCAAGGGGTTCATATCTCTGATTCTTTTCAATATGTACGGTTGATCGGAATTTTTGATTATCCTGAGGCAAAAAGATAGCTGTACCGGTTATTTCACTGTTCTCTTGAATGAAGCGCATGCCATTGCCTTCCGACCAATTGAGATGGATCACGTCGTAATCTGTAAAGGGATTATAGACATAATCGCCATATGGGTTCTTGAGCTCAGGTATATAAAACTGTAAAATGTCATGGTACTGGAAAGTTTCAATGCCAAGTTCATAGGTTGTGGTAACGCGACAGGGAATTTCTTCTCCCCACCAAAAAAGCTTGAGCTGCCTGGGTTTGACCGTACGAAGATCAACGCCCCGGTCTGCCAGGTCGCGTCCGGTGATCTGATATACCCCGGGTTCCTGAATGTACAAGGCCATAAATTCATTCGGTAATTGCGTTTTCAGAGAGGTCGTTTTGGCCAGTCCGGTTTTTTCTTTTTTTAAATTGGACGTTTGAAGTCGTTTGTCTGAGGTTGGCAACAAATTGATCTCGGCTTTTTTCAGGCAGCGGATATGACCATCTTCCGTAGGTAAAACCGGCATGATCTCTAAAAGCGTGCCGATACCGGGTATAAATTGCAGTCGAACAAAATCTTTCAGATCACGTATATCAACATCGTCAATTGCTACCGGATCAAGGTGTTCCCGGTCTGTCGCAAAACCCGGCGCAGATATCAGGACCTCTTCTTTTTCTTTTATGTGGAAGGTAAGCTCATCCGGTGTGTTGGATAAAATGTGTGTATGCAGGGGATAATATCTGCCTTTATAATAAAAACTTCCGGATATGCCGCTTTCGGGCATCTGACCCGTTTTAATGAATTGCGATAGATCCGTTTCGCTGATTTCCCAGCTATATGAAAATTGTGTGCTTGCCTCTTTATACTCCCATGCCGCAGCAAAGAGTATCCCCGTAATCGCAACAAGGACCAACAGTATCCTGTTAACGATTGGAAAGATATGTATAAAGGGATGTACGGAGTTCGTCCTCATTTAAGTCCCGTTTTAATTTGCCTTTCAGTGCAACGGATATCCTTCCCGTTTCTTCCGAAACGACAATGACCATTGCATCGCTTTCTTCCGATAAGCCCAATGCCGCCAGGTGCCGCGTACCGATAGTGGGATCAAGCTCGATATTTTCACTTAAAGGTAAAATACATTTTGCGGCCAATATATTTTCTTCATAGATCACGATTGCACCATCGTGTAATGGAGAACTTGTATTAAAAATGGAAAGAATAAGTTCATGATTGACTACTGCATTGATCTGAACACCGCGGTCAATGATCGACTTTAACCCACTGTCGCGCATGACTACGAGCAATGCACCCAACTCGGCTTTTTTAAGTTCAAAAACCGATGTTATAATTTCTTCTGTTTTTGTGTTGTCCGTTTTGGACATCCATCGTAAAAGAGGATTTTGCCCTATATATAAGAGTATGCGTCGCAATTCGGGTTGGAATAGAATAATGAACAAGATCACCCATACTGTCGCTAATTTCTCAAAAAGCCAGGCTGTTGCACGCAAATTTAAAAGTTGCGCGATAAAACCGATCAGAGCGATCGCGATCATACCATATAGCATTTGACTTGCGCGGGTATCGCGAAATAATAAATAGGTGCCATAAAAAATGAACCCAACAACAACGATGTCGATAATATCGATGAGCGAAACGGTCAATAACCCAATGTTAAACAGTTCTACCATATATAATCCAATACGCGAAGTGCCTGTACGGTTTCGGCGACATCGTGCACCCGAATAAAATCCGCACCCCGGATCGCGGCAACACAAGCGATCGCAAGGGAACCGGGTAAACGATCATGAACACCGGCCTGTGTGATATCACCGATCATCGACTTGCGCGATGCTCCGATCATGATAGGATACTTTAAATTACGAAAAGTATCAAGATTTTTCAAAATAACCGCATTGTCTTCTAAGCGCTTTCCAAAACCGATCCCGGGATCAAGAATAATCCTGTCATGTTTTACACCGGCATCAAGTGCGATCTTTGCCTGCTTTTTCAGAAAATCGCAGATCTCCTGAACAAGATCAGTGTACTCGGGATTTTCCTGCATGGTCTGCGGAACACCTTTCATGTGCATGATCACTAACCCGGCATCATATCTCGCCACATAATGCGCGATTTGCGGGTCAAAGCGAAGACCCGAAATATCATTGATCATACACGCACCCAAACGAAGCGCCTCATTGGCAACAACAGATTTACTCGTATCAACGGAAACGCTTGTATCCAACCGGAGAACACGCTCCAGAACGGGGAGAATGCGGTCTAATTCTTCCTGCGGTGACACCGGGAGCGATCCGGGGCGGCTTGATTCTCCGCCGATATCTATCATATCCGCTCCTTCTTCCAGCATGTGTTCCGCATGCCGGTATGCGGTGTCGGGATCAAGATACAAACCGCCGTCACTGAAGGAATTCGGGGTGATATTCAAAATACCCATGATCTTTGTTGTCATACGGCCACTTTCATCTAATCAAATAATCAAAGAACTAGGGTTGATTTTTTATTTCAACACTTTTTTTAATTTCTATTCCTTCTTCCGAAACAATCTTCTCCAGTTCTTCCCTGTCAAGCGATTCTTTTTCCAATAACTGGTCAGCGATCTTTTTCAGGGTTTTGAAGTGGTTTTTCAATAGGAGCATTGCACCTTCATAGGCGGTATTAACAATATGATGTACTTCCTGATCGATCTTCTGCGCTGTTGCTTCGCTGTAATTTTTGGTTGTACCGAAATCACGCCCAATAAATAATTCATGTGTTTTATTCCCAAATGCTGTCACACCCAAAGCATCGCTCATACCCCATTCGCATACCATGCGCCGTGCCATATCGGTTGCACGCTCAATATCATTGCTTGCACCGGTTGAAATATCATCACAGGCCAATGCTTCCGCTACGCGGCCGCCCATCATGACCTGCAATTGGGCGTTAATATATTTTTTTGTGTAATTATATTTATCCGCTTCCGGAAGCATGTGGGTTACACCCAGAGCGCGCCCGCGGGGAATGATACTAACTTTATGGACCGGATCAGATTCCGGCAATAATAGTCCGACCAAAGCATGCCCGGCTTCATGTATTGCCGTTATCTTTTTATCGTTCTCGCTTAGCAACAGTGAACGACGTTCCGTTCCCATCATGACCTTATCTTTGGCTTCTTCCAAATCTTTGGCGGTAACATTCTTATGGTTTTTTCGCGCAGCCAATAATGCGGCTTCATTGACCAAATTCGCCAAATCCGCCCCAACCATACCCGGCGTTCCCTTGGCAAGGGTCTTTAAATTCACATCCGAAGAAAGTTTGATATTCTTTGTATGCACTTTCAGAATGCCTTCGCGCCCTACGGCATCCGGAACATCTACCACGATCTGACGATCAAAACGACCCGGACGCAGCAATGCGGAATCCAGAATGTCAGGGCGATTGGTCGCCGCGATGACAATAACGCTTGCATCGGAATCAAATCCATCCATCTGTACAAGGAGTTGATTCAGGGTTTGCTCCCGTTCATCGTGTCCGCCACCCAGACCGGCGCCACGCTGTCTTCCAACAGCGTCAATCTCATCAATAAATACGATGGCAGGAGAGTTTTTTAATGCCTGATCAAAAAGCCCGCGGACCCGGCTCGCACCGACTCCCACGAACATTTCGACAAAGTCCGCACCCGATATACTGTAGAAAGGTACTTTCGCTTCACCCGCTACTGCTTTTGCCAGTAATGTTTTACCGGTACCCGGAGGTCCCAGTAAAAGTGCACCTCGTGGAATACGTCCGCCCAGTCGCTGAAATCGTTCGGGGTTTTTCAAGAATTCAATGATCTCTTCCAGTTCCTGTTTGGCTTCAGTACAACCCGCTACATCCTTAAAGGTGATCTTCGAATTCTCGGAGTTGAACTTTTTAGCGGGATTGGTATTCCCGAAGGAAAAAAGGCCCCCCGCTCCGCCGCCGCCACGGTTACCGGACATTCTGCGCATAAGAATGATCCAAACCCCGATAATGATGATCCAGGGAAGAATATTCAGCAGGATATCCTTAAATCCGATAGTTTGCTGTTTGAATTCATATTCCAGACCGGCCTCGTCCCATTGGTTCAGCAATTCCGTGTCCAGATGAAGGATCGTAACATGATATCGCAGGTATTCCACTTCTTTGCCGTTCACGAATTCAATCTGCGGATCTTTAAATTCTCCGGATAATGCATTTCCTTCAAGAACGCCATTCCTGATCTTTTCTTCTTTAAGATATCTGTTAAATTCGGTATAGCTTAGTTTTTTTTCGTTTGAACTTGAGGCATTCCCGAAAATCTGAGCAAGGATAAGCAGTATGATCACCAAAGCGATCCATATCAGAGGGGTCTTGGGAACTTTTACGGGACCTTGAAAATCGGGGCCTTTGCCCGGACCCGGTTTTTGCGGCGGTTTGTTATTGGGATTTTCCTCGGGACTATTATAAAAAACAGTGAACATGTCATCTCCTTTACAGTCTTTTAATATACAAAACAAATACGAGAGAATGTTCCTTTTTTATTCCTTTTTCTCGCTGTTCATGGCAAATATATCCCGTAACCGCCGGTATTGCTGTTCTATATCCAGTCCGTAACCAACAACAAATTTATCCGGTATCTCAAAACCGATGTATTCCGGAGGGACTTTGACCTTTGTTATTTCTTTTTTATAAAGCAATGTGGCAACCCGAACGGAGGCGGGGTGACTGTTGCGGAAGTGATTACGAAGGTAGTTGATGGAAAGCCCGGTATCGACAATATCTTCGACCAGTATAAGATCTCTGTTATGAATGTCCGCACTGATATCTTTGATCAAGCGTATGGTACCGGTAGAGCCGGTTTTGACATATGAGGATATTTTAATAAAGTCCATCTCGGCCTCAATGGTCATTGCGCGTAGCAGATCGGCCATAAAATAAAAGCTCCCGTTCAATACGCCGATCATGATCGGAGGTTTACCCTTGCCCGAATAATCTGCAGATATCTGTCTTGCAATTTGCTTGACGCGTTCCTGGATCTCTTCCTCTGATATCAGAAGATCTAATATCTCGCCGTCAAATTGCCCTCCGTAGTTCAGTGTCAGTGTTTTTTTGATCATTATTTCTCTCCGTTGATATATTGAATTCTTACGACCTGCTTTTCATTTATGTCAGCAATGTATTCATTCCCGCGCTTCACACCCGGTATCCAAAGGATGTTGTTCCCGGCAAGAACAACGATCTGTGTTCTTTTCCTTCTCGCAGTTATTTTCTCATCTTTCAATACATCGCTGACCTTTTTAAGTTTTCCGTTTCCAAATAGACGCAGCCTGTCACCTGCTTTCCATGGTCTGCAAATAAGTTTTTCACCGATAAGACTTCCGGAAAAATATGCTGTTGAGGGATCGTCGGTTCGCAGAGAAACGGGGGTATCCTGAAAGTTGATCTTTAATAGGCCGCCCTTCGAATCTGTAAGAAATTCCCCTTCTGTACAAGATATCTCAAGCGTGTGGCTTTCGCTTTCGGATATTGACCAAACAACATGTTCCCGCTCTTTATTTATCCGCGTATCCATGATCTCCATGCTTTGGCCGGTCTCCGACCGAAGAACAAAATCAAGGATCTGCTCCAGTTGCTTTTCCGTAATATGTCTTTGGACCAGGAGTGATTCACGGTAAACATATTTAAACAATGCCTTTTGAAAATAGACGGGCAGCTTATCCAAGTCTTTCATTTTCAACATGATGGTATCATCGGTGAAAGATATATATTCCTTCACGAGAGATCCGGTAAAATATTGCAAAGCGTCCCCGGCTTCATCCAGAGAGCGTGCGGATCGTGCCAGCAATCTTTCAACCTGATCAAATCCCATTGTTTTCAGTGCCGGGAGGAGCGTGTGGCGGATCCGGTTCCGGACATAGTTCTCATTTTGATTACTCAGATCTTCGCAAAATACCAGGTCGTTCGTGTGAACATATGTTTCCAGTTCCGCCCGTAAGATCTCTTTAAGGGGTCGGCGATAGATGCCGCGACTTTCGGGGATACCCGCAAGACCTTTTATACCCGAACCGGTAAGCACGCGATAGAGTACCGTTTCTGCCTGATCGTTGGCATGATGCGCGGTAAAGATCGCATTGCAATGCAATTCTTCGGCCCAGGCATCAAAGGCTTTGTAGCGCGCAATACGAGCCAACGATTCTGTACCGGGATGATTTTTTGTTGCTGCCAAGTACTGCTCTTTTTTCTCCGGGATTGATAGTTCCAGTTTTTTTTCAAAATATGGCAGACCATATCTCGCTGCCAGTTCCCGGCAAAAATCCGACTCCTTTGGATCACTCTCCGGGCGCAAACCATGATCAATGTGAACGATCACAATGTTCCAGCGCCATTTGGACCGCAGCTCAAGGATCACGTGTAAAAGAGCAACACTGTCCAATCCGCCGGATAAAGCAAGCGCTATTGTGTCACCGGTATCTGCCAGGGAATGGCGGATAATATAGTGATGTACTTTTTCCGCCAAGGGAGACCATTTCATGTCAACCTCTAAATAATGATGCGGTGTTTTATTGATCTTTCAGCAATTTCAGGAATTTTCGTTTTCCCACTTTCAAAACATCACCGTCTTTTACGAACAAGGGCGCCGCGTACGTTGTAATACGTTCTCCATTAAGATAGATCCCACCCTGAGCAATAAGTCGTTTTACTTCACCACCCGATTGACAAAGCCCGCTTTCAACCAGGACTTTTGCAAGCAATACCTCTTCATTACCAACGCGTATTCCGGGTATGTCATCGGGAATATCTTTGTCGATAAATACCTTCTGGAAGTGTTCTTTTGCCTGCTTTACCCCCGCTTTTTGATGATATTTCTCAACAATGCGTTCCGCAAGAAGATGTTTAATGTCTCTGGGGTTTTCTCCCGATTCCATTCTTGTTTTGTATTTTTCCAGTTCTTCCCCGGTGGCATTGGTTGCCAGTTCAAAGTAACGCATGATCATATCGTCATTGATCGACAGGGTTTTTCCGAACATTTCTTCAGGAGATTCGGTCAGACCAATATAATTATCCAGAGATTTTGACATTTTTTCTTTTCCATCCAGTCCTTCCAGGATGGGCATGGTAAGAATAACCTGGGGTTCCTGATCATATTCGCGCTGGATATCACGTCCCACAAGAAGATTGAACTTCTGATCGGTGCCCCCGAGTTCAATATCCGAGCGGATCGCGACACTGTCATAAGCCTGTGCAAGCGGATACAGAAGTTCATGTATCGATATGGCAATACCTTTTTCAAAACGTTTTGAAAAATCATCCCGCTCCAGCATGCGCGCAACCGTATAATGTGCCGAAAGGGAAATAATATCTTTAAAGTGCATTCCGTCGAGCCATTCGGAATTATAATGTATTTCCAGATGTTCTCGGTCCAGAACGATACCGGCCTGATCGAAATACGAACGTGCGTTATGTTTGGTTTCTTCCAATGTCAGAGCGGGGCGTGTTTTACTGCGTCCTGTGGGGTCGCCGATCATAGCTGTAAAATCTCCTATGATCAGGACCGCCTTATGTCCCAGATCTTGAAATTCACGCATCTTACCAAGGACCACAGCATGACCGATGTGCAGGTCCGGTCTGCTTGGGTCGGCCCCCAGTTTTATCCTGAGCGGCTGACGGGTCTTTATGCTTTTCTCGATCTTTTTTACAAGCTCTTCTTCAGGAATAATTTCTTCAACGCCTCTGCGAATGATATCCATTTGTTCATTCAGTGAGGGAAATCGTTCCATGTATTCTCCTTTTATCTCAGTTTTTGATGGCGCTCCAGGCTGCGCTCGGTCTCCCGTTTAGCTATATCCTGTCGCTTATCATAAAGTTTTTTCCCTTTGACCAGTCCCAGTTCAATTTTGATATGATTACCCAACCAATATAGCGACAACGGTATCAGCGTTAGATGCTGTTCATCGCGTTTTTGTTTTAATTTCCGTATTTCTTTCTGATGAAGCAAGAGTTTACGCGGACGTACCGGATCATACGGTTCGGCATCCGCGTGCGAATAGGGTGAAATATGCGCCTGCATTAAAAAGAGTTCATTTTCATGAAAACTGCAGTAAGCTTCTTTGATGTTCATTTTCCCTTCGCGGATCGCTTTTACTTCCATTCCGTGAAGTATTATCCCCGCTTCGATCTTTTCAAGGATATGAAAATCATGATATGCTTTTTTGTTTTTTAAGATCAGCTTTTCCACGCGATTAATATAATCAACTTATGCAGGAATAAGAAGTTAGAAATTCAAGGATTTTTATGAACGTACCGGTCTTCTTCATTTGTTGCGCTGCTGAGCGTTTATTCTGCATTCCCGTTATGGACTAAACCCACAAGTCCGAAACAGGTCATTAAAAAGCTGCCGCCGTAACTGATAAAGGGAAGCGGCTTCCCGGTTACGGGTAACAGTCCGATCGTCATACCTACATTGATAAAAATATGTGCCAACAGCGCGGTCGTACCCCCAATGATGAGCATCGCGCTGAATGTACTTTTCGCCGTCATCGCCATGCGGTACCAGCGAAGGATCAAAAAACAGTATATGAACAGAATTACGATTATACCGAAAAAACCGAATTCTTCGGAAATAACGGAAAAAATAAAGTCCGTATGCTGTTCGGGAAGAAAACGCAGGTGTGACTGGGTGCCTTGCAAAAAGCCTTTTCCGCTCAGTCCGCCTGATCCGATAGCGATCTGTGACTGTATGACCTGATAACCCGCTCCCATCGGATCCAGGCGCGGATTTAGCATGGTCAGTATTCTCTGTTGCTGATACGGCTTGATTGCATTCCAGAAAAAGGGTGTTAGAACACCTACAAGGATATTCATAATAAACATTGCGGCAGAAAAAAGGATGTTCTTATTATTAATAAAAATAATGATCGCAACGATTATCCCCCAGGCAAGAAAAACCCAACTATTGAAAGCCGCCAGCATCGTGATGAACGGTGCACATATCAAAAAAATATAATATAACTTATATCCGCTGGCAAAAAGCATGACCGCAAAGATAACAACATAAACAAACGTGGTACCCAGATCGGGCTGAATAAAGACAAGGGCGCTTGGGATGGCCAGCACGCCCAACGGATAGAGAACGTACCCGGGATTGAGCGGTGACCGGCGGTTTTCACTGAAACATTTTGCCAGCATGATGATCAGTATGAATTTCATGAATTCGGAAGGCTGGACCTGAAATATTCCCAGATTGATCCAGCGGTTCGAACTTGCTGTGGCAATGGATATGATAAAGGGGACAAGGATCAGGCCCAGACCGATCAAATACAGAACCTCTGCGTAACTGAGTAAAAAACTTTTTCGTATGGAGAACAGTAATATGAACATAATAAGTCCGCCGACAATACCAAGAACCTGTTTCCAAAAATACTGCAAGTTCACTTCCGCTCCCACATAGGTCGTTGCGCTGTATATCGCTATCAGCCCACATCCCGTTAACAGCAGAACAAGTATCAGCGAGGGAACGTCTATTTCAGAGATTTTCAGATTAAAAAAGTCTTTGAATTTCATTGTCTTCTCATATGGTAATAGGTCCTTAACATCTGACCGGCAAAGGGAGCTGCGGTCTCGCTGCCGGAAGAGCCGTGCTCAATAAAGACGACCACCGCATACGGAAAATCTTTTCGAGCGGAATAACCCATGAACCATCCGTGTGATTCGCCGTGGGGGTTCTGTGCCGTTCCGGTTTTCCCGTACATGTCCAACCCCGGTACATTTGCCGTTCGCCCGGTACCCCAGCTGCTTTGAACGGCATTGCGCATTCCCGATTGGATTTCTTTCCATGTTGCATCCGAGATATTTGTAATATGGTTGACCGGATACTCTATTTCTTCCTTGCGCATATCTTCGGTGTATTGAACCGATTTCAATAAATGCGGCGTGATGATTTTTCCGTTCGTTGCCAGAATCCCCGTATAGCGGGCAACCTGCATGGGTGTGACCAGAACATCGCCCTGGCCGATGACCATGTTGAGCCATGTTCCCCGCCACCATTTACGCCGGCCATACTGACGATCGAGAAAATCGCGGTCCGGATTGATACCCGCCAGTTCTCCGGGCAGATCGATCCCGGTCACTTCGCCGAAGGTCATTATTCTGGCATAATTGCTCCAATCATCAATTCCAAGGTCCAGGATCACATTATAAAAATAAACGTTACAGGAATGCGCAATGGCATCGTTCAGGTTTTCCATTCCGTGCACGTGTGAGCATTTGTAATTACGGCCACCGAGCGTATAAACACCCGTACATTCATATTCCACCGTGGGGTTAATGATCTTTTTTTCCAATCCGGCAATTGCTCCGACCATTTTATAGATGGACCCCGGTGGGTATTGTCCGCGGATCACACGATTAAAAAGCGGAACGCGTTTGTCCTGTACGATGGAGTCCCATTCCGCCTGTGTCAAGCCGTCTACAAATATCAGGGGATCATAGGATGGTGAAGTGACGCAGGCAATAATTTCCCCGTTTTCATAATTCATTAAAATGGCAGCTCCGTTATGATTTGCCAATAATGTTTCCGTATATGCCTGCATGCGATGATCCAGCGTTAAAAACAATGCATTCCCCGGAACGGGATTGATCTGTTCGTAGGCCTGGTCGCTCAATGGTTGGCCAACGGCATTCACTTGTTTATAGCGGTAACCTCGTGTTCCCTTCAGAAGGTCCTCGTATTGCTTTTCGATCCCGTCATATCCGATAATATCGCCAAGCTTATATCCCATCTGCCGGTATTGCTGAATATCACGCTGACGGATCTGAGCAGTGTATCCGAGAATATTACCGCTTTTTATTTCCGGAGCATAGGCGCGGATGGGGCTAAATACAACCTCCGCTCCCGGGAATTCCTGGATATCCTCATTAATGCGCGTATTGACCTTAAAATCAATATTTCTCAGCACAACGGCCGGCCGGTATGCCCCGATTTGATTGCGCTGCATACTGCGCCGCAACTGTGCGGCGGGAACTCCCGTTATTGTCTCCAGCTTTTCCCATGTTTCGGGATTTTGTCTAATAATATCAGGATAAACAACAATATTGTAGCAGGGCACATTATAGATGAGTTTTTTTCCGTTCCGGTCGTAAACCAGTCCCCGGGGCGCTGCAATATCAACACGATTCAACATGTTGCCGATCGCCTGATTGCGGTATATCGCATGATTAACGATCTGTAGATCATAAAACCGCATGATCAATATTAAAAAAAGCACAACAGCAAACACAAGCAGCGTAATGATGCGGTATGCGCCGATGCGGTTTTTGACTTCCTGTGACATAGTTACCTGTTGGTTTTCTGATAAAGCGGAAATATCGCGCTGAGGACGAGAAAGATCAAAAAGGTATAAGCGGTCTCCGGAAGTGTATAACGATACAAAATGACAAAAGGTTTTGCAAATCCCGAATAATATAAAAGATTATACAGCAGATAATATACAAACATGGTGCCGAACATGCTTACATGGAAAGCAACGCCTCGCATACGGCGGACCAAGGGTAACATTTTTAATAAAACATAAATGAGAAGTGTCTTTATAAGAGATGAAAGTCCCCAGAAATGCAAGCTTCCCGGATAAACGATATCCTGAAGTATGCCAAAAACAAATGCGGCGATAATAACAAAGACCGGCCTTTCATTCATGGCCAGAATGATCAGAAAGATCAAAAGAATATCCGGATGAATGCCGGCAATACCGATAAAATCGTTAAAGATCATTCCAATAACGAACAGGATGACCAGTACAATATAGGAAATAAGCGTGTTTTTTTTATTATTTTCCATTTCCGCTCAGAATAAATACTTCATGAAGGTTCTTGAATAAAACCGAATAATCACCCTTGATAATATATGTAAAACCATTATCCGATGAACTTACTTCCGTAATAACGCCAATGGGAATATCTGCCGGATAAACCTCCGACAGACCGGATGTGGTTACGGTCCATCCCGGCTGAATGTCAAAACTGACCGGAATATCATCTATAATAAAAGTATTTCCGTGATGCCATTTCAAGATACCGTAAACCCGGACCGGATTGATCCGCGCACTGACCCGAACATCCGGTTCAATGATCATGCTCACAATACAACTGCGTTCCCCTGCTGAAAGCACTCGCCCGACCAATCCGTTCTTATCGACAATAATATCGTTCTTTTTTACATTATCCTTCTTGCCTTTATCCAGCATAATAATGTCAGACCCGTCTTTAAAGCCTTTGTAAACGATCAATGCGGGCAGCATTTCGTAATGTGATGTGTCACGAAATCCCAGTAGTTCACGCAAGCGCTCGTTTTCGGAACTAAGGTTCTGAAGGCGGGAAACCTCTTTGTTCAGACGAAATACTTCCATGCGCAGCTGTTTATTTTCATCAAGTACCATTCGTCTGTATTGCTGCTCCACAAAGGGTTTTTTTATAAACAATGTAATATCCTGCCATTTGGTCTGCACGGCAAGAACGGTGTGATTTTCTGTTTGGGATAAAAGGAAAAGAGAGATGCCGATAAAGATTACGGTCAATATCTCCAGGTGTTTGGAAATAATAAAGTCATATAATTTGCTCAGCATCTACAATAGAATATCAAGATAATTTTCTATGTTTTCCAGCACCTTCCCGGTGCCTTTTGCAACCGAAAGTAAGGGTTCGTCGGCAATATTCACGGGCAGGTTCGTTTCGCGCCGGATACGCTCATCTAGTCCCTGCAGCAAGGATCCGCCGCCGGTAAGAATGATCCCGCGGTCCAGAATGTCCGATGACAATTCCGGCGGTGTGTGTTCAAGCGTGCGTTTGATGGCGGCGATCATCATTTCAATGGTTTTCTGCAAACATTCGGATACATCGTTGGCGTCCACCTCGACGGTACGCGGAATACCCGTAAGTAAATTTCTGCCTTTAACGGCAATGATCTTCTCTTCCATGGGGATGGCAGAACCAACGGCTTTTTTGATCTCTTCGGCAGTGCGTTCGCCGATCATCAGATTGTGTTTTCCCCGAAAATAATGGACAATGGCATTATTGAGTTCATCACCCGCTACCCGGATCGATTCTTTTGCAACAACACCGTTTAATGCCAAAACGGCAATTTCCGTAGTCCCGCCGCCGATATCAACGATCATACTGCCAAAGGGCTTGCTGATGTCTATACCGATCCCGATAGCGGCAGCTACCGGTTCCTCTATCAGATACACGCGACTGGCATTTGCACGTTCGGCACTTTCCTGGACTGCGCGTTTTTCCACTTCAGTAATGCCGGAAGGAACACATACCACCATTTTGGGACGGGCAAAACGGGAAAGATGAATTTTTTTGATAAAACCCTGTAGCATTCCGTCGGTCATTTCAAAATCCGCGATAACCCCGTCTTTCATGGGACGAATGGTCGTAATGTTCGGATGGGTACGGCCGAGCATCTCACGCGCTTCATTGCCTACCGCGATGATCTTACCGGTCTTTGTCGATTTTGAAACAATGGACGGTTCATTGATCACGATCCCCTGACCGCGCATATGAATAAGGGTGTTGGCCGTCCCCAGATCTATTGCTATGTCACTGTTTAACCACTTGAACATACTCATATTGAATCCTTGATTTATTTTATGTCGAGCCACCTGCCGGAATCGAACCGGCGACCTACGCTTTACGAAAGCGTCGCTGCTACCGACTGAGCTAAGGTGGCAAACAGCTAATTAATATAATGTTTTCCCTAAAAAAAACATTATTTTTTCTAAACTAATTTTTCACCTTAGCATCTTCTAACCAGGATTTTATCCTGTTATAAACGGCATCTGCCGTGAAACCGTATTTTTCTGCAAGTATGGGATAGGGTGCCGAATCTCCGAAATTATCCATTCCTATCAGCAAGAGGGGATTTGCTGAAATCTGTCCCCATCCGAAAGTGCGCCCTGCTTCAACACAGACCACGGGAGTTTTACCCGGCGGGATCAATCTCTTGCGATATGCCGTTTCCTGTTCCAGAAAAAGCTCAAATGAGGGTACGGACAGGACGCGAACATGCATCCCTTCCCCGGTGAGTTTTTTAGCGGCTTCCATACTGATCGCCAGTTCCGAACCCGAGGCGGCAATGATCAGATCGGGTGTCCCCGCGGTGTCTTTTATGATATAAGCGCCTTTGTCAAAATCGATATTGCCGGTATCGTCCGGATGAAGGTCGGGACATGTCTGGCGGGTAAGGATCAGCGCGCTGGGGCCGGTTTGAAAGCGCAGCGCCTTTAGCCATGCCTGAGCGGTTTCAACTTCATCGGCCGGACGCAAGACCTGCAGGCCGGGTATCAGCCGCAGAGACATTAATTGTTCAACCGGCTGATGTGTGGGTCCGTCCTCACCAACAAAAATACTGTCATGCGTAAAGACATAGATGACCTGCTGTTTCATGATCGCGGACATGCGGATCGCGTTGCGCATATAATCCGAAAAGACCAAAAATGTACCGCCGAACGGTATGGAACCGTCGCCGTACAGTGCGATCCCGTTCATAATGGCAGCCATGCCGAATTCGCGGACACCATAATATATATTCTTACCTGCGCGATCTTCCCGATTGAATATACCCGCATCCTTGATAAGGGTCAGATTTGAAGCGGCCAGATCCGCTGAGCCGCCGATAAGACCCGGTACATGTTTGATGATTTCCTGTAATATGTGACCGGAATATGCGCGGGTGGCGTTTTCTTTGCGGGATAGATTCTGCATCAGTATCTTTTCCAGGCCGGCAGGCAGTTTCTTGTCGATCTGCTGTTTATACAGCTGAAAACGCGCGGGATCGGTCTGCTCCCACGCCCTGTATTTTGTCTGCCAGTCGGCATACCGTTCTTTCATTTTTTGGACATAATCCGAAAACAGGTCCCTGACCTCCCGGGGAATATAAAAAAAACTGTCTTCCGGAAATCCCAGGGCGCGCTTGGTCTGACGCAGTTCGTCTTCCCCCAGGGGTGCGCCGTGCGCCGCAGATTTATCCTGTTTGTTCGGACTCCCGAAGCCAATGTGTGTATGTGCAATGATCAGGGATGGCTGGTCCGCCTGTTCCTTCGCCTTTTGAAAGGCGTTCCTTATCTGATCGTGGTCATGGCCGTTTATTTCCTGCACGTGCCATCCGTATGCCCGATAGCGCAAGGCGACATCATCCGAATAACTTAGATCGGTGCTGCCGTCGATGGTGATACGATTGCTGTCATAGACGCATATCAGTTTTCCAAGACCGAGATGTCCCGCCAGCGAAGATACTTCATGACTGACACCTTCCATCATATCCCCGTCCCCGCAAAAGCAATAGACATAATGTTCACCGAAAAGCGCATATTCGGGGGCATTCCACGTTTTTGCACTCTTTTCTGCCGCTATTGCCATACCCACAGCATTCGCCAGCCCCTGCCCCAGAGGTCCGGTCGTGGTCTCTACCCCCGGAATTTCGCATTCGGGATGACCCGGTGTTTGACTGTTCCATTGCCGAAAGTTCTTTAATTCCGCAAGCGGCATCTCATAACCCGCCAGATGCAGCAAGCCATACAGTAAGGCCGATCCGTGTCCGCCCGAAAGCACAAAACGGTCTCTGCCGGGCCACTGCGGATCATCGGGGTTATACAACATTATCTGCGTCCACAAAACCGCAGCACAATCCGCCATTCCCATAGGTAATCCCGGATGGCCGGATTTGGCTTTTTCGACCATGTCTGCCGCTAATATACGTAACGTATCGGCTGTCAGTTTTAACATACCTTATCTCCGCGTTTTACTGCTCCGATAATTTATAACCATTTCCGGCCTTTTAAAACCCCTTTTGTGGAAATACAAAGAAATAAAAGACTTGAAAAGCACTTGACAGATAGATAAATTTCATTTCGGATCATAATAACGGGAAAACAACATGAAATGCAAGGTATGCTTATTTTTTATGCTCATCGGACCAGCTTTTACCTTGTACGGTGCAGTCGAGTTTATCGCTTTGCTTCTATCGACCGATGGTGAATCCGTAAGCATTGAGTGGTCAACCGCAAGCGAGACCCAGAATCTGGGTTTTATCCTGGAGCGAAAAAGCGATACCCTCTCCCAGTGGGAACCCTTGGATGATTATATCGGGAATGACCTTCTTCTGGGGCAGGGAACGGTCAGTTCGCAAACCGATTATCTGTATGTTGACTCAAACGTTACGCCCGGTTTGCTGTATATTTATCGTATTGCCGGAGTAGATGAGGCCAATAACATCGGCTGGCTGGACAGTGCCTCGATCCGGGTTGAACAAACATCCGTACATACACAGGTACCGGAAATATTTGATCTGAAAGTTTTTCCCAACCCTTTTAATGCGGTTCTTAATATCAGCTTTTCCTTGCCTGAAAATATCTCCTGCTTTTTCCTGGAAATTTATGATGTACACGGAAAACTGCTTGAAAAAAAGATCTTCGATCAGTACGTAATGTCGGGATCATACCGCATCCGCTGGCATTCCGGTAATATGGGGTCGGGTATTTACCTCTGCAGGATCCGCACATTCGGCCTGGATGGAAGCCGATCTTCGATATCAAGAAAAACAGTATTGTTAAAATAAGAATATAATTTTTACCTGAAAAGATGAAACCGCTTTTTGAAAGCGGTTGTTGGTGGGCGCTGAGGGATTTGAACCCCCGACCCCCTGCTTGTAAGGCAGGTGCTCTAAACCAGCTGAGCTAAGCGCCCGGAAATTCAAGCCCGATATTATAAAACGAATCCCTTTTTAATGCAAGATATTATTTTCATCCCGCCAGGTTCTGTCCGCTTATCATCATACGGAGTTATTTGAGATAGATCATTTTTGCTGTTTCAATCTGGGACAGGCATTCAAGCGTATAGATATAGATACCGCTGGAGAAAGAGCTCATGTCAATGCGTATCTCGTTTTGTCCGGCCCGGAGCGGTTGAATGTCCCTTTCCATGATCTTTCTTCCGTCAAGGGAATAGATCCGCAACTCGACGGGAAGTATTTCAGAAATAATATAACTTATCGTAGTTGAAGCATTAAAGGGATTGGGTGCATTCCCTGCAAGCACAAACAGCAGATCTTCCGGAACATCGATCTCTTTGACCGGTGTAATGATCGTTTGGGTCGATGACCCCCTTCGGCTGATCTCACCGCGGTGCATCGGCCAGGTGACCGGGCCCGCAAAATGTTTTAAATCGATCACAGAAAGTCCCGAATTTGTTCCAGCGATCAGCTCCAGGTCATTATCCTTATCAATATCGGCGACCGCCAGACTTGATTTGGAGAGAGAACGGACTGAGATCGGGAATTTTTCGACAGGTGTGCCATCCATGGCATAGGCATGAATTCTACCGTCGCCGCTTATCGCAAGGATCTGCTGTTCATGTCCGTCCTCATTTACAACACGGGCTGTAGCCAGTGACTGTTCTATGGTACTGCCAACCTGTTTCGGCCAGTTCTCAACCAGAGTACCCCTCAGAACATCGATCAGATAAATATATCCAGAGCCAGTGCCAAAAGCCGCAAAGATCCCGTTATTATGTCCAAAAACTGCGGGTGAAGCCTTGATCGAACCGCTGCCGCTGATCATGAAGCGCTGTGTCCCGTCGGGATCAAAACCGTACATATCGCCACGATCATTTCCGATCAGAATGATCGCCGAGTCGGTACCTGTAAGTATCACATACGGTTCACTCTGGATCGTCCCCGAGAGATCCCGGGGCCAGCCTTCGCGTACGATTCCGTTTGCTTCAATGATACTTAGTTTGTTTCCCATTCCCCCAAAAACAATGGCGTCTTTTCCGTCCCCGTTCAGGTCCGCAAGAGAAACGCCCTTACGGACATTCTGACCTACATTGACAGGAAAGCCTTCGACAAAGGTGCTGTCATGATGTAAGGCATAGATGTTCTGATTGTTTGCACCGAAAACAATTTCCCGTTCGGGACTGTCGTCCAGATTGCCGATCGCCGGCATGGATGTGATGAATCCGCCAATGCTGCGGCTCCATTTGAACTGCCCGTTAACGTCATACACAAGCACCTTCTTATTGAACAGGGTGATCACAAGATCCAGCGTACCGTCAAGATCGATATCTGCGATCGCGATCCCCCCGGTCTCTCCGCCCAGGGCCAGAGGAAAGCCCTCGCGCAGCTCTCCCCGGTGATTCACGATATAAATATTGCCACTCTTATCGGCAAAAATGATATCCTGAAAACCATCTCCATCGATATCTGTAAAGATCGGAGAAGTTTCGACCGCATTTCCGGCCATAAAGGGGAATCCCGCCTGATCAAGATAAACGGAAACAGGCAGCGTAAGTGTGACATTGTATGTAAAATCGGTATCTTCATTCGATGTCAGTTCAAGCGAGAAATCATATTTGGCCGGCGCAAGATCGTCGGCAAAAACAACTTCAAAACCGTTATCGTTGTTCCATGCGCTGGTGTTCGAAGGAAGCGTGCTCCATGTGGCAATACTGTCCGTGATCGTGATCCCGGCCTGAGAAGATCTTAATACCCCGCGTAATTCACTGGCGTTCACCCATCCGCTGTCGTTTTTTATCTCAACCATAAAACGCGCGCGCTCTCCCGGGTTCAGAAGCGAATCCGCATCTCCTTCCGTAATGATGGTCTGCAAGCCCGTATAGCTTAATTTTGGCCATTTATCAAACGCGAGAGAACGTAATATATTCACCCTGCCAGTTCCCAGCTGACCGGCATAATTCGGATTGATATCGTCGATCGGATCGGTATGGTCCAGCAGGCGGGCGGTAAGCCATTCGTTGGATTTTTCGGGATAAACCGATTTGATCAATGCCAGGCAGGAGGCAACCAGCGGCGAGGACATGGATGTACCGCGAAGATAGGTATAGCTGGTCGATTTTGTCAAGTAGGTACTGAGCATGCTTTCTCCCGGTGCGGCAATATCCACACCGTAGAAATTCGCGCCAAGATCCGCTTCTCCGTAACTTGCCCAGGAAAAAATATCGTTCGAACTGACCGCCGTGACGGATATAACGTTGTTGTATCCCGAAGGATAATGATATTCATTACTGGGATTCCCGTTATTATCCCCGTTCCCGGCAGAGGCGACAATAATAGAACCATAGGTGTTATAAGCACTATTTATAATGTTTTGTGCATAAGTACTGTAACCGGGACCTCCCCAGCTCAGATTGATGATATCCGCTCCGGCCTGCGCCGCATAGGTAATACCGGGATATCCGTGTGATATATTATCCGAATCCGCATCACCGGTTGCCTTGACCGGCATAACACGCACACCGTATCCTACGGATGCAACACCTATACCGTTATTGGTCGTGGCGCCGGCGAGTCCGGCCACATGTGTGCCATGGCTGTTATTGATCGGCATAGGATCATTATCGCTTCCGGCAACATCCCAACCGAGAATATTATCCACGTATCCGTCGCCATCCGTATCGCCGCCCGTCAAAAAAGGAGAATATGAGTGAATAACATCACGCAGGTCCGTTTTTCCATCTCCGTTCAGATCGCCGCAGAAAGCGACCGCTTCCTCGGGTGTTACAAAGCCGTCACCATCCGTATCCGCCAGTGCAAATACATCCGCAGGGATCTCATTCTGATTGATCCAGATACTTCGCCACAGGTCGGGGTGCGTATATTCCACACCGTCGTCCACGACCGCGATCACGATCTCTCTGTTCCCCGGAATCTCGCCGTTCGCGATATCCCAGAGTCTCCATGCTTCTCGAGCACCGATCTTATTCAGATACCATTGATTACCGATCATGGGATCATCGGGAATCCCGCGGGCACGCATGACCGGCTCGCGCTCCGCATTTTGAACTGCGGTGCTGCCTTTTCTCAGTTCCTGCAATATGCCCGGTGCTTCTTCGATTTCCGGATGGATCACTATGCGATAAATACGGTTCAGATACACATCGCCGTCACGGTCTTCGGGACGGGCATTGGGTATCCAGGGTTCGAGCCTAATAACGTTGTGTTTTTTAATAAATGTATTCAACCCGGGATAGGGTGTTTCCATGCTTATACATTGTTCGGGGGTTAGCGGTGCCTCGTGCGGCCGAAGGGAAAACAAAATATGATTCGGGTAATATTCCGCGAAGGCCACGGTCAGCATTATTGTAAGTGCGATAATAATTTTGGTTCTTTTCATGAATTCTTCCTGTCTTTTCAATGACCTATGATAGGATTTTACAATAAATAAAACAACATTAAAGTGCCGTAGTTCCTGATATATCAGAGAAATAACAATATTTTTCAACAACTTTTCATCTTAAAGAAATGACCGGGGATGAAAAATTAATTATTGATATAAAAAAACCCTCCCGGGTGGGAGGGTTTTTTAATGTACGTTAACGGGTAATTACTTCAGGAGTGACATCTTCTTAATGTCAGTAAAATTACCCGAGGTCATACGATAGAAATAGATACCGCTTGAGAGTGCAGAGGCATCAAATTTCAGATTGTACGAACCGGCTTCCATCGGTTTATCTACCAGAGTACGGACATGACGACCGGTAATATCGAATACTTCGATCTTTGTCATGCCGGCTTCCCTGAGCTCAAAACGAATGGTGGTAACCGGGTTAAAGGGGTTCGGATAGTTCTGCGACAATACATATTTCGCAGGAACGATCTCTTCGGTTGCGGTCAGGTCAATGTCCACATCAAAATATCCGCGGATCATCGGATTACCTGCTTTCACCGGCACGATCGAAGTCCATCCGCCGCTGGGAACCTGCATGGTTGCCAGTCCGGAATACCCACTGTTCATATCCATTGCAAGCCAGGAAGCCCATCGGGTATCCGCGCCTTTTACGCCGATCCAGATGCTTTCACCGTCTTCAAGGACAATACCGCTTTGGGTTTGGGTGATGGGGTTGGTCAGTTTAAATGTATTCCAGCCCGCGATCGCGGCAGCGATGGAAGGTTCAATACGGAGCCAGCTTTCACCGGGCATTCCGTTATCGTCGGCAAATACCTTGATCTTATAAGCATCTCCCGCATAAATATTATTGAAACGCAGAGCTTCCAGTTTGGCAGGATAGCTTGAAGGCGTGATCTTGATCACAACCATGGTATCCAAACCAAGATCAAAGTAGTCTTCGAAGCTACCGTCGTCGTACGCGATCTCTTCTACATCGTTCGGAACGACATAAGCACGTCTGCGCGCACTCGGCTGACTTTCAAAGTCGCCCTTGGTGCTGGTGACATAATATTCATATTCAACGAAAGGCTCAGCCGTTTCATCCGTATAGGAGTTCTCCGCCACACCGGATGCGATACGCGTAAAGGTTGACGTGGTTGCTACCCGGCGGTATACATTATAGGTCATACCTTCATAGGTAACCCCGAATTCGCCCTGGGCGCCAACCGGTGTACCATAGGCAGCAGTATAGAAACCTCCGCTATAAAGGGACATACCGGAACCATCAAGATCAATATAACAAGCAGGCCGAGATGCTGATGTTTCCCAGAAGATCAATACACGGAAGGGACCGTTCACGGCAATCGAGTCATCGCTGATATCGATGCTTTCAAATCCGCCGCCCACGGCAGGAACAAAATTATCGCTCCAATACAAGACACCCACACTCGGACTGTAAAGCATGACGGAAATACTGTCCCCATCGGGATTGATTCCCGGCAAAGCAAAATCCAGACTCGAAAGTAACACGTCTTTACCTTGCGTATCGTAATTCATACCCATGCCGACCCCTGCTGCGCCGCCAAAAAAGGTAGCTCCGGGGCCATTATAGGTTCCGCAATCTGCAGGGTCTGCACCCATGAATTCAATGGGCAGCATATGTGTGCCATTCAGTTCGTACCAGCTGATAACGATGTGTTCTTCCGCGTCCATTTCCGCTACAACATTTGGCGGAACAGGGAGGTCCGGAATGGAATAGACGATAAAATCATCGATCCACAGACCGCTACCCGAAGGTGTATCACCATCGCTGCGGAAGTAAAAACGGAATTTTACGGTTTTTCCGGCATGTGCCGTCAGATTACATTCACTGTAACTAAACGACCCGCGGAACGGATACCAGTTCGGGCCGGATCCGGTATATACGTAGTTCGGATTTCCGGAGTTCTCATGGTTTGAGATCGCCCGCCATGTAACACCATTATCCGGCGAGAATTCCATGCGCCAGTATTCGACATCCGGGAATTCGTCATTATCGACAAAATCCGCCATAAATTCAAAATCGCAGAAGATCAGCATGTTTTCTTCATCCGGCAGAACAATGGAGGGAGAAACAAAATAATCTTCGAGGTTCAAGGCATACGTATCGCCGTCAAAGTTCCTTAACGCATGTGTCGGAGAAGGAATGGAATCGGTCGTTTCATGAACGGTCCAGTAAGAGCCGCTCGGCGTTTTAATACCGTATGTGATCAAACCGTCGCTGACGCTTCCGTTGAATTCGGCATCGCCGGCAACGTGAATACTGTCAACCATCATACCGATCAGGTCATCATCGTCCAATACGTCATAAGCAACGTCGGCAACAAATACAAAGCGAACCTTAACTGTATCGCCGATATATTCGGCTATATTCACTTCGGCACGACCGGCAACTTCACCGCCCCATCCGGGGACTCCGGGACCCATGCCCAGAACGGTACCAAATGAATACATGCTGGTAACGTTATACGGAACACCGGTAGGCTGAAGAATGGTCCATGTTGCGCCGCCGTCATTGGTGATCTGAACATTTCCGCCATCCCAGCCATCCCATTCGTTGTATACTTCGGGAGGTTCGGCATACATTCTGATATCAAAGGACAGAATGCTGTCCCCGCCGGTAAGAACAACTTCCGGGGTTTCAAGTGCGACGTTCCAGTTATTCAGATAACCGCCCAGGACCGGGTCTCCGCACCACCAAAGGGAATCACCCGTATCAAAATAATCAAGCAGGTGGAATTTCCCGCGGGGGTCCGGCGCGGTACCGTCAAAGTTCACCCATCCGGGTGCACCATTTTCAAAGTCCTCAAAATAGATCACTTCCACGGCCGATGTATCAACAGTGACGGCGGGAGCCATCAATCTGTTAAAGGCCGAAGTACGTGTGCGGACCTCGTCTAGCGGAAGAGGCGCAGTCTTGATATAGACCTGTGTCTCTTTGGCTCTCGGGGTACCTGCATTTTCCACGGGATCACTTTGAGGTGCCGTTGCCGCAAATAGGGCTACACCGGCAATCAATAACAAAGCGATTACACGTTTCATGTGTTCTCCTTTCAAAGGTTTCATTTTTTATTATTTATAATCCTATTTGGATGCTCACTTGATTCACAAATCCTAATATACCGTAACTGACAATAGCATAATCAATGTTCAACGGCATGTTGTTCAACTCCAAATTCAGGCCGACACCGGCAGAAAAATTTGCTGTATCGTAATTTAGGTGATATCCGGCACGTAAAGCAAGTATTTCCTGAAAGGAATATTCAACACCCGTATTGAAACGCAGAACATTGTCCAACGGATCATTTCCATCGAAATAGACTGTGACCCTGTGCTTCTGATTCTGGATCAATTCGCTTCGCGGACCCATGACATCGGCCATGATGCCCAGCCTGAACACAAGCGGCAGGGACCATTCCAGCGTATTCAGCCGGGCGGGAGTATCCGGATTGCCTTCGTAGGTCGGATCAGTATCGACATCTATATTCAGATCGGGTCCGTCAAATTTCATTTTTGTACTGAAATTTGTGATCGCCATGCCGAGGTGGATACCCTTGATACCGGTATCGAACTGCGAGCCGATATCAAATCCGAAGGCGGAAGCCTTCTCGCGCCAAATGGTCTCGTGAACGAATTTGGCGGTTGCTCCGATACTCAGACGATCGGTCAGTTTGCGCGCATAGGACAATCCCACCGCAAGGTTGCTGACATAGAAGAACTCTCCGGATCCGTCAGGGAACCGAAGGCTTGTTACTTCCATTTCTCCGGAATTGAGATAGGTAACACTTGCACCCAGATAATCCGAATGTGAGATCTTTGTACCGTAAGCAACAAATCCATGCTGGATCCCTGCGTACAGGGATGTATATGTCCCGTAAAAACTCTGCTGGGAAATATGCGCAAGTCCGGCAGGATTCCAGGCCAGCGCCGACAGGTCGTTAACACCGGCAACATGCGCACCGCCCAGCGAAGCGGCCTTAGCGCCGACTTCCATTTTCAGGAATTGTCCCGCACGTGTCGCTACCTTTGAGATATCTTCCGGGATATCGGTCTGTGCGAAACCGGCAGCGGTGAATAGTAAGATCAGTGTTATAATGAATGAACGCTTCATAAAATGCATTTGCGCTCTCCTTTATCGAATAATTGCAAATTTGCCGACATGTTTTTTGCCGTTGGGCATTTCAACTGTAAATACATACAGACCCGGGGCAACTTCCTGACGGTTGATCGTGGTTAAATTCCAGGCCGCCGAATTATCGTAGGGATTGTTATGGACGATCGTGTTGACATATTCTCCCGTCAGGGTGAAGATCGTGATCGTACATTCGGACGGTAAGTTCATGAACAACAGCTTTTTCGTATACTGGCTCTGTTCCCATTGCGCGGAAACAATGTAAGGATTGGGAACAACCCTGATTTCCGCAAGCTCTTCTTCCGTGACCTCCACTTCCTGTCGATAATCCGCAGCGGTAAAGGTATATTCGTCTCCGTTATGCAGCGGCTTGTTCGTATAAACAAAAAGCGTGTCTCCCGGGACAAAGGGATATTCATCCTTTGCAACCAAAAGAGTGTCCCATTCGAACCGTATCTGCCAGGTCTGAACAAAATTTGCCGGCGGCTGTCCGGGAACATTTGATTCGCGGAAAGCGATCTCGTCCATATAGTTCAGGATCCCGTCCCTGCTGTTAACATGTTCCATGACCAACAGTTCAACACGTTCTCCGGAAGGAAGTTTGATCGCCTTAAAGGGGACACCCACTCTGTTCGCCGGTGTGGGAAGCCGCCAGAAGACCGTATCCAATACTTCATCGAGCGCACCGAAAATGACAGCGTAATCGGCTGAAGGCGGGTATGGCAGTGTCGATCTGGCATGTGCCGACACATATTTCTGATCGGAAGCCCAATAGACATTCTTGATCGCGGCACGTTCCAGATTGGAAAAAATCACCTGGAGACCATCAAAGATCGGACGGTAATGTACTTTGGAATTGGGATCAAGGTCACTGTTCGTGTGTTTGTTGATCAGTGTGTCTCCGGTATTCATGTTGATAACGGAATACTTCGGGTATCTTATATAGGGACCATAGGTTGAAAGTGCAGAACTTGCGGATATTGCGATCTTGTATTGATGTTCTTTTACTTTTGCGGGATCTGTGATCCTTATCTTTGTTTCCGTATTCCCTATGGTGTTCGGTCCCGGGATAAGGTCAATTTTACCCTTCAGGTCCACCGGGGTCCTGGTTGGGGTGACTTTGATAAACTGCGGAGACTGTGGCGTGGTACCTTTCGGGCTTTCAAGGCTTTCAAGGGAATAATATGCCCACTGACTGCTCGTATTGGTTTGCGACCAAGTCGTATCGTACCGTATTACCTCATAGGTAAACCCCGAAACGGGATCTGTGATCTCTTCACTGTATACTTCAATGGTAAAGCCGGGTTCCATGCCGATATCATACGCAGTCACGGAATATGTGTATTCCTTGCCCAGCTGCACATCCGTATCGAGGTATTCATGTCGCAACCCGGTATTTTCGCCCAGACTGAACCAGGGAGCCAGGGGGTCGGGACCCGAAATATCTCTGCCGTAACGTGCAAGATCCTGTTCCAGGCTCAGGTCATACTGTGCGATCGGCTTCCAGCCGGCATGGGTCTGATTGATATCAAAGATCTTTGTACCCCAGCTTTTACCGCCATCAGTTGATTTATAGACCCGGTAACCCTGAAAATCGGCATATCCGGTTACAATATCCCGGGAATATTCGGCCGCGTCATCCCAGACAAGCCGAACGGCGGCGCGCTGGGTTTCGGGGTCCCACTCCGTGATCGCCGATACCGTTGGTGCCTGTGGCGCGGAAAAACCCTGATAGCGGAGGTCATACATGATCTGTGCCATGTTCGCGTTCCGGTTCAGGTCGGGAATGTCCTCACCCATGATGATCGCAAAGGAGAACATGGCCGTATCACCGACCGCAAAAGTAAAGGGGCCGGAGGACATCATGCATACGCAGTCCAAACCATCGGGGAATTGCGCAAGAAGTCCTTCCATGCTGTCAAAATGGGGGTTCAGGTTTCCTCTGGTGTCGCGATGGAAATACCACTGCCATTCTTTTTCACTTAATCCTGTCGTATCGCCCGACATGAGCTGATACATTAATTGTTCTTTTTTGGGAGACTCAGGTGTTCTCGCGTCTCCCACAAACGGGCCTCCGGACCCTTCTTTGTCAACCACACCGGGACGGTTATACCAGTCGAACCAATGCCAGTCCGTCAGACCCAGTTCTTCGCCCGGCGCAACATAGTTCAAATCATCCAGCCACACCGTATCGCTGGCGGTCGGCGTATCCAGAAGCTTAACGGCGGCATATGCGTTGAACTCATATGCTCCACCGCATTCCGTGCCCGTCAGGTCGTAAATATACGCATAGTTATATTCTGTGTTGTATCCCATCATATCGCCGTCGTTCGTATTACAGGGACGATATCCTCCGTAATAAAAGGAACTGAACATGTCGGCATCGAAATAAAATCCGAAATATACATCTTCATAATCATATCCCAGACCGCCGTTCAAGCCATATTTATCACTTTCGTTAACAACCTTCATTGTTACAAAAATAATATCTTCCGCGTAGGCACGTCCGTAGGAATGCACGGTGGCCAGCACCTTACTGCCTGTAGGGTACCCCGTAAATCGAGATACGGGTTCACGATCGGCAAAGCGATCATCAAATTCCAGATAGATATCCACATCGGAAACAAAACGCCCGGGGACCTCTTGCAGGTACGTTGGTGAAGAGGGATCCGTATCGGTAGCGAACCAGCCGGGCCAGAATCGTTCTTCTTCGCCAAATTCGTCAACGCGCACCGGCCAGGATTCGGGAACGATGGATGTTGCCAATAGCGGCCAGGTATCGTTTTCGTCCGTCCAGACACCTCCCACATAATCACCTGCCGTGATCTCGCCGGAATAGGTTCTTCCTTTCGATCCCAAGACCACATCCCAGTCAGTATTGATCTGGTTGGATGTTCTGTCAAGCCAGGATTCCGAAACGCTCGGTCCCCAGTAAATGATCGAATCTGGATTGTCCGGATGGGGGCGCATCGCCCAGGGATAGGGGTCGCCGTCTTTATCTTTTCCCGGCACACCCAGCATAAAGGAAACATTGGCAAGCCACTGATATTCGCCCCAGGCTCCTGCAACATCACCTTGCCAATGATCAACAAAATTACCGTAGTTCAAAATGGCCGTTTTTAATTTACCCTGGTCCGCATAGCTCTTTGCGCGCTCCAGAAGGGGATTTGAGGATGTTTGTTTGGATAAAACCGTCTTTGGCTTAACCTCATCAAGCGGTATCGCAAGAAGCAAAACGGGTAAAAGTAAACATCCGATGCGTTGTATATATTTCATGAATAAACTCCTTAAAACTCAACTTCAACAAAGAAGTCAATACTGCGCGCGTCATCATAGTGCCACGGTCTGTCATAGAATGTGGAACTTCTGAGACCTTCCTGGATATAGCGCTGATCTATCCCGCCCGGGTTTTCCGGGTCTCCGGTCCGGGGAAAGACATAGACCGGGTTTTTACGATTGAAGATGTTCGTACACACGAACCCCAGAACCATGCGACTGTCACCCAGTACATTGATATATTTTCTGAATGCCATGTTGGCGGTAAAGATCGGGGGCATGCGCTCACTGTTAACGGGGCCCGCCTTATCGTTCAAAAGGATCGGGGTATAGGGCGCGCCCGAAATGGCAATAAGCGTAATGTTGGTCATGGTATTCTGGAAAAGATGATACGCTCCCAGCGGGATACCGTATCCCTTGGGCATGCGAATCGTCATCTGGGCACTAAAATCATGTGTCCTGTCGTATTCCTGCAGTACTTCGGTTTTCGGCATGGTCAGGGGGTCTTCGGAATTCCGGTAACCCGCCCAGGGGTCGGAACGGTTCCCCATGGCAACCGAATAGGTATATTGCAGATTTCCGGTGAAGAAACGACCGCGCCGTTTTTCGAAGATAAGGTCAATTCCGCGCGCGGAACCATAATCGTAATTCACAAATGTTGTATACCTCACCGAGCCCACGCGAACCTGTTCGGTTGAATTCATATTACTGTAATCTTTAGACCAACCAACGACACCAAGCACATAATCATTCATTACTTCCGTATTGAAACCAAACTCATAGCTTGTCACTTTTTGTGCGCTGACAGAGGGGTTTCCTACAAGCGGCATCGGGGTATTAAAGAATTCATCCATGTTCGCACGCTTGTCAATGTTGTTATACACATCACGGTAGGTGGGGTTCTGATAATAGATACCGTACCCGAAGGTAAATGTGGACTTTTCGGTTATTACATGCGAGAACCCAAGACGCGGGCTCCATAGAAATTCCCAGGTGGTGGGATGCAGTGTTGTATCGGGAACCCGGGGATCCGCCCACATGGAATCACGTGAATTGGAAGCATCAAAACGCAAACCGGCATTGATGACCATCCAGGGATATTCTATCTTATCTTGTATATACCCTGCAAATTCCTGAGGACGGCGATCGTATTTCTCGGTATAGGGAGTCGAAAGCCATGGCAACTGGATCTCATCAAAGGTAATATCGTGCGTTTTATAGTCGATACCCGTCTTTATCTGATGATGTCTGTGCACTTGTGAGGTGATATCGAATTTGTATTCCCGGGTCCTTGACCGGGTATAGTGATGGTAGCGGTCGGCGCCACTATAGTAAAATTCTCCGTAATACCGCAAGAGGTTCGGGCTGTTCTGATACCGGACAATGATATCCTCGTTCCTGTAACCAAAAACGAAGGGGTAGTAAGTATAGGGTTGATTATACTGTTCCGGCGTAAGCCATTCCGCCAGTTCATCACCCAGCTTCCAGATCGTATCTGTTCCTGAGATGACATATTCCAGAGGGATACCGTCAATGCGCGGAACTTTCGTACTGTCATAAAAATCCGCAAAATAACGCTGTTCCACCCAGTCGGGATATCCGTCCCCGTCGGAATCGTAGTTCCGGACGCCCATCGTCATTTCCTGCGTAAAATCCGAATAATTGAAGGTATAAAAGGTTCTGTCGTTCAGCTGGTGCCGCCATTCAAGCGTATAGCGCTGAGATGTTTTTTCAACTTCATTTTTTCCCAGGTCATAAAATATATACGCCGGGTCAAATGCTTTATAATTGGACGTAACATACCAGTGAGAGAGATTCAGCCGGATCTTGGGAGATATTATGAAGCTCAGTTTGTTAAAGATATCGAAGGTATTGTCAAATCCGAAAGACCGCCATCCGGGGATCGTATCCAGAGGATTAATGAAATTCTTGGTATTGTAGTCACTTAACGGATCGCTCATATCAAAAGCGAGATCATCAAATTCATAAACGGCATATGCTTGCCTGGACTGATCAAAACTTGTCCACCAGCGTATGTTCTTGGTAAATAAGGGACCTCCAAAACCGCCGGCGATCTTTGAATAGTTCCTGAGTTGGTCCTGTTCTGAGGACAGCACGCCAAAATTACTGCGTTCAAGCCGGACAACGCCGGTAAGTTTTTCGGGACCTGTCCGGGTAACGGTATTGATCATACCCGACATGGCGTCCCCGTATTCGGCATTGAAAAATCCGGTCTGAAAGTCAACCTGAGAAACCGCAAACTGGTTTAAGCGCGTTCCTTTTCCTTTCCCTCCGTAAATGGGATTTTCGATATACAGGCCGTCGATCATAAATCCCGTTTCGTTGGCACGCCCGCCACGCACATGGATCTGCTCGATGCCGCGTTCCTCAAAACCGGGAATGCCCAGGTCTGCCGTTTTGATCTCGATAATACCGGACTGCAGGGTATAGATCTCCGTCATATCCCTGACCGGCAAATTGACAACCTGCTCGGCTTCCATGGTGATCTTTCGTCCGATCACATCCTTTTCCACTGAGGGGCGCTCCGCAACGACCTCCACGATCTCTCCGAGAACCGCTTCGACCTCCATGAACACATTGATGATCGTAGATTGATCTCGCATTACCCGCACATTATGCTGAATAACCTTTTTGTAACCGATCATGGTAAAGGAAACAGAGTATTCACCGATCGGCAGATTGATAATACTGTAATATCCGGCATTGTCGGTAAAGGTGCCTGTCCGTGTGCCTTCGATCATAATATTGACCCCCGTGAGAGCGTCCCCTGTTGCGGCATCTGTAACACTTCCACGGATCGTACCGATAATATCGGCATGGGCAATACCCGTAATGATGAAACAAATTACAAAAAGGATATAACCTTTTTTCATACAAACCCCTTAAACGGCAGGCACCCCGATGAACGGGGTGTCTGCTCTTTATGTTTATCGTTTATTTTAGCAATACTGATTTTAACGTACGTGTCGTATTATTGCCGGTCAGCGAATAAAAATAGATACCGGAAGGAAGCAGCGAACCATCAAAATCAATATGATGATATCCGCTTTCTTTGTATCCGCTGAACAATGTCGTTACTTTTTGACCCAGCGTATTGTAAACATCAAGACGATATTCTCCTGCATGATGAATGTCATATTCGATCTTTGTCACAGGGTTAAAGGGGTTCGGATAGTTCTGCTTAAGCTCAAAAGCGGCAGGTATCTGAACCACCGGCTCCACACTGCTGTAAGGATGTGTGACCGCCATGAAATACACGCGGTTCTTATAATCCTCAGGAGTCTCATCTTCATTAACCGTCAGGGTCGAATAATCCGGAACCTGATAAACGAGATATACCTTGTCGTTGGTCGCGTCCGGATCGGCATGTGCCGTGATCTCGTCGAAATCATCCGTATTCGTAACATTGATCTCTTCCTGCCAGGTCACACCGGCGTCGGAGGAACGGCTGACGTAAATGTCATAGCTTTTCATATAAAGCAAGCCGTCTTCTTCATAGATGTTCCCTTTCGGATACACGGCATAAATAATGTTCGGATCCTCAATGGACGTTGCCATGCTGGGGAAAAAGCTCTGCCATGCCCGGGTGCTGTTGTGATAGTTAAAGCGCCAGGTGTTCTGCATGCTGGTTACGAAATTGACTTTCCATTCGGCGTCTTCCTGTGTGGGATCGGCGCAGTAGAGATGATAAAAACCGCATCCGTGATGTACCGTAGGCATAATATATCCGGATTCTTCCGATTCCGGGATCACAAGACACATAATGTGTACGCCGCCGTTTTGATCAACGATCATTTCATTATCATATCCGATGAACAGACCCGGAAAATTCATGACATCAAGGACCGTGTCTTCTTCACCGGTTAGTTCATCCACGGTTACGGTATCCGTTCCGTATACGACTTCAAAGATCTGACTGGGAATAAAGATGTCAAAAATATTGTCATCGAACACATTGTCCGGGATAAAGTAGTAGGGAACATCATCATCAAAAGATTCTTCGCTCCAGGTTGCGCCGTGATCGCTTGTTTTCCGGAATTTAAAGGTGTGATATGCATTATTATCCACACTGTAGCTGTCATTCCAGTAAGCGACATTGGCGACATATCCGATCCCGTTGTCCGCGATCGATATCAAGGCGTCTGACGTGGTTGAGCCGCTGGACGAACCCGGTTCAAAATATGTTCTTGAGTCGAGTATTTTAACTGCGGGAGCCCAGGTTAGGCTTCCTTCGCTCATACTGGTCGTGCGGAACAAATAGATATTTCTGCTGCCGATTTGGTTCGCATCGAATTCCCGCCATGTGCTGAAGGTCATGTTGATAAATCCATTCCCTGAGGCATCTTCGGAATAGTTCGGACAACCCATCCACATACCTTCCGGATTGGTGGCGTTTGATCCGATATACTGCGGAGAGGACAACCACCCGCCGCCAAAACCAAGCTGATCCATGGCATACAGGGGTTTCGCATCGTTTTCGATCCCTGATCCCACGCCGGTATATTCGCTCCAGGCGATAAAGGGATAGTCACCGGCACCGATGGCCGAAGGATAACGCCCTTCCGTAACCCCGGGTAATTCAGCATTAACGTTGGTGGCATTTGTCCAGCTTTCTCCGCCGTCTAGACTGTAGGCCATACCGATCGCACCGGCCGACGCGTTAACGCCGATCCATTGACGGTAAGCCATAACAAAAGTCTCTCCGCTGTGGGAAATGGGATTTGTTACACCGGAAACCATACCATATCCGTTTTTACTCGAATCGATCAAAACAGCCGTAAATTCCGGATCATACGATGATGCGGATTTTGCCGTTGTCTTGGACAGTTGGTAGGTGAAAAGTTCTTGCCCGGTGCCCTTTTCCATGCGTTCATAGCGGTCTCTGTGAGTGACCGGGATGCTTGCGACTTTCTGTGCGAACAATCCCGATACGAACAGCACTGCACATAATGCAATAACAATACGCTTCATGATAACCTCCAATATATTTTATTCTACGTATAACTTCGATGTCTCTTTCTCAGATGTCAGAACGATCGTTGACTCGGTCATTTTAACATTATCGATCAAATTAATATTATCCAGTAATTTTTCCAGGTCGGCCGTACCCGATGCACGGACCTTTGCGAGCATGGAACCCTTTCCTGCTATATAATGGATCTCCTGGATCTTATCCAGCCGGGAAAGTGCCTTGCCGGTCTCTTTCATTTTTGTAAGGTCGTAAAGGGATATCAGAACAAAGGCTAAAAGATCAAGACCCATAACGCCGGGATCCAGCCGGGTCTCATATCTTTTTACGATCCCTGATTTTTCCAGTTTTTTTACGCGTTCGTAGATGGCCGACGCCGTCATGTTCATGTGACGGGCGATCTCGGCGTTGGATGTCCTGGCATTGTCCTGCAGGATCTTTAAAATGACTTTATCTTTCTGGTCCAGCATAAAATTTCTCCCTGTGAATATGAAAATACACGTATTTTTACAGCCATCCAAGAAAAAAAGCGCATAAAACCTTTATTTCTGGCTGTTTGTTCGATTATTTGTTTTTTAAACAGGTATAAAAAACACCGTCCCGGTCAATCCGGGACGGTGCACAAATCCATAATGTTCCTGATCGGATCAGAGTCCGACACCCAAACAAATGAGATTCTCATTGCCAAGCAGTTGTGCCGGACGATAGACATAATCAACACAGATATTCGTTTGGTTTATCTGGAATTTTACGCCTGCGCCCAGGGTCAGACCGTACACACTGTTGCCGAGTTCGGATCCGCCATCCAGTTGGAAGGCATATCCCGCACGGACAAATCCGATGTTCGCGAAATTAAGTTCCGTACCGACACGAAGATAATCCGTTTCGGTGTTACTGTTCTGATATACGGCACTTAACATCAGCATATCCGTCGGCTTGAAGGATAATCCCATTTCAAGGCTGGCCGGTAACTGGTCGGAGGATGTCGGATGGTAGAGGTAATCATTATACGTTTCACCCACCTGGCGTGCGGAAACCAGCAATCCGGTTCCGGTGTATTCCATATTTGTACCGATATTCCGGATAGCAAGACCAAGCGACAAGCCTTTGATCTCTATGAGGTCCTTATACTGTATACCAAAATCGAACGCAAGTGATGTTGCACTTGCCCGCGGAACACTCTCATAGATCAGTTTTGCGGTCAGACCGACATTGATCCTGTCAGTCAGTTTTCTTGCATAGCTTGCGCCTATCACGCTGAATGAGGGAGAATAGGTTGCGCCCCCGTCGCCATCCATATCCTGAACGGTGGTAATGGGGATTTCTCCGAATGACAGTGCTTTCATGCTGATACCGATAACACCGGACTGCCCGGTATTAAAGGCAATGCCGAAAAAGTTATTACCGATCTCGGCAATGTTTTTTGCCGAGGAGAACATTGCATCCACCCGGCCATCGAAAGCGCTCAATCCTGCCGGATTCCAATACATCGCATCCACGCCTGTGGTGTATGCGATATCGGATCCGCTCATACCCAGGCTGCGGCCACCGACCGGGATCTGTACCTGAACACCGGCGGTTGTTCCGGCGCGGTCAACATCCCCTGCGTAAGCCACAGTAACAACCAGGGCCATGATCAGGACAAGCGACATGAATTTATTGTGATATTTCATCATAACACTCCTTTATTGTGATTTTTTTCCCATGTGGCATCAATAGAATTCCAGAATTTGTTTACTCTGAATGATCATGAATTTCAGGATCTTCTGCTCACCCACATCCGGCATATTGATATGTGCAATATACATTCCACTTCCGACCGGGATATTGGAGGCATTGGTCAGATCCCATTTTGCGAACTGGGACGTGGGATTATTATGTTCAACCGTCTTAACCAGGACACCCGCCAGGTTGAAGATCTTTATCGTGGCTTTTGCCGGTAAATGGGTAAAGGTCACATATTGATCATAGGGCGATGTTGCCTGTTCGTTGTATGCATAATAAGGATTCGGGAAAACATTGATCTTTTCGATCGCTACTGCCATCAGGGAATCATTGCTTGTCGGATCAAGTCCGGCGGTTGAGAATGTGAATACATCATCCACATCGATCGGTTTATGTGTGTTGAAGCGGATCACCGAACCGTTTGCCGGCGGACCGACGACCGCATCCGGATACATCGCAATAATAAGGTTGTTCATTTGCGGATAACCGTAGGGGTTGTCAGGGCTGCCCCAGCCGGTGCTGGAGGGTGCCTCATAGATATCATCCGCTGCTATGTACGCTGCTTCGTCGGCAACCTGATAGCCGGTTCCGGAGTTGTCATACGCATAAATACGCTCATATGCGCCGGTGGTGCTGAATGCTGCTCCGCGGCCCTGATCCCAGGTTCCGTCGGTACCGGTAACTTCGCCGTCATAGATCGCAATGAACATGCGGCGAACGGTCCCGTCCACATCATACTTATAGATCGCGAAGGGAAGCTTCTCGTCCAGAACCACATCATTGAGGTAGCTCCATCCAATGGAAGAATCACCGAAGACCACTTCAAAATCGGAGGTACCCCAGTTGTGGAAACGGTCGAACGTCGCATCACCAAACTCTCCATTGATTTCACCAAGCGGGGAATCAACATAAAAAGCAGGGGCTCCCGCTTCCCGGTGCCAGGGCTGTGATCCGTCACCGATCCAGTTGAGCGCCCAGAACAAATTCTTAATAATGTTTCCGTCGGGAGCATCCATCTGAACAACTTCCTTCACACCCGCGGGGGGACCCGAAACCTTGATCTCCAGTCCGTCCACAATGGGTGCACCGGCTTTGTCGCTCAGGCTCACGACCTGGGAATTACCGCTGCTCAGGGTAACACCGTCGGTCACGTCGATAACATTAAAAAGGATCGCGGTTGAATCTTCATTCCAAGAGAAAGTAACGCTGTAGTCGTGACCGGTTATCGCGAATGGATCAACGACCTTTACCTGAACCTGTCCGCCGCTTGCGCCGGCGGTGTGTTCAACTTCGACTTCACTGCCGACCTCGGTATTCAGTCCGACTCCCGGAAGCGGTTCCTGCAATGTAACACTTAATGCAATTAGCGGCGACTCCATTGCTTTTTCGGCCAATCTTCCTTCATCGTGGTTCTGGTTGTAAGCGGTCACTGCGAAATAATAGGTCGAGCCCTCATACAGGGGTTTATTGTTGATATGATCCCAATCTATGATCAGGTAACGCTGGATCCCGGAATCGGTACCGTAAATGATGGGGACTTCGACTGCCATACCTTCGAAAGCAGCGGGATTCCGGTGTTCATAGATCACTTTAATATCGTTTTCAATATCAAAGGTTGCAAGACGCTTGGCCTGATCTTTGCTGGCGGCTCCGTGCGGCAACTGATAGACATTATAGCCTTCAAATTCATACCCGGATACCTCTGTTTCTTCGATCAGGGCAACGCGTGCCGCATCACTTCCCCATTCAAGAACGATCGTGTTCTCAAAAGGACGTACGGTAACATTCGGGGTTGCAGGCGGTTTGGGAACCTCAAGGAACAATCCGTCAAAAAGCTGTTGCGCAACGGCATCTGTCATTTTCAGATCCGTGACCGAACCCAGGTGCGTGTTCCCCATACCTCCGACAACGGCAACCACGATCTCCTGAACATCATCCGGAGCAAACGTGAACGGTCCGGAAGAAAGGCAGATACGACGGTCACCCGGCGGGAAGTAATTATTCTGTCCGTCAAGATCGCCTGTATTTGCGACAGGATCACCGGAAAGCGGGAACATGGTCGTGGCGTTTGCGCTGTTGTTCCCGATATACCAGGGGCTTGGACTGGCTATGTCTTCGGTCGGCACATATCCGCGGATCAGGTTATAGAACTGCAGTGTTCCGATATATTCGCCCAACTCCGGATCGGAGATGGCTGAACCGGCCGCAAACCATCCGAAAGAGGTCATTGGAAGATTCTTATGATCGGCAACGTATTTCAATTCAAAGATCGCCGTGTCTCCGGGACTCGACACCATCGGTCCCTGGAAAAAGTCGTATCCAATAGCCGCGGGCGGCAGGTCGAAAGCGGCATAGTCCGCATCCGTGGCTTCCCCGTTGTAGGCAAAACCCAGACTTAAAACCGTATCGCAACCGGCAAAGTCATTGGAATAGGTTCCAAGGTCCGGGTCCGACCATTGTGACACATACATATCCGTGATGGCCCGGCCGGATTTGTTGATGAGTTTGTAAGATTTAAATATGATCTGTCCAAGTCGTACACCGGGCTGATTATAAGACCAAAGGGTCGTCTGGAGTTCAAGTCCGATAGGCGGCGAACCATATAAGCTGTTTGTTGCCGAAGGACTGTAGTCGTTCACCACATACCATACGACCTGATCGGCCTGTGCAATTCCGGGTTCATCCACGCCGGGTGTCCAGGTGCCGTCATCATCCAGATCATAATAGGGTGCGCCCCATTCGACCGGCCATTCTTCCCAGTCGAGGGCATACTGGTCTATGATCTCTTGTGTCATGGCTTCCGTAACGCTACTGGCGTCGATCATATTCTGTTCCGCAGCATCCTGAACCAGCATGGCATGGGTCAGACTTTCGTAATCCGGGCGGATCCGGTAAACGCGTACTCTCGGGTCTGAGGGATCGGCAATTTGCCAGGATGTCCCTTTGGGATTTCCGCCGGTGATCACTCTTCCGGGAACGGTACCGATGTTATAGGTCTGGCCGCCCACACGAATGTGGTCACCCACATTATTTCCGGTGGTATCTACTTTTCCGCCCCAGATAAAACCATCCTGAAAGATGGCACCGGCAGTTCCTCGCGGATAAATACCGCCGGAGTTCCCGTTGGGGGCTTGTGCTGACTGACCGTTATAATACGTCCAGTAGCTCCAGTTTGACAGGTTTGACAAGGTTCGGGTAACCTGGCCTGCTGTTGTTGCCGCACTTTTTTGCAAGGGCTGACCGTCTAATGGTTTAGCGGTCAGGCCAACCGCAAAGAGAAAGGCGGCAAGCATAACGCAAATAATTATTTTCTTCATTATTGACTCCTTAACTATACGTTTCATCAATGTTAAAATGACAGACGGAAACCAACGTTGATCTGACGGGGTGTGCCATACAGTTCTCTGCCGATACGATCCCAGTAAGCCTGGCCGTTGACAAGGTTGATTGCTGTATACATATCAATGTATTCATCGCCGCCATTATTTGCAACATTCGCTCCCGAACGTACGGGATCTGACAGGAACCCGTCATCGGCCGCGTTTCCGGTTAATTCGTAAACATTGATCACGTTCTTACGGTTAAAGAGGTTCGTAACCGTAACAAACACATTTGCATTCATACCACCGAGTATGAAAGATTTATCAACACGCAGGTCAGCATAGAACTGCCAGGGTGTTTTTGATGAACCAAGGGGTTCAACAGCTATACGGCTTCGCGTATCCTGCATATAGTCTATACCTGCAGTGTAGGGATCCGCCTGGCCTCCGACCGGAACGGTGACCAGGGTAAACGGATGTCCGCTGGAAAAGCTGATCAAAAGATTTGCACCCATGTTCTGCAGTATCGGACCGCCGTCCTTATCACCGAAACGATAATCAAGATTGATCGCGCCCGTATGCATCTGTGAGAAATCAAGCGGATTGATCGTTGACGGCATAATGGTGTTGGTATACAGCGCGCCGTGTGCAGATGTACTGTTCGAAGCGGTGCCTTCCGCGAAGGTCAGCGTATAGTTGATGCTTCCCGCTATACGATTTGTCCGGCGCATGTTCACGCGCAACTCTACACCTTTCTGCGTAGCAAAGTCGCCGTTGGCGAACCGGTCATAGTAGCCCGGAATGGTTGATCCGGGAGTGGGAAGCTGTTTGAATACTTCTATGAGACCCTTGACGTTCTTATAAAATGCGGTCAGGTCAAATGCGGCGATATCACTGATCTCGCGACGGAAACCCACCTCATAGGATGTTGTATGCAGAGGGTCCAGACCAAAGCCGACAGGATTGAGGAAATAGTATCCCTGACGTACGATCTGGCGTGCATAGGTATAGGAACTGAAGTAAGCCTCACTCAATTGCGGCATCTGAACAAATTGACCATAGTTCAGATAAAATACGGTCTTATCGTCGACCGGGAATGAAAACCCGATGCGGGGACTGATGTGCAGGGTAGGCGCTTTTTTGATCCATGCCGTATCCGCAAGCATACCGGTGGTCTGATTGACTGCCGGATTTGCGGGGTCGACCAGCTCACGGTCATCCGTGTCAAAATAATCAAAACGCAGACCCGCATTGATAATAAGATCGTTGTATTCGATCTTATCCATTAAGAAAGCGGCAAATTCCAGGGGGTGCTTGGGTGCATCGATGTAGGTTCCGTCGGCATATTCCGTTCCACCTTTTGTTTTATTGCCGTAAGCATCAAATCCGTACGCATCCACGCCGGCGTTGAATATCCAGATATCCATTGGAACATTTTCCAGGCTGCCGTAGGTTGTCCACCCTTCGACCGTGCCGGGTTCCGCGGAGTAGATCATCGCCGAGGGACTGACAACATAGCGGCGAACGGTATAGCGTTTAAAATCCGCTCCGGCCTTGATCTCATGATGACGATTGACCTGATTGACATAATCGAGATTCAATCCCCAGTATAATTGTTCATCGTTTGCATAAACATTAAGTGGAGTGCCCTTGGGTTGGATCGGGAAACCGTTGATGACGTAGTTGTGTTTCGGTCTCCATGCATTTCTGTAAACCACTTCACCGTCCGTGGCTTCGTATACGGCTGTGCTGTCGTACCATTTGGTCCAGTCGTTCCCGAAATACGGATCATTCAATTCGCGGGCATAACGGAAATAACTTGCTTTCAAGTCAACAAAGGATGTCGGAGAGAGTAATTTTGTTGCTTTTGCGGTGACCAAAGTCGTAGGTGACGTATAATAATATGTGCGCTCTCTCAAGGTGTTGAGCATGGGGGGCGCGTTATAGACACGATCGTATTTTGAAAAATCATGCAGGACATCGATACGGATACGTGTCGGGAAGTCCATGGTGAGCGATGCATTGATCGCGTAGGTCATATCACTGGTGTTTGGTGTGAATCCGTCCGGATAGACCAGATCAACCGTATCTTTGTTCGTCGGATCATTCGGGTTGTTGTTCACCTTCCCTTCGAAAGCAAAACCCTCGCTGAAACGGACTTCTGAGTCTTTGCGGTTCTCATACTGACCGGCAATAAAGAATTTGACCTTTTCGCTGATCGGTCCGCCGATAGTGGCAACAACCGCATTGTGTCCGTAGTTGTAAGTGCCAAGGACCCTTTTCCCCAATGCGGGGTCGCGGAATCCGTCCGTACGGAATTCAAGGGATCCTTTAAGGTTCTGAGTTCCGCCCTTGATCTCGGTTTTCACGATACCGGCATTTGCATTTCCCATATCGGCGGTGTATCCGCCGGCAAAAACCTGGATCTCTTCAATGGCTTCGTGAATGATCGTCATCACGTTCACATTCGTCGTGGGCAAGGATGTCGAAACACCACCCACAAGAAATTTTACTTCGTGAGGACGACCACCGCGAACGTGAACGGACCCATCCTGGGTGATCACGCCCGCCATGTTGGAAATGACATTTCCCACACCGCGAACCGGCATATTTTCCAGTTCATCGGATGTTGCCAGAGAAACACTGGATGTCACGCTTTTTTCGAACAATCTGCGCTCGGCGACAACCGTCACTTCCTGTCCGCGTATCACGGATTCTTCCAACTGGAAGCTAAGGTCTGTCGTCACACCCGAAAGCACACGTACTTCCTGAACCGTGAGTTTCTTGTGTGAGATGATCGATGCGGAAACATCGTAGGTTCCAACAGGGACATTCAAGATGATAAACACACCGTCGGCATCCGCCGCGGCTCCCATGACCGTTCCCTCAATTAAAACGTTGGTTCCGGCCAAAGGTTGGTTTGTCTTGACGTCCGTCACTACTCCGACAATCTTCCCCGTTGCCTGTGCATAAACACATGCGGGAAAAACCATCAGAATAGCCAATACGGCCACAACAAGCTTCTTCATAAATAACCTCCTTTAAAGTTATTAACTTTAATTATCCTTTTCAGAATTTTGGTATTTCCTGTTTTTTATTACTTCCTTGATAAATTTTAATGCTATCCGGAAATATTCACAACAATTTTTTTATTTTTTTATTTATTGGATCGTGGGGTGGTAAATCCCAAAAAAGCCGGAACAATCCCTGGATTGTTTATAATCTGCCGATCTTTTTAAGCGCAGAATATTTTACTCTGTACATTTTTAGCGCATTGAAAAATGTATCCTGCCGCCGAAAAATGTCGGCATAGCGTTTGAATGTTTCTTTACCCGTCAGCCTGTAGAGCATGTTCAGCTGGTCGACGTGCAACCGCTGATAGGCGATGGTCGCGGGGTCGGTCTTGGGATAACCTTCGTCGGCACAAAGGTTATATTTTGACCAATAGCCCAGATCATACTGCGGAAGAATATTCTCCAGGGTGCGGATACCGTCATCATATATCTTACTTGCTATTGGGTTTTCCGGAAAGACCCGGACAAAATCATACACACCGCACAGTGAGAAGATCATACCGTTCAGCACAAGCGTGGGGAAAGCGGCGGTGTATTCTTCGTAAAAGGGACCCCATTGCGTGATCGCACACACACCGCCGTCCGCAACGGGAACGGTAAACGCCTTCAACGCTTTTTCGGCGATTTCGGCATAATGTTTTTTACCGCTAAGCTGATAAGCCCGAAGCAGAATGGAAAGTCCCCGGCTTTGTGAAAAGGCGGACTGCCAGGGCCCGGGGTTATTATACTGGGGTAAGGGTACATGCGTCAACCAGCGGACCCCGAGATGTTCGTCCGTATCCATATTGCTTTCGTCGGTGAACCATTCCGCGAATTTTAAAAAACGGTCTTTATCGTGTTCGCTTTTTGTTTGCAGATAGGTATGAAAAACCGCGATCCCCATCTGCCCGATGGTGATCGGAAAGTATACGTAATCCTGGTCTTTGACATCAACGTAGGTCCTGTTAACCGGGATCCCGTTCTCGTTGAACGCACTGATCAGAGGCTGATCCGCTCCGGAAGAAACGCGGCGTTCGGAAAAAATGAAATAATACTCTTTCAATTCAGGGCCATGCAGATCTTCGGGGATGCGATAGCGTTGTTTCGGTGTCCGGATGTCCCTTCGGAATTTATCCAGCATAAATATATATTTCTTTATCCGCATATCATGTCTCCCAGGATCTCGGCCAGATACTGTGTTTGTGCTTTTCTTGAAAAGGATGTTAATCTTTCCGGCGGCGCGCCCCGGAGATCTCCGTTTGCCCATTTGTTATATATGTCCCGGATGATCTCGTCGATCCGATCCCGCTCTTCGATGATCAGACCACCGTTCGTTCTCTTCAGAATACCGGATGTGTCGCCATCTTTATTGCCCATTCCCAAAATAAAACGTCCGGTATTCAGGTATTCGAAAAGTTTGCCGGGAACATGTCCGGCGTAATCGTCGGCTCGTTCCATGAAAAGAAGCAAGAGATCGGAGTGATGCATTAATTCCAGCGCGCTTGGATGCGAGAGGTATCCCAGGAATTCCGTTCGAACGCGTTGTCCGAGTATCGCAGAAATCTCTTCGCGGATCGTGTCCGGGACCACTCCGGCAAAGACCATTTCGATGGTTGTGGATGCCGGTTTTTTCGTTTCGGCAAACTGCCGCAGCGCAGTGAAAAATTCCGGATAATAGCGGTTGCTGTTCATGCCTCCGATATAGGCGATGCGCATCGTGCTGCTGGCTGCCGGCTTGTGAGGGATTTGGGTAAAATCATCCGGATCATATCCGTTCGGGACAATACGGACCTTCTTCCTGTCGGCCAGGATCCGCTCCGCGAAATGTTCGCTTACGGTCACCACGGCATCCGCTTGTGAAAGTGTTTTCCGCTCCAGTGCGGCATCGATGGTGGCGGCGATCTTAAGCCGCCCGCTCTGATAATAATGAATGTTCGACCAGGGGTCGCGCAGGTCCGCCACCCATTTGAGTTTATACTTCCGGGCAAGTTCCCGGGCGATCAGATGAACGGTCGGCGGGGGCGAAGAGGACAGGATCAGATCGGGTCGTTCTTCGCGAATGATCTTTCCCGCTTCGCGCAGGGCGTGACGTTTCCAGCCCCTTTTTGCATCGGGAATGATCATATTCATCCGCACAAAGTTGGCTATTCTTTTTGTCAGGGATCGTTCTTTTTGGGCAAGTACGCCTACCGGGAGCGGTTCACTGTGTTTGATGCCGGTCATTTTTTTATACAGTCCAATGGGTTCGCGGGTCTTGGTTTTATATACTTTCATCCCGGCGGGCACTTCCTTCAGCAGACTTTCGTCATATGCGGGGTATTCACCGTTCCGGACCGTCAGGACCAGGGGTTCCCAGCCAAAATCCGGCAGATACTTCGAAAATTTTAATATGCGCTGAACACCCGGACCGCCCGCAGGAGGCCAGTAGTAGGTAATGATCAGTACTTTTTTCAGGGGTGCTTCCATATGATCCGCGCTTATTCTTTCTTTCTGATCTTACTTAAAATACGCGGTAATTTTTCACGATGATCGATAAACACGGAAAGGAGTATCATCAGGATCATGATGGTATTGCCGATCCAAACAACGTTCATACCGCTATAATAAGCACGGGGATGAAATTCCATGGTCAGGGTATAGTCGCCTGCCGGCAGGGTTGCTCCACGCAAAGCGTAATTGGTTTGAATGAGGGGTAACGTTTCACCGTTCTTTGTCAATACCCATCCTTCGGGATAGTACATTTCCGAGAATACCGCGAACTGCGGGTCCGGTGTACTTACGGCAAACTCCATACGGTTTGGCGTATTGGCGGTCATGCGAATGCTGCCGCTTGCGCTGAAGTTCGTTTGACCGGGGGCCGCATCCCCTTTTAGCAATGCCTCGGACGCCGGATCAAAAACCGCGGCGTTCATATAATGCAGCATATCCCTGAATTCGGGAAATGTTCTGACGTTTTGAACAAACCATGCTTTCGGCAGGGCGTTATGGTTCACATACAGGACCTCCCGGCGGTTTTCATCCACGGCAACCTGTTGAAGAAAATCTTCCTGCATCTGTCCCGGTAAAATGACATATCGACCGCCAAGCATGTTGAGCACATTCCAGTTCAGCCCGTTACCCGTATACAGGCAATGGTCGCGCAGATCCTGAATGGTCTGGAGCTTAATGGCGCTGTACCCGCTGATACCCGGATAGAAATAGTTATAGTGGTTACTGTCGTGACCGTAGGCAAAGACGCGTGCATTGCGGGGTTGCTGTCCCAGATAGCGCGTGATATCCGTCTGCCGGAATTCCCTGCGCTCCAGCGTCTCGGGATGACCCATGGGCATGTTTTTATATGCCTTGTTGGCAACCGTGAAAAGTTCCAGCGTGATCAGGAGTCCAAGCAGAAGATAAACGGGTACTTTTTTAAGTTTATTGAAAGCACGCGCGATCAGCAGTCCGCCCCCGGCAAGGACAAAGAACAATGCTTTCAGCGTATCGGTCTGTAAATATTCTTTCCGGATAGAGCGAATGATCTCCATGGTCTGTGCGCCGTAGCGGGCAGCCTCACCCTCGCGGGCATAGGAAAAACCGTTGCTTAGGAGTAGAAGCAGAACCAAGAGCACCGCGGCACCGCCAAAAATGCCGGCGATCTGTTTGATGTACTTTTTACTTTCTTCCTCGAGAAGTGAGCGCAAACCGTAAGCGGCCATTATGATAATGGCAATGAAGACCATATTTACGATCATAGAGGGTACCCGGAATTTTGAAAAATAGGGTACGATCTCATACAATACTCTGTACAGGGGCATAAAGTGCCTTCCGAAAGCAAGCAGAATGGCAAAAACACTGAAAATGCTCAGGCAGCGGATGAAAGCTTCCTTCTTCCAGTTCAATACCGCCCCGGTCACCGCAAGAAGAAAAAGAAGGATACCGACAAAATCATAACTCTGGGTAAAGGGCATTTCTCCCCAATAGCCCGGGATGGCGCGCCCTTTCAATTGCGGATATTTATTCCCGGTATAGGTTTCCTGGGACAGGCCGCCGGCATAACGCGGGATAACGAAGGCAAGCAAACCTTTTCCGTCGAGGGACCAGTTGGTCGCATACCGCAGTCCAACCCCTTTTTCCTGTCCGGAGGTTTCGCTATCCGCCTGCATTTGAACCGCGTTCCCGCCGCGGGTGGAGTGTTCCGTATATTCTTCCAGGCTGACAAAGGGCTGGCTGGAAACGGCAATGGTTAGGACAACACCGGCAAGGATCTTCAGGGCAACATCGGCAAATTGCTTCCATTCTTTTTGGATCAGCAGACGGACGACCGGTACGAAAAAAAGAAAGATTAGAATAAGAATGCCATAGAATACGATCTGCATATGCTGCGTGCGCGTGATCCACGAGAAGCACAGGGCAAAAAGAGCTACGCTCAACCAGCTGCGTTTGTCGATGAGATAATTAAAGCTGAGGATCAGCCACGGAATGACCATGAAAGCACGCAACTTGGCAAAGTGTCCGGTATGCAGCAGCGCGATCCAGTGCGGCAGCAACATAAAGGCCAGCGCGGCGATGAGCGCGATGTACCAGGGTTGTTTTTTATATCTGAGCAAAAAGAACACGCCTAAAGCTCCCGCAAGAAAATACCAGAAATAGGTATAGCTGATCTCTCCCAGATATTTCAGCAGACTGTCGACATGCACAATGTCCGGTGTGATCCTCGGATAGACCGGTGTGCCCGCAAAAACATTCGGATTCCAGAGGGCACGCTCCCCGCTTTCCTTTTCATATTGTCTGATGAGCTGGTTGCTTCCCATAGAAGCGGAAATATCGACCCCCATGGGCCGCATCCCCTGAAAGACCATGGGCGAAAAGAAATAGAATAACGGAAGAAGCAGAGCAACGGCTATAATAAGGTATTTTATGCGTGTGTGTGTTTTGTTTGGGGCCGTTAAGTCAGTCATGGCAACTCCTGTTTATTTATAATAGTTTTTTACAAAACCTGTTTTCTCTTTGCCGCCGAAAAGTACGCGCCGGAAAAAGGCCGTGCCGAAACCGAACCCGTAAGCGAGTATCTGTACCGGGACAACCAGCGGTATATAGAAGAAAACCCGGATGTCCTTATATTTCACGACCCCGTGCACCGCCATAAGCAGCAACACGCCCACGCCGGCAAGCAGCAGCGGCCACAGGCTCGCGGGCCATATCGCAAAAGCCGCAAGAAAGGCGACCACACAACAAGTGGCAAGAAAAGGGAAAAAGTGAATGGCTTCCAGCATACCCTTGTCGATCTTATATAAATTGATACGCGCGACACCCCAATTGAATACCTGTTTAAAGAACCTCCGCAGGGATGTTCTTCGCTTATGATACACCACGGCATCCATGACTTTGATGGTTTCACCCTGCGTGCGCACACGATGGGTGAACTCGATATCCTGACCGTGACGCAGCGTTCCGAATCCCCCGATCTTACGGACAACATCGGCACGTACGCCCATATTAAAACTTCTGGGATAATATTTTGAGATCTTCTTTGTTGAGGAACCGCGGATGCCTCCGGTCGTGATAAATGAGGTCATGGAGTAATCGATGGCCTTCTGCAGCGGACTGAAATCCGCGCGCACTCTGTCGGGTCCGCCGAAACCGGCAACCGGGGTGTTCAATGCTTCATGATAAGCGTTCAGCCAGTTCTCATCGGCAATACAGTCGCTGTCGATAAAAACATAATATTCTCCCCGGGCATGTTCCATTCCCGTATTGCGTGCCGGACCCGGTCCTTTATGATCCTGTTTATAGAATGACAGGTTTAGCTTCCCTTTTTGCTGAACATCCCGGACATAGGCTTCTGTTTCGTCCGTGGAGCCGTCATCAACGATAATGACCTCAAAGGCATCATGTGCCAATGTTTGTTTTTCGAGTGATGCAAGAAGTTCCCGTATCTCTTCGAGGCGGTTAAAGGTCGGCACGATCACGGAGAAACGGCAGCTGTGTTCGGTCATGTCTGATTTCTCTTTTTGGATTGATAGACCAGCATTTCACCGATAAGCCCGATGGAGAAGAGCTGCACGCCCAGCACGATCAGCAGCACACCCAATATCAACATGGCCAGGTGCGTCTGGAAAGAATGTCCGTATCCGTATTTGTAGATCAGAACGATGATCTCGATGATCACGCCGGCCGTGGCCGATAATAAACCGAAAAAACCGAAAAAATGCATCGGCCGCAAGGTGAAGCGGCTGAGAAAGAAGATGGTCATAAAATCAAAGAACCCCTTGAAGGTGCGGCTGAAACCGTATTTGCTGACCCCGCTTGTACGGGGATGGTGCGTCACAACGATCTCGGTGGTCTTAAAGCCTTCGACTTTTGCCAGAACGGGGATCCAGCGATGCATTTCACCATATACTTTGATTGCTTTGACAACCTCGCTTCGGTAGGCTTTGAGCCCGCAGTTAAAATCATGGATCTTAATGCCGGACATGCGTCGCGCCGCCCAGTTGAACAGCTTGGACGGCCAGCGTTTTGAGATGGGGTCATGGCGTTTTTTCTTCCAGCCGGATACGATATCCCAGCCTTCGTTGAGCTTTGCGATCAGCGCAGGTATCTCCGCCGGCTCATCCTGCAGATCGCCGTCCATGGTAATGACATATGTTCCTTTTGCCATATCAAAACCCGCCTGCAGCGCGGCCGCTTTTCCTTTATTGCGATGAAAGTGAATATGCCGTATCCGGGGATCCTGTTCCGCAAGCTCGGTACAAAATTCCGTCGTACGGTCACTTGACCCGTCATTGACGAAAATGATCTCGCCCTTATACTGCTGTTCGCCAAAAACCGCCGACACGCGTGCGGCCAGTTCACGGATGGTCCCTTCTTCATTATAGACCGGAACAATGACTGAGATATCCATTATTGTAATCCCTCCAATGCCCTCTTTGCGAGGGTGTTTTGCGGATCCAGCGCCAGGGACCGTTCAAGCGCGGTGCGTGCCTGCTCGGTCCGGCGTAATTGCAGTAAGATCAAACCGTGATGATAATGCACTTCGCTGTTCGCGTCCGGATAACGAAGCGCCCTGTTTATCTGTGAAAGCGCTCTGCGATATTTCTCCTGCCGGAAATAGATCCAGGCTTTGGTATCGTAATACGCTGCGCTTTGGTGTTCTTTCAGCGCTTTGTCAATGAGCTGCATGGCATAATCCAGCCGCATGTTCATCAGCGCCAGGGTATAGGCATAATTGTTCAGGATCGTGGAGTTCCCGGGATCATCGGCCAGCAGTTCCGCGTAGAGGGAATCGGCTTTGCCGTATTTCCCGTTCTCCATATAGATATTTGCCAGATCTTCCCTGGCATTGATATTGCCGGGGTGCTGTGAAAGCAGGGTGTGTAAATAGGTTTCCGCCGCGTCATAATCCTTTTCCTGTGCGCGGATCATGGCTTTCATGTGCAGCCAGCGGGCTTCCGGACCCAGGCGGGCGATAGCCCGGTCGGCGATGCGTTCGGCAGTGCCGGGTTCGCCCTGACCCCAGAACCATAACCCGTAATGCATGTAGAGATCGGCTTCCGCGCCGGGCAGTCCGTCGGCACGTTCAAAATAGAACCATACCGCATTCTTGTCCCCGCCGGCCATTGCCACCAGACCCTGAAAGTAGGAGATCTTTGCGTCCTCCCGCCAGCGATGTCCGATATTCGACAATACATCCTCCATCTCGTCAATCATATCCGCGCGGCTCAGCTGATCAAGATATAAAAAATAGGGGCTGAGACTTTCGGGCTTCGTATCCACCCATGCCTTCAGCGCTCTCAACATTCCGGGAATATCCCGTTTTTCATAGAGTGCGCGCACCCAGAACTCAAACAATTCGTCGTTCGGAGGGATCATTTGCAGAACCTTCTCGAGATAGGGCGCGGCATCGCCGGCTCTTTTTGCTTCGAACATGGTCTCCGCGGCAAAAATATAGCTCCAGGGAATATCAGGTTCAAGGCGGATCATTTCATCGAGAACATGCAGGGCGTTATCATAATCTCCGATCCGGCGATAACTGTCCGCCAGTTTTTGAAGCAGCGGTAAATTCTCCGGCGATTCCTCGCGCTGTTTCTCCAAAAGAGGGACCGCCTTTTCGTAGCTTTTCTCCCTGAAATAAAGATCGCTCAAAGCGGAGACCGCTTTGGGGTTCCCGGATTCGAGCAATAATGATCTTTCAAAAAATTCCGTTGCCAGCTGGTGTTTGCCCATGGCCTGATACGTTTCTGCTATGGCGTTCAGTATGGTTGCGCTCGTATCATATTCCAGGGCCCGCCTGTATTCCATATTGGCATAGGGAAGGTTTCCGTCCATCCGGTAGATTTCACCGTACATGAAATGCATGATACCCGGTGTCGAATAGGTTTCGGGGACGGATCGCTGTTCGGGTGCTTCCTCGCGGATCACCTCCCGGGTGGCACAGGAAACCAACAGCAGTCCAAGAACGATCATGTGAACATATTTACGTATCATCTGATAATAATAATGAAAAAACCTCAATAATAAAACAGCAAAAGGGGAAAGGACATAAAAAGGATCAGAAAAGAAAAACACCCCGGGAACGGGGTGTTCTGAGCTTGTATCGAATTCCGATTATCCGAAATAATCCTTTTTATTGCATCCGCAAACACCCACGACCTTTTGTTTGAACCGTACGGTTTGACCTGCGGTCTTAACATTTTCATAGTGTTTGACATAGGATATCTGCTGTCCGCATGCGGGACATGTTTTACCGGCTTTCTCGCGGTGCGCGATCTTTGCTCCAAAACCTTGTGGCTTCGCCATGATATAACCTCCGCTCAATTATTCGCCGGCAAATATAAGCATTAATTGAATAAATCCAAATTATTTATTCATTTACCATCATGATCCGGCGGTTATAATTTGGTCTCTCGGCCTTACTGCTGTCCGGCAGATTCTTTTCAGTGCCGCTTACGCTCATGTCGGGACGTTGTGCAACCGGATTGACCGGTCCCGCATCAATGCTGCGGATCTCCGCGGCCGGCGGAGTTGCAGAATGACCCGGCAGAACAACCGAGGTGTAAATGAAAAGGGATGTTGCAAAAAGAAGCATCACGGCGGCAGCAACAGAAATGACCCGCGAATATTCCCTGAGCATGTTCGCAAAGGGAGCTTCTTTTTTGTGCTTTTCCCGGGCGATCTTCGCCATCAGGCGCGCTTCAAAACCCGGACGCGCGGAACAGGACGGAAGCGATCGGATGCAGTTCAACATGTTGACCATATCCGCAAGTTTTTCCCTGCACCCGGGACACGCTGCGATATGCTCATTTGCTTCTTGTCTTTGTTTTACGCTTAGGGTTGAATCGATATAGTCCGAAAGGACCTTATCAAAACTGTAACAATCCATCGATACGCAATTCCTCCAGTTTCATATTAACGAACAAGGTATAAAAACCCAACGAGTATGAAATGTTCCTTAGTTTTTATTGTTCCTTCAATTCTTTTAAAAGTTTCTGCAGACGCAGACGTCCGCGGTTGATCCGGCTCTTGACCGTGCCGATCGACACACCGAGGATCTGACTGATCTCTTCATAGGACAATTGCTGGACCTCCCGCAAAATGATCACGGTCTTGAACTGGTCCGGAAGGGTATCGATCGCCTGCTGGATCTGTTTCTCGCCGTAGGAGGAGGTGGTCTCTTTTTCCGGACTGTAGACCTCGGACGGGATCTCGTATTCTTTGTCGTCATAACCGAGATCGTGAATGGAGACGACACGGCGCCGCTTTATCCGGCGCAATTCCGATTTGGCCAGGTTGGCGGCAATGGTGAATATCCAGGTGCTGAATTTTGCGATCTCGCGGTACATGTGCGCGCTGGTGTATAATTTCATCAGGGTGTCCTGAACGACATCTTCGGCCTGTTCGTAGGAATTCAGGTAACGGTAGACAAAATTGAGCAAACGGTCTTTATAGCGCTTCACAAGTTCGATATATGCCCGTTCATCACCTTTCTGAAAGCGTGCTACGAGTTCTTCATCCGTGTATTTGATCTTCTCGGTGTTCATGCGCACATGATTCCTTCAAGCGCCATCATCATATTGCTCAGGGGATCACAACTGGTGGTTTTCACTCTGCGGTCGGCATCGACCAGCGCATTGATCGCGCTTCGCAGCTGCCCGAAGGTATAGCGGGCGGATACGGTCCGCATCTGTTCCAGTTGTTTGGGATTGTATACCCTCACGACCTTACCGTAATCGGGGGTTTTCAGCAAGCGGGGATCTTTCAGCATAAGCAGTTTCCAGATATGTTGATACAGCGCAACGATAAGATAAACCTCGCTGACGCCATTTTCAATTAAATTTTTGGCGATCGCCACCGCACGCGATTTGTCTTTTTGACCGATCGCATCCAGTATGTGTTCGATACTGAAGGTTTTGGAATATCCGCTGACCATGCGGACATCCTTGTCTGTGATATTCGCATCTTCGGGCAGATAAAGGTGTATCTTATCGAGTTCGTTGCTCAGATTCGTGAGATCGGACCCGGCACAACGCATCAGTTCGCTGATCGCGGTGGCATCGATATCTCTGCCGCGTTCCGCCGTATAGTTGCGTATCCACGCGGGGATCTCGTTCTCGAACGGACTGGTGGTCATCAGGGTGACGGCTTTTTCTTTTATGCGCTTGTAAAACGCGTTTTTATAGTCTATCTCATCGGCCGTCAGGATCAGGACGTTCTCGGCCGGGGGGTTTTCGAGATAAGCGTTCAGAACCTTTCTTGCCGAAGGGAGCAGACCTTTTATATTGTTGATCACCAGACAGGAGGCGGTCTGGAACAGGGATGTTCCAAACAGGTGGTTCTGCAGTTCGGGAGCGTCCGTATCGGATGCGTTGATATAATTGTAATCGCAGGATGCGTGCTTTTTTTTCATGACTTCCCGGATCGCCCGGATCGCTGTGTCGCAGAGATAAAAATCGTTGCCGTAAAGAAAGTAGACCGGCTGAACATTCCCGTTCCTGATGGTCGCCATTTCATGGTTATAGTCACTGAGCCAACTCATGGTTCTATCCGAAAATAAGTGCTAAAAATCCTACCGTCAAACAATAGAAACCGAAAAAATGAAGCTTGCCTTTGATGATCGCGGACAACAGCCATTTCACGGCAAAATATCCGAACAGAAAAGATGTGAACGTTCCGATAATGATCGCCGGCCAGGCAAACCCGTCCGTTGCCAATGCGTCCTTTGCCTCTATGAGGGTTGCCCCGAAAATGATCGGCAGCGCCATTAAAAATGAGAATTTTGCAAGTTTCTCGCGCGGCATGCCGAGGAACATGCCGGTCGAAACCGTCGTGCCAGAACGTGAGATACCCGGAATGATGGCCAGCGCCTGTGCCAGTCCCATCAGCATTGCCCGCCATCCCTTCAGCGGTTTTTTTTCATTTTGGGCCCATTGCGTTAGGAATAACATCGTGCCGGTAACCAGCAGGGCGATGCCGACCATAATGATATTGTCAAAAAATCCCTCTATCTGTTCTTCGAAGAACAGACCCACCAAACCCGCGGGGATCATGGAAATAAAAATATATACCCCCATGGCAAAATCTTCGTTCTTTTTCATGATGGACGGATATTTCCAGACTTTCCAGAAATTCCCGAGAACCGCCGCAATAATACGGACCACATCTTTCCAGAAGATCACGAGCACGCTCATAAAGGTACCGAAATGCAAAAAGACCTCCAGTGTAACTCCCGGGGACTCCAAGCCCAGCATGTATTTTGCCAGAACCAGATGTCCCGAACTGCTGACCGGCAAGAATTCCGTCAATCCCTGAATAATGGCTAAAATGATGATCTTTAAATATTCCATGTTTCCTTTCCTAAAAAAAACCGAACGGGCTTTAACGTTCGGTAAAATTATCCGCTAAAGGCGCCGGTCCGTAATATTTTAATTTTCAACAGCCTTTAACAAATAATCGGTATCTAACAGCTCCTCGCTTTTTTCATTCGAAAATTTAACGGCATCAACTTATAAATGCAACTTTTTTTAAGGTCCGGATTATTTTTAAAATATTTTTATCGGCTTTAGGGCTTTTTATAAAAAATATATTGACGGAAGGCGAAATTCACATTAATTTTCCCCCGCATCGAGAGTTCCTTCAGTGGGACGCCAACCGAGTAACGCCACGGTGGCAAAATGATGTGGGCCGGAGAGGTCAAAACGTTATCTTTTCCTCTCTCCAACACTGATCTCATGATGCGCGAATGACCGTTGACATTGGCGTAGCAACCATAAATAAAAGGATTTATACCATGGAAAAAGTATTTTTTACTTCCGAATCGGTGACCGAGGGACATCCCGATAAAGTCTGCGACCAGATCAGCGATGCCGTTCTGGACGCCGTGCTCGAAAAAGATCCGCAAGCCCGCGTAGCGATCGAGACCTTCATTAAGACCGGTTTTGTACTGATCGGCGGCGAACTGTCGACCCGCTCGGAATACATCGATGTCCAGAAGATCGCCCGCGATACGCTCGTCGGCATCGGTTACGACAACGGTGAGGTGGGATTCAATGGCCGGCATTGCGGGGTTTTGAGTTCCATCTCGGAACAATCCCCGGATATCAGTATGGGTGTTGTAGACCATCAGGGCGCCGGCGACCAGGGCATGATGTTCGGTTACGCCTGCGATGAAACACCCGAACTGATGCCGCTGCCCATTTCCCTGGCGCACAAGCTGACCATGAGAATGACCGAAGTACGTAAAAAAGGCATTCTGGATTATCTCTATCCGGACGGCAAGTCACAGGTGACCATCGAATACGACAACGGCACACCCGCACGTATCGAAGCCGTCGTCGTTTCCAATCATCACAAAAAAGACGTCCCCATGGAAAAGATCCGCGCGGACATCAAGGAACATATTATCCAGCCGGTCTGCGGCCATATGATGGACACGGAGACCAAGATCCATATCAATCCCACCGGTGCCTTTACACAGGGCGGCCCCGTGGCGGATGCCGGACTGACCGGCCGCAAGATCATCGTGGATACCTATGGCGGGATGGCGCGGCACGGAGGCGGGGCCTTTTCGGGGAAGGATGCGACCAAGGTGGACCGCTCCGCAGCTTACATGATGCGCTATATCGCGAAAAATCTGGTGGCCGCGGGTCTGTGCAAGCGCTGCGAGATCCAGGTGGCCTATGCCATCGGCGAAGCGGAACCCGTTTCTCTGCTGGTCGAAACCTTTGGTACCGGCATCCTGAGCAACGCCGAACTCGCAAAGATCGTGCGCAAAGAGTTCCCGCTCACACCCGCGGGGATCATTGATCATCTGCAGCTGAGGAAACCCGTGTATAAAAGAACGGCCGCCTACGGACATTTCGGTCGCGACAGTTTCACCTGGGAAGCGACGGATAAAGCGGACGCGCTTAAAAAGTATCTCTGACGGGGCCGCTGTCCGTTCCTTTTGTTTTTTATTGATAAAGTAATAATTATATCATACTTTATCGGCAAATTACGAACGGATGAAATATGAAAAAAACGGACTATTTTCAAACGGACGACGGTGTAACTATTGCCTTTCACTGCTGGCTGCCGAAAGAAGAACCCATTGCCGTTATGCAGATCGCGCACGGTATGGCGGAACATGCGCTGCGCTATGAGGATTTTGCGCTCTTTCTGAACAAGCACCGCATTGCCGTGTATGCCAACGATCACCGCGGACACGGTATGACCGCCGGCGATGTTGAACATCTTGGCTACTTTGCGGAAAAGAACGGATGGATCAAGGTCGTTACGGATATGCGCAGCGTGACCAAGATCATACAAAAAGATTATCCCGATATTCCTGTGTTCCTTTTCGGTCACAGCATGGGCTCTTTCCTTGCACGCACCTACATCACTCTGTACGATGATGTCCACGGTCTGATCCTCTCGGGCACCGCGGCCCAGCCGCCCCTTCTGGTTAAAACCGCCCGGATGCTGGCCGGTTTCCATCGCTTGCGCTATGGCGCAAAAACACCCTCCCCCTTTTTCGATAAATTAAGTTTCGGAAGTTTCAATAAACCCTATGAATCGGACGGCCCCTTTTCCTGGCTCTCCCGGGATAAGGAGGTCGTGCAAAAATACCGCGACGATCCGTACTGCGGTTTTATCTGCAGTGTAGGGTTTTTCCAGGACCTTTTTTACGGACTGGATTACATATCGAAAAAGGAACATAATCAGTGGATCCGTTTTACGCTTCCCGTTTATATCGTTTCCGGCGATAAGGATCCTGTCGGCGATTTTGGGAAAGGACCCGAAAAAGTGGCCGATCTTTATCTGGATTGCCAGCTGGAGGATGTCACGGTCAATATCTTCAAAGACGCACGGCACGAGATCCTCAACGAAACCAACCGCAAAGAAGTGTATAAAGATATCCTGGAATGGATGACGTATCATAATTAGGAAGAACTAAATGGCTTCGTATATTCTGACCTTCGACCTGGGGACATCCAGTGAGCGGGCCATCGTATTTGATCGCGATTTCCGGATCGCCGGCATGGAACAGGCGGAATTCCCGCAGCATTATCCCGCACCCGGCCGGGTGGAACAGGATCCGCGCGATATCTGGAATACCCAGATCGCCATTACCCGCAAGCTCCTGAAAAAACTGCATCTTTCCGCAAAGGATATCGCCGGGATCGGGATCACCAACCAGCGCGAGACAACCATCGTCTGGGACCGCCATAGCGGCGAGCCGGTGTACAATGCCATCGTCTGGCAGGACAAACGTAGCGCCAAACGCTGTGAAGAACTGAAAAATACCGGGCATGCCGCAAACATCCGCGATAAGACCGGTCTGATCATCGATGCCTATTTTTCCGCGACAAAGATCGAATGGATACTGGAGAACGTTCCCGGCGCACGCGCCCGGGCGAACAAGGGCGACCTGCTCTTCGGTACGGTCGATACCTGGATCGTCTGGAAGCTGACCGGCGGAAAACTGCACATCACGGATGTGTCCAACGCCTCCCGCACCATGCTCTTCAATATTCATACCCGCACCTGGGACAAAGAGTTGCTCAAGCTTTTCGGCATTCCGGAGACCATGCTCCCGGAAGTGAAGGATTCCTCCGAGATCTACGGCATGACCGATCCCGCCTGCTTTGACGGCATGTCGCTTCCCGTCTGCGGTATCGCCGGCGATCAGCAGGCCGCGCTGTTCGGTCAGGGCTGCTTCGAACCCGGCATGGCAAAGAACACCTACGGCACCGGCTGCTTTATGCTGATGAACACCGGCAGCGATGCGGTGGTGTCGCGCAGCGGACTGCTGACCACCATCGCCTGGGGACTGGACAACAATATTACTTACGCGCTGGAAGGCGCCGTCTTCACCGGCGGCGCGGCCATTCAGTGGCTGCGGGACAAACTGCATCTGATCCGCAGCGCCGCGGATTCGGAGTCCGCTGCCAAAGCCGTGAGCGACAACGGCGGCGTGTATGTGGTGCCGGCATTCAGCGGACTCGGTGCGCCGCACTGGGACATGAATGTCCGCGGCACGATCAGCGGTCTGACCCAGGGCTCCACGGCCAACCATCTGGTGCGGGCGACCCTGGAATCCATTGCCTACCAGAGCAAGGATGTGCTGGACGCTATGGAACGCGACGCGGGCGTCAAACTCCGCGCGCTGAATGTGGACGGCGGCGCCACGGCCAACGATTTCCTCATGCAGTTCCAGGCGGATATTCTGAACTGTCCCGTCTGCCGCGCACCCCAGCTGGAATCCACCGCACTGGGCGCTGCCATGCTGGCCGGACTGGCCTGTGGCTTCTGGACCCGCGACGATTTCATCAAAAGCAAAACCGGCAGCGCCTGCTTCGAACCGGATATGGATGAGACGACGAGGAAGCGTTTGTATGACGGATGGATAAATGCGGTTGAAAAGGCGAAGAAATAGACGTGTATGGGCGACTCTCGAGTCGCCCGGGGACATGCGGGAGGCCCAAGAGCCTCCCATACATCAAGATGACGGATTTTGTATCTCAAAAAGAAGAAAAAAGGACCCAAAAATGAAAAATTATGTAATGATCCTCATCCCGTTCATCCTCCTCCTCGCCTGTTCCCAACCCGGCAGCTCCGACCTGGAGCAGGCAAAATTGCTGATGCATGGCGACAGTCTGACGAGCGCGGACACGGTTCTGGCGCTGAAGCATTTCCGCAGCGCCGCCCAAAAGGGCAACGCTGAAGCGCAGTATCATCTGGGAACCTATTATCAGTACGGCATCGGTGTGGAAAAGGATGCGACTCGCGCGCTGGACTGGTATAAACGCGCCGCAAAAGGCGGGGATCCCAAAGCGCAGAACAAAATGGGCATGATCTATTACAGCGGCAGCGGCACGGACCAAGATTACGCCAAAGCCCTGACCTGGTTCACCCGCAGCGCCAAACGCGGGGACGATCAGTCCCAGTACATGCTGGGCATCATGTACAGCCGCGGCCGCGGCATGGAACCCGACACGGCCAAGGCCATTCACTGGCTGGAAAAAAGTGTTACGAACGGACACCCCTATCCACAATATCTGCTGGGGAAATTGCTTTACGAGACCGCCGAAACGCCCGAACAGCGCGAAGCCGGCTATCAGTGGGTCAAATCCGCCGCCGACCAGGGCATGGGACATGCGAAGGAACTCCTGCGAACAATGGACAATTGACAATGGACAATGAGAAGAGGGAGGTTAGGACGATGGGAGGATGGGAAGTTTGGTCAGACGAATTTAATTCGTAGACGGTAGCCAGAAGACGGTAGACTGTAGGGGCGAATGGCGATTCGCCTGAACAGGGGACGGAACGATATCCGAACAAGGATTAACGATATATGATTTTCGAAGTAGAGACGTGCCATGGCACGTCTGTTCATGCATGGGGGATTACGATATCCGAACAAGGATTAACCCTTCTACGCCAAGGCTTCGCAGGGCAGGCAATATACAATATGCGAAGGAAAGAAGAAGAAGGTAAGAGGGTAAGAAGGTTGAACAGAGAAATATCTTTTGTTCTTGAAACCCCGACAGGGGTTTAATAACAGTAAAGGAGCTCCGATCCGCACGAAAGCGAAATACCATGAAAACCAAAACAAAAAAATGGATGTTCTTTCCCCTGGCCGCGCCCGCACTGCTGCTCATTCCGCTGTTGATGATGTTTGCCAGCGGAGAAATGATGTGGAGCGGTTTTGATTTTTTGGTCGCGGGCATCCTGCTCTTCGTGACCGGCGCGGGCATCACCCTGATCCTGGTAAAGGTTGAAAAAACCACATACCGGATCCTGTGGATCGCCCTTGCGCTCCTGATCCTCTTCCTCGTTTGGGTGGAACTTGCCGTCGGCATCTTCGGCACGCCGTTTTCGGGAAGTTAAGAACATGGGAGGATGGGACGTTTGGTCGGAGGAATTTCATTCGTAGACGGTAGGCCTCGTTTCCCGCGAACGATTTCTCCAATTTGTCATCCCGACCGTAGCGGAGGGATCCCCTCTGTTTGACGAAGCAGCAGCTTGGCGCAGCGCAGGCTTATCAACTTTTAATCTATTTTAATCCCCGAAGCTCCACTACGCCAAGGCTTCGTGGAGCGTAGGGGATCGACGACTCGACCCCTCTTAATATTTTTCAAAATTAAGATTGCAAATATAAACATAGATTGTTAGTATTCGACATCTGAAATAAATAAGGGTTCCTGTGGCGCATATCACCCCAAATTGGAAGAATAAACGAAATATGGCGCATACACATACGTTGACCGCAAGGCTGAGAAACCAGACACATTAGTATATTTTTAGAAAAAGAATATGAAAATAAAACCAACTACACAAAAACAACAGAATAAAAAAATAACAATTCCAACTGTTTCAGGAGTTGACTTGTTTTGTGGTGTGGGCGGATTAACTCACGGATTAAAAAAATCAGGCATTACCATTAGGGCGGGGATAGACTTAGATACAAGTTGTAAATATGCTTATGAGACAAATAATAATGCAAAATTTATTTGTGCCAACATTACCGAAGTAACAGGTCAACAAATTATAGAATATTGGAAAGATGATGAGGTAAAACTCTTGGTTGGCTGTGCTCCTTGCCAACCCTTTTCATCTCACGCGAACAAACTTAAAGGAAGTAAGCAAGGCGATAAATGGAATTTGTTAAATGAATTCAGTAGATTAATAAAAGAAACAACTCCAGATATTATTTCGATGGAAAATGTACCCAATTTATCAAACAAGCAAATTTTTAAAGACTTTGTATTTCAACTAGAAAATAATGGATATCGGGTCAATTACAAAAACGTATATTGCCCTGATTATGGCATCCCCCAAAAAAGAAGAAGACTTGTGCTGCTAGCGTCAAGATTTGGAATAATTGATCTCATACCGCCTACGCATAAAAAGAACAACTATAAAACTGTTCGTGAAGCAATTGGTCATTTAGAACCCTTAGGGAACGGAGAGAGAAGTAAGTCTGATGTTCTTCATTTTACAACTAAACTAACAGCTATTAATCTTAAAAGAATAAAATCATCACTTCCTAATGGAACTTGGGAAGATTGGGATAAAAGCCTTTGGTTAGATTGTCATAAAAAAGAAACAGGAAAAACCTACAAAGCGGTTTATGGAAGAATGTCTTGGGATGAACCAGCACCAACCATAACAACACAATTTTATAACTATGGAACTGGGCGTTTTGGCCATCCGGAACAAGACAGGGCATTAACGATCAGAGAAGCTTCGATTCTTCAGAGTTTCCCAGCGAAGTATAAGTTTGTTGATAAGAATAATGATGTTTTGCTCACGCAAACTGGCACCCATATAGGTAATGCTGTCCCTGTAAATCTCGGTTTAGCAATTGGGAAAAGCATAATAAAACATTTAAAAGGAAAAAATAATGGATAAATTTACATTTAATATTTCTTTGAGTGTCCTTAATCATCTGGGGAGAAATCTTTATAGAAACTTCATCACGGTACTTGGAGAAGCCATATCAAACTCTTGGGATGCTGATGCTAAAGAGGTTCGTATTTATATTGACAGAGATAAAAATTATCTCATTATTAAAGATGATGGTGATGGGATGACAACAGATGATTTTCAAAATAAGTTTCTGAAAATTGGCTATACAAAGCGTAAAGATGGAGTTGAAAAGACCGAGAATAATCGTCCGTTCATTGGACGGAAGGGGATTGGAAAACTTGCACTTTTATCGTGTGCAAAGCGAATTCATATTGCTACAAAAACGCTAAATACAGGTTTTGTTGGGGGCATCATTGACAACAGAAATCTTGATAATGCAATAAATGACGATTTAACACCTCAACAATATCCTCTTGAAAACATTGACCTGTCTGTCTTTGATTCAAAAAAGGAGGGTATGCAGAAGGGAACGATAATCTACTTTGAAGATATTAATGATGGAATTCGAAATCGAATTGAATATATCCGAAAATTAATAGCACTTTTTTTTAGATTTTCTCTGATTGACAACTCTTTTAAAATTTATTTAAATGATGACCCAATTACATTGAATGAACTCAATGACCTTTCATTAAGTACACAGTTTGTTTGGCAGATAAATTCTATGGAGGACCCTTATCTCAAAGATAAAATTTCTTCAACAAGTGAACATATCAAGCAGTATAAAAAAATCGAATCATCGTTGCCAATAACTGGATTCATTGGCTCGGTTGAAAAACCTTCACAGTTAAAAATTAAACAGACAACCGAAACTGTTTCTGTTGACCTATATGTTAATGGCAGATTACGAGAAAAGGATTTGTTGAGACACGTTCCTTCAACTAGAGTTGTTGAAAGCTATCTCTACGGACAAATTCATTACAATGCTCTTGATTCTGGCAAAGATAGATTCACAAGTAGTCGAGAAGGAGTTTTATCAGACGACCCATTATTCAAATTGTTTTTAGATGAATTGAAGTCTATAGTTGCTTCCATCATGGCTGATTGGGACATTTGGAGAGATTTGATTAATCAAGATGGAGACCCTGATAATACAAGGAAAACGAGGAAGGAAAGAAGGTCAAAGGAACTATTTAATGCAGTTGCCGATGAATTTGTCCCTCCAAGTGGTTCAGCAAACCGAAGTTTAGTTGATGATTGGGTTTTGTCATTGGGCGAAGATGCTCAATTTAATTTATCCTCTTACGCAGAGTGCTTTGTTTCAGAGAATTTACTACGAAAATTTATTAAGCATAAGAATAAGGACTACTCACATTTTACTAATGAGTTGGCTGATTATAAAAGAAGAGAAAACGAAGCAAGAAATATTGGTAATGTGAGTTTTGAAATCAGACAAAACAACGAGGACTTGCTGTATCTTTCTATGAATGAATTAGCTATTACGGCAGACAGACCGAGTGATAGAAACAGGGAAGCAGCAATTATACGAGATGCGAAGACATACAAACCTATCCGAGATGCAATGGCACATACCGCATTGCTTACCTCTATTGCCAAACAAAGCCTAAATACAACATACGAAAATATAAAAGCGCGAATAAAAAAACTATTGGAATGAACGAAGCCCGGCAGTCAAAAAAAAAGTATTTTTTGATTCTTGCAATTTATAAATCTCCCCATACTTTTTCTCCCAATCATCCCTAACCCAATCCCCGACCCAAAAACCGAAAGATCGCAGATTCTTCCGGAAAAAACATATTGAAAATCATTCTATTGGGACAAAACTTCAAGAGGATGGTATGTATATTAATGGTCCGATCCCCAATCTTTGTTTCCATGGCAATCCGGTCCATAAAAAAAATATTCCTATCAAAATGTTTCCTTAAAAGTATCCAAAATTAAGATGCTCCCTGGGTTTATAAAAACAAGCCTATTTATTGCCGATCTATAAAAAATAGAGTAACTTTGTGTCATGGATGTGTTGACAAAAGAACAGAGACGAAAAAATATGAGAGCCATAAAAAGCAAGGGTACTAAAATTGAAAAATTGCTTGGAAAAGCCTTATGGTCGAACGGATTAAGATACAGAAAAAACAATAAGAATGTTTTTGGTAAGCCGGATTTCACTTTTAAAAAATATAAAATTGCTATTTTCTGTGATAGCGAGTATTTTCACGGAAAAGATTGGGAAATTAAAAAACACCGAATAAAGACAAATAATGAGTTCTGGATTAAAAAGATTGAGGGGAATATTGAACGGGATAAGATCGTAAACGAAACTTTGATGAAAAATGGTTGGCAGGTAATACGATTTTGGGGCGAAGAAATTAAATATAATCCTGATCTTTGTGTTTATAAAGTAGAACAAGTGATTAAAGATAGGAAATTATGTTAAAATATTCTGAATTAAAGGAAATAATTAATATTGAGCCATTAAAAGATGCTGGAAATGAACAAGCCTTTGTGACTCACTATTTTCATAATTTAGGAACCGGCGCTTCTCAATATTTTGAAGAACCGGCGATTGCATATTTAGCCAAATACAATATGGGTCAACAGGAGAAATTAGATTTTAAATGGGATATTCCCTTCCCGACTCCGAAGAATCCAAAATTCACGTTTATTGATCTTTTTGCGGGAATTGGCGGAATAAGACTAGCCTACCAAAAAGCCGGGGGTAAATGTGTTTTTTCTTCAGAATATGACAAGTTCGCCAAAGTAACCTATGAAGCAAATTTTGGGGAAGTGCCATTTGGAGATATTACTGTAATTAACGAGAAAAGTATTCCAAGTCACGATATTTTATTAGCCGGGTTCCCGTGCCAGCCATTTTCAATTGCAGGGGTTTCAAAAAAAATTAGTTTAGGTAAAAAACATGGGTTTTTAGATGAGACTCAGGGCACTCTGTTTTTTGATATTGCCAGAATTGTAAAAGAAAAACGGCCCAAAGCTTTCATGCTCGAAAATGTTAAGAACCTGGTTGCACATGACAAAGGCAGAACTTTTAAAATTATTTATAACACATTGGATGAATTGGGTTATTCGGTTCATTACCGCATTTTAGATGGTAAACATTTTGTACCTCAGCACAGGGAACGCATTATTATTGTTGGATTTGATAAAAAACTATTTCACGGAAAGGAATCTTTCGTTTTCCCAAAACTCCCCGAACAAAAGATGGTATTAAATGACATTTTGGAAGAAAAACCTGATCCAAAATATACGCTTTCAGACAAACTCTGGAAATATTTACAAGACTATGCTGCCAAACATAAAGCAAAAGGAAACGGGTTTGGTTTCGGTTTAACTGATTTAAATGGAATAAGTCGAACAATTAGTGCAAGATATTACAAGGATGGTTCTGAAATACTAATTCCTCAAAATGGGATCAATCCAAGGCGTTTAACTCCAAGGGAATGTGCAAGACTCCAGGGTTTCCCTGATGAATTTATTATTCCTGTTTCAGATAATCAGGCATATCGTCAATTTGGAAATTCAGTTGTTTCACCGTTAATACATGCTGTCGCAAAACAAGTAATAAAAGTTTTTGAAGACTTCAATGAATCTAACTAATCTTAAAAAATTACTGATTGAAAATGGTTGTAAATCAGTCTATGTAAAGAAACTCTCACCCAATGATAATTCAAAGAATCAGGTATATTTAGCCGGAAGCTTTGATATTTTAAATGTTCTGCCGATTTCCGGTATTGAGACTGAAGAAGCAGGGGATTGGGAAAGAGAAAGATTTAAAGCAAAAGTAAACTTCTCTTGGATTGATAATGATGGGAATCTCATAGTTGCCCCTCATTCACAGTTAATTTTATATCCCAAATACCCGGAAGTAAGATTCTCAGGTTTTTTAAAAGGGACAAGGGGGGGGCCATCAGAGTTAATGACTCAAAGATTGGCTGACAGAGTTCTTTTTTTATCGGTTGACAGGCAAGGCCGAATTTTAGGATATGTTTCACACCCGGAATCTATAATTGCTAATGAATTTAATGCAGAAAGAAATTTGGGAGAACATGGGGTTTTTTCGATTATTGACTTACCTAAATCTGAAAACAGCAGAGTAATTTTATTAAATGAATTATCGCGAATTCATCAACTGAATTGGATTGATTCAAAAAGACTTGATTCTGAAGGAAATATTTTACCTTGCAGGTCTTCGAATTGCGGAGGTTATACCTTAGAGGCTGAATTAGGAGTAACACCCAATGGTTATTCTGAACCCGATTTTATGGGATGGGAAATTAAACAATTTGGCGTTACAAATTTTGAAAGATTGAATTCTTCTGTGATTACATTGATGACACCCGAACCAACTGATGGAATTTACAAAACCCGGGGTGCAGATTATTTTATTAGAACTTATGGGTATCCTGATAAAATGGGGCGTCCGGACAGATTAAATTTTGGTGGCATACATAAAGTAGGAGAAATTCATCCTACAACTCAATTGGAAATGAGAATTATTGGTTTCGATATTGAAACCGGAAAAATAAGAAATTCGAATGGAAAAATTGCTTTAATAGATCAGAATGAAAACGAAACAGCTTCCTGGAGCTTTTCTTCCATGCTGTTACACTGGAACAGAAAACACAATAATGCCTGCTATGTCCCCTCTCAATCAATAACAGCCGGAAACAGGAAGTATAAATATGGTAATCGGGTAATACTTGGAGTTGGGACTGACTTTCAATTCTTTCTTTCTCAAATGGGACAAGGAAACATCTATTATGACCCTGGTATTAAACTTGAAAATATTTCAACAAATCCATCGATTAAGAGGAGAAGCCAGTTTAGAATTAAGTCTAAATTTCTGCCAAAATTATATAAGAATAATGAAATTGTGGATGTAATGGAATAATACTTAATGCCATAATTTTATAGATCTCCCTCTTCTTTTTCTCTCCATCATCCATTACCACCTACCCGCAAAGCACATCGAGGTAATAAAAATTGTCCCGGGATTTTTCGGGACCTTTATCCTGATCTCTCCGCGTCTCAGTGCTCCCCCTCTCAGTGCTCCCCCTCCCAGTGCTCATCTTCTCAGTGCCCATCTTCCCATCGCTCACCCTCTATAAGCGATAGATATCCCCATACTTCTTCTCCAGATAATCCATAAACGGTTCCGCGCTGAGCGGGGCGCCGCTGATCACTTCGATCAATGCTTCGGGGTCGTAAAGATGGCCCCGGGCGTGGACCTTTTCGTTCAGCCAGTTTTTCAGTGCTGTAAAGTCGCCCGCGCGGACCTTGTCCCAAAATGCGGGAATGTCCTTTTCGGCCGTACTCATGATCTGGGCGCCGTAGAGGTTGCCCATGGCGTAGGAGGGGAAATAGCCGATCCCGCCGAAAGACCAGTGCACGTCCTGCAGTACGCCCTCTGCGTCGTTCTTCGGGACGATCCCGAAATAGTCCTTTATCTTGGCATTCCATATCTCCGGCAGGTCCGCGACCTTCAGCTCGCCGTTCATCATCCTGCTTTCGATATCGAAGCGCAGCATGATGTGCAGGGAATAGGTCACCTCGTCCGCTTCGACACGGATCAGGGAGGGCTTGACGGTATTGATCATGCGGTACCAGTCCGCGAGATCCACGTCCTGCAGCTGGGGGAAATGACCCTTCAGCACGGGCAGGGCGTATTCCCAGAAGTCGCGGCTGCGGCCGATCATGTTCTCCCAGAGGCGTGACTGACTTTCGTGAATGCCGAAAGAAGCCGCCTGTCCCAGCGGGGTGCCGAAATGTGCTTTGGGCAGTCCCTGTTCGTACATGGCGTGCCCCGCTTCATGGATGGTGGAGAACAGTCCCGAGAGCAGCGCCTTTTCATTGAGCCGGGTGGTGATGCGCACATCGTCGGGATGGATACCGATGGTAAAGGGATGCGCGGAAACATCCTGGCGGGCACGCGTCATATCCAGTCCGATATCTTTGGCGATCTTCATGCCGAAGGCCCACTGTTCATCCTTGTCGAAGCTCTGTTTCAGTAAGGTATCGTCGATCTGCTGTGCTTTCCCGATGCGTTCCGTCAGAGCGATCAGGCGCGGTTTCAGTTCGCCGAACAGGGCGGCGACCCGTGCGGTGGTCATGCCGGGTTCAAAACCGTCCAGCAGGGCGTCGTAAGCTTGTTCTTCGTATCCGTAGTATTCGGCCTCGCGTTTCTTCAGTTCGAGGGTCTTCTCCAGGTAGGGCGCAAAGGCGGCAAAATTGTTCTCTTTGCGCGCGCCGGCCCATTTCTGCTGGGAGACGGAAAGATGTTTGGACATTTCTTCGACAAAGCTGTCCGGCAGCACGAGTTTCTTTTTCAGTTCTTTCCAAACCAGGGTAAGCATACGCTTTTCAGTATCGTTGAGTGTGATGTTGATACATTCCCCGCTTTCCGGATCGATGTGGCGCGCCAGTGCGTCCCGCAGTTCGCTTCCCGTTGCCAGCCGGTGCGCGGCAAGGTTTAGATACGCCAGAACATCCGCGCGAAAGGCTCCGCCGCCTTCGGGCATGTAGGTTTCCTGGTCCCACTGCAGCAGTCCCGCCGCTGCGCCGATCTTGTAAATATCCGAAAGGATCTCTTTGAGTTTTTTCATGGTCGCTCCGTTTTTTCTTTCCCGTAAATTAGGCATTCTCCGGCATTTTTACATTCCTTTTTTTCGCCGGCGGCCGGAACGGGATTTTTCATTGTTTATCCGCCGTACATGCAATATATTTTCATACCTAAAATAATGAGCGGGAGTTTTTTATGTCACTATTGGAATCTATTAAAACATGTGTGGTACAGGGTCACATTGACGCCACGTCCAAATTTCCCAAAGAGATGGAAGGAAAAGAAGGCGTGCGGGAGCTGACGCAAAAGGCCATTGATGAGGGAATGGCGGTCGAGGATATTCTTACCCAGGGACTTATTCCGGCGATGAGTATCGTGGGTCAGCGTTATGAGCGCAACGAGATCTTCGTTCCGGAAATGCTCTTTTCCGCCAAGGCGATGAAATCCGGACTCGAATTGGTCAAGCCCTTGCTGTTGGAAGGGCATGACCTGATCCTGGGCAAGGTCATTATCGGGACCGTGCAGGGCGATCTGCATGATATCGGCAAGAACCTGGTCTGCATGATGCTGGAGGGCGCGGGATTCGAGATCGAGGATCTGGGTATCAATGTGATGCCGCAGAAATTCCTGTATGCGGCGCAAAAGAACCCGAATGCCCTGATCGGCATGTCCGCCCTGCTGACCGTGACCATGAAGAACATGAAGGGCGTGATCGACCTGCTGCGTGCGAACGGACTGGACAATAAAATATTTATCGGCGGCGCGCCGGTCACGCCGGGTTTTGCCGAAGAGATCGGCGCCGAGGGATACGCCAAGAACGCCAACCAGGCGGTCCGGGAAGCCAAGCGCCTCCTGGGCATTGCCGCATAAGGGGGGCTTATGTTCTCTCATTTACGCAAACCCGATTTTGAACATTTTCAGAAAACCTTGTTCAATAAAACTAATGATTATATACCCCTGATCGAACTCGGGATCCATCCCGAGATGCGGGAAAAGATCTTCGGACGTCCGGCCACAAGCGTGAAGGACGAGATCGCCTTCATGCGCGGTCTGGGTTACGATTATATCAAGGTCCAGCCGGGCATCCATATCGAGATCAACCGTTCCATCGCCAAGAACGCCAATGTGGCCGTGGACCGCAGTTGGTCCTCCGAACATGACGGCGTGGTGCAGGATTGGGAAAGTTTTGAACAATACCCCTGGGCAACAAGTAGCGATCTGGAATATTCGCGACTGGAAGAGGCCGGTAAGCTGATCCCGGACGATATGGGTATCATCGGTCAGTACGGCGATATCTATACCACGGTCTGGGAAATGCTGGGCTTCGAGAATTTTTCCATGAAGATGTACGAGGATCCGGACCTGATCACGGCGATGTTCGCCAAGATTGGCGAACTGGTGGTCAGTATGTTCGAGACCATGGCAAGCATGGATTTTGTCAAAGTGCTGTGGTACAGCGACGACCTGGCCTATTCCTCGGGACTGATGGTCAGTCCGGACTTCTACCGCGAAAATCTTTTTCCCTATATGAAGCGCATCGGTGCGCTCGCAAAAAAACGCAATATTCCCTTTATTTTTCATTCCGACGGTGTACTCTATGATGTGATGGACGACCTGATCAACGATATCGGCATCACGGCCCTGCATCCCGTGGAGCCCATTTCCATGGATATGACGGAACTCAAGGAGCGCGTGGGTGACAAACTCTGCCTCTGCGGCGGCATCGATGTGGACCAACTCTGCCGCGCCGAACCGGAGCATATCCGCGAAATGACGCGTAATTTTATTCATATCGCCAAAGACAAGGGCGGCTGGTGCGCGGGCTCCTCCAATTCGATACCGGAATACGTAAAACCCGAGAATTATCTGGCCATGATCGAGACGGTGTTGAAAGAAGGGAAGTGGTAACTTAGAAGAAAGCGCTGAGCGCTGAGAGGGTGGGCGCTGAGAAAATGAGCGCTGAGAGAGTTGGCGCTGAGATCTCATTAATTTTCTCAGTGCCCAGTGCTCCGTGCTCCGTGCTCTTTAATCTACACGATCCGCGGTTTCTATGATCAAAAACATTCAGGCAAAAACAATTCTTTCCCCTTTGCGCAGCAGCGGATATGATCCCTTCGGTATCTCCTACAATATGAATATCTACCGCGGCTGTCAGCATCAGTGCATTTACTGCGATTCCCGCAGCAGCTGTTACCAGATCGAGAATTTTGCCGATATTCTGGTCAAAGAGAACGCGATCGAACTGCTGGTTAACGAACTTGCCGCCAAGAGAAAGAAACTGACCATCGGAACAGGCAGCATGAACGACCCCTACATGCCCCTGGAAGCGGAGTTGGGCATGACCCGCAGGGCGCTGGAGCAGATCGTACGTTTTCGTTATCCCATTCACGTGATCACAAAAAGCCATCTTGTATTGCGGGACATCGATCTTCTGAAGGAGATATCAAAGATCTATGCGGCGGTATCCTTCACGATCACAACCCCCGATGACGATCTGTCCTCTATCATCGAACCCTACGCACCGCTTTCTTCCAGACGTTTTGAAGCGATGAACACGCTGAGTAGAGAAGGCATCTATACCGGGGTCGTCATTTCCCCCGTCCTGCCCTGGATCACCGATTCCCCGGAAATAATTGCCGGACTGCTGCGCCGCGCGCATGATGCCGGCGCCAAATACGCGCTGGCCTGGCCGGGTATGACCCTGCGCCGGGGACAGCGGGAATGGTACTACGATCAACTGGATCAGCATTTCCCCGGGGTTAAAGAAAAGTATATCGAACTGTTCGGGAATACCTACCAGTGCGAAAGCCTGAACGCCGAAGCGCTACACAACAGCTATTACAAGGTCTGCCGGGAATTGCGACTGGCAACCCAGATGAAATTTTACGAACCCGTGGATCCGCAGCTCGATCTTTTCGGGAGCAATACCCCGGCCTAATAAAGGAAACAATGGTCATAATAGAAAAAGCCGGAGATGTCCTGGCTTTTTTTATTATCCCGCTAAACACCGCAAAGATCAGGCACAAAATACCCGCACGGTGTAATCTTCGGCATCGACATTGACCTCCATTTCCCCCAGGGCTTCGATCAACTGTTCGATGTTCTCCGGTTTGAGCGATGAAAGATCAAATCCAAGGCCTTTTTCATCCAGGGCGCCGTCAACGGTCTTCTGGATATCTTTGGGCAGCAGGGAAACAATGTTCACACCGGCCCGAAGCAGCGCCATGGGAACTTTTACATGGACCTTTTCGCTGTTCTTGTCTGTCTTGGGCGTTACGTCCACGTACAGATACTGACCGGCTCCGTTCTTTTTTTCGGCAACGGACGCGGGGGAATGTTCCGTCTTCGCTTCTTCTTTCTTATCCAGCGCTTCCATCAGCCGGGCACCCTCTTCCGCCGTGATCTTTCCTTCCGAGATCATGTTCAGTATTTTCATTTTTTCTTCGTTCATGGTATTTCTCCTAAAAATTTATTTTAATGATCGTATCTTCCGATTCAATGTCAACAGTCAATCCACGCATTGCCCAAAATATCTTTGGAACACTCAAAATGAGCCGTGTGTAAGCGCGGGATCGTTCTTCCTGTCCCGGTATCAGGTTCCAGATCAACAGTCCGATCAGAACAAGAAAAACAGGAACGATCAGCAGCATGAATGCCAGCAGCAGAAAGAACCCGATCACGATCCCGGGCAGCCACAGCCTGAAGGTTTTTCCGTTTTTGTCCTTTGAAATGATCCTGATGCCCATGTTTTACTCCAGACCCTTTAACGCGTCTTCAACGCTGATCTCGCCGCTTTCCAGTTTGTCCAGAATGTTCAGGCGATCACTCTTGTCCGTTTCCGTTTCTTCGATCTCCACATCAACGTGCACCAGATCCAGCTTCCCGGCAATGCGGTTCAATCTGTTCTTCACGGTCGGATAACTGATGCCGAACACTTTTTCCATTTGCTTGATGGACCCGTGGGTCTTCAGGAACACCGCGGCGAACAACTGATCTTCCACCGATAATTGCGCCAGTGCGGGTAGCACGAATTCCCCTTCGATCTGAATACTCGTTTCGGGAACCAGCACCTTGAGCACCCGTAGGGGTTTCCCTTCCGTCATTGTTGTCAAAACCTGCCATTCGTGTATCATATTATTTTCTCCTTACGGCGTATATTAATTCATTAAATTAAGCAATGCAAGGTTTATTATTAATTATTTTAATAATATCACGCCTTATTATAAATATTATTAAATCCAGGGGGTATATTTGTCAATAATTGGAAGGAATGAAAATAATACTCCCGCTTTCTGTGCGGTCGATCATTGTTCTTGCAGCGTAGTGCTCTAAGAATTCTCTGAAAATAAAAGTGCTTATGAAAATACGGAACAGGCACTTGTCCGGCGCAGTCCCGGATTTTCGGGACAAAGACCCATGCCTGTTCCACACAATAGATATATTTTTTTAAAACATACTTGGGGCGATCATAATTTCGCCGCGATGGCTTCCGCAACTTCCAGGGACGTATTGCTGCCGCCCATATCATAGGTGCGGACCTTCCCTTCCGCGATCACTTCGGCCACGGCATTTTCAAGCCGTTCGGCCATGTCCGCCTCACCCAGCCAGTCCAGCATCATCTTTGCGGTCAGGATCATGGCGATGGGGTTGACTTTGTACAGGCCGTAATACTTGGGCGCGGAACCGTGGGTCGGTTCGAATACGGCCAGCTTGGTACCAATGTTCGCGGAGCATGCGAACCCGAGTCCGCCGACCAGCTGCGCCGCCAGGTCGCTCAAAATATCGCCGAACATGTTCTCGGCAACGATCACTTCGTAATTGCCGGGGTCTTTCACCAACCACATGCACTGTGCATCAATGTTCGTTTCCCATAATTCAATTTCGGGATATTTCTTTGCCACTTCGCGCGCGGTACGGATCATCAGTCCGCCCGTTTCCCGCAGAACGTTGGGTTTGTCGCAGACCGTGACGGCTTTCTTGCCTTTTTCCTTCGCGTATTCGAATGCATTGGTCACGATACGTTCGCAGCCTTGTTTGGTCATGATGCGTGTAGACAAGGCGATGTTCTCTAGTCCGGCCGCTTTGAATTTTTTCATTTTGGGGTGATTCTTATCCAGCGCATCATAGACTTCCTGCGGCAAAGGGAAAAATTCCACACCGCCGTACATGCCTTCGGTGTTCTCGCGAAAGATCGTGATGTCGATATCATCTTTATAATTGAGAGGATTGCCTTTATAGGCTTTGCAGGGACGCATATTGGTATGCAGGTCGAATAATTGCCGCATCCGGACGATGGGACTGAAATATACGTTTCCTTTGCCCTGCATTTCCGGCGCGAGTTCTTTTTCGGCTTCTTCTTTCGGTTTGGACGTGATCGCACCGAACAGCGCGCAATCCACGGTCTGCAGCATATCGATCGTGCGCTGCGGCAGGGCATCCCCTTCGCTTTTCCAGAATTCCCAGCCAATATCGCCATGGATAAATTCTGCATCCAACTGCAGTTTGTCCAGTACGATCTTCGCGGCTTCCATCACTTCGTTGCCCACACCGTCTCCGGGCATCCAGCCTATGCGGTATTTTGCCATGGTTCCTCTCCCTAAATAACGGGTTATTGTAAAACGCGCCACCTCGAAGCGGTCTCGGGGTGGCCCTTGAATTTCTCGGTTCCTTAATAAATAACCTTTTGAAATTATGACATATTTTAAAGGGATGCAACAGGAATAGGAATTTTTGTTCAGCGAAGCAGGCCGGAGAAGTAATACCCTCCGAGTACGGCGCTTAAGCTGACCACTACATTCGCGGCGATATTGATCAACGCCGTATTGACGGCAGCCATCCTGAGAAGGTGGATCGTTTCATAACTGAAGGTTGAAAATGTCGTGAAAGCACCGAGCAGTCCCACGACCAGAAAAAAGTACGCCCGGTCCTGTTCCGGGCTGAAGCCCAGAAAAACACCGAGCAGCAGGGACCCGAGTCCGTTGACGATCAGGGTTCCCCAGGGGAAAGCGTTGTCCGCCGGATCATAAAATACGCCCGAAACCAAAAAGCGAAGGACGGCGCCGCTGGCACCGCCCATCGCTATCATGATATATTTTGCCATTTTCTTATACTATCCGCTTTTTAATACAAATATCCCAGGGCGATATACAGTCCGGTACCGCCGTCGTTCGGGCTGCCGGCAAATCCGTAATCGACCGAAATGATCATGTTCTCGTTCATGGCCAGTTTGATACCCATGCCGTAGGCCAGGTGCAGTGTTTCTTTATTGCCTGTCAGATAATCTGCTGTTGTCGCAAGGGCTTCGATACCGGATTTATCATAATCATAGGGCTGCACAACCATACCCGCATCCAGGAAGGGGTTGACGCCAAAGTACCAACTCTGACCGATCCACTGAAAGCGGACGATCTTCCAGCGCGCCTCGAGGTTACCGTATAGATAGCCGTCTCCGACAAGCCGGGAACCCATGATGCCGCGCACGTTCTTGCTGCCGCCCAGACCGTCGCGATTATTCCTTGAATCCGGCAAATTGCCCTGCAGATAGAAAGGCTGCTTGCCGGCGATGATGCCCTGATATGCCAAACGGTAGGTCAGTGATAATTTATCGGGTACCAGCGTAAAATATTGACGGTGAATGGCAGACAGCTGCAGCCAGCCGCCGCCTTCTCCGATGAATCCGGGGGCATAGGTCATTATCAGTTCTTCCCACATACCGGTCATGGGACAGGCTTCATTGTCGCGCGTATCATAAACAACACCGGCCTTGACGTAGCTGACCAAACCGCCGTCGGCTTCTGCCGCATCGATGGCACCCCAGTCTACAAATTCGTCGTAGAGGGTGCTCTGGTCCACAAAGCTTGTATCCCAGGCGCGTGTGGTTGAGGCGGAGCCGACATCAAAATTCATCACACCCAAACCGCCCAGCCAGCGCAGGCTTTGATCGGTAATGTTGCCCTGAAAATTCACCGTAAAGCGCAACTGATTGCGTTTCATGGCATAATAGAGCGAATTTCTGTAGTCGTCGCTTGTTTTGTCCACCCATTCCGGGTTGTATTGGGACTCCGCTCCGTTGAATCCGTAGAAACCCCAGGCCTGCTTAACGACATAACTGAGATCGGCCGTCATGCGAATGCCGGGGATCAGGTATTTGGAGTCGTAGGTAAGCTGTGTCAGGCCTGCTCCTTTTGTTGTTTGATTCCACTCGACATAAAAATTATGATAGTAGTCCGGATAGATCTTACCATCACCATACAAAAAGATATTTGCCAGTAGCCCGTACTGAAAACCGGTGTCGGTGTTATAGGCGACAGACGGCAGCGGGCCGACACTGATACCGGTCTTGACAAAATCGTTCGCGCTCAGTACCGACAGTAACATCAGCACACTGAACAGACAGAACAAAATGCGTTTTTTCATGTTTCCCTCCATGATTTGTTTATGTCCAACGAATATAAGAAAAAGTACTATATGTCAAAACATTTTTTAACTTAATACCCGGCCCCGAACAGCTCCAGTTGTTTCTGCCCGGAAATGCGTACATGTTTTTTCCGCCGGAGGGGATATGCGTTTTTTATTTCCGCCAGCATGTGATAGAACGCGTTTCGGTACGGGGTCCTTTCGGCACGCGAACCGTAGTGCTTCTGATATCGCGGATACAGGTCAGGAAAGGTGTTTCTGATAAAATTCAGGAAGTGACCGCGGGTCGCTCCGCGCAGGTTCAGTAGCCCCGGGATAACGAACTCTGCGCCGCTTTCCTGCGCATTCCGGTATATTGCCCGGACATTCTGTTCACTGTCCGTTATAAACGGCAGGACGGGCATGAACAAGATCCCGCTGCGGATACCGGCCCGGTTTATTTCCCTCAACGCCTCAAAGCGCGCGGCTGATGATGCGGATGCAGGCTCGATCTTTTTACGGATGCTTTCATCATGGCATGTGATGCTGAAAGCGATATCGACACCCGCAACCTTATCCAGTTCCTCATACAGCGGCAGATCGCGCAAAATAAGAACGGACTTTGTTGAAATACTGGCGGGTGTCCGGTATTTGATCAGAAGCCGTAAAATATCCGGCATAAGCTTTCTATCCGCTTCAATGGGCTGGTAACTGTCCGTGACGCCCCCAAGGTTGACCGTTTCATGTTTCCAGTTGCGGGAGTATAATTTTTTCTCCAGCATTTCAGCAATATTTTCTTTAATGAATATTTCGCCGAAAAAATCACCCGCTCCCAGATATTCGTGGGAATACAGCGCATAGCAATATCGGCAGCGATGGGCGCAGCCGCGGTAAATGTTCAGATCCCATCGATAGGGCAGATAGGAACTGTTCAGGGGGTTCAGTGCCGTCTTACAGGTAATGCTTTTGTACATGCACGAATATACGATATTCCGGCGTACAATGAAATTTGTTTGAAGCATGAGGCACAGGCTTCTGCGATAAAATTGTTTTATCCTTTCCGGGGATATGTTAACTTATCTTTCGATAAACGGGCATACTCATGCAAAGATTTAAAAATACATTTCTGATCCTCTTCTTTTTCTTTTCCGTACTGATCGCCGCACCGGTCAGCAAGGAAACGGCAATGTCCCTTGCGGAACGTTTTTATCCCGAGAAGATCACAGCAGAATATATTTCAATGTCGGAGTATCTGCATTTGGTAACCTTTGAAGGCGGTGGATTTTTGCTCATGGCGGCAGATGACCGTTTCCCCGCTGTTCTTGCCTATTCGGATGATGAGGCGGCAGATCGTTTGCATCCGGCATTTATCGACCATTGCAGTGTATACGGCCGTGAAATGGAAAAAATCCTCCCGCAGCTTCGGGACAGGCATGCCTCTTGGGATCTGTATATGAAACCCGGCTTTTCGAAACCGGCCGTCCGCAGCGAGGTGCAACCCCTTATCACCAGCACATGGAATCAATCTCCATACTATAATGATCAGTTCCCAAGGTTTGCCGGCACAGAAACCAAAGCGTATGCCGGATGTGTCGCGGTGGTCATGGGGCAACTGATGCGCTATTATGAACATCCTCCGCGCGGCATCGGACGCCGAAGCTATTATGATGCCGGGACGGACAGTCTGCTTACCGCCTGGTTCGATACAACGGCCTTTCACTGGGACAATATGCCCAATAGTCTGAATGCAAGCTCTGCCGCGGATAAGATCAAAGAGGTATCCGGACTGCTGTACCGGTCTGCGGTATCCGTTGAAATGGAATTCCGGACGGACGGATCCTATGCGTCTTACGATGATATGCTTTATGCTATGGTCAGTTATTTTGATTATCATCCCGGCATGTTCCATGCCAACAGGTCGGATCACACCGCAACATGGTCAAATATGCTGAAAGAAGAGCTGGATAGCGGCTTTCCCGTGCCGTATCGCGGTCAGGGAGATATGGGAGGACATGCTTATCTGTGTGACGGATATCAGATAACGGATACCAAAACGTATTATCATATTAATTGGGGCTGGGGCGGAAATTATGACGGGTGGTTCCTCCTGAGTGCGCTGACACCTGCGGAAGGTTATGATTTTTCCGAAATGCAGGGAGCGGTCTTCGGTATTCGTCCGAACACAGATCCCGCCATTTATTTTGCGTACAATGACTTTGAGCGCACCGCATTCAAGGGATGGATCTATGGTGGTGACGGTTATTATACCGCAAGCTATACCGGCGATTACGGATATGGCATCAGCGCGAGCAACAGTTGGCTGATCTCTCCGAAGATACACATTCCCGATAACGACAATGCCGAACTGGCGGTCTGGGCAAAAATGTCCGCCGCCAATCGCAGCGGGAAAGTCCTGCTTTCGCTGACCGATACCCTGCGCGGCAGTTTTACGGTCGAACTCGGTACCATCGAACCGAACAATACGAACTGGAACAGATACGTTTATAATTTAAGATCATTTAAAAACCTTCCTGTACATATTGGCTTTAAATACAATTCCTCTGCCGGCTATATGATACTCGATGATCTCCGGATGAGCATACCGCGTCCCGCAACGGATATATCGCCCGTTTTGCCGGCAGATCATGCCGTATTACAGGTTTATCCCAATCCCTTTAATCCTCTTGTCAATATTCGCTATACGCTGAACGGCATTCCGGCGCAGGGGACGGCGCAGGTACACATATACAATATGCGCGGCGACAGGGTAACCACTCTGACGCCGCCATTGCGCGGTACGGGCTCCGTTTCGCTTGTCTGGGATGCTTCCGCCCATCCTTCCGGAATTTATATTTGTGTTCTCGATATAACCGGGAGATCTCCGCTAACTCAAAAAATGGTCCTCTTGAAGTAAAATGAAAAAAATAATTACGCTTGTATTCCTTGTTCTTTTGATCGTTCTGATGCCTTTTTTGCTTCCGCTTTTCCCCGATGGCTGGGGAATATGGAGCATCATTCCTCCCCTGGTCGCCATTTCGCTCGCTTTTATCAGCAAAAACGTGGTCTTCTCTCTTTTCACCGGTATTTTTTCGGGTGCGTATCTGGTTGCGCTGCGCGAGGGGCACTGGGCCTCGGCCATTATCCGGGCATTTGTGTTAATGACACAGGAAATGATCAACGCCCTCTCCGATCCCTGGAATGCGGGTATTGTTGTTCAGACATTTACCATCGGCGGGCTGATCGCGCTGATCTCCGTCATGGGCGGCACGCGTGCCATCGCGGAGAAAATGGCCAAAAAAGCCCGGTCCGCGGCAAGTGCGCAGATCTACACCTGGTTGATGGGGATCTTTATTTTCTTTGACGATTATGCTAATCTGCTCACTGTCGGACCGATCATGCGGCCGGTCACGGATAAACTGAAAGTCAGCAGGGAAAAACTGGCATTTATCATTGATTCCACCGCAGCACCTATCGCGGATATCGCGCTGATCTCAACCTGGATCGGATACGAACTCGGACTGATCCGGCAGGGATATGCCGCTCTCGGGATCGAAGCGAATGCCTACAGTGTTTTTATTCAAACCATTCCCTATCGTTTCTACAGTCTGCTTATTCTGCTCTTTATTTTTGTCAGTGCGAAAACGCGGCGGGATTTCGGTCCGATGTTAAGGGCCGAGCGCCGTGCACGCCTTGAAGGAAAGGTCTTTGCCGATGATGCTTCCATCATGTCCGCGGCGGATACGGAAAAACTCAGCACCGGCAGGAAGGGTCCCCTGAAAGTATCCAACGCCCTTGTTCCGGTACTCACTCTGATCGTGGCTGCCTTTGCCGCGCTGTTCTATAACGGATATCAGAACATCCTCGCTGCCGCCAATGCCGAACAGCTTGCGATCGTAACGTCCTCTTTTTCCTTTGCGACACTCCGGGAATGTTTCAGTGAGTCGAATGCCAGTCTGGCCCTGAGTCAGGCAGCACTGCTGGCCTGTCTTGTGGCAATTTTCATGGGAAGCAGACAAAAGATATTCTCCATTAAAAAAGCCGTAAATGCCTGGATAAAAGGTGCGGGTACAATGGTCATAACGGTTACGATCCTGATCCTGGCCTGGTCGCTCAGCGGCATCATCGGCAGTTTGGGTACCGCCGATTATCTTGTCGGTCTCATCAGTGGGAAAATGCCTCCTTTTCTGCTGGCATTGGTCATATTTATCATGGCTGCCGTTATCTCTTTTGCCACCGGCACGTCCTACGGTACTATGGGTATTCTGATGCCGCTGACCATACCGCTGGCCTATGCCATATCGCCCGAACCGGTTTTTCTTTATATGAACATCGGTTCCGTACTTACGGGTGCTATTTTCGGGGATCATTGTTCGCCCATTTCCGATACGACGATCCTGTCTTCCATGGGTGCGGGTTGTGACCATCTTGCGCATGTGAACACACAGATCATGTATGCACTACCTGTTGCACTGATCGCGATCATTTTTTGCTTTATTCCCGTTTCTCTGGGCGTTCCGGTGTATATCTGTCTCCTGGTGGGAGCGGCTGCCGTTACGGCCTTGCTTTTCATTTTCGGAAAGCATGCGGAGGATGCCGGAAAACCGAAGATGAAATATCCCCGAATGTCCGCATAGACACTATTCTGTCGAATATGAGTGTTTATTATTCTTTGTGGATCATTTCCCAGAAGGCGGAACATGTCTCAAAAAGATCTTCCCGGCTGCCGTTATTCTCGATCACATGATCCGCGCGTGCGCGCTTTTCTTCTTCCGGCATCTGAAGCGATATGCGCCGGAGAATGTCCTCCTCCGGCAAATGCCCGTCGCGGACAGCCCGTTGAATACGGATATCTTTATCGGCTGTAATCAGAAGGGTCTTGTCGAACAGATCCTCAAAACCCGCTTCCAGAAGGATCGCTGCTTCAACCATTAAAATACCCGGGACGGCTTTGGTCGCGGAGATGTATTTGTGCAGATATGTTCTTAACAGCGGGTGGACCAGCGCATTGAGGGTCCTTTGTTCTTCCGGGGTGGCGAAAGCGCGTGCCGCCAATATATGCGTCTGCAGTTCACCGTCAAGATAGCAGGCTTCCCCAAAAGTTTCTTTGACACTCCTGATCAGATCGGGATTGACCTGCAATAAATGTTTTGCAATATCGTCCGCACTGAGAGTATTGGCGCCCAGTTGGTAAAAGATGCCAAGGGCGGCGGATTTGCCGGATCCCAGCCCGCCGGTAACAGCGATACTTTTCATTTATTTATCTTCTATTTGCTCTAATGCTCTTGCGTCATTCCCCATAAGGTCATGCAATACATGCGTCAGTTTCTTTAGGCCCTGACTTTGGGCGGCGCTCAGATAATCCCGGATCTCACTGACGGGAATGACCTCGCGGGTGTCGTCCTCAAAATCACAGGTGACCGTCTGGGTAAAAATATCGATCTTCTGAATATAGCCTTTGCGCTGATTTTTGAGCAACGGCTCCCCGACGGGAGGATATTTATGGAGCTCTTCCATATAAAAACCGTGTTCGTACAAAAGGCAGCATTTCAGTTTACTGCATTGTCCGCTGAGCTTAAGGGGGTTCATCGGAAGATTTTGATCCTTGGCGGTCTGAGTGCTGACCGGTTCAAAGGACTCCAAAAAAGTGCTGCAGCACAAAGGCATGCCGCATGCCCCGACCCCGTTCAATCGTTTGGTTTCGTCCCGCACGCCGATCTGCCGCATTTCAATACGGGTCCGAAACATCCCTGCAAGAACCCGTACGAGTTCACGGAAATCCACCCGCTCGTCGGCGGTATAATAAAAGGACAGTTTTTTACGGTCAAGCTGATATTCAACATCCATGAGTTTCATCTGCAGGTTCAGTTCCCGTATTTTTTCCCGGCTTTGACTTAAGATATCATCTTCGTCCGTACGGTTTTGCCGCAGGGTCTGCATGTCCCGGTCATTGGCCTTACGAAGGATCTGGTAAGGCGGCGGGGGTGTTTTGGGTTGATAATCCTTTGCCGTGGCAACAACGATACCAAAATCTTCACCCTTGTCGGTTTCCACTACGAGGCAGTCGCCCGCTTGAATGGGAAATTGCATGGGATTATAATAGTACTCCCTGCGATTCCCCTTGAATTTTAATTTTATAAGTTGTTCGCTCACGCGAAATCAATCCTTATGATACGTCAAATATGCATCGACACCCGCACCTATCGCCGGAGCTTCGCGCAAATTGGATGTCTTGATGAGCGCTTCATCGAAAAGATCATCCTTCAGATAGTGATTTTTAAACTTGGCGTCAAGATAGGGACATTCAACGATGAACTTAGTGAGGAAATCAAAGAACGGTTCGTAAAAAACATCTTTGCCTTTTGATGATGCAAGCAGATCGCCCAGACGCTGACCGATAATAATGCTGTCAAGCAGCATGTTGCGGTAAGGATGTTTCTCTTCAAGATCCGCTCGATTTGAGTTCACAAACTCAAAATAGTGCCGCCACCCGCTGTAGATGGTAACAATACGCTCAAACAGCAGTTTGGCGATATTGTAACTGACATCATTGAATGTCCGTTTTGCTGCGGGGTCCTCATCATACAGGTCCATGATCTGTGGGGGATAAACACCTTTTTCGTTCAGTTCGTGAACCGGGATGTCGGAAAATTCACTGTATATAGCCTGAATACCGTTGGAGGATGCAAAGCGTTCCATGGACTTCCCGTCGCTGTTCTTCATTTCCCAGGCTTTGGCGATCCACGTCTTTGCCTGATCGAAAGGAAGGAGTTTTCCCTTAAGCTTCATGGCATCCGCGACCCCGGTACCGCCACCCAGATAATAGGCGTTTTCGACATTTCTAAACAAGCCGTTCTGGCTGTACTCCTCGCCGATGCCGCAATAGTCGGCATCACTGCCCAGATGATGGATCGGTTTGTCCATGATAATACCGGCAGCCCCGACACGCTCTTCGATCACTTTGCAATATTCCGGCATTCTGGGTCCGTTGGCAAGCGCAACAATACCGCGCTTATCTTTGGACTTGAGTCCTGGCATGCCGATACCGACCAACACGCGTTCGGCGCCGACCTTTTTTGCCAGTTCAATAATGACATCCGCGGCTGCATACATATAGGATTTGCCGTGCAGCTTTTCTTCTACGGTCAGATCGATCTCGTCTTCGTTCATTTCACCCAACTGCAATTGAATGTTAACCGGCTTGAAAGATGGCATATATTCACTGTATTCGCGGTATTCTTTTACAACATTTATATCTCCAAGCATAAAGGTCTTGTCCTTGTTGACCTCGGTCGTCCAACCGCTTATCTTTGTTGCGCCCCCGTCAATACCCACTAATAATGTCTTTGCCATGATTTCTCCGTTCTTTGCTTTTATACGTATTCCTTTTATTCAACGCTCAGTTAAGTTACAATGATTTCCCTCAAAATGCAATGAGGGGATAATCCAACACCTAATTATTTCTCCCGATCATCGGGCACCGGATATAAAAAAACCCGTCTCAGAGGACGGGTTTTTCATATTAAATACGCCTATTTTTTATTAAAGGCCTGCCGCCGCAGAATGGTTTCCATACGAACCCAATCCTTGGCGTTATCGTTCCGGTCGATCGTGTGCTGATCAATACTGTGGTCCGTACCGCCGGCATGACGCACAACTTTGTAAATGGGATCCCAGACGCGGCCGATTTTATAATGTTCGGCAACCTTGTTCACCAGTTCGTAATCTTCACCGTAATTACGGGCATAGGGATCATCGTTAATGCTGAAATATCCGGCGTTCTTGATCACTTCAATGCGTGCGGAACGCGGAGCTCCGGCACCGTTGATGCGCAGCAGATTGTTGCGTCCGTTATCATCGGTCCATTCATCATGCGTTACAACGGGAATATCTTCCACACGGGTGATGGTCCCGTCCGCATGTTTTTCCCATACTTCGTAAGAACCGACCACCATACCGATCTCCGGATCGGCATCGTAAACGGCGAGGATTTTTTCAACCGCATCTTCGATCAGCTGATCGTCCGAATCCAGCTGTACGTAATATTTTCCGCGGGCGATCTTTGCGCCGAGGTTTAAGCACATGCCGATGCTGTTAATGTCCAGAACGCAGAGGCGGACTTCCGGTTTTGAAGCATCATATTTATCTCCGCCTTCCATGTATTTGCGCACGACATCTGCCGTCGGGTCGTCTTCGCCCCCGTTGACCATAACGATAACTTCGATATCCCGGACGGTCTGACGCTGAACACTGTCAATGGCCGGCCCGATAAATTCGGGACGGTGACCGACGGGAATGATAATGGATGCCTTAAGGGTGGATTTATCTTTATACTCTTCTTTAATCGGCATCAGCACGCCGGGCTTAAGATAGGCTCCAATACGTTTCAGATGGTTGGTAAAAACCCGTTCGGCTTCAAGCTGAATATCCTTTCCCGCCTTGAGATAGTCGAAAACATCCGCTTTTTTACCCGCCGCCACAACACGGTAATAGGAACCGCTGTAGCGGTTGGCGATACGGTAGAGTTTATATTTTTCGGATATCTTCAGACGCAGATCGTAAAAATGATTATATTTTACCGATTCATCCATTCCGCCGATCGCTTCGAGCGCGGTCTTGCGGATGAAATATACCTTTCCATAATCCATGTTGTCACGAACACGGCCGATATGATGGTCCAGCAAGTGTAGCTCTTTGACCGTGCCCTTATCTTCCAGTTCATAGCTGGTATAGAATAACCCCGCATCTTCATGACGTTCCGCACCGAGGACAAAACCGTCAATTGCGGCTTTTTTCATCATGACGGGATTGTCACGATTATCGATCAATAAGATCCATTCTCCGCTCGCGATCGACAGGGCTTTATTCAGATTGATGGCAACATCATCCTGGCAGGCAACCCATTTTGGTGAGAGTGCGGCAAATTTCTTCTCTGCATCATTTTTGTCGCAGGTAATAATAATGGTTTCGATGTTCTTATAACTTTGCCCCGCTATACCTTCGATTTGCGCCTTTATATGCTCTTCGCTAAAGGCTTTTGCTTTGTAGTAGTGGAGGATTACACTTACTTTGATCATCTTAACATCCTTTCTTAAGTTTTTGGCTATACTCAAGGGGAATATAATTAACTATGGGTCTAAAATAAAGATATTTAGGAAATATTCGTCAGAAAGATCAGAATTTCCCCAGAAATATTGCAATGATCCCGATCAGCATAATGATCTTAAGCATAGATGCGATCTGATAATAATTGATCTTGCGTTTAACCTGGAACAGCTGGATCATGATCGTGATCAGAGGGATACCACCCGCGAAGGCGGCAATAAAAAAGAACCATTTTCCATACAGGCCCGCGACATAGGGCAGGGGGATGAAAGGGATAAAAAGAACGATCAGAATGCCCGCAAGGATACGGGTCGGGGTTTCGCCGATACTGACCGGCAGGGTTCTGCTGTTTTGCGCTCCGTCACCGTCAAGATCCTCCAGATCTTTAACGATCTCGCGGATCAGGGAAAGCACAAAACAATAAACGGCAGGCACATAGCCGATCGACATATCGCCGAAGGCAAGGGCCGCGAACAGAAAGGGAAGTGATGATAGAAAGGCAACCAGCACATTCCCGGCGAGAGCGACATTTCGTAAATGATGTGCATACCAGTAAAGCATCGGGGTAACAATGAGCAAAGAGATCAGCAGCGGACCAATACCAAGCAGTAAAGCCGCCAGATTGCCGAGCACGAACATGATAAGCATAAAACCGCGTGCTCCCTCTACCGTGATCAACTGCGCCGGTAGCGGACGCTTGGGCTTGTTGATCCTGTCTATTTCAATATCGCAGATATCGTTAAGCGCATTCCCCGCAGCAGTAATAAATGAAACACAGACAATCGCAAGCAACACGCGCCAGATCGGCGGATAGGGAGTAAAAAAAGCGGAGGTGATCAGTACCACCGCAATGACCAGTCCAATATTGGCAGGACGCGCCAGTTTTACATAATATTTCATTTTGGGATGTATCATATCGCTATTCCTGCAATAATATATATGACGGATGCTATTCCGGCGCTTAGCAGCGCGTACGGAAGCTGTGTGTTGACATGGTCAATATGATCGCAGGCGGATGCCATGGATGCAACGATGGTGGTATCCGAGATCGGCGAACAATGGTCTCCAAAAACCCCGCCGCCCAATACAGCCGAAACGACCAAGGGTAAACCGACCCCCATGTCGAGTGCCAGAGGTACGGCCAGCGGTATCATGAGCGCGAAGGTACCGAAGCTTGTCCCGGTCGAAAAAGCAATAAAAGCCGCGGACAGGAACACCATGACGGGAACCAGCATGACCGGGATGGAACCCGACAGTCCTTGGGCGACAAAGGCGCCCGTACCCAATTCGCGGCAAGTTGCTCCCAATGAAAAAGCCAGCATCATTAACAGCGCCAGCGAGATCATTCCGCCCGCACCCTTTATGACCAGTTCAAATATTTCCTTCCCGGAGATGATCTTTTGTACGCGATATAAAAGACCGGCCACCGCAATGGCAAGTGTAACCGACCAAAATACGGCTGTAGAACCCGAGCCTTCAGCCAGAATGGAAAGTAATCCACCTTCACGCAGTGCTTGCGAAAAACCGACCGCAACACCCGCTTCCGTCGAAAGGTTTTGCAAGCCCGTGATAATGAGCGCCACGGGCATGAACAGGCTCATGACAAGAATGGGAATGATCATGTTGCGCGCTAAATATCTGATGCCCTCAACCGGCTTGATCGCGGTGAGGTTCTCATCCATCATGGGGGTAGCCCCATCGGGAAGTAATTTTCCCTCTTCGCGTACACGCTTTTCGGCCTGACGCATTTTCTTAAAATCAAAAGGAATAAAAATAAAAAGTAAAACCATCAGGACCGCAATAATGGAATAAAAATTCAAGGGGATGGAACGAATAAGGACCTGCGTGGCATTCGAGACACCCTGGATTGAAAGCAATCCGATCGTAAATGCACCCCAGGCATTCAGCGGGATAAGCATACAGATCGGAGCGGAGGTTGAGTCGGCAATATATGCAAGCTTTTCCCGGGATATTCCCATTTTGTCATAAAGCGGGCGGCAGACAGAACCGACAACCAGGATCTTTATACTGGATTCGATAAATATAACAACGCCCAGCATCCATGCCAGGAGGTTTGCTCCTCTGCGGCGACGGATCCATTCTTTATTCATAATATAGGAGACAAAGCCGTCGATGCCGCCCGAGCGTTGCGTCAGCGCGATCAGGCTGCCGACCATGGCCGAAAAAAGGATAACACGGGTATTCCCGGGATCCTGGAAAACATGTACAAGCGAACCCAGCATACCGCCGGCACCGCGTATGGGGTTCCAGCCGCTTAAGACAGTCCACCCCAGCCAGATACCGGCACCAAGCGAAAGAAAGACCTGGCGCGTCTTTATTGCCAACCCGATCGCAAGCAGTGGTGGTAAAAGCGACAGCCAGCCATATGATTCCATGGAGATCCCTTTTGCTATTTTATTACTGTTTTGAGGGCAATCCCTGTGCTCCTTATTATAGTGTAAAAATATTAAAAATAAAAAAAGAAAATGCACGAAGCCGCAAAGGCGCGAAGCAAGACGTTTTGCACAGTATCGGTAAATGCGGGAAGCTTATAGTATTACGTCCTATTCCGGAGGCTGGAACAGGACTTTCAGAATATAAATGACCTCCTGATCGTGCCATTGATTATCGCCGCCGAAGACCGATTTGACAGTTTTTGCCTGAAAAGTAACTTCGGTAAACCCTGCCTGATACACTTGTCCGCTTGCGGGGCTAAGGGTAAAGGTATTCCCGCCGCCAATCGTGGGATAAACGTAATCGCCGCTGGTCATGTTCACGATCTCTGCGTTACCGCCGAGAAATTCCTGCCACTCCCATTTCCAGCCTTCGGATGCGGATTTGTCGACAATCAACTTGCCGGGCTCATGAAATTCAAGGGATAAATTTTCCCATTTGCCCAAAAATGCACCGGAAGAAAGGTGCACGATCAGCCGGCAGGTGATATATTCGCCAAGATCCGTTGCGTCCTGTTCAATGCTTAGGATCTCTACGGGCTTATAACCGCTGACGGTGGCGTTGCAGGATACCATCAAATTGTTCCCGTGTTCCCCGAGCGCTCTTCCGTAAATCTTTTGACTGAAACTGAGCTCACGGGTTTCCTGTGCGCCGACAGACAGTTTGATCTCAGCCTGCAGCGCGGCATCTTTGCTCTCATTGATGATCAGTATGTTCGCATAACGTTTTTGGTTACTTGAAACCGGTGACTTGATCAGGGAACAATACGCTTTCTCATTCTTACGTATTTCCTGATCATATACATGGTCAACATACAAATACGCCGTAATGCCATCATCCAGGCCAACAGGGTTTATGGTGAGTATGGAGGGAAGGTCCGTATCTTCGTTGATCATGATCCTTACGATTCGCGCGGACAAGCGGGAAAGGGTTTCTTTGAAGGTTGCGGTGTTTTTATTAAATGTAAGCAAATAATTATGTTCGGCAGGATAACGGTTGAGGGAGGAAGGGTTTATATAGGGTATCGTAATGGGACCATTGCTTTCGTATGCCCATTTAATATAATCTCCAAAATCCTTACCTATTCCTGAACCGTCAAGTTCCTCTTTTATATATGTATCAATGATCGTTCTAAAATATGAAATCGATGTTTCGCCGCCCTTTATGAGCAGTTTGGCGATATCCGCTTTTTTCCCGTTGCGGTATTGCGAAAGGTATGTCAGGAATCCGCCGGCGATATACCATTCGGGGTCTGACTGGCATTGATCCCAGGGAAGGTGCATCTGACGATGCATGGCGTCATCTGCATAATCTATCGCTTCGTAACTTCCGAGATCGGCCCAGACCATGCGGTCCGCCTGGGTAGCCGTGGCCTCCAGCCACCATTTTGTCGTAAACATCGCCGTTGTCCAGACGTAATAATAATCCTGAACAATATGGAGCAATTCGTGCGCACATGCGGAAGGAAGGGCCTGGCGGGCGGGGCGGCTAATGGTTCCGCCGCTGCAACGGTTGCTGATGTAAATACTCCCTCGTGCGGTGCTTTGTCCGTCGTCACCGCCCAAATCGGTCACCCAGACATTGATCTTAGAAGACGGCAGTTTTAGTCCCTTGGCCTTAAGCGCATCATAGGCTTGATCCAGGTAGTCACTCATATCCTGAATGTAAAGGGGGTCGTCAGGGTTGTCCGAATTGTCGCGTGCACGATAGTCCGCATCCGCCACCGGCGCATTGGTGCCCGAGGAACACCAGTAAATATTAAAATGCCGGTTGCTTGTCCAGTCCGTATACCCGTGCAGTGTCCAGGCCGAGAGTTTGGTGAGATGTCCCGTTTCAAAAGTAACCGCATGTAATACCGTATCCACACACACGCTGTCATAGGAAGACCACTGTTGCCATTCTTCGTTATAGCTGGCTGCACCGATCTTATCCGGAAGATCATTTTCTTCGACCAGCGACGGATCATAGTACAGGGTGATCTTTAAGGGGATATCAAATACTTTGGTACCGCTTATTTCCACGTTATACACATCATGGAACTGACGGGATTCATCTTCCTGAACATCATTCTCTTTTGGTTTATATATGCGCACCACGGTTTTTTCATCTATGGCACCCGGGGGGATCTCAACGATGATCCGTCCCGCTATCGTTACCACGACCGTCGTATCGCTCGGTCCGATCTCATACTCCAGTAATTTTTCCCCTTTGGAAAGTTCGGGAAAAAGAATATCACAAGAGAATAGAAGACATAGAGCAATAACGAACAATATGCCGTGTGTGAACCGCAACTTCTTTTCCATATGTAATACCTCATGTTATTGAGAAAACCCTGATTCTTCCTTTTCTGTTGATCCTCGATTTTTTATCTTAAACAAGAGAGGACGATCGTAAAAATCCTTATTTCTTCGTGTTGCATATGCATTTCCAATTTGCGACCAACTTTTTTCCAGGGATAAATTCAGTTATTTGAATTTAAGTGATTCTAATTTCAATTAAAAAAGAATTATTGATAGCCCTGTGCATTTTTTACACAGGTCATCCTTGAATTATTTTTCAGAAAATTGCGATTTTTTAACTATGGGTTCCGGATTTGATTTTCCGAAACATACCGATAGATATGCCCTGCCGCATGCCATGCAACGGGTAGCCATATCATATTCACCAGAACCAGGATCGCGAAGGTCAGCGGCGTATCCGGCCAGAGGCTCTGAGGGAATGAAAGCAGGTAGCTGATGAGAAATACATTGACCTCAAAAAAGAATATCCCCGTACGAAAACTGCGGGTAATATTCCAGCTGGACTTAATCGCATCTACGGGTGTGAGGCCTTTATCGACCAGAAGATACTCCGCAAAATACAGACCCAGCATAATGAGAATGCCCGGAACGATCAGAAGCAGCAAGCCTGCAGCAATGAGCAGGTACTTGAACAACATGAGGATAATGTATGACGGTAAAAGGTGCAACTTGCCTGATAGATATTCCAGGGGTTTATCGCCGCGCAGCGCACCCAGAACGAGCGTAACAATGAAAAAATTGACCAGGATGATCATAGCCATAATAACGGCCATCCACACATAGAACTGACCGGGTATAAGCTTCCATCCCTGGTCCAGCATGATCAGTTCGTCAATGTTAAAGGCTTTTATTTTTAAGCTCCCCAAAATATCACTTGCAGATAAAAACAGGGTAAACCCGGCAAACACCCAGAAGAAGGTTTGCATTTTTTGCCAGCCGTAATGAAACGCCGGGATGAGTGTGAACATATATTTTTCCTTTTTTTCTCAGCGAAAGATACAGTAAATTACCCTAAAACAGGAGATAAAAATGCATGAATTCACCTTACATATTCCGACAAAATTTATTTTTGAGAACGGTGTTTTTCAACGCGCCGGCAGAGAAATACGTAAATCAGCACAAAAAGTATTGATCGTATGTTCTTCCGGCAGTGTTATAAAACACGGGTATCTTGATGCACTACTGAATCTTCTTGAGTCTGTGGGCGTTCGCGCCGATGTTTATGATAAGGTGACGCCCAACCCCCGGGTTTCCATGGTTGATGCCGGCGGGCGATTGGCAAAGAGCCTGCACGTTGATGCGGTTATCGGTCTGGGCGGCGGTTCGGCGATGGATGCCGCGAAAGGTGTGGCGATTGTTGCAAAACAGGATGGTTCCATTTGGGATTATACGACGGCAAATAAAACGGTTCATGAATCGCTGCCCGTCATCTGCATACCCACTTTAAGCGCTACCGGCTCCGAGGGCAACGCATATGGTGTTGTAACCAACGATGAAACACTGGATAAATCAGCTTTTGTCTGCCGCGGAGCCCGCCCCGTATTGTCCATTATCGATCCGGAGCTGACTATGACCGTTCCCCGCGATTATATATTGGATGGGGCTGTTGATATTATTACACATGTATGCGAAGCTTATTTCTCATCTTATGATAACGACGCAATATGTAATGATAAAATGGCGCTTGCTTTGACCGAAACGGTCGTGCTGGCCCTTGATCGCATTTTGAAGGATCCCGAAGATGCCGACGCCAGGGCCGCCCTTGCCTGGGCATCTACACTTGCCCTGATCGGGATCAACGAAGCCGGTCGCGAAGGACCACACACGATCCATGTTGTGGAACATGCACTCAGCGGCATGTTCGATATTTCCCATGGCCGTGGACTGGCGTTGATCTTTCCAAAATATCTAACTTTCTTCAAAGGGCTGTTGTCTGAAAAGATCCCGCCCTTCGGCAGGGTTTTCGACCCGGCCGTACAGACTCCGGATGCCGCTATTGCCGCTTTTGAAGCCTGGCTTGGATCCATAGATCGCAATTTGATGTTCGGAGACCTTGATATACCCTCATCAGCAATACCCGCACTGGCCGACTCGGTATTACGCACCGCGGGAAACAAGAATAACGAGATCGGTGCGCCAAAGGCAATGACCCGGGATGATATAATCGCGTTATATAAAATGTGCGCAGAGAAGTAAAAATCCATCTAAAATCAAAACGGCGATGAGATCATCGCCGTTTATTATTTTACACCGTTTTATTTCTTTTTAGGGGGTGCTTTTTTCCGGATTGGTGCCGGATGGGATTCCGCAAAAGATTTTTCGATCTGTTTGTTTGTAATGTATTTCTGCTGCAGAATGGTTAATGCGTTAAAGACCGTATAATAAAGTACAAGCCCCGAGGAGAAATTATAGAAAAGGAAAAACATCATTGCAGGCATCAGCCATAACATCATTTTCTGTTGTTGCTGCTGCTGAGGTGTGGACCCCATGCCGGTGCCGGTCATTTTCTGTTGTACGATCATGAGAACTGTCATTATAATCGGCAGCACATTGAAATCGGTTCCAAGCAGGGGGATCCTGACCCCAAAGCTAAACAATGCATCGGGAGCGCTCAAATCTTTCATCCACAGGAAAAAGGGCGCGCCGCGAAATTCGATGGCGGTTCGGAACACGATAAAGAGTCCATATAACAGGGGTAACTGCAACAGCAGGGGCAAACAGCCGCCCATGGGATTAACTTTTTCTTCCTTGTACAACTCCATTGTCTTTTGCTGTAAGACCTGCTTGTTGTTCTTATACTTTTCCTGCAGTTCCTGCACCTTCGGCTGGATCAGCTGCATGCGTTTCATGGAACCGTAACTTTTCTGTGTCAGGGGGTATGTTACGATCTTTATAAAAAGCGCCATGATAATAATCACGACCCCGTAATTCGGTATCAAACGGTAAAAGAACTCAAGCAGCCAATGCAGGGCGATGGAAAAAGGCCGGATAATGGGTCCGCCCCAGTTCATTGTCTTTTGCAATCCCATATCATACGATGCCAGCAAGCTTTTTTCTGCCGGAACCAAACCGATAATAAAGGTATCCTGATGATAATCGTTCTTTGAAAGCCCCATATCGATACGTGCTTTAAGTCCACGGCTTTGCTTTTCTTTGCTTGCCGTGAGTTCAGAACGGATACCCTTGTTATCTATGGGTGCGATAAAACCCGTAAAGTATTTTGATTTGAATGCGACCCAGTCCGTACGCCCATCCGTATTCAAACGTTTTTCTTCACCTTCTTTTGCTTTCTGCAATTCCAATTTTGCCATTTCCGAACCCATCTGGGCATACAGTCCGCTATACATAATATCGTCAGCCGCATTGGCTTCGGTAATGGCAAAGCCATTTTCCCAGGCGATGGTGTATTTTAGGCCAGAAACTCTTTGCATATAATCAGCCAGGACAACATGCAGGCGAAAGTCATAACGATCCGGGAAAAAGGTAAAGTTCTTTTCCACCCGTACGCCTTCATTGCTCAGCGCGGTGTAGGACAAAGAGATCTCACGGTCAATAAATAGCGTGTCGCCATCTTTAAAATTTGCCAGTTGCGGACAATCAAAGGCAATATATTCGAGACGGGAAGGATCCTGATAGATATTTGTAAAAGACAGGTTCAGGTTTGCGGCACTTTCATCGGGAAGTAACTGAAGGGGGTTCCCCTCGTGGTCCGGGTATTCAAAAACAGTATATCCGCGAACGGTTCCTCCCCCCAGATTGGAAAGGACCATTGCATATTTATTATTGGTGATCACGATCTCTTTTGAGGCAAGCGGCGTTTCGCGTTCAAGCATATTGATATCGGCCTGAATCCGTGTCGGTGGCGGGCTCGTGACAGGTGGCTCGGGCTCGGCTTGTGTTGCGGACACTTCCCTCTGCTGCTGGGCTTGGGGATCTACAGGATTTACCCATTGCTGGTAGTATGGAAGAAAAATAATAACAATACCGATGAGCACAAAAGCCATGATGGTCTTTTTATCCAAAATGTTCTCCTTTTATGTGATGGTCATGTCCCGGGACCGGGTCATATCCGCCCGGATGTAAGGGATGGCATTTCAGTATCCGCTTCATGCTGAGCCACGATCCCTTAAGGGCACCGTGTTCGCGTATCGCTTCGTGACTGTACTGCGAACAACTGGGATAAAAGCGGCAGCTTCGCGCCGTATATGGTGATATCGCACGCTGATAAAAGCGAATAAGGACCAAAAATAATTTCTTAATCATTTTCAAGCTGTTTCTGAATATCTGCTCTGATATGATCCAAAGGATGTATATCCGGCAGTTTCTTTAAAATTAAGCCATAAATGGACAAAGAGGAAAACCACTCCTTGTCGTTGCGATAGCATTCCTTCAGGTAGCGTTTCCCCCGGTTTCGAAGCACGGCACCCTTCAGGTGGCGTGCAGTGGCAAAAAGGACCCGGCGTTCTTCCGCCGGAAGAGATACGATATTCACATACCGCCCCTTGCTCCATTGCCCCTTGTCAAATAAGCGTGAGATCTCTTTTTTATCTGAAAGGATCTCGGATTTTTTTAATGAACGGTTCATTCATCCGAAACTGTGAGGCGTTTCCGTCCTTTTTTTCTGCGGCTTGCAAGTACTGCGCGGCCGGAGGGCGTTTCCATGCGTTTGCGGAAACCGTGTTTGTTCTTACGTTTCCGATTGCTTGGCTTATATGTTTGTTTCACTTTTTCTCCTTTAGCGTTTTGTTCCGATAAAGCCTTGAAATATGGGGTATTAAAAACGGAAATGCAATATATTTTTTATGGCACACGGACGATATTTGGGTCAGAATTTAAAAAGAACTGCTCTGCTTACCGGTAATGCCATGCATCATCTTATTAATTGCTCCTTTTTTGTTTCAATACACGGCGCTCCGTCGTATTTTTTGGTATGTCATCGGAGCAATATTTAATTGGCCAACATGTCTATCGCGTTGACGTGATCCCCTCCACCAACAGTGAAATGCTTTTACATCCGGAAAAATATCCGCATGGTTCGGTACTGGTTGCGGAACGTCAGACGGCGGGACGCGGGCGTGCACAAAGAAGCTGGAATTCGGATACGGGCGGATTATATCTGAGCCTGCTTTTAAAAGAATCCGGATCGCCGGTAAAATATTTTCCCTTTGTTCTTTTGTCCGCACTGGCTGTAGCAAAAACATTAAAGCGATACACGAACTTAAAAATAGAAATTAAATGGCCAAATGACGTTTATGTCAACGATCGGAAGATCTGTGGTATCCTTGCGGAATCAAATGTCCTGGCAAATTCTCTGCATCTCGTGATCGGTATCGGTATTAATATCAATAACTCCGTTAAGGATATTGATCAACTACGTCATCCGGCCGTTGCTCTGAAGGATATTTGTGACGATCCTCCCGGAACCGGTGAATTCCTGAATCCTCTTCTTACAGAACTGGATACCCTCTATGCTGATTTTTGCAACGGTGCTTTTGGGGACCATATCCCGGAACTTGATCAGTTGCTTTATTCCCGGGGAAAACCACTGCAACTGCATGTTAACGGCAGTGTTCGCGAACTCACCCCGCTGGGATTCCACCATGATGCCGCGTTGATCTGTCTCGAGAAGGGTAAAATTGCAACAATTTACCTTGGAGAGTTTTAAAATTCCGGAACATAAATTTACTTGACACTTGTTGCGCTTTATAATAATTTTTAGCGATTACTAAACCATTTTCCTGTTCTCTTATTCAGAAAAAGGGAGTGTGTCTCCCGGGATTCGGAGGTCCGCCATGCATTCACGGGCTTATCTGTTTTTTGGGGTTCTGCTCTTATGTTTATTACCCCAACAGTTCGTCTATGGGGAAATTTCAGATGCGGTGATAATTCCGTCCAGGGAATACCGTTTTATCTATGGCGGTATCAGGGACCTTCATACGGTTGCGTCGCTGGGCATACATACATATGCGTTCCTTACGGATGCCTATTATCTCGGGCTTTCATCAAAAGTACCCGATAAGTTCGAACCTTTCGCCGCAGCGATTCAGCAAACATGCTGGAGTTTTATGCTAACTATCTGGCCACATGAATTTGGCCACTGGACGCGCGCGAAACAGGTTGGTGGTGAATTTGTATTCGTAAAATTTCACTTTCCCTGGCCGGATGCCCGAATGGATCTGCCAGAGGATATTGATCTTTTTTCTGAGGCGCTTACATCCGTTGGTGGATTTGAGATCAACAATCTTATGCGTAAAATGATCATGGATGATTATTATTCCCGCAATTATTCCTTCGCCAATCTTGGAGTGCATGCCTTTATACAGCAAATCTATTATCCGGCTTATGCCTTTATCGTTGCACCGCTGGTTAGCGGAAAGTGGATTAACCCTGAAGATCCCCATACGTGGATACACACAATGGGTGACCCCGTTGAATCTATCCAACTGAGCTACCGTAACTACAGTGGGATACCCGTTCCGGAGGAAGGGCAAGGTGTTGACCCCGGGCTGGCTGCTTTCTATCGTGAAACACTTATTATGAGTCTGGTCTGGACTTTTATAGACCCCGGATTTTATGAGGGATTGCGTGCATTCGGGGTGAAGATGAACGATAATTCCGGATATATGCAACCCCGATTCTTTGGAAACGACAAAAATGCCTGGGTGTATGGTACCATGTTCAATGCAACTCCACTCGGATATGAGTTATACTTTAATAATCATATCCGCCTGAAAGGAAAATATTTTAATACCTCTATCCGCTATGGAAGACCGTTCGACAACATTGGCATATCATTTAATATGCCCTCAGTATTACAAACATCATTTTTTCGTTTGGGTGTAGAAACGGGGTATTGGTATCAGGAACCTTTTGGTCATGGTATTATGGCCGAACTCAGGGGGGCGTTAAGCTTATCGGAAATTTTCGGTCTTAATCTAAAGGCAGGCTGGAAATCAACAGGCTATGTTCTCGGTCTGCCCATAGAGCGGACCGCCTACTTTCAGGGCGGAATATATATTCTCGCAAACTGGCAATAATGGATATATTGTGGGTGTTGCTTCGGTTGAATATAATTATTGCGCCGAATGGAAATCCGTGATCATAAAATTTGTTCATATGCCACTGCATTTTAAACAATGCTTGTTTTTTTCATTTCGTTGTGCTAAACTATATTTGGGTGTATTATGGATAATGTTTTTATATCTGAACATGTAAGCGGTACAAACCAACATGCCTTCATAAGTAATTTGGCAAAGATTGAATACTTCCGCGGAAAATGGGATGTCCTGCATACCTGCACCTCGGAACCACCGGAGAACATCTTGCTTTTAAATGCGGGGGCGGACAACCCCGCAGAACCCGAAAGCCGCGGCAGCAGGATCGCAAAAGCAGTCCTTTCGATACTTCAGGCCTTTCATGTAAAACCCGACCACTTTGAGCTTTCGGTCCCTTACGTCTGCGATCTGCATCGGCAGTTATTTCATTACAGCCCGGACGATGCTCCCTATGGCGGACTGCTGCGCGATCCGCAGAATACGGAGCTTGATACATTGTTAAACTCCCTTCAGGACAAGATCATTGATCCTGAAACACAGCTGCTTTTTTCTGTGTCTCATTTTCGGGCTGTTTTTTTACGCCTAATGCCATTCATTACGGCCAATGCCCTGCTTGTAAATATTTTATGCTACTGCATTCTTGTTCGGGGTGGCTATGGATTTATAGCGTATTTACCGTTTTTAAAAATACTTTCCGAACCGCCGCCGAACTTGTCCGGCGATCCTTCCCTTTTACTCTCCGCGGCGCTTGTTCATGTCATAGCCAATAATGAAATCAAAACGTCTCAACTTTATATTAATCCGCGAAGACAAAAATTACTGGATCATATATCCCAAAGCGATGCACCGATGAAAATTTCGGATATAATGGCACATTTTACACATGAAAGCCGCAACACCGTTAAAAAAGATCTTTTATTCTTAAAGGATAAACGCCTTATTACCGCGAAAGGCGAGAGGCGAGGTGTAGTTTATCTGGCAAAAAAATAGTTGATATTTATTGTTTATTGCGTTTTACGCGTTGTCATATCGGGCCGAAAGTATGTTCTTTTTCTATTGATTGAATATTATCCGGACACGCGTCCCCTTCCCGGGTTCACTGAAATAATGAATATTAGCATTGTTTTTATCCAGAAATTCCTTCACCATGATCAGGCCGATCCCGGCGCTTTTGTTTTCTTCATTTTCCGTGTTGGGTGTGTTATTGATGTGCGTAAAAAGCGTTTTTAGCTTTTTCCTGTCCATTCCCTTTCCGTTGTCGCTAATTTCCACGGCAGGTTTCCCGTTTAAATCCATAATGCAAATGCTTATTTCTCCCCCGGGTGGGGTGTAATTGATCGCGTTTGTCAGTAAATTCCGGAATACGGCTTCCATCATATCACTGTCGGCTAAAACAATAGCCTCCTTATCAACATAGGTTTTTATGATCTTATGATTCTTGAGTAAAATCCCTTGTTCGGCATATTCAAGCGCATTATCAAGTGTTTCTTTAAGATCACAGACGCTTTTATAGGGATTAGGTTTTAAGAGATCGCGTTTTGACCAGGAAAGAAGGTTTTGTAGGGTATTATATGTGGCAGAGATACTTCGGCTCAGTGTTTTAAGCATGGTGTGCAGTTCATCCGAAGAGTATGATGCAAAATCTTTTACGATCAGTTTTAAAAATTCCTGTGCGGTTCCCACCGACCCGCGAATGTCATGTGAAATAAGCGAAAGAAATTGCGTCTTTGTCCTGTTTGACTGAAGTAATTGTTCTTTCTTCTCTTCCAGTTCTTGCTTTAATATAAGCGCGTGGAGGTCGGTTTCTATATGTTCTTTGATCGTTAACAACATTTTTTCATATGTGCTGTTGAAGGCATTTTCTTTATTGTCAAGAAGACAGACCGTTCCAAAAACCTCTCCGTCTGGCCAGTTTATGGGAAAACCAAGATACGAGATCATATTGAGTCCGATATCCGGATTATTATCTGACCAAGCGGGGTCTTTCCTCGCGTCGGGTACCAGGAGGCGCTCCTGCTTTCCGACAACGGCTTCACAATAAAGTCCGTGAAGCAATTCCGCTTTTTCATTTTGACGATATGGGTTGTTATTGCTTTGGTTCTTTGTAAAAACCTCTATGTTGTTTTCATTGAGTTTCATTATAAGCACAGCGGGCACATTTGCCAGTTTCGCTGAAATATCAAGCAGGGATTGCCATTTTTCAGTAATGGGATCCGTTATTTCCGGTTTTTTAAATGAGGTAATGGAAAGCTTTTTTGTTTCCTTCGATTCGCGTATATAAACTGTCGCATATCTTCTGTCCATGTACCCTCGCCATGATCAATGACAAAATGAGTATTAAATAGTATGATTATTGCAATAATATATTGCTGTTTTTATTGTTTCCAAATCTCTTTTTTATCAATCCGGGATATTATTCGTCCAAATATTTTTCGATATTGACAAAAAGGTCATTCATGAGCGTTACGTCTTTACCTCCGGCCATTGCCATGTGCGGTTTCCCCCCTCCGCCGCCACCAATCGCCTTACCAAGTTTTTTAACTATATTTCCCGCTTTTACGCCCTGCTTGATAAGGTCGTCGCTGACGACACAAAGCAAATGAGGAACCCCGTCGACCACGGCACCAAAAACTGCCGTTCCGTGCTTCATTTTTTCGCGAACCTTATCGCCGATAATTTTTAGCTGGTCTGTATTTTCAACGTAAACACGGTTCACGTACAGCGGCGCTCCGGCATACTCCCCGGGTTTAAGAAAATAGCTGTCTATATCGGTTAATAATAATTTCCCTTTGAGTTCCGTGTTTTCTTTTCCCAGCACTTTGATCTCGTGATTAAGTGCGTCAATTTTATCTATTATCTTATCTTCGGATGTTTTTAAAATATCACGAAGTTCGGCTACCAGCACTTGCTGCGCCTGCAACAATCCAAGTCCTGCGGTACCCGTGACCGCCTCGATCCGGCGCACCCCGGAAGCTACACTGTTTTCGCTTATGATCAGGAAAGGACCTATATCACCGGTTCTTCCGACATGCGTACCGCCGCAAAGTTCCATAGATACATCTCCTATTTTAACCACCCGCACCACATCCTCATACTTTTCACCGAAAAGAGCCTGGGCTCCTGATTCCATGGCTTCGGCATAGGGCTTTTGTTCGGCTTCTATGGGTATGTTCTTCAGGATCTCATTATTTACCGTCTGCTGAAGCTTATTACGTTCGTCCTGGGAGAGTTTTTCAAAATGCGTGAAATCGAATCGCAGGCGGTCCGGACCGACATAACTTCCGGCCTGGTGAACGTGATCGCCGAGTATCTTTCTCAGCGCGGCATGCAGCAGGTGGGTTGCGGAATGATTGCGCGCGGTATCGCGGCGGGGGCTTTCATCAACTTTTATTGTGGCCATGGGCAATTCGGAGAGGATCTCGTCACCTATATTACCCTGGATAATATGAACAATATTGTTATCGATCTTTTGTGTGTCAACGACCAAATGATCGGCATTTTCACGATCGTTTGCAAAGCGGATCTTGCCTTTGTCGCCTACCTGGCCGCCCGATTCCGGATAAAAAGGGGTTTTGTCGAACACGAGATAGGTGTTGTCTTCATCCCGGGCATACCGTATGAGATTCGCTTCGAGTTCATACGTTTGATATCCCGCAAACTCGGACTTACTTTCTTTATCCGCGTCAACCCAGTTCAATTCTCCGGATGATCTTATCTTGAACTTTCCCGCTGCCCTGGCGCGCGCGCGTTGTTCCTCCATATGATCTTCAATTTCTTTTTCGTTGATTGACAAGCCTTTTTCCTCCGCCATAAGACGAGTAAGATCTACTGGGAAGCCGTAAGTATCGTACAGCTTGAAAACATCCTCGCTGTTTAAGACCTTTTCCTGGGTATGACGTGTCTTTCGGGCAAGTTTTTCAAATAGCTCCAGACCCTTATCAAGGGTGTTTCCGAATGATTCTTCCTCTGCGCGAATTACGCGCTGTATATGTTCTCGTTGTGCGGCGATCTCCGGATATACATCGCCAAGGACATACACGACCGCCGGAACCAAGCGATACAGGAATGGTTCTTTCATGTTCAGTGTACGGCCGAAGCGCGCGGCGCGGCGAAGAATTCGCCGCAACACATATGCACGCCCCTCGTTACCCGGGATGGCGCCGTCCGCAATACAGGCGGTAAGCATACGCACATGGTCCGCAATTACGCGATGCGACATACCCTCTTCTCCCGGGTCATATGCTATATTCGTGATCGCTTCTATTTGCTCGATAATCGGCTTAAACAGATCCGTATCGTAATTACTTTCTTTTTCGTCCAGAACGGCAACGATGCGTTCAAATCCAGCGCCCGTATCGATATGTTTCTGACCGAGGGGACGGAGTGCGCCTGCCGCATCGCGATCAAATTGAATAAAAACAAGATTCCATAATTCAATGTATTCGGGATCGTCCGCGTTTACCTTTTCCGGATTTTGTTCGTCAATATGTTTCCCCCGGTAGTAATGGATCTCCGAGCAGGGACCGCAGGGGCCAGTATCGCCCATTGACCAGAAATTATCCTTTTCTCCAAATGTGAGTAGATGTGACGGATCAAGGTTCGGAATGCCCTCCCATATCCCGCGTGCTTCATCATCATCTTCATATACCGTCGCATACAGGCGGCGGGGGTCCATTCCCCAGATTTCGGTGAAAAGCTTCCATGCCCATTCAATGGCTTCCTTTTTGTAATAATCTCCGAAACTCCAGCTTCCGAGCATTTCAAAAAAGGTGTGATGGTAATGGTCGCGCCCGACCTCTTCCAGGTCGTTATGCTTTCCGCTGACACGAACACATTTTTGAAAATTGACAACCCGGCGGAACGGGGGAACATGTTCTCCCAAAAAATAGGGTTTAAACTGGTTCATGCCGGCATTTGTGAATAGAAGTGTCGGATCGTTCAAGGGTATAACGGGTGCGCCGGGAACGAGGGTGTGGCCCAGAGTTTTCTCAAAATAGTCAATAAATTGCTGTCGTATTGTTTTTGAATCCATCTTTTTCCTTTTTGTCGAACAAAAAGAAATTTAGATAAAGAAGGCGCAAATTGAAAGATGATTTTCCAAGTATGTTTTATTCTTTAAGATATGGGAATACGGTGAAAAAGATTATTCAACCGCCATTTTTACAGTGGTTTTTAGTCCGCCGACATTGCTGATAAAGAGAAGGTAAACGCCGCGGGGTATGAGCTGTCCGCTGTTAAGCCGTCCGTCCCATACGATCTGTTTTCCCTTGTTCTCGGGGGCATTAGCGCTGAACTGTTTGATGACACGTCCGTCTAATGTACTGATCTTAACCTGTGTCTGGTCGGCCAGGCCGTCAATGGCAATATAGGGATCAACACCCGGCCGATAGGGTTGGGGAAAGACGGTCACTTCGTCCAGCGTGTTCCTTGTTTCCGTCCAGGCGATCTCATACCGGTTCAAGCCGGAAGGCGTTAGAAGATATGCGTATCCCTGCCCGGTATCAAAAGCAAGATCGTAAACCACATTATCCAACAGGCCCGAATTCTCCCGTGTAAGTCCGCTTCCCTCATTAAACCATCGATTATTGGCGAGATATATATGCACACCCTGGCTTTGGGTCAGTATCCATTTGTTGCCTTTGGGGTCAATACGTATTTTTTTTGGGATCATCCCGCTCAAACCGTCAATTGGCGGGTTGAGGCTGAAGTCGGTTCCGGGACCCAGTGACGCGGGTGTACGTATCATCTGCACCCCGGAAGGTGTTGCCACCCAAATATTTCCCGTTAGAGGATCCACGTCTATCGAATTGATGTCATTATTGATCAAGCCGTCCAAGGTGCTTATCAGCGCCCAGTTCCCGGTATTCGGATCAAAAACCGTTACGCCGCCGTCCGTCCGGGGAATATCCGATTGCCGGGCCTGATTCGCGATCCATAGTTTTCCGTAACGGTCAAATACCATTTCGCGGGCAAGGATCTGAAGGGCGTTGTTCGATTCTTCTACAGAGTATTTACGTATCGTTCCATCCGGGTAAATACAGATCAGCGGTTTGGCGTCCAGCGTGTGGATGTTCAGGATCCAGATGTTTCCATACCGGTCTTCCTGCACGCCACTCATTTTAATATATCTTTCAGCACCCCCCAGTCCCTGGGTACCGACAACAACACCATCCGTCGTGTCATAGGTTGAATAATTATAAAGATCATTCAGGTCGATACGCTGGATGGCGCCCGGATTTCTTGTCCCCGGTATCTGGCCGCCCACCGGACCGATCGTAATATCGGTGATAGTGCAAAATAATTCTCCGGACGAGGAAACGTGTGCGTCGTAAACCGCAGTTGCGCCCCCGATGCGATAGGCGATATTAAGCGTGTCTGCAGAAAAGCGGTCAGACCGTTGCTCGTTCAGAATAGCTTCTTTTTGATGTGAAAATATCAGATTGTGCCATGTACTGCCATCCAGAATCGAAACGCCCTCCAACCCGCATACTGCAACCTTTTTGTCGGGTGTAATTGCCAGTGCCGTGCTGCGTGTGTAGAGCATGGAATTGGGTATAAAAGAATCCGTGTTGCCGTTTGAGAGATCGACCTGTAACAGACCTTTGTTTTCCGGTGCTATCCATAATGTGTCGTTCCGGATACAAAAGCCCTTCATTGTCTCTTCTGTTCGATATGCCTCTTCAGAAGTGAAAACGTTATATACTGCATGCCGGTTGGCATAGTATAAGCTGCTGCCAGCGCGATAAAAAGACAGGGGTTCTTCCTCGTCCTGCAGAATGAGTTCGGTTTGACCCCGATAATACAGATAGAGTTCTTTTTCTTCGTTTACTGCATACAGGCTGTCGCCGTATGTCGTAAGCAGCATGATCGCACTTGTATCTTCGGGAAAAACCGTTGTCCATGCGTTCATGGGTTTTAAGTTCGGATTATTAAGATATGCCGTCAGCAATCCCTTGTCCGATGCAACATATATACTATCCCCGATCACGGCAATGTCATAAAGTTCGGCAGGGTTGCCCGGAAACAGATTATACGTGTCCTGAAAAATATAACGGTTGTTCCGCTTGACAAAATGTGCGATCTCCGGCGTAAAATCATTCTTATAGATCGCAAGAACATGTTCGCTGTTGCCCGAGAAAGCGATAACGTTCTTAAAACCAAAATTAAAATATGCCGCAGACCCCCGGGCGTGCATAACGCTGATTCCCTCCACGCCGCTACCGTAAGAGAACCATTGGGAACTGTCGCTATTGACATAGTAAGTGAGCAGATCGATATGCTCAAGGAAATCGGTATTCGTTATAGCCGAAAACTTTTTGTTTTCTATATCAAATTGCACCAATCCGCCATAGCTTGCGGCGGAAAGCGTTTTACCGGTTAAAAACAAATGTGTCAGATCAAGCCGGGATCCATGGGAAACCCAGTCTCCCACAACAGCCGACAGCGGCAATGCGTATAATACTGCGAGTATAATAAAAAAAGGGCGGGATCTCATTGTTTGACGATCCTTACGACGATACCGTCTTCAGAAGGATACTTCTTCTTCATATCGGAAAGAGCGCTTCTTGCTTCGTCATTGGTTTCATACGCCCCCACGCGAATAACATACAAATACCCGCTTGATGTTTGTCTTCTCTCAATTTCAACAGGATAGCCGCGCGACTCAAAATCCGATTTTTTTTGCAATGCATTCTCTTCTATGGAGAAAGCGCCAACCTGGATACGAAAATTGATATCACGTTCATGGGGCGTTTCTGTTGCCGGGTTTTCTGTCGTTTCCGTTTCCGTAACATACTGTCCCATCTCACGGATCGTTTCGATCAGGGGCGATGTTTTTATTGCCGGTGGTGAAAAATCATTCAGAACGCTTTGTTTCTGTTCTTCGGTTTTCCCGGGCGATTCATTGATCATTTGTTGAGCACGTGACAGGACAAGACGGTAATAGCTGTCATTTCGGATGGGGTCATGCTCTTCCACGGCACGTTTCATGTAGCGCAAGCCGGTGTCGTACTGATTGTTTACCAGAGAGTAATCGGCCAGCATTACATTGAGATAAGAACGGATCACGGGTGATTGGGTGTCATTCATATATTCTTCTGCTCTGGAAACGACCGCTTTCCCATCCGGTTCAAGAATAAGATTAAAAAGCCGTCCCGCTTCGCTCTGCGCATGGCGCGTACTGAAAACCAGGGTTGAATCCCGGCCATAACCTTCAAGTATTTTAATAATATTTTCGGCTCCAAGTGGCGTTACGAAAAGAATGCCGATGTATAGCATAATAAATGCACCGGGAAGTATTTGTAATTTCTTCATTTTTAACAAAACTACATTCTCCCTATTTTGTTTCTGTTTTTTTATTGTTTTTTCTTGCTAATATTTTACTCGTGGAATAACCGGGTATTCGCGGAAATATCTTTACGGACCCGCCTGCCGAAAGAATCTCTTTGGCACCGACAATTTGCTCCATGCTGTAATCGTTGCCCTTGACCAATACGTCCGGCTTCAGTGCACATATGAGTTCCAGCGGTGTCGGCATATCAAATAATACGACGGTATCGACATATCCGCTTTCCAGCAACGCAGTTGCACGTGCTTCCGCGTAAAGCAACGGGCGCCCTTCGCCTTTCAGGGAGCGGACACTTTTATCGCTGTTCAAACCGACGATTACGTGATCTCCCTGTTCGCGGACAAAAGCGAGCAGAGCAAGATGACCCGGGTGCAAGCCGTCAAAACAACCATTTGTAAAAACCGTTGTTTTCCCGCTTGTTCTTAAAGTTTCGACCTCTTTAACCAAAGAAGGCCATTCGGATGTATGACGAACAATTTTCATTTGTCACAATGTACAACTATTTCCGATTTGAAGCTATGAAAAATTCATTCTGAAGGGGATGGGGCCACCGGTGCTTTTGCCATAAGGCAAACCGGACAGCAGCTTTGCAGGTCCTGACTGCAAAAATGATCATGAATATAAAGGACTCCCTGTGAGATCAGCCAATTCCGCTCCCGGGCATCTTGTCCGTTCATTCCGTGATGTGTATGGAAGCGACGTACCATACCATATGTCTGTGGTATCTTGGCGGTCAGGATGGAATTCCGGATCTTTTCTCCAATATCTCCATTGTCGTGCTTTCTTAATCGCATGGCTTCGATCAGCGGAAGTATAGTATTCAAAATAATCTCCCGGCGTAGCGACATACCTGGCATGCCGGAACTTTCGCGCGTTTCCCCTTCTGCAAAGATAATGAAATCGCCAAACAGGATCCGCTTTTCTTTTTCTTTACGAAAACGGGCATATAGCAACTCCATCAGGTTTTTCCTGTAATTTGTCATTAACAGTTTCCCCAGCCATGCAACACGTTTTTCGGGAAAATGCGACGGCCGTGTTTTTGAGTAAGTCCAGCGTATCTCCCGGGATGATGCCCTCCCCTGGCTAAAGCCGGCTAGCGAAAAAAGGATCAGTTCAATGTCCTCTCCTTTCATGCGATGCATATAGTAGTCCTCCCACGGGAACTTCATGAAAAGATTGATCATGTTTTCCTGATTATAGCGATAGCCACAAGCTTTAAAAACACCCCAGTATAACATTACATCAAAGGGGAAGCGCATACTATTCTGATAAAAATAGCGTATTTTTTGTTCTACGCGCAACCAGCCGTATTTTACCAAAAGATCAAAATATGCTTCGGAATTTACATTATAGGCGATACATTCCCCTTCGGGTGGTAAGTTGAAAACATTTTCCAGCGGCACATAACACACCGGGACAAAGCGCCCCTTTTGTGTTTTTGCAGATATTCCGTCACCGGGCGGATGAAAAACGACATGCAAAACACATTTATTATAGGCCGGATCCAGATGGTGCCCATGGGCGTACCAATCCCCGGCATAGTGATGCACTTCGATATCGCCGGTCAGCAACTTTTCTCCTATCAATATCCTGGCGTCAAGAAAATCCGGACCATCACTGAAATTATGTCGACCCGGGCACAATACGCTAACGGTCAGGCCCTGTTCGCTGACATGGGGTTGTTTCCACAATGCGCGCATCCAGGCCCTCTGTAAACGCAATTCGGAAACATAAACCTTTCGCGGTTCGAACAGCTCCAGGTAGGCTCCGAAAGAATTGAAATAATTATTTTCCTCTGTCATGTATTAAAATACGATTTTTTTATATCTCCGATGCCCTGATCACCGAAATATGTGACGCGGAGCACGGGATCGGCATAAAATTCCCTCCGTTTTTACTTCACTTTGCATTTTAACCTGTCTATATTCATTTCAATATACCGAAAAGGATAACAACTATGATCTGGGACAGGGTGAAATATATCATTTTGGCAATTGCGGTACTCACCGCTGCGTTTATTATTTCCACGCTTCTGCGAAAAGCGATCAGTATTTTCATTCTTAAATATTCAAAAAAGATCAAGGCAGACCCGACGAACTTCTCTTTTTTAAAGAACTCCATCACTTTTATTATTTTCACGGCCGGCATTATCGTGATTTTTTATATTATTCCGTCCTTAAGGACTTTCGGCAAAGCGCTCTTTGCCGGAGTGGGTATTTTCGCGGCCTTTATCGGTTTGGCTTTGCAAAAAACATTTTCAAACCTTATCAGCGGGCTGTTCATTTTAATGTTTAAGCCCTTCAGGATCGATGATACGCTGGAGTTGTCCAATAATCGTCGCGGGATCGTTGAGGAAATCACTTTGCGGCATACAGTGGTCCGCGATTATGAAAACCGGCGCATTATCATTCCCAATAGCATTATCGGTGATGACGCGATCATCAACTTCAATATCAGCGACAAGCGCATACGCAAACATATTGAATTCAGCATCAGTTATGATTCGGACATCAATAAAGCCATCAGGATCATTCAGGAAGAAGTTGAAAAACACCCTCTTTTTATCGATGTCCGCAAAGGAAGTGAACGGGGCGAGGGTGTTCCGGCCGTACTTGTCCGGGTAATTGATCTTGGAGACTTCTCTGTAAAGCTGCGGGCTTACGCCTGGGCTTTGGGTAACGATAATGCCTTTGCGATGCGATGCGACGTATTAAAATCAGTCAAGGAGCGCTTTGATCGCGAAGGTGTCGAGATCCCATTCCCCTACAGGACCGTTGTATACAAGCACAAGCTTGCCAAGCCGCTTCCGGAAGCGAAGAATTCGATTGAGAATGATGGATCTTCAGACAGATAGCACTGTTTCCGGATAATCCGGTCAGGTCAGTTTTACGTCTCCCCATACACCGAGTTTGTCATTTATTATGATGAGCAAACCGCTAATTCCCGGAATGTTCCTAACATATTCGATACATGGGCCTATGTCCTTTTCTTCCTTTATGCGGTTCGCTGCTGCCGTTGCAACGGCATCCGCAAGCAGGGTGTCCGGGGATAGAACAACGACGGCATCCGCATTTCCGTAACTAAAAGAGTGCCCCACAGTACCGGAGGATGTACATATCCCCAGGGGGGTGTGTTTCGCCGGTATTTCGATCATGATCTTCTCGGAAAGGACAGAGTTCCCTGCAAATATTTTTATTGTTCTGTTCTTAGCGGAACGCAGAAATATATCTCCACCGTTCTCGATGATCAATTCGTTGGTAAAGAGAAGAAGTTCCTTCGCGGTATATTCCGCTATTGCGCCGGCAACGCTTGCCATGGGTCCGGTTCCGCTGATCCGTGCGACGCGCGCCATGTCCCTTATGATCGGAGCCGCATTCTCAGGAACAGGGAGCGGAATATGACTCTTAAAAAAGTCTTTGTCGGGATATTCTTTTATGATCGTTCTGTGTCTTTCAACGATGGTGCGGGCGAGATCTCGCAAATCTTTTTCTGCCGCGATAAAAAGATCACTTTCTTCAACAGAAACAGTGAAGTGAACGAGATCCTCAGAGCGCATTTTCTCCCTGTAGTCCCGTTTTGTGTAGGCGTTTATTCCCATGTTTAAAAAACCCGGAATGGTTTCACTGACATTGGTCAGACGATCACATCCGGCTTTAAAATTTTAAGTGCTTCGTTCTCTTTGAACAATTCAACCGGTTGTTGAATGAAAAACTCGCCGTTGCTGATCTTGTTCTTTAACATGTTTGCCATCTCTCTGGCTTTTTTCATTCCGGAGAGAGGATAAGTACGAACCTGTTTTCCCATAAATTCGATCTGTCCGCTCATGAGCTGCCGATAATTGACCCGGCCAACCACTTCGCGTTCGGCATCTGCGGCACCGTAATTGATAATTTGTGTATAAATACTATCATTTGTAACGGCGGTATGGCGCAGAATGTCCTCATCAAGAATAGGTATGGGTATTGCCACTCCGATATAAAGCGAAATGCCGTATCCTCTAAATATGGCGGGCTTGATATACTCCGGCAACATTTTTTTCATATCGCCGATCAGGGTAAGGGTGGCCGAAGGCGCAAAAGGCACACCATTTTCCTCTCGCGGCGCGAGCATATTGAATTGCGTACCCTGCCAGGAAACATAACCGTCCGCGCCGCCGATCAGAATACGCGTTCCTATCCCGATGGTCTTTAAAAACGGATCATTCAGCAGCGGACTTAATTCACCGGTGGTTGAGTAATTGATGTTCCCGTATTCCGGGCGCAGAACACCCATATAGGTATATTTTGTTTCACGCGATGCGTTTGTTGCGGCATTATAATTCTGATAACAATTCCGGGGGTTGAAGAGAAAGGCTTCGTTGATCGTATGCTTGTTGATCGTTGCGTGTATTTCTTTCGCAGGATAGCAATCACTGCCTTTTGCATATGCCCTTAAAGCAATATCTTTCCCGCATATCAGATCGTGAATGACATGTGCCCCTCCGTATGTTTCATTATCCTCGGCTTGTTGTGTGGCTCCGATATAGGTATCAACAGCAGCAACACCGGAATAAGATTCAACATTGTTCAAATAGGTTTTCGCCATGCGTATCGGTGGGCGCGAGTGGCCAAAATTGAGAAAAGCTCCGCTTGAACACATGGGGCCGAAGGTACCCGTCGTTACAACATCCACATACTCCGCGGCACCCCGGAAACCTTTCTCTTTTACTATATCAATAATTTCTTCGGCCGTAACAACAACCGCTTCTCCTTTTGAGATCCTGGAGTTAATATATTCATATGATTTTTTCATCTGCTGCTTATGCCCCCTTTGCTCCCGTTTCAAAAAAATGCCGGTGAAGTGAACGTACGGCATGTTCCGTGTCTTTTTCATGAATGATGCATGAAATTTTGATCTCTGAACAAGAGATCATATATATGCTGATCTTTTCGTTTGAAAGAACATCAAATACGGCAGCCGCAACACCGGGATTGGATTTCATGCCGATTCCAACGACGGAGACCTTTGCAACATGGCTGTCCCCTTTGATCTCATCCGCACCGAGAGAAAGACAGATCTTTTTAACGGTCTCCATGGCAACGGAGTAATCTTCTCTGGACACAATGAAAGAGATGTTGCTTTTACAGTTTTCCATGTCCTGGACAATAATATCAACATTAATGCTTTCTTTGGAGATCTCTCTGAAAATATGTGCAATGTTGCTGGCATCCCCACCAACACCTGTAATAGTGATCTTTGCCTCGTTCATGTTGTGGCTGATCGCCCTGACAGAAGGTTTTTCCATGCAATCCTCCTCTTTTCGGATATCCGTACCTTTTACATAATTAAATGATGAAAGAAGTTTAATGACCAAATCGTTCTTTGCTGCCAGTTCCACACTTCTGCTGTGGAGAACCTTGGCCCCCGACCCTGACATTTCGAGCATTTCCTGATAGGTAAGACGATCGATCTTTTGAGCGTTTTTCACAATTCTGGGATCGGCCGTATAAACGCCATCCACATCTGTATATATTTCAACTTCATTGATCTTTAGCGCCGCGGCAAGCGCAACGGCCGTTATGTCCGAACCGCCGCGGCCTAGTGTGGTGATCTCGTTGTTCTTATTTACACCCTGAAAACCGGGAAGAATGATCACATCATAGAACTTAAAGCTGCTCATGATGACATCCATTTTTATGGTGGATATTTTCGATCGCATATAATCGCCCTCGGTCGAAATTCCCGCCTGAAATGAATTCATGCTCATCGCCGGTATGCCAAGGCTGTTTATTGCAATGGATAAGAGTCCGATCGAGATAAGTTCTCCCGTTGAAAGAACGACATCGGCTTCCCGTTTGTGGGGGGCCGGACAGACCTCCCTGATCTTTTTTACGAGCATATCCGTCATGCCGGCCTGCGCGGATACTACGACCAAGACCTTGTATCCTTTTTTGCGGGTCTCTGCGATGCGTTCCGCCACGGCCCTGATCCGCTGTGTGTCTGCCAGTGACGTTCCGCCATACTTTTGAACGATAATGTCCATATATACCTTAACTTCTATTGACCAAAATGTGCGGGGGCTTTTTGCCCGCACAGGTTGACAATTTATAAAATTTTGTGGTTTAATAATACAAATTGTTAAAAAAACACTCCAAAAACATTGCAGTATCTTGTTTTTAAGGTAAAAATACCGATTAATCCTTAAAATATGATGATCGCCTTCTTAAAAAAACACCCGTTAAAAGCTCAATGAATAAGTTTTTTCAACACGGATTTGTCAATAATAATGATATCCCGTCCTGTCTGGCTTATAATTCCTTCCTGATGCAGCTCGCGAAAAACACGCGTTAGCGCGGGGCGCGTCACGCCGAAATAATCGGCTAGTTCCGATTGTGAATGGGAAAGTGCAAGCGTTTCTTTTTTCTGGTCTTTTTCAAGTTCCAGGAGATAATGTGCCACCTTCCCTTTGATGGTCTGAAACGCCAGAAACCGGATCTTGTCCGAGAGATAATGCGCCCGCCCGGATATAATATTCAGATAATTTGTCAGAACGGTTTCGTCCATCTGTAAAAGACGCAGAAACGATCGCTTTATAAAAAATATCGTCTCGGATTCTCTGGTAGCTATGGCACTGACCGGATAGCGGTTTATTTCTCCAAACAAAAATGCCGGCGCAAGGAGCCGATTACCTTCGATATCTTCAATTTTGATCACCTTTCCGGCATGATTGACCATTTCCGTTCGTATGCTTCCCCGGATAAGGATGGTTTGGCCGCTTACGACATCACCTTCACGGATAACAATATCGTTCTTACTGTAGGTGTTACGGTGGTAGCTCACCTCTTCCAGGAGTCGCCGCACGGTAAACAGATCCAGACCGCGGAACAAATCAAGTCCGGCCAGTCGTTCATAGATATACATACATATCTCCGATAAATCTTGAAATACGGTAACATATGTTACAGAACAATATAATAAATAATCTTTACATTGTCTTTGGATTTTAATTGGAATATGGGCTTGGGTCAAGCCCGCAACATGAAGGAGGCGGTATGTCGATGTTCTGTTATCAATGTCAGGAAACAGCCCGGAATCGCGGTTGTACGGTTGTGGGAGTTTGCGGTAAGACCGAAGAGGTTGCAAATCTTCAGGATCTTCTTGTGTTTGTTACAAAAGGGGTGGCGATCCTTGCCAATCTCGGCCGGAAAAATAATGTTATTATTGAAAAGGCGGATAAGTTTGTTTTTGAGGCTTTGTTCACAACGATCACAAATGCCAATTTTGACAAGAACAAGATCCTCAATAAAATTAAAGATGCTCTGCAGGTTCGTGAATTTGTGCGCGGTGAGTTGAAAGAAAATAATATTGATATACCCCGCGACCTTTCTGAACACGTTTTCTGGACTGCCGAGAAGGATCCCGAAATTTTCGCCAAGTCGACCGGGGTTGGTGTCCTTAATACGGAGAATGAAGATATCCGCTCACTGAAAGAACTGCTTACCTATGGCATGAAGGGCATGGCTGCTTATGCAGAACATGCTTATAATCTCGGGTATAAAGATGACGCAGTTTTTGCTTTCCTTCATCGCGGACTTACGGCGACCACCGAAGATCTCGGTGTTGAAGAGCTCGTTTCGCTTGTGCTTGAATGCGGGAAATATGGTGTGGATGTCATGGCCTTGCTGGATAAAGCAAATACAAGCACCTACGGAAACCCTGAAATCACACGGGTCAATATCGGGGTCCGAAAAAACCCCGCCATTCTGATCAGCGGGCATGACCTGAAGGACATGGAAGAACTGCTTGAACAGACCCGGGATACGGGTGTTGATGTGTATACGCATGGTGAAATGCTTCCCGCAAATTACTATCCGGCATTTAAAAAATATAAACATTTTGTAGGTAATTACGGAAATTCCTGGTGGAAGCAAAAAGAAGAATTCGAGCATTTTCACGGGCCGGTTCTCTTTACGACCAATTGTATCGTTCCTCCCAAAAAGGAGCATATTGAGCGCATTTATACAACCGGTTCTGCGGGTTTTGAGGGTTGCACACACATTCCCGAAAGGAAAAACGGCAAAGCAAAAGATTTTTCGGAGATCATCGAACATGCAAAACGATGCGCGCCCCCGGATGCGATCGAAGAGGGCGAGATCGTTGGGGGATTTGCCCATCATCAAGTACTCGCTCTCGCAGATAAGGTCGTTGCGGCCGTCAAATCCGGAGCCATCCGTAAATTCATTGTCATGGCAGGTTGCGATGGTCGTATGAAAGATAGACTATACTATGAAAAATTTGCAGAAAAATTACCGAAAGACACCGTGATCCTGACAGCCGGTTGTGCAAAATACCGTTACAATAAACTTCCTCTCGGAGATATCGGCGGTATCCCGCGCGTATTGGATGCCGGTCAATGTAACGATTCTTATTCGCTAGCGGTGATCGCCATGAAACTGAAGGAGGTCTTTGGTCTTGATAACATAAATGATCTTCCGATCGCTTATAATATCGCCTGGTATGAACAGAAAGCGGTGATCGTGCTGCTTGCTTTATTATATCTTGGTGTTAAGAATATTCATCTGGGCCCGACCCTGCCAGCGTTCCTCTCACCGGCAGTTGCCCGTGTTCTTGTCGAGAATTTCGGTATTTCCGGGATCGACACCGTGGATACGGACATAAAAGAGCTTGTTGGCTAAAACCATCCGGGGACAGAGGTTCCTGATGTGGCGTAACCTTGGAATTTGAATGCGATCCGGGTTTAGCGGCGTGTTGTAACACGCTCCCGATAGCTGTGCGGAGAATCATATCTTGGATTTATCCTTGAATTCGTTTTGTATTCTCCCGTCGTCTTGTTAAAATACTAGCTATTTGGGAGATTTCTCTTTATGTCTGAAAGCGCTACACTCGATCGACAGTGGCACGAACTGAAACAACGTATATCCTTTGCGTCGACTTTCGTATTAACGACCCACCAAAATCCGGATGCGGACGGTCTCGGTTCCGAATTGGCACTGTATTATCTCCTGAAAAAACTGGGGAAGGATGTTTATATCTTCAATATTTCCCCTACGCCGGAGAGTCTTAAATTTTTGGACCTCGAAAATCTTTGCCGTCGTTATATTCCTTCGGAACATCAACCCCTGTTGTCCCGTGCCGATATGCTTTTTATTCTTGATGCCGGTTCTTTCTCGCGTGTCGGTCAGATCGGTACGGATGCAATGGCTGCAAGAATACCCGTCGTTGCCATCGACCACCATCCTAAAGAAAACAATCCGCTTTATCTCCAGGAGATCGTTAATTCCAGAGATTGTTCGGTGGGTAAATTGATCTATGAATTCATTCATTTGGCTTATCCCGATTTCATGGATAAGCGGATCGCCGAAGCATTATATACTGCAATTGCAGGCGATACGGGTAATTTCCGGTTCGGGAACACAACTCGCGATTCACATCGGGTTGCCGGTGAGCTGATGCGATACGGGATAAACGCCTACGATATTTATTGCAAACTTTTCGGTAATATTTCACATTCCGGTGTTCGTTTGTTCTCCACCGTTTTACAGAATATGCATTTTTCGGATGATCGCCGTGTCGTATGGTTTATAATAACGCGGCAGATGCTGAAAGAGAACGGAGCGGATGATGCGGACACGGAAGGAATTACCGATTTTCTTCGTATGATAGAGGGTGTTGAAGTAAGTATTATGTTCAAGGAACGAAATGACGGTTCGACGCGTATTAACTTTCGTTCCAAGGGCCGGGTCTCAACCAATGCGATCGCGCGGCATTTCGGGGGCGGGGGACATGAACATGCCAGTGGTATTGTCAGCGATCGTCCTTTAAATGTGCTGTTTCCGGAGATCATTGACTCAATGATACAACATGTAAAAGAGTGTTGCGGTGAAAATACGTCTCGCTGAACATTGCGGGTTTTGCTCCGGGGTCAGAAATGCTGTTGATCTGGCAATCGAAGCGCTTGATCAATATGGCAGTATTGCCGTTCTGGGCGACCTGGTCCACAATAAAACCGTTATGGATGACCTAAGGAAAAAAGGGCTTGTGCTGGTGGATAGCCTGGAGAAGGTCGGTAAAATGCCTTTGTTGCTGCGCGCACACGGAACCGATGCCAGCCTGGTCTTTTCCGCCCGGGAAATGGGTTTGCAACTGATCGACGGAACCTGTCCGCTGGTAAAAAATATCCACGAACATGCACGTGAACTGGAGGGCGAGGGTCGCCAGGTGATCGTGATCGGCGATAAGAAACATGACGAGGTACTGGGCATCATTTCGCGTCTGCATGACTATTGTGTGGTTTCATGTCTGGATGATCTTGATGAATGTTGTTTAAAGCAAAGAACCGGGGTCGTGATCCAAAGTACGCAGGATATTGGTAATGTGCTTCAAATCTTGCCTCGTATATTGACAAAGTCCGCTGATTGCCGTATCATTAATACGATATGTGCTCCGACGCGCAGAAACCAGGAAGAAATTCGGGCTTTGGCGACACAGAACGACTGCATCCTTGTTATCGGGGATCCAACATCCGCCAATTCCACGCGTCTGTATAGCGTCGCGAAATCGCTGAACAAGAACACCCATCTTGCTGCGGGTATGGGAGATATTGATCCTTTGTGGTTCCGGGAATGTCGTTCATTGGGCGTTACGGCAGGTGCAAGCACGCCTGCGCGCGTGATCGATGAAATCATAACATATATAAAAGGTTTAAGCGGAGATAAAACAAAATGAAAAAAGGTACGTTTGAGGTTAAGGTCGGCCTCGCCGAAATGTTAAAGGGTGGCGTCATCATGGACGTCACAAATGTTGAACAAGCAAAGATCGCGGAAGACGCAGGTGCGGTCTCGGTGATGGCGCTGGAGCGTATTCCGGCCGATATTCGGGCGATGGGCGGTATTGCCCGCATGAGCAATCCCGAAATGATCCTCAAGATCAAGGAAGCAGTGTCAATACCTGTTATGGCGAAATGCCGTATCGGTCATTTTGCAGAGGCGCAGATCCTGCAGGAGATCGGAGTTGATTTTATTGATGAATCCGAGGTGCTGACACCGGCTGATGAAGAAAATCATATCTGGAAGAAGGACTTTGTTGTCCCCTTTGTGTGCGGATGCAGGAATCTTGGTGAAGCTCTCCGCCGTATCGGCGAGGGAGCCGCAATGATCCGGACCAAGGGAGAACCCGGTACCGGTGATATTGTTGAAGCGGTTCGTCATATGCGCAAGATAGTTATGGAGATCCGCCGTCTCACGACATTGGATAAAAGCGAATTGATGTCGGAAGCAAAACAGCTTGGTGCACCATTCGCGCTTGTAGAATATGTTGCCGTTAACGGTAAGCTTCCGGTTCCCAATTTTGCTGCGGGCGGTGTTGCAACACCGGCTGACGCTTCTTTAATGATGCAACTCGGTGCCGAATCGGTGTTTGTCGGGTCGGGCATTTTTAAATCGAACGATCCCAAACAACGTGCGGAAGCGATCGTAAAGGCCGTTACCCATTACAACGATCCTGCCGTGCTCCTGGAAGTTTCCAAAGGTCTAAAAGAAGCGATGTCCGGCATTGCCGCCGCGGGGCTTCCGGAAGACGAGAAAATGGCTAAACGGGGCTGGTAATCAACAGGGCAATATGACAGATATCCGTATTGGTGTTTTAGGGATCCAGGGCGCTTATGCCAGGCACGTAGAAGTACTTGCCGGTGCCGGTATAGAAACATCTGTTATAAAATATCGCGAGCAACTTCAACATGTTGACGGCCTGGTCATTCCGGGAGGAGAGTCAACGACCATGACAAAAATGCTGGGCTTTCGTATCGATTATGATGATCTTCGTATATTCGGACAAACGAAACCGGTTTTCGGGACCTGCGCAGGCCTCATATTGATCGGAAGCGCTTCCGATGATCCGCGTATCCATCCTCTTGAATTGATGGATGTGCGCGTTGACAGAAATGCCTATGGGTCCCAAAAGGAATCTTTTATCGAGAATATTGTCCTCGATTTTGACAAAACATCTCCCTTCCGGGCGATCTTTATTCGTGCCCCAAGGGTTATTTCCTTTCACCCGGATATCCGCATACTCTCCCGTGCCGGGTCTGCACCTGTTTTGCTGGAGTCCCGTCTGCACCTGGGTGCGAGTTTTCATCCCGAGCTGACGGCCGATAACCGGATACATCAATACTTTATTCAAAAAGTCAAGGAGATAAAAAATGGAGAAAAAAAACACGCGTCATAATCTTTTTCGGATAACGCTTGCGCTTCTCTTTATGTGCTTTGGTATTATTGCTCTGGGTAATAACATCGGTTGGTGGAATATCGATGATCTCTTCCTTACCTGGTGGCCCCTTATTCTTATTCTTCTTGGTTTTATAACCATTTTTGCCCCCGGCGGGTCCTGGGGCGGCGGCGTGTTCCTTGTGGTACTTGGGATCATTTTACTCCTCCACACACATGGGGTATACGATATCGGGCGCCTGATCTGGCCAGCTATGCTTATTATGGTCGGGGTTATCATTTGGCCGCGAAAAAAGGACGAGCGCGGGGATGATGATATATCCTCCGGGGTCTCTGCAGAAATTTTACCGGAACATGTTTTTAATTACAATGTCCTTTTCCACGGGAAACGTAAATCGATCAACGATAAGCAGCTGGGCGGCGGACATGGAACAGCGGTCTTCGGCAGTCTTGTTCTTGACCTTCGCCAGGCGGTACCCAAAAGCGGTGCCTACATTGAATTAAATGCGGTTTTTGGCAGTGTCCGGATCGCCGTTCCGCCCCATTGGAATGTCACAAAAAACGGTGGTGCGGTTTTTGGAAAGGTAACAGACCGGCGTAAACAGTTGTCCGAATCGGCTTATTCATACCCGGTAACGATCGAAACAAATGCCGTGTTTGGCCATATTGAACTAAGCGATTGAGACATTTGCATTTTCCTTTTTAAAAAAAGAGGCCTTGGGTGAGACTGTTCCGTGTATTTGTTTTTATTATTCTTTTAACCATCTCTGTCCGGGCGGGTGTCTGGATCGTACCCGATGGGGTTCCGAATATCCAGGCAGCTGTTGATACGGCAGCTTCGGGCGATACTGTCCTGGTGATGCGTGCATTTCAAAATGCAGGAAAGGTGACCATTAAGGACAAAAAGATCATTTTGCTGGGAAACGCTTATTTAAATAATCCTTCGGGGCATAATTTTTTAACGGGAGCTGCCATTTTCAGTTCGGACACAACCTTGCCCTTGCTTTCAATTGAATCTGCCGATAGTACGGTGATCCGTGGTTTCCTCTTTGACCGCTCAGGAAGCGATGCTGGTGTTTTATCAATAAAAAATTCCCGCGGTGTCCTGATCGACGGTGCACACCTTCGCGGCTGCCGCATACGTGCGGATTCATCCGAACTGCAGTTGCGGAATGTTTTCCATTATAATGCTCAATATGCCGAGAGTCCCGCAATTGACCTGCAACACTCTGATCTGATCTGTAAAAATGTGCAGTGGCGAAATTTTCAGGTTCGTTCGCTGATGTCAGCCGCTAACAGGTGTTCGTTCAAAGCGTATAATCTCAGCGTTTTTAACAACTCCTGCTCAGAAGATCTCTTTCATATTGACGGAACTACGATCGAGATCGATTTTTCTACTTTCCATAATAACACTCCGGATGTTTCATCCTGGAATACTGCAACCGCTTCCGTTGCGATCCGAAACAGTATTCTTTGCCATTTACCTCCCGATGATCCCGGACAATTCAATATCCGCTACTCGGCACTACCCGGCAATTATCCGGGAGAGGGGAATATTTCCGGGGATCCCTGTATCGATATATCCTCGGGACATCCGAAGCTCTACCCCCATTCACCCTGTATTGCGGCAGCCGATCCGGATACAAGCGGCATTCCGCGTTTTGATTTTTTGCAAAATCCCCGACCGGATCCCGTTTGGTCACCCCCGGACATGGGCGCATACGAATCACCCCGGCATGTCCCTTTAAATACGGGACATCGTTTCTGGGTCGCCCCCTCCGGCAGTGATACCTGGGGAAACGGCACTTACGATCTGCCCTATGCCACAGTACAATCGGCGGTTAATAACGCCTTACCGGGCGATACGCTTCTTCTCCGACCCGGCACTTACCGCGGGAAAATAAAAATTCAGAATAAATCCCTAACCCTTGCCTCAACATTTCTTCTCAACAGCGACACGGCCATGATCCCCGCAACTGTTTTGCTGGGAGATACCCTGGACTACGCTCCTGTCATACACGTCCTTAACACCGACTCTCTTTCTCTTTCCGGATTGACGATCCGTGAGGGTAGCGGTCGTTTTGTTTATAATGCCTATACCTTCGGCGGTGGACTATATTCCGAAAACAGTATCTGTCGCATCCGTAATTCTGTTTTTAGTGATAACCGCGCGGATTTTTCCGGCGGCGCCCTTTATGCGCTCGGATCGAATATCCAAATTGACAATGTTCTTTTCCTGGACAATACGGCTTATCTTGGCGGGGCGATGGGCCTTTCCAATACAACGGCCCACATGTCACATATCACCGTTCATGGGAATACGGCTTCCTCCGGTGGCGGCATCTACGCAGAGAACAATTCAAAAGTCGTCCTTTTTTATGCCGATATTTCCAATAATTATGCCAATACAGACTCGCTGTCTGACCGCCTGTTGAAGCCTTTATCAATCTCACAATATGGCGGCGGGATCTTTGCGACAACCGGCAGCGATCTTCGTCTTCACAACACCCTGCTTAGCCAAAATCATGCCGTAAACAAAGGCGCGGCTATTGCGGCCCGGGGTGGACGCATTGAGATCATTCAATCCACGATCGCAGATCATTCCTCTGGTTCGGATTCTTCCGGGATCCTGTTTTTCCGGGACCAGCAAAATACTTCCACCCTGTTGAATTCGATCATCTGGAATCCCGATGAAATTCAGATCGAATGCAATAACAGCAAGCTCGGGCTGGCGCACACGAACCTGATGGATGGGCTTGATGGAATACTGCATCTTGGACTGCAGACAACAATTACAAGTGAGTCCTTGCTTGATACCGATCCTCTGTTTAATGCTTCGTACGAACTAAATGCCGGATCTCCCTGCGTCAATATGGGTACCGCAACGTATATCGAGGGTGGATATTATCTGATAAGTTACCTCCCCGGACATTATACCGATACCGCTCCGGATCTCGGACATCTCGGCGCCTTTCCGCCGGTTTATTTTATAAAGGAAACCGCTCCTGTTTCCGTTCTTCAAATACCGGAATCAGATAACCTGCTTCAAGCATACCCAAATCCTTTTAATCCGGATACGCGATTGTCGTTCCGGCTTTCAGAACCCGGACCCGTGATCCTGGATATCTATAACCTCCGGGGGCGTCATGTCAGGTCCGTCCTAAATACATATTTACCTGAAGGGCCCCATACCGTCATGTTTCATGCCGGCGATCTCCCCGCGGGCATCTATGTGTGCCGTCTGCATCGTCCGGGCAAGACCCTGGCAACTCAAAAAATCGTGTTTCTCAAATGATATCCCTTCCCAACCATAATGATACCATTGCGGCCATTTCCACTCCTCCCGGGGTGGGTGGCATTTCTGTTATACGTATTTCCGGACCCGATGCGCTTCGTGTGACACTGGATTGTCTTTCACTTGATTCTCTGGAACCTCGCTTTGCTCAATTTGCCTCTGTTAACGATCCGATAAGCGGAGAAAAAATTGACGATGTGATCGCCGTGTTTTTCCGTTCGCCGGCATCCTATACCGGAGAAGATGTCGTGGAAATATCATGCCACGGCGGATATGTTGCCGCCCCCTCGGTTTTAGCTCTTCTTTACAGGCTTGGTGTGCGGCCGGCCCAGCCCGGTGAATTTACCCGCCGTGCTTTTATTAATGGGAAAATGGATCTCCTGCAGGCAGAGGCGGTCGCCGATCTTATTCACGCTGTCTCCGAGAGCGGTCAGCGCCTTGCCGCCCGGATGTTGTCTGGCGGTCTATCCAATAAGGTCCACGCTATCCGGGATGAACTGAAGGACATTGCCGCCATTCTCGAGTTGGAACTTGATTTTTCTGAAGAAGAGATCACACCATTGCCGCGAGATGAAATATCTCAAAAGATCGCACTGGCAATTGAACATCTCCGAATGCTTGCCGATACATACGCTGCCGGCAGAATACTTCGGGAAGGGGCGCTTGTCCCGATCATTGGCCGACCAAATGTTGGAAAGTCAAGCCTCTTGAATGCCCTGCTTGGGGAAGATCGTGCGATCATTTCCCATTTACCCGGTACAACGCGCGACACTATCGAAGAGTCTTTTGTTCATGATGGACTACTGTTCCGCCTTGTTGACACCGCCGGGCTCAGGGACACGGAAGATCCGATCGAAAAAATGGGCAAAGAACGTGCTTTGCGTGTAGTGGAGGGATCGGATATGATCTTGCTGGTCATTGACCCGACCATCCGGGACGAATATGAATTTGAAAAACGTATTATCGAAAAATATTCCGAAATACCCATGATCCTCGTTCATAACAAATCCGATCTTTCCGAAAGAAGACCTTTTTCTTTCTCCGGGGTTTCCGTTATGATCTCGGCAATCCAGGGGCTTCATCTCGACGATCTTAGATCCCGCATGAGCCAAATGCTACAGCAATGCTATCGTGTTGACGGTAATACCCTCGCCATTACTAAACAACGCCATCGTCATGCCGTATTACAGTCTATTGAATCACTCTCCCGTGCACGCAAAGCTCTCGATAGCGGACTTTCACATGAGTATACCGCACTTGATATCCGGGAAGCAGCGCACTGTCTTGATGACATAACCGGACAAACAACATCCGAAGATGTCCTGAATCATATTTTTGATCATTTTTGTATCGGAAAATGATCAAATGCTCTTTTTTTTCTTCCACAGAATTTGCTAAATGCATTTAAAGAATGTACATTTTCCCTTATGAAAAAAGATTATGATATCCTGGTCATCGGCGGTGGTCATGCCGGTGTAGAAGCCGCCCTGGCAGCGTCACGCCTGGGTAAAAGAACAGCCCTGATAACGATCGAGAGGCGATCCATCGCACGCATGAGTTGCAATCCCTCGATCGGGGGTCTGGCTAAGGGCCATCTTGTCAGGGAGATCGATGCGCTTGGCGGTGAAATGGCAAAAGCTATCGATGCTACAGGGATTCAGTTTAAGCTGCTCAACCGATCCAAGGGGCGTGCCGTTTGGTCCCCCCGCGCGCAGGCCGATAAATTAAAATACGAACAGTATATGCAAAATGTTCTATTGTCGACTCCGGGTCTCGATATCATTGAAAGTGATGTGAAAGCACTTCGGATCGAAAACGATCGCATTACCGGTGCTGTACTTAAAGACGGAAACGTTGTTCCTGCAAAAACATGCATTCTGACGAACGGCACATTTTTATGCGGTAAGATCCATATCGGAAACATACAGATCCCCGCAGGGCGCTACGGCGAATTGCCCTCTTCTGGACTTTCGGATCAATTAAAAGCATATGGCTTTTCGGTCGGGCGCTTGAAAACAGGCACACCATCACGTATTACAAAACGTTCTATCGATTTTTCAAAACTTGAGATACAGGAGGGAGATCCCGAACCCAAACCTTTTTCACATGCAACAAAAGCGTTTCATCCAAAGAATATCCCCTGCTGGTTGGGATATACAAATGAAAAGACCCATGACATTCTCCGTTCGGCGCTTGATCGGTCACCATTATATACCGGAAAAATAGATGGTGTCGGCCCCCGCTACTGCCCGAGTATCGAAGATAAGATCGTACGGTTCTCGGAAAAACCCAAACATCAATTATTCCTTGAACCGGAGTGGGAAGGTGCCTCCCAGTGGTATGTGAACGGCTTTTCATCCTCGCTGCCGATCGATATTCAATTCAAAGCGCTTCGTTCCGTTTCCGGCCTTGAACATGCGGAATTCATTAAAGTCGGATATGCTATCGAATATGATTATTTTCCATCACATCAGATATCCCGCACACTCGAAACAAAAGCAATACGTGGCTTGTTCTTTGCGGGACAGATTAACGGCACCAGCGGATACGAAGAAGCCGCCGCACAGGGTTTGATCGCAGGAATAAACGCTGTGCGCGCACTTGATAACACGTCGCCGTTTGTGCTTGAACGCCATGAGGCATATATCGGAGTTCTTATCGATGATCTTTGTTCTAAAGAGACCAACGAACCTTATCGTATGTTCACGAGTCTTGCGGAATACCGTCTGTTACTGCGCTGGGATAATGCCCATTTGCGTCTTCTGGATGCGTCCAGAGCGGCAGGGCTGCAAACTGTTGAAATGTTAGAATTATTTGAGCGCACGCGCAATGAGACACATTCACTTCTTCGCGTGTTTGAAAAAACATCCCTTCAACCGGGGACGCCATTAAATATTCCACTTGAGGAAAACACATCGCTTCCTCTGCTGATACGCCGTCAGCACATTAGAGAAGAACATATTCCGCCTCTGCATCAATATTATTTTCCGGACTATCTTCCGGATGCTGTCGATCAGGCATTTGTCCTTACCCGTTACGAGGGATATATCGACCGCCAGATCAAACAGGTCCAAAAAACAAGTCAGATGGAGGCCAAAAAAATTCCACTGGACTTAAATTATCGCATCATTTCCTCGCTTTCCAATGAGGGACGTGAAAAGCTGATCAAGTTTCGTCCTCAGACCATCGGCCAGGCGAGCAGAATACGCGGGATCTCACCGGCAGATATTCAGGTCCTTCTTGTTTTTTTAACAAAATGAACGTGTTCTCTGCATAATTGATCATAGAAAACATTAACTGTTTCCAATAAAACAATTTTATAAACATAATATTTATTTCTTGTTTATTGAAAAACATCTTTTTAGATTTATTTCCATCAAACGAAGGATGCGTAGGAAGAACAAGAAATTGTCAATACGCCCCATGCCAGCACGGCGAAACATCAGTGAATGAAATTGTGCGTTTTATCGCTCGCTGATGTCAGAGACCCAAACGCACAAAGACAAGGAATACGTATGAATATTTATGTTGGAAACCTGCCATACGACACGTCAGAAGATGATCTTCGGCAGATGTTTGGAGAGTTCGGCGCTGTTTCAGGTGTTAACATCATCAAAGACAGAGTGACCGGGAACTCAAAGGGCTTCGGCTTTGTTGAAATGGACAATGATTCCGAAGGACAAAAAGCCATTGACGAATTGAACGGAGCAGATATCAAGGGACGCAATCTCAAGATCAATCTTGCCCGCCCCCGGACCGACAAACCAAAAACAAACCGTAAATCCTGGTAATAACCTGATTTTCGTTTAAACTGATATAGCTGCGCTTCCAAGAACACGGAAGCGTAGTTGTATCTTATTTGTATTTATTTTTGATCCGGATCACGGTTCGATAACTTATCTATATTTTATAAAAACAGAATGGTCAGCACAGGTCACGTCGCTGATCAAAACAGATTATAGCCTTGCCTGTCTTGCCGTCCATTTTAACGCGGATAGGGCAAGTTGTCCTGATATGTTTAAAGTGTTTTGTTCTGTCTTTGATATGTAAGCGGCTTAAGAGGTCCAAATTGATGTAATTGTTATTTCTTGCCGTTTCGCGGAAAGGAACCGAAAAATATCCCATATGCATGGCAACGATATTATGAAAAAAATGTGTGCCCTGTGAAGGTTTAACATCAAAACCCTTGATACCCGATTCTACAATTACTTTTGCCTGACTGATATGGCTAAACTGCAAAGGAACCCCGAGAAACCGATCTTTGCTTCCCCAGCGACCGGGACCGATAAGTATATATTGTCGCTTTTCTTTCTTCATCATATTATTGATCTTTTCAAGTTCCTCTTTCATCTCGACCGTTTCCGTATTCCGGAAATCCTCGGGGGAACACCAGATGATATCATGCAAATTCGTTATTTCTCCGTTTCCCATTCCGCTTTCCGTATACAATATAATGTCCTCTTCCGCATGCTCCTTTCGGTCGATATGTACATTACTGTTTGAAACGGCGAGCGGGCGGATCTGAAGCAAATAGAAGGTCGGTCCGCATTTTTCTTCGTTACAGCGGTTCAGGTCGACGGCAAATTCAATCTCTACCGGCATACCCATCGCTGCCTCACCGATAGAAAGTAATTTCTGTATGACCGCACTTATCGGGTAGTATCCGTATTTTAAGATATTTTCAAAGGTCACAATACGCGGACCCTCCCTGTCCAGCCCCGGCCACAGGCGATTGTTCTCATAATCGAAAACGGATACAAGATGTTTGATATCACCGTGCTCTTCCGCTTTTGAAATTGGCAAGACGGACAATGTTGCAGCTTCGTTCCCGGTGAGATCTTTTCTTTTTCTTTTCATATTCAAGGCATAGAATTCCCGCTGGGATACTGCGATCATTTCGTCTACTGCCATCATCGGTATCTTTGGATATTTAGGACAAAAACGATAAATATTCCCGCCCTCAATGACTATTTTACCCATACCGATTGCCAACGACGCCATACCGTCTTCGTGTTTCAGATCGCCGATAGGATAAAAATTATAGGATTGTGCAATACCGCTAATATGAGGATAGTAATAATCTTCGTGTCTGCTGCCGATGATTTCCTGTATAACGACAGCCATTTTTTCTTCATCCATCTGATGCCCGATATGATGGATATATTTTTGAGTCTCATTGCTGTATGCTGAGGCATATATAAGCTTAATTGCATCTTCCAGCTGCTTAATGCGAACGGCGATATCGGGATCGTTGTTTGTCAGCATGTAGGTTCTGTATATTCCTGCAAACGGTTGCGAGTAGCTGTCCTCCAAAAGGGATGAGGAGCGCACGGCGAGGGGGTATGTGACTCTTTCAAGTATTTGGCGCAGTTTGGAGCTTAATGATTTCGAGAGATATCCCCTTAAGAAAAGTGCGTCAATCTCCCGATCACGCATGCCTTCATGAATATTTCCTTCTATATCATTGTTTTCAATGAAACGCTCATACTCATTTGTACCAATCGCCACCGTACTGGGAAGACGCACGTTGATCCCCTCAAATATTATTTCCTGGTCCATGCGTGTCAAGAGAGCATTCAGAAACGCCAGACCACGGCCCTTGCCCCCAAGCGAGCCATCCGACAACAATATTATTTCATTTTCTTCCGGCAGTGAATACTTGTGAAATTTTATGATCTCACCGCGATTCCTTTTCTTTTGAATGGCAAGAACGATATCAACCAGATACTTCCGCATGGCATCCGGGCTGTCGAAATCCTTCAATTGCATTTTTCTGATATGGCGCGCGAGCTCGATCTCGCCACGCGCCATCAGCCACGCACTAAAGTGGTTCTTTTCAGAATGATATATAATGCTTTCCCGGGGGATGATCTGTAGTTTTTCCTCGAACTCCGCCAGATATGAGGCTCTGTTTATCGCTTTTCCGCTCTTATCGCGAAAAACAAAATCTCCGAATCCCAGGTTTTCAATGATAAAATTACGTAAACGATGCAGCAGATTGCGGCTTTGTTTATATAAAAAAGCATAATCGTTCGCTTTGGCTTTTTCGGCATTCTTTTTATCTGCGGACATTATGATCGAAGCGAGATTCATTCCGTCTTCGCGCATTGATTGAAGGAATCGCAATCCGGCCTCCGGGTCGTCCTGGTCGTTTCTGCTGAATCGCATGTCTGAAAATACGGCAACAAGATTATCTTTATAATCCCGGTATATGGCTTCCGCTTCTTCATAATTTTTGGCCAACAGCAGCTTGGGCCGTGCTCTCATTCGATATCTGCGGTCCCTTTCGTTTAATTCCTCAACGATCAGATGCTGGGTCTGCTTAACGATCTCATGATATAGCAGGGGCATAAAAAGAGAATAAAATTGTGTTGAATCTTCGATCAGCAGTATAACGCGCACCAGGCCTACTTTTGTGTCGTATGCCAGATTTTTCTTGTCTTCGACGGACTTGATGATCGCAAGGAAAAGTGAAGCGTCTCCTTTCCATAAAAAAATCTCGTCAAAATCATATCCTTCCTCTTTGTTCTCTTCAACAACATGCATGTCGGACATGCTTGTCAACAAGAGGACCACAGGAAGATCAGGGCGAACATTGCGAACCTCCCGCAATACCTGAAAGGGACTTACCTTACTGGTATGAAGCGTGGTAATTATTAAGTCGTATTCCTTTGTTATTATTTGCTTTAGGGCTTCTTCTCCGTTGGGTACGGCCTCAATTTCCGGAGGAGATGACAGGTTCAGTTCCATGTATTCTCCGAAAACCTGCTCCCCGAGAAGCGCGTCATTTTCAAACACGAAAGCATCATAAAAAGTTGATATCAACAAGATGCGCTTGACGCGATAGCGCATTAATTGACGGAAAATATCTTCACCGTACTTGAATTTATTATAGTAATCTGTAATATTAAAATTATTCACCGGACAACCTCACCCTCAAAGACCTTAAGTGCGGGACCCTCCAGCCAAATATTCTCATAGCCGTTTTCTTCCGAATATTGAAACCGCACTTTAAGTATACCGCCGGGTGCCCGAAGCGTATATTCATTTTTTTCATTACCCTGCGCATGATGCACAATGGCTGCCGCAACCGACCCCGTACCGCAGGCCATGGTTTCATTTTCAACTCCGCGCTCATAGGTGCGGATCGAGAGACTTCCATCGTTTTCGGCTTTAATAAAATTGACATTACAACCATCCGGCGCATACATTGCATGTTCTCGCAGCGCCTTCCCGCGTCCGCATATGTCGATATCCACAAGATTATCCACATATTCCACATGGTGCAAAGAGCCGGTATTCAAACAATATCCGTGCCCTTTTTCGGTAATGGATTTTACATTGTTCATTTTCAAACAAACGGTTGTTTCGTCAATAATCCGCGCACGGTGTACGCCGTCAACAGCCTCAAACATGATCTCCTTGTCGGAACCATCGCGTCCCCGGTCCCTGGCGAATGCAACAAGGCAGCGCCCGCCATTCCCGCACATGCTTCCCTCAAATCCGTCAGCATTATAATAGAGCATTGAAAAATCCGAAGTGTTTGAGGGTCGCAGCAATATTAACCCGTCGGCACCTATACCGAATCGCCGGTCACAAAGCTCATGAATCAGATTGTTGTTCTCTGCCGGAAAAGTTACCGAAAAATCATCTATAAGAATGAAATCATTTCCGGCGCCGTGGTATTTTGAAAATACGATCCTCATGTCCGATCTGCTCCCGTTTTGCTTTCATGAAAATATAAATATACCGTCTGAAATATCAAACATCTAATCCTATCCGTTTCACGTGGAACATCATAAGGTATAAACATAACACCGTGTACGGTATGGGTTTGGAATTTTGTTTTATCTTGAATTATTATTTTTGTATTATTTCGTTGTGAAGAAAGATGCTCAAAATAATGTTTCACGTGAAACGCCTGTTCCGGAGGAACTCATACGTCTGTTTTCCTCCGACCTTGATTTCATTTCTTCTTTTGATCTTTTGGCCGATCGCGGATATATTAAATGCAATACCGATCATCCGGGGTTTGTTCTTTTTTGGCTTCGCGCTGCCGTTGAACATGGTTATCTCCCCCTGTTGCTCTTCGATAAAGAGCGGGATGCTGAAACCTTCTATGCGGATGCGCTTTCCTTCTTTTGTGATGATAACCTTGCCTGGCTTCCTTTTTTTGATACGGATCTTTCCGCTTACCGCCGATCTGCGCAGGAGAATCATCTTATCCGTTTTTTGTCGAACTTATATGATAATTCCGTTGAACTTATCATCACCTCAGATGAAATATTTGAGCGACCCGTCACAGACAAACGGGCACTAAAAGAACATCTTCTTTCGCTTGATCCTGGCCTGAATATCTCTTTTCCAACACTTACCGGGCGTCTTGATGAGCTTGGTTATGTCCGCAGCGACATAGTGGAACATTGCGGCGAATATGCCCTTCGCGGCGGAATCGTTGATATTTATCCTTTCGGCGAAACTTATCCCCTGCGGCTTGAGTTTTTCGGTGATACCCTCGAGTCAATACGACGTTTTAATCCAAATGATCAAATCAGTTTTGAGGAATGTTCGCATGGGACCGTTCCGCCCGCTTCTGCGTCCGTTTTTTCAAATGTTCCCTTTAAAAATGTTCTTCCCGAAAGAACCTTGCTGGTTCGTATCGGGCAATCTTCAAATAGTGATTCGGTAAAGATCAATCTCGGTAAGCGCTCTTTCCGGCAGGTTCTTTTTTCTGAGGGCCATCCGGATGCCGATGTTTCCTTTGTAATTGTTCCTGCCTCAAGGCCGATAGATGTGCGCGATAAAAACTATTATGATGAAATATTGAAGGACCATAAGCATATCATCGTTTTTTCGGAACATGATATGCTCCGCGAAAGCCTTCGTGATAAATTTGGCTCAAGGGCAGTTTTTGTGCGCGCTCAAATCCGAAACGGGTTCCATTATAAGCCCCTGCGTCTTGTTGTTATTTCCGCCCGGGAACTCTTTCAAAAAGAGTATTATGTTAACCCCGACAAGCGCTTTATTCCCGAGAACGCCAGCCGTATTGATGCTCCGGATTCGCTGCGCTATGGCGATGCGGTAGTACATGTCGATTATGGTGTGGGAATATACCGGGGTATTGAACGTCTTGATTTCCGGGGATCGGAACAGGAGGCAATGGTTGTTGAATATATGAACAAAGACAAAGTCTATGTTCCAATCCGATATATGAACAAGATATTCCGCTATGGCGATGAGAATCCGAAGGCATTAACCCTGGACAGGATCGGCAGCAATCGCTGGGAACAAACAAAAAATACAACCCGCCGCTATCTGCGCGAAGCAGCGTATGATCTTATTTCCCTTTATCATGATCGTAAAAATTTGCCCGGATTTTCCTTTGCCGCCGACACCCCGGATACAAAACGCCTTGAATCCCTTTTCCCCTATACAGAAACACCCGATCAGTTGGCAGCGATCACAGACATAAGCCGAGAGATGGAGGCACCCCGGATCATGGATCGCCTTGTCTGTGGAGATGTTGGTTTCGGAAAAACGGAAATTGCCATTCGTGCCGCATTTAAGGCGGTATATTCCGGTAAACAGGTCGCCGTTCTGGTTCCAACGACAATTCTTTCTTTTCAACATTATGAAAATTTTCGCGATCGGCTCGACCCCTTCGGTATCCGCGTGGAATATCTGAACAGATTCGTAAGCGGGGCTTCTCTGGCAAGTCGTTTATCCGATATTAAGAACGGTGGCATCGATGTACTTGTCGGAACACATAAAATATTATCTAATAATCTGTTATTTCATGACTTAGGTCTTCTAATAATTGATGAGGAGCATCGCTTTGGCGTAAACCATAAGGATAAAATTCGTGACCTAAAGCGGCAACTGGACGTTATAACCCTTACCGCCACGCCGATACCGAGAACACTTCAGCTGTCGCTGGCCGGTTTGCGCGATATCAGCAAGATCGATACGCCTCCTAAGGAGCGTCTTCCCATTGCAACACGTGTTTTATTCTGGAATGAAAAAGATATTCATTCCGCGATAGAAAGAGAGTTGGAGCGCGGTGGGCAGGTTTTTATACTGAATAATCGGATCAATGAACTTTTGGGGCTTCGGGAGAAAATAAATGCCATGTTCCCGGGGTATGCGGCCCGCATCGCCCATGGAAAATTACCCGGTCCGGAACTTGAGAAAACACTGTTGGATTTTTATCATCATCGCTTTGATATCCTTATTTCGACCACGATCATTGAATCGGGAATCGATATTCCCAATGCAAATACCCTCATTGTTCTGAACGCACATACCTTTGGACTGTCCCAGTTATACCAGATCCGCGGACGCGTAGGCCGTTCCTATAAAAAGGCCTTCGCTTATCTTGTGGTTCCCCGTGGTGTTCACATCGGACCCGCGGCAATAAAACGTTTGCAGGCGCTGGAGTATTATACGGACCTTGGTTCCGGATATCAGATCGCAATGCGCGATCTGGAGATCCGCGGCGCCGGAGACCTTTTCGGGGTGGAACAAAGCGGTCATATAAACCGTATGGGTTATGCCTATTTTAACCGTCTTTTCACCGAGGAGGTTCTGGCGCTGAAAGAGAGCAACGACCCTTCTTCTGCGCCGCGTCGCGATGTCCCGGATATCCGCCTTGAGCATGCAGCATATTTTCCGGATAATTATATTGAAAACAAAGATATACGTATATCTTTTTATCGCAGCCTGAGTGATATCCTTTCGGAATCGGATGGTCCTTTGCGTGCGTTGCCGGAAATCGAACGGCTGGAACGTGCCTGTCGCGATCGCTTCGGTCCCCTGCCGGAAGAGGCTGTCAATCTTTTCCGGGATGCCCGTCTTTCTTGTTGGCTTAAACCTTTCTATGTCGACACCCTGTCCTTGCTGAATGCGTCGCTGTACCTTTCCTTTTCTCAGACGGCGACGGTATCTGTTCTTCAGAATGCAGCGGGAAGATTGCTGGCAATATTAAATGCGCATCACGTTCGAATCAATTTTTTGGCTAAAGATCATTTATCCGCCGAAATGGATAAGGGGTTTTTAGATCTTTTTTATTCGGGAACATTTACGCGCGTCCCGGATTCCATGCCTGACAATTAAAAATATTTTATTTTAAGCGCTTACATGTTAAATTGCGTTGAATAATTTTGGAGTAACCCATGAGACGTCTTTTCTTTTTTCTTGTGATTGCCGCTTTGTTCATAGCCTCCTGTTCAAAGCTTTCCGAAGAACATATTGCTGTTGTAAACGGCAACCCCGTTCATGCGAACGAGTTTTATATGTACTATCCAGAACTTAATATCGATGCAATGAGCGCGGAAACCAAAGAACGCTATCTTTGGGGAATGCTGGATGATTATCTTGCCCGCTATTACCTGGAAGAGCAGGGTGATCTTTTTAATGGTGAATCTGGCTGGGAGGTTTCTGTCTGGAATATTCGCGATCTTGCAAACAGGGCTTATCATTTTTTGATCATTGAACATGTCCTTTCTGAAAAAGCCATGCGCGAGTTATATAATCAGCTTAAGTATGAAATTAACGTCAGTCACATTCTCATCGGTTTCAACGAAAACCTTAAAATGCATTCCCGAAGTCGAGAGGAGGCGGAAGCGCTCATCAACGAGATCCACCAAAATCTGCATCCCTATAATTTTTATGAATTCGTCGAACGCTATTCGGACGATGCATCCAAGAATGAGAATAAAGGGAATCTTGGCTGGGGAACATCCGGGAGATGGCTGGCGACTTTTGAAGAAGCTGCCTTTCGTCTAAATCCCGGCGAGATCTCCGAGCCCGTGGAAACCTCGTACGGCTTCCATATCATTAAGGTGAACGAACGGCGGGAGATCCCGCTTGCCCCGTTCGAAGAGATGCTGAACGACCTTAAGGGGGCGGCATATACAAAATGGCGCGATCGTTTTATGCAACGTGAAAATGAAGTTTATGATTCGCTGATCACCGCGAACCCCATTATTATTAATGATTCTCTCTTAACCGATTTTATAAACCGCTATACGCGTCTTTCAGTAAATGTTTTTCACTCGGAACAATTTACTTCCTTTGATATACTTGATGTTTTTGATGATTCTCTTGTCGTTGGATATATTGGCGACCATCCGATTAATAAAGACTGGATATTCCAATTCCTGAAGGTTATAAATCTTCATGCCCCTCCCCGTTTTTCCGATAAGCGTTCTTTCAGTGCCTTCATCGAACAAAATCATTTCGGCTTTCTGCTTTATCAAGATGCCCTTCGGACCGGGATTGATACTTCACCGGATTATCTTCGTACATATAATATATATCTTGCGAAAAAGTCCGCTCCGTTATTCAATAAGTTATATGTCTTTGAAAAAATAAATCCGGACAAAGATCAGCTGGCTGCCTTTTATGAGGAACAGAAAGACCGGCTTTACAGCAATGAGGCAACGGTGCGTGTTTGTGAGATTTTACTTGAGGATTCCACCTTTGCCGCGGAGCTTCTTAATCGTATTCGGGCCGGAGAAGACATGGGTAAGTTGGCAACGGAACATACTATACGCAATATCGGCAAGGCAAATGCCGGCATGATACCCCCGGTGAAACGATCACAGTACGGCGAAATGGGGATCGCGGCATTCAATATGAGAGACGGTGAACTCGCGGGGCCATTTAAGATCGGAAAGCACTATTCCATCATTCAGCGCAAAGAATATATTCCCCAAAGCTATCGGGAGATGAAAGAGGTGAATTACAGGCTTTTGACCGATTATCGCAACCACCATATGTCTGAAAAACAAGAAGCTCAAAAAGCAATGCTTCGCAAGAAATACCAGGTAAGGGTGAATCCATCATTTATAAAGTAAAACATATTGTCCTTCTTCTCTTTCTCGCCCTATTTCTCCTGGCGGGATGTGACCGAACGATCTTTCGCCGCAATCCCGTTGTTGCGCGCGTAAACCTAACGTTCTTAAAAGCATCGGATATTCGCGAAGCGCTCGGTCCCTACGCTGATAATGAAGAACAGTGGCAATTCATCGAAAACTGGATCAATCATGAACTCTGGTACCGCCAGGCAAAAAAGAATGTCCGGGGAAATGCATACATACGCCATCAGGTTCGTAATTATCGGCGAGAGCTTATTATTCGCGAATACACCCAGATGAATATACGACAAAACATCCTTATTAATGAAAATGATGTCATCTCGTATTACCAGGAGAATCCGGACGAATTCATTACTCCGAAGCAGGGGGCCTTTGTTGAGATCTATGTGGGCAAGAACAAAGAGGCGCTGGATGATGTTCTTGACCATTTGCGCCGGGCCGAACGTGCACCCCTTCCCCCTCGCCTTGAATATGTTTCCCGGGGAGATTATGTCGATGCTCTTGACCGACGTCTTTTTCCTGAAAGAAATAATCCACAGTATGTGGGTCCTTTGAAGATCGATAATCACTATTATCTGGTTTCCGTTATAGAGCGTTATCCCGAAAATTCCCGTCTGCGGGTGGAACATGTTCGCGATCAGATTATTCAAAAACTGGAGATGCAAAAATACATGGATGCTTACCATCAACAACAAAAAGACCTCAAGGAACGCTTTAATGTCAAAATATACAAAACTTCTATTTAGTTTTTTTCTTATTCTTCTCGTTGGATTTATGCCCGGCCAGCAACTTATAGACGGGATTGCCGCTATTGTCGGCGAGGATATTATTCTTTATTCGGAAATGAATCAGTATGCTTTTGAAATGGCACAGCAAAGCGGGATTGACATTTACCGGAATCCTCAGGCTTTTATGAACATTCAGTCCCGTGCGCTTCGTGAAATGGTCAACTCAAAGATCATTCTGCTTCAGGCGGAAACTGACTCCATTGAGATCAATGAGCGCAATGTTGAAAATACCGTCAACAGGCAAATCGCTCAGTATATTCAGATGGCCGGCTCCGAATCCATGCTGGAAATGTATTTTGACGCTCCCATGAAGAAAATCCGGGAATTATTGTATGATCGCATAAAAAGCTCCATGATAGCACAACAGCTTCAGGAAGAAAAATTTTCTAAAATTAAGATATCAAGGCCGGAGGTGATCGCGTTCTACGAGAATTACAAGGACAGCATTCCCGGGTTGCCCGAGCGAATTGATGTCCACCATATTCTTATAACCGAAAAACCGTCACCCGAATCAAAGCGCCATGCTCTGGAACATGCGGAAGAGGTGCGTAGAGCAATTGTAAGTGGTAAAATTTCTTTTGAAGAGGCTGCCCGGGAATATTCACAAGACCCGGGATCTGCAGATGATGGCGGCGATCTCGGTTTTGTTTCAAAGGGCACTTTTGTTCCTGAATTTGAACAGGCCGCTTATGCTCTTGAACCCGGGATTGTTTCCAATCCCGTCGAAACACAGTTCGGCTATCACCTGATCGAAGTCCTTGAGCGACGGGGCGAATTAATTCATACGCGCCATATTTTAATTCCCGTTCAATCTACCGAAGAAGATAATGCATATGTTATAAACATGTTATCCACAATCCGCGACAGCATTCTTTCCGGGGGTGATTTTGAATATTTTGCCCGCAAGTACAGTGAAGATCCCGATGTTAAAATAAACGGTGGTTATCTTGGAGAGTTTGCCCTTGAAACATTGCAAATACCGGAATTTATAGAAATAAGCAATCATCTTCGTCCGGGGGATATTTCAGAACCGTTCTTAACACAATATGGGTTTCATATCCTTCGTTTAAATAAGCGCTTAGGTGCTGAAAATATCTCTCTTGAAAAACACTATCCCATCCTTGAAAATATGGCCCTTAACGAAAAACAAATGTTGTTTTGGGAGGATTGGATGGAAAAATTGTATGCCATGTACTATGTGGAGATCAAGTTCTGATTGTTGAATAAATCTCTCTTGTCCTGGTTGTCCTGTTCTGTTTTACATCCTTTTTTGTTTTTATCCCATTTATCCACATTTTTTAATGTTTTATTCACTTCATAGGTTTTTTATAAACACCTTATTATAAATTTGATTGTGTGTTTGTTCACGAAATTCACATGATTAAGAAATTTATTATGTATTTTCTGAAAAAAGATATTAAATTAATCAGCGTTATATTAATTTCTTATGAGGTGATCAATGAAATTTACCGTTTCAAAACAAAATTTTTTCCAGGTATTGCAAAAAGTATCAAACGTAACACCGGTTCGTTCCACATTACCGATCCTGAGCTGTATTCTTTTTACAACCAAAAGCAATACACTTAAAATGCGTTCAACAGATTTGGAGATCACAATGAGCGCATCTTGCGAGATCAGCATGGAAGAAGAAGGTGCCATCGCTATTCCAAGCAAGATCATCAAAGAGATCACCGGAGAGCTTCCCGATACACTTTTACATTTTAAAGTTGAAGATGAACAGGTTGTAATTACCACGGAAGCAGGCGGGGAATATAAGATTATGGGATATCCTGCGATCGAATTCCCAACGGAACCGATCGTAGATGACAGTAAAATAGTTACAATGCATGCAGAAAAATTTAAACGCATTGTAGAAAAAACCGGATTCGCGGTATCGCGTGACGAGATGAAAGTAGCATTGAACGGCGTTCTTTTCCAGTTTCGCCAAAACGAACTTCGTGCCGTTGCAACAGACGGACACCGCCTTGTAAAATATGCTCTGAAAGAATACCAGGGTGCCGAAAACATAAAAGACATCATTATCCCGCCAAAATTTCTCAACTTGTGTGTAAGCAGTATAAAGGACATTGATTATATCACATTACGGATCGGACATAATCACGTTATGCTTGAATTAAGCGATACGGTCATTTATTCGCGGATCATCGAGGAGCGTTTTCCGGATTATGAAAGCGTAATTCCGGCAGAGAACGATAAAAAAATACTTGTTTCAATAGACGAACTGTTATCTGTTGTGAAAAGAGTAGGGATTTTTTCAAGCAAAAACACACGACAAATATCACTGGCATTTTCCAAGAACAGCGCTCTCATAAAAGCGGAAGATATCGAGACGGCATCCATGGCGAAAGAAAATCTCCTGCTGGAATACGAAGGCGAACCGTTCACCATTGGCTACAACTCGGACTATCTCCGTGAAATGATTCGCCATATTGATGGTGAAAAAGCCGAGATCAGGCTCAAGAATGCCCTCATGGCCGGCCTGTTCTTCCCAACAGAACAACTGCCTGATGAAGAGATATTGTTTTTACTAATGCCAATACGATTATTATAAACGCAATATTATTGAACAAAGGAAGGAAGGGGAAAAAATATGAACAAAACCATCGGTTTTCTGTTAATTGTTTTATTGTGTAGTTCATGTTCTTCGTTTATTTATTATCCGACCGGAATAAACGCTCCGCTTCTAAAGGAAAAGGACGAGTTGCTCATCGTCGCGACCGGAGGATGGAACGGGCTGGATGTTCAGTCGGCATACGCCATCACGGATAAGATCGGGATCCAGATCAACCTTAATCACATGAAGGCGGAAGTAACGGAACTGAACACGTCTTATATCAATGGACAGAACTATGTGGAAGCGGCAGCCGGGGTATATAAACCGCTTTCCGAATTATTTATTGTTGAAGGATATGGCGGGGCCGGACTGGGAAGAAGTTTTTCCACACTTGTTTCCTCTTCATCGACGCGCGAAACGGATTATTTTAAAGTATATGCGCAGGGGAACATAGGATTGCGATCAAAATTCCTTACAGCCGGAATTGCCGCAAGACAGGCCCTTGTAAGCACACAGAGATCCAGGCGCGACGGCATTCCTATTGAGGAAGAGCGCTACGACCCCGCAGTTGAACTCTTTTTTGAGCCCGAAATATTCCTTGCACTTGGAGTAGAAAAATTGAAAGTATGCGCAAGGGCCGGATTATCTTATCACATACTGAATAATATTGATAATCACTCTCCGTTTATAGTGGCGCTTGGACTGGAAACCCGTTTTAATCTGTAGTGTTGCCGTAAGCGGACACACGTTTTACAAAGAATAAACCTCTTGCTTTCAAGAAATAAGGCGCAATTGTGTCGGGAAATTTTTATATTAGAAAAATTACGGTAACCAAAAACATGATAAAACAGGTAAAATTAAAAAATGTTCGAAACCTTGGCGAGTACAATGTTGCGTTTTTCCCCGGTATAAATATTTTACTTGGCAAGAATGGCGCGGGAAAAACATCTGTACTGGAGGCCATCTACTTTATATCATTTACAAAATCTTTTAAAGCCCAGCGCGATATTGACATGCTGAAACAGGGGAAAGATCATTTTCAGATATGCGTGGAATGGGAGAACGAGAGCGTAAAACAAGCACAAGGCAATTTCTTAAAACCGAACGAAAAACGCTTTATCATGGATGGAGAGACCATGACGCGCTTCTCGGATGTGATAGGTATCTTTCCGCTTGTATTTCAGTCACCCGAAGATTTCCGGATTACCGCCGGAGGCAGCAGTGAACGCCGGAGTTATTTTGACAGGTTCATATCCCAGATCTCGAAAAATTACCTTCAGGACCTGATACAGTATCGTAAACTCATCAAGAACCGGAATGCGCACCTAAAAGAACGGAACGCGCTAAAAAGATATACCTACACCGATCAGCTGGAGGCATATGATATTCAGTTATCACCGCTTATGTTTCGTATCGTTCAGGCGCGCAAAGTCTATAATGAACTTTTCAATCGCCATCTTGAAATGATATACAGTTCGGTTTTTAACGGTGCCGTTACGGCCAATATTCGCTATTCTCCGTCAATCTATGCAGATTCAGAACCGGATTTTCGGATACGGCATCTTGAACGAACGCAGCAAAACATAGAACAGGAAATTGCTCTGCGGCGGACCCTTTGGGGGCCGAATTACGACAAGTATGTTTTTTACCGTAACGACACCCCATTGATCCATTATGCCTCACAGGGCGAACATAAAATATGGATGACCATACTGAAACTGGCAGAGGGAGAGATCATTTCGGAAGGATCCGGCCGAGAACCCGTTTTTCTTTTCGATGATCTTTTTGCCGAACTGGATGTTAGCAATAGCCGCAGGATCATTGAAAGGGTGCTGAAAAAGAAGCAAGCCCTGATCACAACAACCGACCTGAATGACCTTCGTCGTCACGGGTTGGATACCGCAAACGGTGATATCCATATCATAGAAATGGAAAAACAGAAAAAATAAGCTGTTCCGGAACCCCCGATTCATTATATTCCAAGGTTTAGGATACCAATGGATAAAGCACATAAACAACGTCTACTTATTGGATTTACCGGAGCGCCGATCTTTCTTCTGGCGGCGTGGTTCGGTGGCGTATGGTTTTTGGCGATCGTTTGTCTGATAGCTGCAGTGTCCGTATATGAACTGCTCAAGCTCATCCACTATCCCCCCCGGGTACTTATGATCCTTGCTCTGATAATGACGCCGCTTTGCCTTGTGGCCCTTTACCTTGGTCGCATGGATCTGGTCATACTGATCCTTTTGTTTACGGCTATTTTTACAAATATCAGCCTGCTGTTCTATAAAAAAGCGGAATATCTGAAGATGTCTTTTATCGGTATCGGATCCATACTTTATCCCGGATTATGCCTCGGTACACTTATACTTCTCAGGAAGATCACGTTTCCCGGGATGGATGATCCCGAAATTGGAAGAAATATCGTTCTGTTGACGATCCTGAGTGTGTATGCCACGGATATTGCCGCATATTATATCGGCAAGGGCATTGGAAAACACCCGCTATTCCCGTCCGTAAGTCCGAAGAAAACCATCGAAGGCACCATCGCGGGCATTGTCGCCTGCCTGGTTCTTGTACTGACGCTGCGTTATTTTGATTTTGTGCCGGCATTCAGATTGATCGATTATCTTGCGATCGCTATCAGTGCCGGTATTTTTGGACAGATGGGCGATCTTGTTGAATCCAAGATCAAGCGCGAGATCGGCGTAAAGGATTCGTCAAACATTCTTTTGGAGCATGGGGGGTTTTTGGATCGCTTTGATTCTCTTTCGGTCGTGGCACCGCTTTACTGGACCTATCTGTATTTAAAATATTTTCTTTAGGGTGGTTTTTTCTGTAAAATATTATACATTATATGCTTGACTTGAAAATCAACATGAAAAAGTAAATTTATCGACCGATAAATGAAATATGAGGATTGTATGAAATCGGAAGCCATCAGATCTATTCTGGCAACGGACTGCGGAAGCACAACAACAAAAGCAATATTGATCGAAAAACAGGGCGAGGAATACCGACTGGTAGTGCGGGGGGAAGCGCCAACAACGGTAGAGGCGCCCTTTGAAGATGTTACCAAGGGTGTTCTTAACGCAACAAAGGAAGTGGAAGAACTTCGCGGACGCCAGATCCTCGATAACGATACGATCATCACGCCGCAAAAAGGAGATAAAGGCGTTGATATCTATATTTCCACAAGCTCGGCCGGCGGCGGACTGCAGATGGTCGTGTCGGGTATTGTAAAAGCGATGAGCGCCGAATCGGCGGAACGTGCAGCCCTGGGCGCAGGCGCGATCGTGATGGATGTCCTTGCATCGAATGACGGTCGACTTCCGCATGAAAAGATTCAGCGGATACGGCATCTGCGTCCGGATATGATCCTGCTTTCCGGGGGAACGGATTCCGGCAACATTAAGAGTGTTGTTGAAATGTCAGAACTTCTAAAGGCGGCGAACCCCAAACCCCGTTTGGGTATAAACTATAAACTTCCTGTTATTTATGCCGGAAACCAAAAAGCCAATGAGGAAATTAAAAAAAACCTGGGCGAAGAAACCGATCTGAGCATTGTTCCGAACCTTCGTCCCGTTCTCGAGCGCGAAAATCTCGGACCGGCACGTAACAAGATCCACGACCTGTTCATGGAACACGTTATGGCGCAGGCCCCGGGATATAAAAAACTGATGGCAATGGCGGATGCCCCTATTATGCCCACGCCGGGTGCGGTGGGCGAGATCATGCAGGTTATAGCCCGAAAAGAGAACATTACCGTATTGGGGGTTGATATCGGCGGAGCTACAACGGATGTGTTTTCCGTTTTTAAAGATCCGGATAAGGGCGAACCCGTTTTTAACCGAACCGTCAGCGCAAACCTTGGAATGAGCTATTCCATTTCCAATGTACTTGCCTCCGCGACACTCCCGAACATCATGCGCTGGGTGCCCTTTGAAATGGATGAGACCGACCTGAGGAACAGGATCGGCAATAAAATGATCCGGCCGACGACCATCCCGCAGTCACTTGAGGAATTGAAGATCGAGCAGGCTATCGCACGGGAAGCCCTTCGCCTTTCTTTCATACAGCACCGTGAATTTGCCGTGGGTTTGAAAGGGGTTCAGAAAGAGCGGACCATTTCTGACGCTTTCGATCAGTCAAGTTCCGGAGAAACGCTCGTCAATATGATGGACCTGGATATTCTGGTCGGTTCCGGCGGGGTTCTTTCGCATGCGCCGCGCCGGCATCAGTCCGCACGCATGATGATCGATGCTTTCCTGCCCGAGGGCATCACGCAGATCGCGGTGGATTCCATATTTATGATGCCACAGCTTGGAGTGTTGGCAAGCGTACATGAAAAAGCGGCCACCGAAGTATTCAATAAAGATTGTTTACTGCGCCTGGGTACCTGTGTTGCCCCAGTTGGTCCGATCAATCCCAAGAAAGAATATATGCATATTCGCTTTAAACTTCCGGACGGCAAGGTGGTGGACAAGGGATATTATCTGGGAGACCTTGAGCTCTTCCCGGCACCTTATGAAGCGATCGAAGCGGAGATCATACCCGCACGCGGCGTGGATGTGGGTTCCGGTCCGGGGCAAACCGTTAAAACGAACATTTATGGCGGTCTTGTGGGAATAATTATTGACGCGCGTGGCCGTCGACCGTTTGTGCTGCCCGAGCAGCCCGCAGAACGTGTAAAGAAACTCCAGGAATGGAGTGTTGCCGTTCAAGAATTTGAAGATCGATAAGGACATTTATTTTTACTGCTTGTGATAAAAAGGAGAATTTATGGCCCATGCCTATACACCCGGATTAAAAGTCATACCGAAAACATTGGTCCAAAAAACCCGGCGCCTTCCTCTTAAAGGCGAAGTAACGGTAAAAAAGGGACAACATGTCAAAGCCGAAGAAGTAGTGGCAACCACAGACCTCCCGGGGAACGTCGTACCGGTCAATCTAGCCAATATGCTGAATATAGAAGCTTCTGAAATTATGGAGATCCTGATAAAAAAAGAAGGAGACCGGATCGAAAAAGGTGACATTATCGCTGAAACGCCGGGCATTTTCGGATTGTTCAAAACCAAAGCACACTCCCCTGCTTCCGGAACCCTTGAGGCCATATCGGGCGTTACCGGACAGGCCATCATTCGCGAAGCGCCCATCCCGGTTTCCGTTCAGGCATATATTAACGGAACCGTAGCCGATATTATCCCCGACGAGGGCATTGAAGTCTCGGCAGTTTCGGCCTTTATACAGGGGATCTTTGGAATAGGCGGAGAGCGGCGTGGTGAGGTCTCTGTGATCACCCCCGACACAAACACAACCGTTACAGAACAGATGATAACGCCGGAATGCAAGGGAAAGATATTGGTATGCGGCTCATTTTTAACATATGAAGCCTATAAAAGAGCGTCTGCGCTCGGTGCTGTCGGTATTGTTTCCGGCGGTTTTAACTACGGAGATATCAAGCGCATTGTCGGTTACGATATCGGTGTTGCCATTACCGGTCACGAAGAAACCCCCACGACCCTTATCATTACTGAAGGTTTTGGTGAGGTTCATATGGCCCACCAGACATTTGATCTTTTAAAGCAACACGAAGGAAAAACAGCTTCCATAAACGGTGCAACCCAGATCCGGGCCGGCGTGATTCGTCCGGAGATCATTATTCCGCTTGAAAACGAGAAACAGGTCGAAGAAAAGAAAGCGGAGCTTTTTGGCATGGAACCCGGAACGGAAATCCGCGTCATACGCGCCCCCTATTTTGGTATGCTGGGGGAGGTCAGCGAATTACCGCATGAACTGCAGCGCCTTGAGTCCGGATCGCTGGCAAGAGTGGCAAAGGTCAAACTTTATGATACAGGCAAAGAGGTATTGCTGCCGCGTGCCAACCTTGAAATGATCGAGAACAAATAGGAGCACTTCCATGAAAAATAGAATTGGTTCCACGCTGTTAATCACCGGATTGGTGTTTATGGTGTCCGGATGTGGCTCGATTGATGAGCAGATATCGAAAGGGCGTTACAATATGGCAAGCAAACAAATAGACCGGAAAATTTTGTCCGGGGACATTACGCCGCTTGAGCGCGTCGAACTTGAGAATAAAAAAGAGATCATGCGCCGTATAGAGATAGATTTTAACAAGACTCTTGACGAAATACTTCCCCATATACGACAATATTATCCGGAAGTGACATCCCGGCAGATAAAAGAGTGGGAAAAAAGCCGCGCATTGGAAAAAATGAATATCAACGGAAAAGATCGTTATTTTGCAAGAGCGGCTCAGAATCTTTTTCGGATCGACCCGGAAGCAAGACAGCAGAAGATCCGCGTAGACGGTGAAACCAAAGACAATCTGGAACTTTTTCTGGAACAGGACATTCCGCGTATAATGAAAGAAGTAAAAGCATCCGGGAGTGTAACGGGAAAGCCTGTTAAAATGGAATTCACATATACCCTGACGGTGCCTGCCGACGCAGTCCCCGCGGGAGAAATACTGCGATGCTGGCTGCCTTTTCCCCGTGAAGGCAATGTCCGGCAGACAGATATAAAGCTGATATCGGCAAATTGTGATGATTTTATCATTGCTCCGAACAGTGCTCTTCAAAGAACCGTTTATATGCAAAAACCTGCCGTACCCGGCGAGCCCACCGTTTTCCAAATCGAATTTTTAACGACGAACAAACCACAATGGTTCGATCTGGAAAACACCAGGATCCTTCCCTATCAAAAAGACACGGAGCTCTATCGGCATTATACGGCCGAACGCGACCCGCATCTTCTTTTCACCCCCGCGCTAAAAGCGCTGTCGGCAGAAATTGTTGGCGAAGAGAAAGACCCCTACCTCATAGTAAAAAGCATATTTGATTATATTAACGATCACTATCCGTGGGCAAGCGCAAGGGAATATTCAACCATTGACAATATCCCGGATTATGTTATAGAGCATAAACACGGTGATTGCGGACAGGTAACATTATTATTTATGGCCCTTGCCCGCTATAACGGTATTCCCGCCCGCTGGCAGAGCGGATGGATGCTCCACCCCGGAAGCAAGAACCTGCATGACTGGTGCGAGATCTATTTCGAAGGTCCGGGCTGGGTGCCGGTGGACCAGTCTTTCGGGCCCAGAAAGACAGACAATAAGGATATAAACTGGTTTTATCTTGGCGGAATGGACGCCTATCGCCTGATCGTTAATGATGATTATGCCATGCCGCTGTTCCCGGAAAAACACTATTTACGCAGCGAAACAAATGACTTCCAGCGTGGTGAAGTCGAGTGGCGCGGCGGAAATCTATATTTTGGAGAATGGCGATACAGCCTTGATATAAAATATTTAAATCAATAGAATAGAAAGGAAAACTTAATGAAAAAGATCTTATTTGTGATCATTGCCGCCCTGCTGGTATTTTCGGCTTGTTCGGAAAAGACAAAGCTCACCCCGGCCCAGAAAGAATTTTTCGAAGTCATGGGAACCAAGATACCCTATATGAAACCCGATACCAATGTTGTTTTGGCAACTACGACCCATTTCAACATCAAGAATAAAGATATCATGGAAAATGTCTATCAGGGCATGCGCGGCGATATCAATATAATTCATAATGTCGATCCGGCTAGGATCGAAGCCTTCATTATGCAGATCGTCACCCTGAAGGCCCAACAGGATATACTGCTGCTGGAGGCAAAAAAACACGGGTTAAGCATTCCCAAAGACACTGTTGAGGCTTATATCGAAAAATATTTATATGAGCCTAACGGTGGCAAGGAAGCGTTTATGGAGCAGATCAAATTCCAGCAGATCGACATGGACTTTGTCCGGGAAGACACACGCAACAATCTTCTTATCATGAAGTATATCGAAGAAGTTGCTATGGCCGGCGTGGACGTTCAGGTGTCTGAAGCGGAAATAAGAGCATATTACGAAGACAATAAGGCGCACTATGATCAAGAAACGGCAAGCGTGCGACATATCCTTTTCCTAACACAGGGGAAAACGGATGCGGATAAGGCGAATGTTAAAAAGACTGCGGAAGATGTATTAAAGCGCGCCAAAGGCGGTGAAGATTTTGTAAAGCTTGTTGAGCAGTACAGTGAAGATCCCGGCTCACGGAATACCGGCGGCCTGTATGAGGATTTTCCGCGTGGCCGCATGGTACAATCCTTTGAAGACGCAAGCTTCACCCTTCCGGTCGGATCGATCAGTAATCTTGTTGAAACCCCCTACGGATACCACATCATTAAGATCGAAGATCGCAAATCCGGCAAAAAGCTGGAAGATGTCCGGGAAGAAATTGATGCCATTCTTAGCGATCGCGCGCTTGAGAACGCTTTTCCTCCGATTCTCGACGGTTTGGTAGAAAAGTACGAATTCCGCCTGGCCTTCTGATATATAAAACATAAAACACCATGAAAGCACCCGGTTTTCGGGTGCTTTTTTATTGGGAGATATCTTTACGTATGCAGGAAGTGTGAAACAAATCATAGGAGATAAACGATAAATTGTATATTTTACCGGGTAAACGGTAGAGCAAGCATGGAGAAAAATAACATTATGGCGTTTATCGAAAGAAACAGAAAAACCATTATTCTCTCAGTGGTTATACTGGCTTTGATTTTCAGTATTGTTCAGACAACGAACCTGAAAGCCTCTGCAAAGGATATTTATGAAAAACTGCAGGTGTTAACGGATATTATCGGTATCGTGAATGAGAACTATGTTGAAGAAGTTGATTGGGAAAAGACCATGGAGGGCGCTTATCGGGGATTGCTTGAAGAGCTTGATCCGCATTCAACATATATTCCGGCACAGCGTTTTGAGGCCGTGCAGGAAGAATTCGAAGGGGAATTCCAGGGAATCGGTATCGAATATGATATCATTGACGGCTATATTACCGTTATTTCTCCTATTATTGGCACCCCTGCAGAACAGGTCGGACTGCAGTCGGGTGACAAAATATTAAAAATAGACCATGAATCCGCCTATAAGATCACACGCGACGAAACAAAAAACCGCCTTCGCGGAAAAAAGGGCACCAAAGTTGTTGTAAACATTTTAAGACCTGGCGTAAAAGAACCTTTTGACGTTACCATTACACGGGATGACATCCCCCTGTATTCCGTCTCGGGATATTTCATGGTCGATGACATTACGGGATACATTTTAATAAATCGTTTTGCGGAAAAAACATATAAAGAATTTGTTGACGCCATGGAATCTTTGAAATCCGAAGGCATGGCATCTCTGATCCTTGATCTTCGCTATAACAGCGGCGGATATATGAAACAGGCGATTGATATTCTGGATGAATTCATTGATGCCGGTGACACACTGGTTTATACGGAAGGACGCTTAAGGAATGCCAACGAAGTCCATCGGGCAACGCGTCGCGGGCGATATAAAGACATGCCCGTAACGGTACTGATCAATCGCGGTTCGGCCTCGGCCTCGGAAATTATATCCGGAGCGCTGCAGGACCTTGATCGCGGTCTCATTGTGGGTGAAACCTCTTTTGGGAAAGGCCTCGTACAGCGCCAATGGAGTATGCGCGACGGATCCGCCGTACGCGTTACGGTAGCCCGTTACTATACACCCTCAGGCCGATTGATACAACGTCCGTATGATAACGGATCGGCAAGATACTATGAAGAACTGTATACGCTTCCCGACAGCGTTTTCAGCGATTCGCTTGATAAGCATTTGGATACGAAACCGCAATACAAAACCAAAAATGGCCGAACGGTTTACGGCGGCGGCGGGATCACCCCGGACATTATCGTCAAGCGCAATTTCGATCTTTCGGAAAGCACAATGACCATTTTCAGTCAGAACGTACGAATGTTCTTCAAGTATGCGCAGGAATATATTCGCCTGAATCCGGAACAAAAGACGGATCCGGATACATTTATATATAAAACGGATCTCGGTGAGAATTTCATTGCTTCACTTCATGCATTTATTTCGGAAGAAGTGGAAGGACTGGATCCGGATGAACTGAACAAGGACAAAGAATATCTTGAAATGCAGATAAAATCGGAGATCGCTAAAATATGGTGGGACAATAATGCTTATTACGAAGCACGCCTGTTATGCGACAACCAGTTTTTAAAAGCCCTGGAGTCGGCTGCGCAGGCGCAAAAATTTATTGCATTTCAATAATATATTGACTTTAGAGTGGTATTTTCTTAAAATGATATGTTGTATTTGAAAATAAAATAATAAACTGGAGGTTTATTTTATGGTACAGCTCTTTTTAGACGGCGGACCTTTCATGTGGCCCATTCTGGGTGTCTTCATTGTGGGTCTTGTCATTGTGTTTGAACGCTTATATGCCCTGATCACAATAACGGCAAAAACAAAAGCATTCACAAAGAATATAAAAGAGGTTTTGATTGAGGGCGGTGTTGGCAGCGCGATAGAGGCCTGCAATGCATCGACAAGCCCCATTGCAACAATGTTTGCCGAGGCTCTTCGCCATCAGGATAAAGGTCTTGCGCGCGTAGAAAAAACCCTTGACACCATTGGATCGCTGGAAATGACCTTTCTGGAAAAGAATCAGATTTGGCTGTCTACCGTGATCGTGATCGCACCCATGCTCGGTTTTACCGGAACGGTTGCGGGAATGGTAACGGCATTCCAGGATATTGCGGCGGCAAACGATATGTCCCCCGCTGTTGTGGCGACAGGTATTTCACAGGCTCTGCTGACAACGCTCTTTGGTCTGATCGTTGCGATGATCATTCAGATATTCCAGAATTTTTTCCTTTTCCAGATCGACAATCTGGTGATCGATATGGAGCGCAGTTCTCTGGACCTTTTGGATGATCTGGAGAAAAACAACATAAAAAAATAGTAACAGTTAGGAATATTTCATGTTAGGTAAGAAAAAACGTCCACCTTCTGAGATTCCGAGTTCGTCAATGTCTGACATTGCGTTCCTGTTACTGGTTTTTTTCCTTTTGGTTTCCAACGTAGATGTTGATAAGGGTATCGGTGTGGTCCTGCCTCCCCCGGGAGATTCCGAGATCAGACTAAACCCCAAAAACATCACCATGATCCTTGTCAATGCACAGGGGGACGTGTTGTTCAATGATGAGATCGTTCCGGTCAGAGAAATTGAAAGACGCGCACGTGAACTGGAATTGTCAAACCCCAATATGGTTTTTTCGGTTCAGACCGACCGCAGGACGAAATATCAGGATTATATTGAGGTTGTAGATCAATTAACGGCAGCCAGGGTAAAAAAACTGGCGTTGATCGGAACCCAGTAGGAGATTCTATGGCAATTAAGAAAAAATCAAAACCCAAGACAGGGATCCCTACGGCTTCGATGTCGGATATTATTTTTATGCTCCTGATCTTTTTTATGGCCGCAACAACACTGAAAACCGTTGAGGGTTTGAAAGTAAAATTACCGGAAGCGCGATCCATTGCAAAACTTGATACACCTAAACGTTCCGTGTTATATGTTTTTATCGACCGCACCGGACGCATCAGCATACAGGATAAATTGATGAACGTTGAAAATGTTGCACCGGTTATCTATCCGATACGCCGGAATGACAACCTTTTGACCATTTCTTTGCGTGCCGATCAGGAAACGCCCATGGGAACCATTTCGGATGTTCAGAACGCACTCCGGGATGCCAGCGCATTAAAAGTGAACTATTCGGCAAGACATAAATAGAGAAACAGGAGTAATATCATGCAACAAGATGGACAGTTTCAAAAGTTTAAGGCCAGATCCGGCTTTGTAACGGAAATCGCCGTTGTATGTGTATTGGCACTTGTTGTCGTATTTGTCTATTTGTTCCCAAAATTTGAGCGCGAGTCGGCACTCGTCGGCGAAACGGTTATTGAGTTTATACAATCCGAAGATGTGCCCCAGGTTGAACTTCAGCAAATGGAAACTCCCCAGCAGCGGCCATCTATTCCCGTTATGAGCGAAGATGAAGATATTTCGGAAGATCTTACCATCGAAGATATGGATTTTGATGACTATATTGCCCTTGATGCGCCACCGCCCCCGGGAGGCGGTACGGGTAGTATCGTTGTAGAATTTATAGCATATGACGAACCTCCAACACCCATCGGTGGACAAGCCGCCATTGCCAGGAACACGATATATCCAGAGATAGCAAAAGAAGCCGGTATTGAGGGTCAGGTTATCGTTCAGGCATTTATTAATGACAAAGGTGTTGTAGAACATGCGTTGATCTTAAAAGGCATGCCGGGAACAGGACTGGATGAGGCAGCCATTAATGCGATCAAAAAAACGAAATTCAAACCGGCAAAACAACGCGATCGGGATGTAGGGGTTTGGATATCAATCCCGGTCACTTTCAGACTAAACACAAAATAGAAATACGATAAATACCCGCAACAATATTCATAATTCATGAATATGTGCGGGTTTATTTTTTGTTGGCATATTGCCAAGGGGAAACATGAAAGGGATGGAAATGGGCGGACCACACAGAATTTTATTTGTTGTATCGGAAAGTGTTCCTTTTGCCAAAACGGGCGGGCTTGCCGATGTTGCCGGCGCACTGCCAAAAGAGCTTGCGCGGAAAGGCCATGATGTCAGTGTTGTTATGCCTTATTACGCATGTATCCCTCCAGAAATGGTGCGCTCCGAAGAAGAGCCCTTCTCTATGAACATATGGATGGGCGACCGGGAAGAATGGTGCCTGGTGCATACAAAAAAGATCCAGCGGAACCTGACCTATTATTTTATTGATTATCAGAATTATTTTTTCAGAGAAGGCTTGTATAATAATTCAGCCATGCAGGACTATCAGGACAACCCCAAACGCTTCTGTTTCCTTTCACAAGCCGCGCTTTATCTGTGCAAGACAAAAGAGATGCAAATTGATATCGTTCACGCCCACGACTGGCAAACCGCGCCCGCTCTTATTTATCTGAAAACCCAACATCAAAACTGTTCCTGCCTCGGAAAGGCGGCGGGTGTGCTGACCATTCACAATATCGGATATCAGGGGAGGTACCCCGCCGACAGCTACCCCTATCTCGGTTTCAGGAAGGAAGATTTTAACGAACACGTGCTTGAGGATTACGGGGGTATCAATCTCCTGAAGGGCGGTATATATTATGCGGACATTGTAAATACCGTGAGTCCGGCGTATGCCAATGAGACCCTGACACCCGACTACTCCCACGGACTTGATCGATTTCTGCAAAAAAAAGGCGAGCGGTACATCGGTATTCTTAATGGTGTTGACTATTCACAATGGGATCCCTCGCAGGACAAACTGATACCGCGGAAGTATTCCGTTAAAAATTTATCCGGCAAAAAAATATGCAAGACGCACCTGCAGAAAAAAATGGAACTGTATGAACAGGAGTATATTCCGGTTATTGGACTTATCAGCAGAATGGCGGAACAAAAAGGATTGCACATCCTGGCAGACAGTATTGAAGCCATCATCAAGAACATGCAGGTTCAGTTTGCGATCCTTGGGTCGGGGGATAAGCAACTCGAAGAGTTTTATTCGTCGCTGCCCATGAAATATCCGGGCCTGGTCGGAAGCTGCATCGGCTATGATAACGATCTCGCGCATTTGATCGAAGCAGGTTCGGATTTCTTTATTATGCCATCCTTGTATGAGCCATGCGGATTAAATCAGATCTATTCGCTACGCTACGGTACGTTGCCGATCGTTCGTGCAACGGGCGGACTGGACGATACCGTGGAACAGTATGACGAGGCCACCGGGGAGGGCACCGGCTTTAAATTTTATGATGCGACGCCGCGCGCCATCTATGACACGGTAGGCTGGGCGGTATCGACGTATTATGATCGTCCGGAGCATTATGAAGAGATGCAGCAACGCGCCATGAAGCAATCTTTTTCCTGGGATGAGAGTGCAAGCCGCTATGAATCGGCCTATGAACGGGCAATTCGCGCAAGGAATGATGTTTAGGCAACATCCGCCTGCAGCACCTTCTTGCCGTTTTGCTCACGATCGTATCTGCGGACCAGCGCAAGGTAAGTTAAGGTTCCCGCTCCGTACAGAACAGCAGTTATAATAAAAATTCGATAATATGGTAAGTTCATTCCCCGCAGGATCTGGAAAATCTTTGCACTGATAAACCAGGATGCATTCCACAGTCCCGTTTCAATTGCTGAGATCAGTTCACGGTTTCGCGGTCCCACATATTTCATGACAAGCTCACTGGTGATCGGTGAAGCCATGTTCATCAATGGCTGGCGGATAATGAACGCACCGGTGGCAAACCACAGCGCAAACCCTTTTTCGCTATATAGTTGTGTCGAAGCGAGGAAGAGCAAAAAGGCTATCGCGGTAAATTGCGTTATCCCGATGGAAAGGCCATACCCCAGTTTTCTGCGCAATACCGGCGTGATCATACCGCCCGCAAAAACCAGTACGGCCGCAATGCTGCCCATCACGGCAAACGCATCGGAATCCACATGAAAAACAGAATGAAAAAATAAATTCATAAAAGGGATGGTTAATCCCGCGCCCACAGAGATAATGAACATCGGCAGCAAGCCACGGAATATTCTCCCCCACTCATAGGACCGTAAATGATTGAAAACACTCTTGTGCGTTTCCCGCAGGGGCGCTTTTTCCTTAATACTTCCAAAGACAAAAAGCGCAGCAATACTCATCAGTACGAAAAAGAAAAGGATCTCGTATTCTGTCAGATGAAGATGTTCTACATGAGAAGCCAGAAGAAAGAATAAATGGATCAGCATACCCGTTACGATCGAAGCCAGGCTCCAAACGGCAAAATTCAGGGCAATACTTTCGCTCAGGGTATTATCATCGCTGTGCCGCAGAATGAAAGGCAGAGCGGTAACATGAATGAGCATGAATCCCATACTGCCACCGAAAAATGCAACACGAATCAGGAAATCCGCATGCATTTCGGCAGCCAGCAGCATAGCGGCTCCGAAAAGCGGAACAATGAGGGCACCGGCAATAAAAAAAGGCTTTAGTGGCCGGCCGCGTATGATCAACCCAAAGGGGATACTGAATAGAAGAATACTAATGAAACGCCAGGATGTAAAATCGGCGATCAGTGTATCGGAATACCCCTTTTTTCGCAGGTATATATTCAATATAAGATTGAAGGACGCGTTCAGCAACTGCAGGAAAAAAGATCCAAGGACAAGGCGCTTAATGGATCCCGGCACAGAAAGATAACGATGCAGCAATTCACGCAATGTGTTCATGGCGTCAAATTTACGTTGTTCTTATGTAAAAACAAGCAATTGTTGTTTGGGCAATAAAAATTAAAGACTCGATCTTTCTCTGCTTTATTCGGACGGCACTTTTCATTATATTACACCATAAACTGAAAACGAAAGGCACCATCATGAACTTGAAAAATCGTCATTTCCTCACACTGCTGGATTTCACACCGGCAGAGATACATTACTTGATCGACCTTGCTGCGGACGTGAAGGGAGAGAAGAAAAAGGGAATATTTCCGAAACGCCTGGAACACAAGAATATTGCTCTTCTATTTGAAAAGAATTCAACGCGTACAAGATGCGCGTTTACAGTTGCAGCGATCGACGAGGGCGCACATCCTGAATTTTTAGGGAAAAACGATATTCAATTCGGCAAGAAGGAAAGTGTCGCCGATACGGCGAAGGTGCTGGGAAGAATGTTCGACGGCATTCAGTTCCGCGGCTTTAAACACGAAACCGTAGAAACACTGGCAAAATACGCGGGCGTACCGGTCTGGAACGGATTGACGGACATGTTCCACCCCACGCAGGTGCTGGCGGATCTCCTGACCATTAAGGAAGAACGCGGACATCTTGATGGCATTGTTTTTGCTTACGTGGGTGACGGCAGGAACAATATGGCAAACTCACTGATGATCGGTGCGGCGAAGACCGGAATGGATTTCCGCATTGTCGCGCCGGGAACGCTTTTTCCGGATGCGGAACTGGTCAAAAAAGCAGAACAGATCGCCAATGCAACAGGAGCGAAGATCCTGGTGACAGATGATATTTCGAAAGGCGTAAAGGACGCAGATGTCATCTATACGGATGTTTGGGTCTCCATGGGCGAGGAAGCGCAATTTGCAGAGCGCATCAAGCTGCTTTTACCCTATCAGGTCAACGCTGCCATGATGGAAAAGACCGGAAAAAGCGACACGCTGTTCCTGCACTGCCTGCCGGCATTTCACGACCTGGATACGGAAGTCGGAAAAGATACGCATGAAAAATTCGGTTTGACAGCGATGGAAGTTACGGATGATGTTTTTTTATCTCCCAACAGCAAGGTGTGGGATGAAGCCGAGAACCGCATGCACACCATTAAAGCTGTAATGATAGCAACAATGAGCTCCGAATAGGACAAGGATCATAAAGTAAGAAAAGTCATCTTTTTCGGCAGGACCCGAAGTTCAAGCGGGGTCACACCAAAGATCTCCCCTTCGGGATTACAGATCTTGACCGGTTCGGATGTCACCTTAAAATGCCTTCCCGTGTAGATCTTAAGCTGAGGAAGGTTTATATGTGTGCCCTCGTAAACGGAAGGGAACGCTTTTATTATATCTTTTCTCGGCATATTCTCCAATACAACGCATTCAATGATACCGTCATCGATCTTTGAGTCGGGAGAGATCTTCATATTTCCGCCGATGATCACCGAGTTGGAAAAATTCGTGAACACACCCTCATATTCATATACCTTTCCGTCAACTTCAAGTCTTGTCTTCTGAGGTGTGAAACGAAGTATCTCCGCAAGAGCACCTACGGTGTAAGCGGTTTTACCCATATATTTTTTCAGTTTGTTACCAAGATATGAAACATCGGCGACCAGGCCGAAACCGATCGCGTTCATGGAATAAAAGGTTTCTTTTTGGGTGATAAATTCAATGAGATCAACATCCCGGGTTTTTCCCCGCAGGACGGCCCGGATACCGTCATCCCATTTTTTCATATTCAGATCAAAGGAAAAGGAATTCCCGGTACCGACCGGGATAATACCGAAAAGAGGTTTTTGTATCTCATTTTCATGCTGCATCAGACCGTTGAGTACTTCGTAGGCCGTGCCGTCGCCGCCGGCGGCAAGCACAATGTCGCAGGACGCAAAATCAAGATGCTTTGCGATCTCGCTCGCATGGAAGCGATACAATGTGCGATAGGGTGTTACGGTATGCCCCGCCTCGCGCAGGGTCTTCAGAACTACGGGATACAGGCGGTCGCTTTTCCCGCCCCCCGCATTGGGGTTATAGATCAGTTGAATTCGCATTGTCAATCTCCTGTGTGTGAAAGAAAGATAAAAATAAGCATAATATTTTTATATACAACAAAAAAAATGAGCACAAAGGGTAACTCCGAGAGGAGTTACCCAAGAGGGGGACGAAAAATTTATTTACGATTTTATAAGAACCAATCGCAAAGTGATAAATATCACAAATGCAGAAAATATTAAGTTAAAATCAGACCAAAGTCAAATAAAAAATATTATACGCTCTAAATATCCTGTGCGGAAAGAACGCGATTTACATGTATTTACTCAAAATTGTGGAACATTATTACCCCCGGCAATCATGTCCGTACAAACAAAAAAGCCCCCGCAAGGGCATGCAATAAGGGGTAGCGTAAGAGAAACGCTGATTGAAAGACCAGTTACACAAAACGATGCACACACCCTCTTGACATGCCGGAGGCAGCTATCACGATAAAATCATTCTGAAATAAATGGAACATATTTGGAACATCCGGCGCGCATACTGCTGTTATTCAGGCGGTTATAATGGATGCGGAAAGACCGGGATTCGAACCCGGGGTGCCGCGTTAACAGCACACACGATTTCCAATCGTGCACCTTCAGCCAGCTCGGTCATCTTTCCTTTAAAAAGCGGAATAAAATAGCTGTTGCAAAGTATAAAGTCAATGTTATTCTGACAACGTAACCAAGGAATAAAATCATAACCCCTTTCGCCCAACCTGCGGGTCCGGAAAAAATACTGTTTTTTATTGGCAAGGTAATGAATATATTAGGGCAGTATTACGAAACGGAAGATGCAGAACAGAAAACATAACAATAATATAGATAACGACAAGCTGTGCGATACACTTCCTTTTTTATTGCAGCATGTAGAACGTCCCGGACGCTATATCGGGAATGAGATCCATATTATAAAGAAATCATGGGACAACACCCAATGCCGTGTATGTCTGGTATATCCGGACACCTATGAGATCGGTATGGCATTTATCGGATATCAGATCCTGTATCATATTCTCAACAAGAAAGATAACTGTCTGGCCGAACGCGCTTTTTCCCCCTGGCCGGATATGGAAGGACAGTTACGCAAGAACGATATCCCGCTCTATTCGCTGGAAAGCAAAACAGCCCTGCATCGTTTCGATATCGTAGGGTTTACCTTGCAATATGAAATGACCTTCAGCAATATTCTGAATGCACTCGAATTATCAAAGATACCGGTTCTGTCCGCAGAGCGGAATGAAGCGCATCCCTTGATTTTTGCCGGCGGAAGCTGTGCGTTCAATCCCGAACCGCTTGCGGATTTTGTGGATGTATTCGTGATTGGGGACGGAGAAGAAATATTACCCGAACTGTGTGATATCGTGGGTATCATGAAGAAAAAAGACGCCCCCCGGCGAGACATGCTTCAGGCGCTTAATCTTCCCGGCAAGGGTGTCTATGTGCCTGCGGCTTACAAAAAAGAAAGGGATGGCTTTGTGCGTGCGGCAAAAATACCCTATCTGAAAACAGACCACTACCCATCGCGTCCGATCGTACCCCTGATCGAAACCGCCCAGGATCGTTTTGCGCTTGAGATCCAACGCGGCTGTGGCGGCGGTTGCCGGTTTTGTCATGCGGGTATCATCTATCGTCCGGTGCGCGAGAGAGAACCGTCCGAACTCGCAGAACAGGCAGAAAACACGGTTGCGACTACTGGTTACGAGGAAATATCCCTTTTGAGTTTATCCACTTCGGACTATAGCAAGCTGAATGATCTTGTCGGGGCGATACGGCCCATGTGTGAAGAAAACAATATTGCCGTATCATTTCCATCGCTGCGGCTCGATTCTTTCAATGTGGATATCCTGCGCACGGCCGGCGCGAAAAAACGTTCGGGGCTGACCTTTGCCCCCGAAGCCGGAACACAGCGTTTGCGCGATGTGATCAATAAAAAGATCAGCGAAGAGGATATTTTTTCTTCTGTCAGGCTGGCGCTTGAAAATAAATGGCGGACGCTGAAATTCTATTTCATGGTCGGACTGCCGGATGAACGGGATGAGGATTTACAGGGAATTGTTGATCTGATACGCAACATTCATACGATCGCAAAAGCGTATTCCAATACTCAACTCAATATCACGCTTTCCAGTTTTATTCCCAAGGCGCACACCCCCTTCCAGTGGGCGGAACATGTGGTACCGAAAGAACTCAACCGCCGGATCTATTTCATCCGCGACCAATTACGCCTGCCGGGCGTAAAGATCATGCATCGCGACCCGCAGTTCTCTTTGTATGAAAGCCTGATCGCGCGCGGTGGAAAAAAAACCGGAGCATTGATCTATTCTGCCTGGAAGAACGGGGCGCTATTTGACGCCTGGCTGGAAAAGTTCAACAAGGAGGCATGGGATGCGGCGATCAATGAACATGGCATTAATACGGGCCGGGAAATTGCCGCAAAAGCACTTGATGAAGAACTTCCCTGGTCTTTCATAAATAGCGGCGTGAGTAATAGTTTTTTGAAAGAAGAGTGGAAAAAAGCGCTGCGCGGTGAGATAACGGCGGATTGCAGGGAACTCTGTGAACAATGCGGGCTTTGCGATACGGAGATCAAACAATATGTCGCACAAACATCCCCGGCCACCAAAGAAAAACCGCACAGAGAAGAAGAAAGTGACACCGGGGCTTATGAAACCCTGAGATTGTTCTATGAAAAAAAGGGAATGATGCGATATCTGACGCATCACGATTTTATGCGTCTGATCTACAGGGCATGTAATATCGCAGGATGGAAATTGCGCTACACCTGCGGTTTTAATCCCCGACCCCGGATTGCACTGGGTTTCCCCGTGCCCATGGGATATGATGCAGGCAATGAAGCCATGGATATTCTTTTAAATAAACCGGTTGAAGATCCCGCAGAGGCCCTGAATGCAATTCTCCCCGAAGGCATCCGCATTCTTCGCTGCGAATCTTCGGAAGGGCGCCGGACCTCGGTCATGGAAACAACGCGTGACATGCTGTATGTGTTTAACTTCCGCGAACCGATAGATTTGGCAGACATAAAGGACAGAATTGAAAAAGCACTTGCGGGGGAAACATGCTTGATGGAGCGGACATATAAAAAAGGCGTAAAAAAAGTCGATATAAAACCTTACATTAAATACTGGCAAGCCGATACACAGACGATCAGCGTGTGCTATCACGTTTTACAAGGCAAAACAGGAAGGCCGGATGAATTCGTACGGCTGGCCTTTAACAAAAATATTCCCGATTATCTCGGGGAAAGAAAAAACACGACAGTAAAGGACTGACATGAAAAGAAATATATATATCAGCGAAACACCGATGGAATCGCGTATCGCCATTATGGAAGACGGACGCCTTGTGGAGTTCTACATTGAAACTCCGGAAGATATTTCTTCGGTAGGCAATATTTATTATGCCGAGATCGAAAATATTCAGCCCGGTATGCAAGCGGCATTTTTAAATCTCGGTACGGAGCAAAACGGATTTCTCGGATTCTCCGAAATACAGGAGATCGCGCAATATCAGGACGGTCAATGGAATGTAAAAACATTCACCGGAGCAAAAGACCTGAAAAAGGGACAACGGATACTGGTGCAGGTACTAAAAGACGCTTACGCTAATAAGGGTCCGCGTCTTACCACCGATATAGCGATACCGGGCCGCTTTACGGTCCTGACACCCTTTCATGATATTATCGGCATTTCAAAAAAGATCAAAAATCCCCGGCTCCGCGCAAAGCTTAAAGAAATAGCAAAAACGATCAAACCTGAAGGATGCGGGATCATTCTCAGGACCGTTGCGGACGGGAAAAAAGAAAAGGACATCCGGCAGGACATCAAACAGCTTTTATTATCCTGGGAGCAAATTAAGAACGCCATTAAGAATAGCAACAACCAACCCTTGCTTGTTTTCAAGACCGAGAGTATGACCTCCTCTGTGATCAGGGATATGTTCACACGGGAGATCGAATCGGTGATCGTGGACAACAAACGGAAATTCCGGGTCATTCAAAATTATGTAAGAGATGTCGATCCCGAACTGGCAGAGCGAGTCTTCTTTCACAAAGAGGGCTCTCTGTTTGGAGCGTACGGTATCACAGCCGAAACAGATAAGCTTCTGCGACGAAAAGTGTGGCTGAAAAGCGGGGGTCATCTTGTGATCGACCACACAGAAGCAATGTTCGTGATCGATGTGAACAGCGGCAGATATATTGGACAAAAGGAACAGGAAAAAAATATCCTCAAGGTCAATCTTGAAGCAGCGGTTGAGATCGCGCGCCAATTGCGTTTGCGCGATATCAGCGGATTGATCGTGATCGACTTCATCGATATGCTGATCGCAGAAAATAAAAAAACCCTGGTGCGAACCTTCAAGGAAGAACTTGCCAAAGACAGGGCATCGGTAAGCGTTAGCGATCTTTCACGATATGGATTATTGGAAATGACCCGTGAGCGCATTCGATTATCGGTCATGTTCTCCCTGAGCGATGAGTGCCCCATGTGCCACGGATACGGTCGTATCCCGAGCAAGGAAAGTATGATCACAAAGATCGACAGCTGGGTCAGGAATTACAGGCAACACACAAAAGAACGACGTGTAGAGCTCAATGTCCATCCGATGCTCTATGATTTTATTCGAGAAAATAAAAAAGTACTGCGTGGGACACAATTTAAATATGGTATTAAGATCGACCTGATCAAGGATGACACGCTGAGCGTGGGCAGTCTGCGCTTTGTCAGCAAGCGTGACAAACAAGACGTTACGCATATGTATTGATCCGGATCGAAAAAAAGGAATAAAAAAACGGGAACCAGGTTCCCGTTTTTAAATAGTATGTGTTAATTTAGAAATGTATCAGTTCAATCCGAATTGTTCGCGATAGTCTTTGATCTCGGCCTTTTCTTTCAGATAATTCAACCAGTGTTCAAAAGCGGCTTCTTGTTTTTCGACCAGGATCAAATCACGTATCTCTTCCCGTTTTTCGACAAACAGTTCCGTGTCCAGCGGAGTGCGTCCCGTCAGTCGAATAAGGCCATATCCGTAGTTGCCGGCAGGGAAAGGAAGTGACGGGATATTCATTGAAATATTACGGACAATATCGCCCAGAACGGGTGATGTCCCCACCGGGTAAGGGGGTCTCTCAAGATTAAAGGTCAGGTTCCTGTATTCAAGGAAGGGGCTGTTCTCGGCGGCGGTTTTTAAATCGGTGTCTCCCCGGAGAAAAGCAGCGCGTGCATCTTGCACCAATACCGCACTTTTCTCTTTTTTCTTCTCGGTAAGGACCGCACGCTCCACGGCCGGCCGGACATCTTCAAAGGGGATATACGCAGCTTCCGTGATACCGTATAGCTCCGCCACCACAAAGGCATTTTCGTTCTCAAAAACAGGGCTCAGTCTTTTGGGTTTATTCTGAAACGCCCAGCGTGCAAGTCCCGGCATATATCCGGCATCCCCAAAGAAAGGAACATGCTTTGCCACACCGCCGCGGATCGTATCGAGACGGGCTTCTGAATTCTGCAGGGCTTTGTTAAAACCGTAAGCCTCAACGTCCAGGATAAATGCTTCTGCTTCGGAGGCAAAGTAATTGTAAGTATTGATCGGATCAATGCGGCGGACGATCAGAGAGATGCGGATAAGATCATCCCCGCCCTCTTTCTTTTTATCAGTGATCTTGATCAAATGATATTCATCTCCGATTATGACAGGGTCAAGTATTTCACCTTTTTTCCCCGATAAAACGGGAGTGCGGTATTCACGCTCGAGATCTTCACGTGTAAACCATCCGAGATCACCAACGAGGCCCGGGTCCCGCACTTCGGAAAATATTTCCGCAAGTGCCTCAAAGGATTCGCCCTCTGAATGGCGCAGGATAATTTCATCCAGGTCGCGGATCACAAGCGCGCTGTCGCGTGATGATGGAATTTTAGGCCAGGATACAATACGTACATTCCGGCGTTCGGACTCAAGAAAACGCTCATCTTTGTGTGCATGATAATATGCAAGCAGATCCTCTTCATGTAAAGGAACAAGCGTATCGGGGATCAGGTGTAACGGTGCCGCGATATAATCCGCGGTAAACATTGTATTACGATCAATAAATTTCCGGAGTATCTCATACTCATCTGCAACGACCGAAGAAAGGATCAGATCGTTCAATTTTTGATAAGGAAGAACATTTTGACGCAGATATTTTTCGACCTCTACCCATTCATTCCCCTGCGGATTGTATAGGACATTCAGATATTTGTTTCTGTCGAACATTCCATCGGTCAGGAATATTTCCTGGTTCATTAAAAATTCCGGCGGGTTGTTTTCCAAATGATAGAATAACTCTTCGTCAGAAATGACAATACCGAGACGCTCGATCTCTTTTTCCCACAAGATATGATTGACGATTGTTTCCCAGGTCTGCTGAACGATCATCTCGGTCGTTCGCAGATCAAGTTCAACACCTGCGCGGCGATATTGTTCAAGGGCCATATTATAGGTTTCATAAAAATCTTTTATGGTGACCTTTTTACCGTCAACGACCCCGACCACATCACTGCCGCCCATAAAGGTCCCGACACCGCCGGCCCCCCAGTCAAAAACGATCGTTATTACAAACGCAACAAGCAGGACGATCAGGACGATCCCCATCCGTTGGCGCATTTTATTCATAATTCCCATCTATTGCATCTCCTTTTTTATTGAATAAGCCTAGAAATATACAACCAATATAACGCAAAAGGCAAAAGGAAAAAGAGAGAAAGTGTTCCTCAAAAAAATGCCCATATCAATGAAAAGGGGCGATCGCGACCGCCCCCTTACCGTATGTATTCAGGCCGGGTATCGGGGAATCAATAATTTTCCACCCAGACTTCAAAATATTTCTGTCCATGTACACAGACGGGGCAGACCTCGGGTGCTTCAATGTCTTCCACAATATGTCCGCAGTTACGGCATTTCCAGAAAACTTTTCCTTGTTTTTTGAAGACCGTATGCTCTTTTATGTTTTGCAATAATTTGCGGAAGCGATTTTCGTGTCGGACCTCGACTTCTGCGACACTGCGAAACACATTCGCGATTTCCGGGAAACCTTCTTCATCGGCCGTATCGGCAAATGAGGGATACAGTTCGCCCCATTCTTCCTTTTCCCCGTCGGCTGCATATTTGAGATTCTTCAGCGTATCCGCCAACCCCACAGGATATTCGGCATTCACATTGACCATGGCTTCGTTCATGCCGTTTGCCAGGAGCTGTTTATAGAACAATTTGGCGTGTTCTTTTTCATTCTCGGCAGTTTCAAGGAATATTTCCTCAATTTGCAGGAAGCCTTCTTTTTTTGCTGCGGACGCATAATAGGTATAACGCATGCGCGCCTGGCTTTCACCGGCAAAGGCTTTCATTAAATTTCCAGCGGTTTTACTGTTTTTAAATTCCATTCTTTCTCCTTTTTTAAGCTTCCCACAAGCCGTGGATATTGCACCATTCACGTACTTTTACAATATCCTCCTTTTTAACGGGAAATGCTGCTTCGGGTGCATCACCCGGGTTAAGCTCGGCCTTTAGTACCATGGTTTTTGTGTGAACTTCAATGAATTTGATATGATGTTCGTCCGTCATGGGATGCGCCTGGTTCTGCCCCACTTTGACCAGGACACCTTCGCCTTTTTCTTCGACATAGGGAACATGTTTCTCGTAGCTTGCGTCTTCGGTTTGTGCTTCCAGCTTTTGCATTTTCTGATTGCAGCAAACAAGCGCGGATGCCCCTTCATTGAATATCTCAATGACATTGCCGCAAATGGGGCAGTAATAAATTTCACGTAATTTGGTCATAGCAACCTCTCTTTTTTGTTTTTACTCTTCTACCGGCGGGGTAAATACCCTGACGCCGAGATCCTTATCCATCATTAACAATCCATGTCCGCTTCCGCCGATCAATTCCAGTTTGTCAATTATGGATTGGAATGAATCTTCTTCTTCAACCTGTTCGTCAACATACCATCCCAAAAAACTGCGTGTCGCATGATCGTTCAGCGCGATGGCCATGTCCATCAGTTTATTAATGAGCCCCGTCACGATCTTTTCATGTTCCAGACTTTTGGTAAAAACCGCTTGAGGGGAATCGAACTCAACGGGTGGTTTTTCTATTGCATCCAGAATAACCCTGCCGCCACGCTCATTAAGATAGCGGTAAAACTTCATGGCATGGAAATGCTCCTCTTCCGCCTGTACGCGCATGAAATGTGCCATGCCGGACAGACCCTTGTCTTCAAGATAGGCCGACATAGCAAGATACAGATATTCCGAGTATAATTCGCGATTGATCTGATAATTGATCTGCTTCTCAAGTTTTTTGTCGATCATATTATTACTCCTTTCATTTTAAGTAATATACGAAACAATACCCTCATATTCAATATATGCTTTTTTTGAAAGTTCCCCGAAGGTTAAACAGAACAACGACAGTAAAAAACAGTTACAAGGGTAAACAGGGGTTGTAAGAAGCGATATCCGCCCGCCAGGATGGACCAAGAGAGACCATGCGGGGAAATGTTTTATCCGGTCAACCCTTTTCAGAAATTACTGTCCGGAAGAAACAAGAAGAAATTATATAACCCGCTCAGCATTTTATCTCGTTTTGCTTCGATAAAACATGATTGCAGTTATAAAATATTTATTTATATTACCCCCGGAGAGGTGGCAGAGTCTGGTTGAATGCGCCGCACTCGAAATGCGGTGTCCGCCTGCCGGCGGACCGGGGGTTCTCCCAAAGGGACCCCCACGGGGGAATCCCTTCCTCTTCGATCTACTTTGCCCTGCTTTGCTCCGAACTCTTGGAGCTTCGAAGGGCTTCGCAGAACAAGCTCTATATACGTTGAGTTTGTTCTTTTATAAAACATTTCGTCGGGGGGCGGAGTATATGTGCAAATATTATGTTTATGTTCTAAAAAGCCTTAAAGACAATTTTCACTATATCGGTCACACAAAAGATATTCAAAAAAGGCTAAAATCTCATAATTATAAAAAAGTAAGATCAACAAAAAGCCATGCTCCATATAAGGTGATATATAGTGAATGCTTTAGCACAAAATCTATCGCGGCAAAACGCGAATACTATCTCAAACAGGCTCGGGGAAATATTTTGCTTAGGCAATATCTCTCAGATATTGGCGTATGGTAATAAAAAAAGATTTTTATAAAGCCGTTTAAATTTTTCTGAATTCAACAAGTAAGTGCAACTGAAAGTCATTTGTAAAAACAGGCAAGCTGTCGTAAAATGCAACCTGTTTCTGCAACAAAACTTAAGGTGCACACTTGAAGACTTACAAACAGCTTACCTG